>Ga0302347_1000297_pt1 | contig 87734 bp, 78 predicted proteins | sample PhyWR1_FD_202178 | JGI IMG/M metagenome (GOLD analysis project Ga0302347, IMG submission 202178) | Leaf surface microbial communities from wheat plants in UC Gill Tract Community Farm, Albany, California, United States - DLSL W.R1 (v2)... | ecosystem: Host-associated > Plants > Phyllosphere >... | reverse complement strand
GCAATCACACGGCTGGTAGGCGCGATGCTGCTGGAGCAGAACGACGAGTGGTGCCTGCAACGGCGTTCCATGCAGTTGGAGGCCTTTGAGGCAGTCAGCGATAATCCACAGGCCAAGCTGTCGGCCGTGATCAACTAAACGGCGAACTCAGCGGTCAGAACCATGATGAGTTACACCACTTCCCGGGACACGATCTGATGTTTTAGAAGTTCCACTAAAAATTTACTGCCCAGTGCCCGTGCCGTGCGGGCGACTGAGGCAAGGATGTCCTCGGCCTTTTTTATTCTACCGAAAGGGACTGATGCGTCGATTTCCCTCAGCAACGCGAGGAATTCGGTGCTTCGATGCTGGCGCTTCAGCTGGCCGATGACTTCACCCGTTGCAACATCCAATGCGGCGGATAGTGAATACACGCGAGAACTGACTGCCTCCGTTCCCGGGCGGTCGATCACTGTTGCGGCTTGAACTTGAGGGCCTCGGGGGCTGCTTTGCGCCCCCAGAAATCTCAGATCAGCCCCAAATTCAAAATGCACATAAAGCATAATTGATAATTACTGTTATTTCTGAATTCTATAATTAGCATAGAACCACAAAGCCTTTCACAACCCCGCCCCACACCCGCTAAGGTCACTCCAGACCGACCCCTTTCCTGGCGGAGGCCGTCCACCACGACCACCCCAGGAGCCTTGCACGCATGCCACCTCTCTCACCCGCACCCCTGCTTCATCTTCGCCCACGGGCCAGGTGACGCATGGCTGTCCCCATTCCCTTTGCAACACAACCCACAGGTACTCCGATGAGCAAACGACAGATCCGCCTGGGCGCCATGATCCATGGCGTCGGCCACGGCTGGGGCGAATGGCGCCACCCAGAGGCGTTGGCCGATGCCAGTGTCAATTTCGGCTTCTACAAACAGCAGGCAAAGCTGGCCGAGGCGGCAAAGTTCGACTTCGCCTTCATCGCCGACAGCCTGCACATTCACGCCCGCTCAAGCCCGCACTACCTCAACCGTTTCGAGCCGCTGACGATCCTTTCGGCGCTGGCTGCGGTTACCGAGCACATCGGCCTGGTGGCCACGGTCACGGTCAGCTACACCGAGCCGTTCCAGGTAGCACGCCAATTCGCCTCGCTGGACCTGATCAGCGGCGGGCGTGCTGGCTGGAACGTGGTGACTTCCTGGCTTTCCGGCACCGCCGACAACTTCGGCAAGGCTGAACACCCGCCGCATGCCGTGCGTTACCGGATTGCCCGTGAGCATGTGGATGTGGTCAAGGGGCTGTGGGACTCGTGGGAAGACGACGCCTTTACCCGCGACAAGCAAAGTGGGCAGTTCTTCGACCCGGCCAAACTGCACACCCTCGGCCACCAGGGCGAGTACTTCAAGGTCAAGGGCCCACTGAACATCCAGCGTTCGCCCCAAGGGCAGCCCCTGATCTTCCAGGCTGGCGTGTCGGAAGACGGTCGCAACTTCGCGGCGCAAAACGCCGACGCCATTTTTGTCAGCCCGGAATCGTTCGACGATGCCCACGCCTATTACCAGGACCTCAAGCAGCGTGCCGCGCGCCATGGCCGCGACCCCGACGCACTATTCATCCTGCCCGGCATCCGCCCCATCGTCGGCCGCAACGCCCAGGAGGTCGAGCAGCGCTACCAGCAGGCCGTCAACCTGGTGAGCATCGAGGATGCCCTGGTAGCCCTGGGTCGCCCCTTCAACGACTACGACTTCAGCCAGCATGACCTGGACGCGCCCTTCCCCGACCTGGGCACCCTGGGCAACGACAGCCACAAGGGCACCTCGGACCAGCTCAAGCAACTGGCCCGTGATGAAGGCCTGAGCCTGCGCGAACTGGCACTGCGCTTCTCGCGCCCACGCAGGGACTTCGTCGGCACCCCGGAGCAGGTTGCCGATGCCTTGCAGCACTGGTTCGAAAACGACGCTGCCGACGGTTTCATCATCAACTCGTTGCTACCCGACGGCCTGCAGTACTTCACCGAACACGTGGTACCGCTGCTGCAAGCACGTGGCCTGGTGCGCACTGAGTACACCGGTAAAACCCTGCGCGACAACTTCGGCCTCAGCGTGCCGGAAAACCGCAACACCCTGCGCCGCAGCCAGGCAGCGGTTGCCTGAGCCCACCCAGACAAGGAGTTTTGTTCCATGAGCCTCGAATTCATCGGCCTCATCGGCCCGCAGGAAAGCAGCGAATCCCAGGCGCCACGTGGCCCGCTGGTTGATCTTGAGTTCATCAAGGCCTTCTCGCAGGCCCAGGAATATGGCGGCTTCGACAAGGCATTGCTGGCAGTCAACACCAGTGCGCCGGACTCGATGATCCTGGCCAGCTACGTGGCAGCGCTTACCGAGCGTATCGGCCTGCTGGTCGCCCACCGCCCGGGCTTCCAGGCGCCAACTTTCGCTGCCCGCCAGTTCGCCACCCTTGACCAATTGAGCGGGGGCCGGGCATCGATCAACGTCATCACCGGCGGCGATAGCGGCGACCTGCAGCGCGATGGCGACTTCCTCGACAAGGATGCCCGTTATGCCCGCACCGATGAGTACCTGCAGGTACTGCGCAACACCTGGACCCGCCAGGAGCCGTTCGACCACCTGGGCACTCACTACCGCGTTGAAGACAACCTGACCTTGGTCAAACCGGTGCAGCATTTGCCCATCTACTTCTCCGGTGCGTCAGACGCCGCGGTTGAAGTGGCCGCCAAGCACGCCGACGTCTACATGATGTGGGGCGAACCGCTGGAGCAGGTACGCGAGCGCATCGCCAAGGTGCGCAAGGCTGCCGCCCGCTACGGGCGCGAGAAGCACATCCGCTTCAGCTTGTCGTTGCGACCGATCCTGGGCGGCACCGAGGCCGAAGCCTGGGCCCGCGCCGAGCGTATTCTGGCCGATGCCCAGGAACGCATCGGCATCCGTCAGGGCAACCGCCGCGAGAAAAACTTCGGCAAGAGCAATGCCGGCTCCGAACGCCTGGTGCAACTGGCCAGCCAGCGCAAGGTGCATGACACCCGGCTGTGGACCGAGATTGCTGCGTTGGGCGGCGGTGCCGGTAACTCCACCTCGCTGGTAGGCACTGCAGACCAGGTGGCCGAGGCCGCATTGGCCTACTACGAACTGGGGGTGACCACCTTCCTGTTCCGCGGCTTTGACCAGCTGCGCGATGCGGTGGAATACGGGCAGGACCTCATTCCCCGTATTCGGGCGTTGGTAGAACAGCATGAGGCTGGACGCAGCACCCGCACAGCCTAGATCTCCATTCGCTTCACCGGCCTCTTCGCGGCGGTTCGACGCCTCGACATGCCCGCGAAGAGGCCGGTGCAGGCAAACACTTCCCCAACACCCTACGCCAGCCTTATCAGGACCTGGCGCCTATTCGCCTGCGTGCTCCACCGTATTCCGAGGACATGATGTCTAGAACACCGCTTTTCGCCCTGCCCCTGGCCTGCCTGCTCTCCCCGTTCGCCAATGCCGCCCCAACTACCGAAGACCCGCGCCTGGACACCGTCACGGTGATCTCCACCGGCCTGCGAGGCAACCAGCGCACCGTCGCCGACAGCCCGGCCCCCATCGACGTGATCAGCAGCGAGCAGCTATTGCGTACCGGCCGCGCCGAGCTGTCCGAGGCCATCTCCAAACTACTGCCCTCGTTCAACTTCGGCACCAACATTGCCGGCTTCCAGTCCGGCGTGCGGCCACTGAGCAACCGCAGCCTGGGCCCGGCCTACACCCTGGTGCTGGTCAATGGAAAACGCCGCCACAACAGCGCCGTGCCGGCCAGCGGCTCGACCGACAACAGCGGTGCCAACGCCGTGGATATCGACATGATCCCGGTCAGTGCGGTGTCGCACATCGAGGTTCTGAAAGACAGCGCCGCCGCCCAGTACGGCTCGGATGCGGTGGCCGGAGTGATCAACATCATCCTCAAGAGCGCCAGCAGCGGCGGCCACTACGAAAGCAGTTACGGCCAGCTGTACAGCGGCCAGGGCGAAACCATCAAGCTGGCGGGCGACCAGGGCTTCAGCCTGGGTGACGGCGGTTTCCTGCACCTGTCGGGCGAGGCACGCAAGCGCGGCACCGCCAACTGGATCGACAAGGCCGCCCCCGATTACCGCGCCTACTTCGAAGACGACCGCCAGGCCGCCTGGGACCACCGGGCGGTGAAGAACGGCGACCCTGACCTGCGCGCCTTCAACCTCGGTTACAACGCCGAGTTGCCCATCAGCGACGATTTGAAGCTGTATTCATTCGCCACTTATGCCGAGCGCAAGCTGGAGGCTTTCAACAACTACCGCCTGCCCAACAGCAACGCCTCGATCCCGGAGTTGCTCCCCGACGGGTATTTCCCGCTCAACAACATCAAGGACACCGACTACCAGTGGCTGCTCGGCGCACGTGGCGCCGCCGGTGCCTGGGACTGGGACCTGTCCACCACCTACGGGCGCAACAAGAACCAGCAGTCCAGCGACCTGACCATCAACCCCACCTACGGCCCGGCCTCGCCAACCTCGTTCGATGACCTGGCGACCTTGCGGTTTGACCAGTGGGTGAACAACCTGGACCTCACCCGCGCCTTCGACGGCCTGTTCGGCCTGGCGGTACCGACCCGCGTCTCGGCCGGCCTGGAGCACCGCTGGGAGCGCTTCCAGACCTTTGCCGGCGCCCCCATCGCCTACAGCGTCGGGCCCTACACCTACCCGGCTACCCTGGCGGACGGGCGACCCAACCCGCTCTATGCGCTGGCCAACGGCCAGACCGCAGTGGGCGCCCAGGCTGCGCTGACCATTCGCCCGGAAGACGAGGCCGATGTGAAGCGCAACAACTATGCCGCCTACCTCGACCTCGGCCTGGACCTGACGCCGCGCTGGTACCTGGGCGCCGCCGCGCGCGTCGAGCACTACGACGACGACTCGGGCAACACCGCCAGCTTCAAGCTCAATTCACGCTATGAACTGAGCGAAACCGTGGCGATACGCGGAACCCTGGGCAGCGGCTTCCGCGCCCCGTCGCTGACCCAGAGCGGCTACACCGTCAGCGACAACCGCACCGCGCTGGACGCCGACGGCAATGTGGTGCCGGCCTTGCGCCGCACCGTGGCGCCCGGCAGTGCCGCCGCGCTGGCATTCGGCGGCGACAAGCTCGACCCGGAGAAATCGCGCAACGCCGGCCTTGGCCTGACCTGGCAACCGGCGCGCCGTACCAGCGTTACCCTGGACACCTACCTGATCGACATTGACGACCGCATCCTGCTCACCGAAAACCTCTACGACCGGCAGAACGGTGCCGGTGCCGGTGCCATTGGCGACATCCTCGAATCGCTGGGCCTGGCACGCACCACCTGGATCAACTACTACACCAACGCCTTCGACACCCGCACCCGCGGCCTCGACCTGGTGGGCGACCACACCAGCGAGTTCGGTGCCTGGGGCGATGTGCGCTGGACCTTGGGCTTCAACTGGAACAAGACGACCGTACGCGGCACCCGGGGTACGCCCGCAGCGCTGGCCGCCGCCGGTATCGACGTGGTCGGCCATGGCCGCGAAGGCGACCTGGTGGCAGCCTCGCCGCGAACCAAATGGGTACTGGGCAGCCAGTGGTTGCTGGGCAGCTTCACCGGCACCTTGCAGACCACCCGCTACGGCAAGGTCGAAACCTGGCAGCAGAACCAGGCCCAGGACCGCACCTTCGGCGCCAAGTGGATCACCGACCTGGACCTGTCCTACCTGCTGTTCGACAGCCTGACCGTCAGTGTGGGTGGCACCAACATCTTCAATGTGCGACCCGACAAGAACGGCGTGTACAACGCCAACGGCAACCAGGCGGCGTACGGCAACCCACCGTTCCACCCAGGTGGCGGCTATTGGTACACCAAGCTGGCCTATGACTTCTGAAGCATCTGCACATTTGCTCCTGGCCTGTGGGAGCGGGTTCACCCGCCAAGCATCCAGCCCGGTGCATGGCACCGGCAAAGCCGGTGTTCGCGGGTAAACCCGCTCCCACAGGTGTGCGTGGCACCTTCGGTACTTGGCAATTGACGCAAACCCCGCCCCCATGCTCTCCTTATGCCTCACGTTCAGGTGCCCCCACAGGGGGTGAAACGGGAAACCGGTGCGTCCCAGGCCCTCCAGCAGGGCCGGACAAGGCCGGTGCTGCCCCCGCAACGGTAAGCGAGTGAAGCGTCTTTACCACTGTGCCATGTAGTCCGGCATGGGAAGGTGACGCTTTCCAGGAGCCCTGCTCCTCCTCGCAAGCCCGGAGACCGGCCTGACGTTCATGAACACCCCGCGGTGGGCGGGCGCTGTTGCATTCCCCTGGGCGGCCACGCATCGGGGATGCCGCGCTTGCCCGTTGCCCACAAAAAGCAGAGGAACGCGTCATGCCCGTCACCAGCACCAAGCAGCAAAGCCTTGCCACACCCGTCACCCTCAGCCAGCGCGTCGTCATCGCCGTCGGCGCCAGCCTGCTGGGCCTGTGCCTGGTGTACTTCGCCGGCTTTTCGCACATCGAGGCCGTGCACAACGCCGCCCACGACACCCGCCACAGCGCCGCCTTCCCCTGCCACTGAGTACACCTGATGATCACGCGCATTGCCCGTACCGCGGGCTTCAGCGGGCTGCTTGCGGCCCTGCTGCTGACCCTGCTGCAAAGCTTCTGGGTCGCCCCGCTGATTCTTGAGGCGGAAACCTACGAATCCTCGGCCCCGGCCGCACAGCATGAACATGGTGGCGAAGTGGCCACCCATGAGCACAGCGCCGAAGCCTGGTCGCCGGAAGACGGTTGGCAGCGGGTGCTATCCACCACCGGTGGCAACCTGGTGGTTGCGGTCGGCTTCGCCCTGATTCTCGCCGCCCTGTACAGCCTGCGCGAACCGAAGCGTCTCGGCACCGGTGCGCTGTGGGGCCTGGCCGGTTTTGCCGTGTTCTGCCTGGCCCCGACGTTGGGGCTGCCACCGGAGCTGCCCGGCACTGCCGCCGCCGACCTGGGGCAACGCCAGGCCTGGTGGATTGGCACAGCCAGCGCCACCGCCGTTGGCCTGGCCTTGCTGGTGTTCGCCCGCCACTGGCTACTGAAGGCGCTGGGCGCCGTGCTGCTGGTACTTCCCCATGTGATCGGCGCTCCACAGCCCGAAGTACATGAAAGCCTGGCTCCCGAAGCACTGGAGACCCAGTTCAAGATGGCTTCCTGGCTGACCAACGCTGCCTTCTGGGTGGCCCTGGGCTTGCTCAGTGCGTGGCTGTTCCGCCGCTCCAGCCAGGCCTGATGCCAGCGTTCTACGCCGGCTTCGGCTGCCGCCGGGACTGCCCGGCGGACACCCTGCAAACCCTGCTGCACCAAGCCCTGGCTAGCCAGGGCCTGGCGCTTGCCGACCTGCGCGGAGTTGCCAGCATCAGCCTCAAGGCCGACGAAGCCGGCTTGCAGCAACTGGCCGCACGCCTTGGCTTGCCCTTGGTGCTGTACCATAGCGCACACCTGCAAGCCTTTGAGCCGCTGCTCAGCCACCGCTCTGCCACAGCCCATGCCCACAGCGGCTGCTGGGGCGTGGCCGAAAGCGCGGCGCTAGCCCTCGCCAGCCAGCAGCCCGGGAGCACAGCCCGGTTGCTGCTGACCCGCCAGGTACTGGGCCCGGCGACCCTCGCCCTGGCCTGCTGAAAAATTCGCTCCTCTTTCTTGCAAGGACTTTCCATGACGGTGTATTTCATCGGTGCCGGCCCCGGCGACCCGGAACTGATCACGGTCAAGGGCCAACGGCTGATCCGCCAGTGCCCGGTGATCATCTATGCCGGCTCACTGGTACCTGCTGCCGTGCTCGACGGCCACCAGGCCGAGACCGTGATCAACAGTGCCGAGTTGCACCTGGAGCAGATCATCGCCGCCATGCGCAGCGCGCACGAACAAGGCCAGGACGTGGCCCGGGTGCACAGCGGCGACCCCAGCCTGTACGGCGCCATCGGTGAGCAGATCCGCCACCTGCAGGCGCTGGGCATCGATTACCAGATCATACCCGGGGTCACGGCCACGGCGGCCAGCGCCGCTCTGCTTGGCTGCGAGCTGACCCTGCCACAGGTCGCGCAGACGGTGATCCTCACCCGCTATGGCGACAGTTCGCCAATGCCACCCGGCGAACAACTGGGCGACCTGGCGCGCCATGGCAGCACCCTGGCGATTCACCTGGGGGTCAAGCACCTGTCGCGAATCGTCGAAGAACTGCTACCGCACTATGGCGCGCACTGCCCGGTGGCGGTGGTCCATCGTGCCACATGGCCTGACCAGGACTGGGTGCGCGGCACCCTTGGCGATATCGTCGAACGGGTGGCAGCCAAGGATTTTCGCCGCACGGCACTGATTCTGGTAGGCCACGTGCTCGGGGATACGCCATTCGCCGAGTCGGCCTTGTACCGTGCCGGGCACGCGCACCTGTACCGCCCTGGCGACTGAGCATTGCCAGCATTGCCACGGGCGTAGCAGACTCCGGGTTCACGCCTGCGAACAGGAGTCACACCCATGCTGGAATTACGCCCCAACTGCGAGTGCTGCGATACCGACCTGCCGGGCGACAGCCCGGATGCGCTGATCTGTTCCTTCGAATGCACCTTCTGCCGCACCTGCGCCGACACGCGCCTGCAGGGCCGCTGCCCGAACTGTGCCGGCCAACTGGTGGCCCGCCCGACGCGGGTCGGCCAGGCGCTGGTCAATAACCCCGCTGCCACCCAACGCGTGAACAAAGCACACGCTGCTTGCGCCTGACTCCACACCTCAAACCCGGCATTGCCGCTTTGATAGGGTGATGCCTTTCCCATTACTTGTAGGATTTTTCAACAACAAGCGCGCGGATTATCAACACTTCTATACTCGGCATTACCAAACCTCGGGATTGGTCGTATCTTGCAGCGCTTCCGATTAACCCACTTGCAGACGTATTCCTGAGTGTTCCAGGAAGCGGACCACATCTTGACAGGAGTTTTCCACATGACAACCGTGCTGATCGTCGACGACCACCCCATTGTCCGACTGTCTTTGCGCCTACTACTGGAGCGTGAACGTTTTCATGTCATTGGTGAGGTGGGTAACGGCAGCGAAGTGGCGCAGGTAGCCCGCGATCTGCGCCCGGACGTGGTAGTGCTCGACATCGGCCTGCCCGGCCTGGACGGCATGGAAGTGATCAAACGCCTGCAGTGCCTGGAACCAGTACCCAAGATCATGGTGCTGACCGGGCAAGCCACCGACCTGTACGTGCGCCGCTGCCTGGATGCCGGCATCGGCGCTTTCGTCACAAAGGAAGAAGACCACGAAGCTCTGCTGTTTGCCCTCAAGGCCTTGGTCAAGGGCTATTCGACCTTCCCGCAAATGTCGGTAAACAGCAACTCGCTGGAGAGTGAACCGGTACGCCTGGCCAGCCTGTCGAACCGTGAAATGGAGGTGCTGCGGCGCCTGGCGCGCGGCGAGAACAACAAAAATATCGGCACCTGTATGAACCTGAGTGCCAAGACCATCAGCACCTACCGGGGCCGCATCATGGAAAAGCTCAAGACCGAATCGCTGGTTGAAATGGTCGACCTGGCCAAACGCAACAGCGTCTACTGAGCGCTCGGCCGCCATGAAGCGCCTGCTGGCGTGCATGCTCCTGGCCATCGGCCTGTCCGGCCCCGCCGCGCTGCTGGCCGACAGCGAACCTCGCCAACTGCTGGCGCGCTCGGTCAGCGCCGCAGCCCCGTTGCAACTGTCCAGCCAAGACCGGGCTTGGCTGCAGCAACGCCAATACCTGGTGCTGGGCAGTTCGCGCCCCGACTATCCGCCCTTCGAACTCAACGCCAGCCTGCGGGACTACGAAGGCATTAGCGCAGACTACGCCGGCATCATTGCCGAGCAGCTGGGCATAAACGTCGAAGTACGGCGGTTCGACAACCGCCACGAAGCCATCGCTGCGTTGCGTGAGGGCAGTATCGACCTGCTGGGCAGCTCCAATGCCTTCGAGGCGGCAGATGCCCAGCTTGACCTGAGTACCCCGTATGCCGACGACATGCCCGTCATCGTCACCCGCGAAGGAACCAGCCTAAAGAACACACCGGACCTCGCCGGCCTGCGCCTGGCGATGGTCGATCACTACCTGCCAGCCAGCACCGTACGCAATCTGTACCCCAAGGCGCAGTTAAGCCTGTACCGCTCGACCCTGGCCGGGCTGGCCGCTGTCGATCTGGGCGAGGCCGATGCCTACCTGGGCGATGCCATCAGTACCGATTTCACGATTGGCAAGAGTTACCAGGGCACGCTGAGAATCGACCACTTCTGCCAGGTCCCTGCGGGGGCATTTGCCTTTGCCCTGGCCAGCGACAACCCTCGCTTGCGTCGGTTGGTCGACATGGCGCTAGCGCGCATCACCGACAGCGAGCGGCTGAATATCCTGCGCCGCTGGAGCAGTGGCCACACCAGCCTGCTGCTGCAGCGCCATCTCACCGCCTTGAGCAAGGAAGAGGAAGCCTGGATCGCGGCCCACCCCAACATCAATGTTTTGGTAAACACCTCGTTGGCGCCACTGACGTTCAACGACGCCGAACACCGCCCAACCGGCATCACACTTGACCTGCTGAAACAGATTTCGCTGCGCACAGGGCTGCACTTCAGCGCGGTTGAAAGCGACTCGGCGCAGGCGATGGTCGAGCGCCTGGCCCGTGGCGATGCACAAATGATTGGCGCCTTGGGCTATGGCGCGGATCGCGCGAAACAACTGCGCTATACCCGTCCCTACCTGGTCAGCCCACGCGTTCTGGTTGCCCGTAGCGACAGTACTTTCCCGGCGCAGGCCAAGGCGCTGGATGGCCAGCGCATCGCCGTGGTACGCGGCTCGCCGCAGCGGGCGCTGCTGCAACAACGCTACCCGCAGGCCCGGCTGGTGGAAGTGGACAACCCGCTCGGTCTCATGGAGGCCGTGGCCGGTGGGGCTGCCGACGTTGCCCTTAGCAGCCATATCAATGCCGCCTACTACATCAGCCATGTCTTCAAGGGCCGCTTGCGCATCGCCAGCGTGCTGGACGACGACCCGGCCATTGCCGCTTTCGCCGTGGCCGCGGACCAGCCGCAGCTACAGGCCATCCTCGACAAGGCACTGCTGAGCATTCCACCCGAAGAGCTCGACCAGCTGGCCAACCGCTGGCGCACCAGCACCTTGGTCAGCGATAGCCCTTGGCGCGACTACCGCACCCTGGCCTTGCAGGTACTGGTTTTGTCGGCCCTGCTGCTGGCGGGCGTGGTGTTCTGGAACAGCTACCTGCGCAAGCTGATCAACCAGCGCACCGAGGCCCAGCACGCGCTGCAGGCGCAGCTGGCCTTGAGCCGCGGCCTGCTGGAACAGCTGCGTCAGACCAAGGACGACGCCGAACAGGCCAGCCAGACCAAAAGCACCTTCCTGGCCACCATGAGCCATGAAATCCGTACCCCGATGAATGCCGTGATCGGCCTGCTGGAGCTGGCCCTGGAAGACAGCCGGAAGGGGCGTTGCGACGCCCAGACCCTTCAGACTGCCCATGACTCGGCCATCGGCCTGCTTGAGCTGATTGGCGATATTCTCGACATTTCCCGTATTGAATCTGGGCACATTACCCTGCAACCGGTACCTACAAACCTGGTCGAGCTGGTACGCGCTACAGTACGGGTGTTCGAAGGCAACGCTCGGGCCAAAGGCTTGCATCTGCACGCAGCACTGCCTGCCGAGCCGGTCTGGGTGCTGGCAGACCCGCTGCGGCTCAAGCAGATCCTGTCCAACTTGATCAGCAACGCCATCAAGTTCACCGACCGCGGCGAAGTACAGGCCAGTTTGCTGACACCTCCAGCTGGGGGGGGCAGTAGCCAGTCTATCGACCTGTCTGTGCGTGACACCGGCATCGGCATCAGCCCCGTTGATCAGGCCCGGCTGTTCAACACCTTCGTGCAGGCTGATGGACCGCGGGCACGCCAAGGGGCGGGCTTGGGGCTGGTGATCAGCCGCACCTTTGCCGAACTCATGGGCGGCAACTTGAGCCTGCAAAGCGTCGAAGGTGTCGGCACCAAGGTGCAAGTCAGCCTGCAATTGCCAGCCTGCCCGGCACCGCAACCTGTTGAGCAGCACACCCCGGCAGCCGAAAGCAGCAGTGGCCCGCTGAATATCCTGGTAATCGACGACTACCCTGCCAACCTGCTGTTGCTGGAGCGACAACTGCACACCCTGGGCCATCACGTGACCCTGGCAGAAAATGGCCAGGTCGCGCTGGAGCGCTGGCAGGCAGGGCATTTCGACCTGGTGATCACCGACTGCAGCATGCCGGTGATGGACGGCCACGAACTCACCCGCCGCATTCGCAGCCTTGAAGCCGAACGCGGCCTGCCGGCGTGCCAGATCCTCGGCGTGACTGCCAATGCCCAGGCCGAAGAACGTGACCGATGCCTGGCCAGCGGCATGAACGAATGCCTGTTCAAACCGATCGGCCTGCGCACACTCAAAGCTCACCTGCCCCAAGCCCGCAGCGCCCAAGAGCCGACGCCGCGCAGTAGCGGCTTCAACTTGGCTGAACTGCGCCACCTGACTCAGGACGACAGGCAACTGACGCGGCATCTGCTGGAACAGCTTTCAATAAGTGTCGGCGAAGATCTCGCCTCTTTGCGCGCGTTGGGACCCGAGGCCTCCGATGAGGCCGTTCGCACCCTGGCTCACCGCATCAAGGGCGGCGCGAAGATGATAAGGGTGCGCGGCGTGGTCAAGGATTGCGAAGCCATCGAGAACGCTCATGCGCGGGGCCTGCCAACGGTTGATCAACGTGAACAACTGCAAATCAGCCTGCAAGCCCTGCTGAACGAGCTCAGCGACGCACTCAATGCAGTTGAAGCGTCGAGCTGATCTGGCTGATGGCATCCACCACGTGCCGCGAACCCTGCTGGATTTCCATGATCACCGTACCGGCCTCATTGGCCAGTGCAACCCCATGACCGGTGCGGGTCAAACTCGACTGCATGCTGGCCACGGCCAGCAGTGACAGGTCGTGGTTCTGCCGCACGACATCGACGATTTCCAGGGTAGCCTTGCTGGTCCGCGCCGCCAGGTTGCGCACCTCGTCGGCCACCACGGCAAAACCGCGCCCGTGATCCCCGGCGCGGGCAGCCTCGATGGCCGCGTTCAGGGCCAGCAGGTTGGTCTGGTCGGCAATGCCCCGTATGGTCAGCACGATCTGGCCGATCACATCTGACTGCTTGCTCACGGCATCGATGCTGCGTGCAGCCTCGTTCAGCTCATGGGAAATCTGCTCGATCACCTGCACCGTCTGCTGCACCACCTCGGTGCCCTTGCGCGCACAGGCATCGGTCTGCATGGAACTGGCATGGGCGGCGTCGGCGGCGGTTTGCTGGGTACTGACCTGACGGGTGATGTCACTGGCGAACTTCACCACTTTGTACAAGCGGCCCTTGCTGTCGAATATCGGGTTGTAGGAGGCCTCCAGATAGACCATCTGGCCCTGCTTGTTGATGCGTTCGAAGCGGTGCGAATGGTACTCGCCGCGGTTGAGCGATGCCCAGAACTCACGGTACTCGGCCGATTCGCGCTCCTGCGGCAGGCAAAACAACCCGTGATGGCGGCCAACTACCTCGTCCAGGCGATAGCCCATGGTGTCGAGGAAGTTCTGGTTGGCCTTGATCACACGGCCTTGCGGGGTGAACTCGATCACTGCCATGGAGCGACCGATGGCCTTGAGCAGGCTCTCGCTCTCGTGCTCCTACACGACCCGCTGACTGATGTCGGCTGCCACCTTGATCACGCTGGTTACCTGGCGCTGTTCGTCGAGCACCGGCATGTAGCTGGCCTCCAGCCAAACCTCGCGGCCGGCCTTGTCGAGGCGTTCGAACGTACCGCTGATCGCCTTGCCCTGGCCCAGTTCACGCCACAGCTGCTGGTACTCGGCAGTTTGCGCATAGCCCGGTTCGCAGAATAACCGATGGTGTTTGCCCCGCAGCTCGTCTGCGCTGTAGCCCATGGCCTGGCAAAAACGCTCGTTGGCATCGAGGATGGTGCCGTCAGGGGCGAACTCGATCATCGCCATCGAACGGCTGATCGCCGCCAATTTGGCTTGCGTGCCGCTCAAGGCCTGGTGAGTGCGCTGGATCTCAACCAAATCGGATTTGCGATGGAAATCGAACATGACGCCGGGCTCCTTTATGCGCGGTGTCCTGAGCATAGATCGCCGTTGGCGCCGTGCAAGCACAGTGCTATCACTTTAGGATTACTACATTGATATGACAGAACGCGCCTGCACAGGCACGAGTTCTCGCTACGAACTCTCGCGCACCATCAGCTCAAAGCCCAGATCCTGTTGCGTATCCGCCACCCGCTTGCCATCGAGCAACGCCAGCAGCGCCTGCGCCGCGCCACGCCCGACTGCGGCCCGGGGCGTGCGAATCGAGGTCAGGCGCGGCACCATGTGTGCCGAAGCGGGCAAGTCGTTGAACCCCACCATGGCCACCTGACGTGGCACTTCCACCCCTTGGCGCAGTGCCTGCAGCACCGCCCCTTGGGCCAGGTCGTCGTTGCAGAAGAAGATACCGTCGACATCCGGCGACTGTTGCAGCAACTGGCTGAACAGCACACTGCCCAAGGCAATCGACGAAGGCTCCGGCGCCAGTACCTCCAGCTCGGCCGCCTGCAAACCGGCCTCGGCCAACGCCTGGCGGAAACCTTCGGCCCGCTGCATTACCCGTGGATCGAGCTGCGCGGCAATGAACGCCAGGCGTTTGCGCCCACGCTCGATCAAATGCCTGGCCGCAGCGCGCCCGGCCTGCTGCTGGGAAAAGCCTACCGACAATGCCCCAGGCTCGCCATTGAGCTCCATCATGTGCACACACGGCACACCGCTGGCGGCCAGCATCTGCCGCGCCGCGTCGCTGCGCTCGAAACCGGTCAACAGCATGCCGCAGGGCTGGTACGCCAAGTAATTGCGGATCAGGTTCTCTTCTTCGGCAAGGTCGTAGTGATAGTTGCCAATCAACACTTCGAGGCCACGCGGGCGCATGACCTCGTGAATGGCTTCCAACGTGTCGATGAACAATTGGTTGGACAACGACGGGATCAACACCACCACCGACTGGCTGCGGGCCGAGGCCAGGGCGCGGGCCGCCGGGTTGGCCACGTAGCCCAGGCTCGCCGCTGCAGCGACGACCTTTTCGACCAGTTCAGGCGCAACCGTGCTGACCCCGCGCAGGGCGCGCGAGGCGGTAATCGGGGAAACCCCGGAAAGCCTGGCAACTTCGGCCAGGGTGGGACGACCTGTAGTACGGGAGCCGGTGCGGGACATGGATGTTGTAATTTTACTACTTGCAAGGATAGGGAACGGCCACTAAGGTAGCGCTGTCTCAGGACGCAGGCAATGTAATCTTTGGCAGCAGCCCGCACGCGCTCGCTACCAGGCGTCCATACTGCGTAAGGACAAGACCAATAACACCGGGGAGGTAGCTGTTCGTCGGCGACGAGACAGCGCTATCTCACCCCGCAGGAGGTACTGATGAATTCTCCCCTGTCCGCCATCGTGGTGATGGGCGTGGCCGGTTGCGGCAAAAGCTGCATCGGCGCTGCCATTGCTGCCCGAAGCGGCGGCCGCCTGATCGAAGGCGACGCTTTCCACCCTGCCGAAAACATCCGCAAGATGAGCGATGGCATCCCGCTGGACGACAGTGACCGCGCCGGCTGGCTGGTGCGCCTTGGCCAGGAGTTGCAGGCCACCACCCAGGCTGGGGAGCGCCCGATCCTGACCTGCTCGGCACTCAAGCGCCGCTACCGCGACACCCTGCGCGACGCCATGCCAGGGCTGGTGTTCGTGTTCCTCGAACTGTCGCCCGCCGAGGCGGAAAAACGCGTATTGGCCCGGCCCGGGCACTTCATGCCGGCTAGCCTGATCGACAGCCAGTTTGCCGCTCTGGAATCGCCACGCGGCGAGCCACTGACGCTGGCGCTGGACGCTACCCAGCCCATAGACGCACTCGCCGAAGCGGTGGACCGCTGGCTAAAGCGCTGCGGTGAGCAGGGGCTGGCGCAAACCGCCTGACCCCGGCGGCTTTCCCGGCTCACCAAAGACAGCGCTACCTTGACCCGTGAGTGCGGGCAAAGTTCCAAGACGCTACGCCAAAAACAACGATAAGATCGAGGCCTTCAAACCATGTTCGGACTGGCTACTGACACCTTCCTGCTGCTCGATGCGCTGGTTACCATCGTCGGGCTGATCCTGCTGATCACCCACTTCAAAGTGCACCCCTTCGTCGCCCTCACCCTTGCGGCCGGCTTCCTTGGCCTGACCTCCGGCATGCCGGTGGCCAAGGTAATGAAGTCGTTCCAGGATGGTTTTGGCGGTGTGCTCGGCTTCGTCGGCATCGTGCTCGCCCTGGGCACCATGCTGGGCAAACTGATGGCCGACTCTGGAGGTGCCGACCAGATTGCACAAACCCTTATCCGCGCCTTCGGCAAGAAGAACGTGCATTGGGCGATGATGTTCGCCGCCTTCCTGGTGGGCATTCCGCTGTTCTTTGAAATCGGCTTTGTGCTGCTGATTCCGCTGGTGTTCATTGTGGCGCGGCGTTCCGGCGTATCGCTGGTCAAGATCGGCATCCCGCTGCTGGCCGGCCTGTCGGTGGTGCACGGCCTGGTGCCGCCACACCCGGGCCCATTGCTGGCGATCGGTATTTTCCACGCTGATATCGGCAAGACCATCTTCTACGGCCTGATCGTCGCCCTGCCCACCGCGATCATCGCCGGGCCGCTGTTCGGCAACTTCATTTCCCGCTACATCCCGGGCAACCCGTCCCAGGAGCTGATGGACCAGATCGCCAAGGAGTCCGACCAGGGCAACCTGCCAAGCTTCAGCATCACCCTGATTACCGTGCTGCTACCCGTAGCGTTGATGTTGCTGAAAACCTTCGCCGACGTGGTACTGCCGGCCGAGCACATCGTGCGCCAGTGGATGGACCTGATCGGCCACCCCATTACCGCCCTGCTCGCGGCCCTGCTGCTAGCCTTCTACACCTTTGGTTCGGCCCGCGGCTTCAATCGCCAGCAGATCATGAAGATGCTTGACCAGAGCCTGGCGCCCACGGCCGCCATCGTGCTGATCGTGGGTGCTGGCGGTGGCTTCAAGCAGATGCTGGTGGACACCGGCGTGGGCAACGTGATCGGGCAGATGGCCGTGCAGGCGGAGATTTCGCCCATCATGCTGGCCTGGCTGGTGGCAGCGGTAATCCGCATCGCGACCGGCTCTGCCACGGTCGCTACCATTACCGGTGCAGGTATTGTCGCACCGGTAATCGAACTGGTCCCGGGTGTGAACCGTGAGTTGCTGGTGCTGGCCACCGGTGCTGGCTCGTTGATCCTGTCGCACGTGAACGACGCCGGCTTCTGGCTGGTGAAGCAGTATTTCAACATGACCGTAGCGGAAACCTTCAAGACGTGGAGCATGATGGAAACCATCCTCTCGGTGGTTGGCATCATCTTCATCATGTTGTTGGCGCAGGTGGTGTAACCGTTTATCGGGGTAATGGCACCTTGATGCTTTGGGTAGGGCCAAAGGAAATCATGAGACCTATCCGAAGCAAAGGAGCCTGCCATGCCCCGCTCAAGCATTCTGCTGATTGCCCTGCTCGCCTCGCCAATGGCCCTGGCCGCCGGCACTGGCCCCACCTACCCTGACGACCCACACAACCCGGCGCCACGGCCGGGCGTGGACAGCACCCTCAACCCGATCGAAAAGCCCATGCCGCGGGATACTGACACGCGCATCCAAGGTAACGACCCGGAAAGCCCACCGGCCAAGCAGAATGACAACCGCGATCTGCCGGGGATGGATGGCAGTGGCTCGGGGGGTAGCGGATATCAGGGAAACAGCGGTACCAGTACAGGCAACCCCTGACTACGCTAACCAGTGGTCCACCTTAAAAAATCGCAGGGGTTGGTGTATGCCTGTACTGGCCTTTTCGCGGGCGTGCCCGCGAAGAGGCCGGCATGGGCAGTAAAGATTGATGAACTACCACTGGCGTTTGTCTGGGCGTGTCAGCCCCAGCTTCTCGATCCTGTAACGCAACATGTCCCGCGACAACCCGAGCATCCGCGCCGATTTGGTCACATTCCAGTCCGTACGGTCCAGGGTCTTGCACACCAGGTCGCGTTCCATGTCCGGCAGGCTGGTGCCTGGCTCCGGGTCGTGCCGTGGCATCTCGAACATCGCTGGCGCCGGTTGCTGCACCAAGGGCTCGTCAATCAAGGTCATGCACAGGTTCAACTGGTGCGCCTGCACCACGTCGTTCGGCGCCAGCAGCACGGTCTGCTCCAGCATGTTGCGCAGTTCGCGCACGTTTCCAGGCCAGCTATAGCCCAGCATCAGGCTCTCGGCCTCGGCGGAAAACCGCAGATTCGGCTTGCCGTAACGCCGGCCATGGTGGGCCAGGAAATGCCTTGCCAGTAACAGGATGTCCTGGCCACGGGCATACAGGCGCGGCACCTTTATGGCGATTATGCGCAGGCGGAAGAACAGGTCGCGGCGGAACTTGCCCTGCTGCACCATCTGCTCCAGGTTGCAGTTGGTGGCACTGATCACCCGCAGGTCTACCTTGCGCTCCTTCACCGCACCAATCCGGCGGATACTGCGATCCTCCAGCAGCTTGAGCAGTTTGGCCTGCAGCACCAGGTCCATTTCGCCGATTTCGTCGAGAAACAAGGTACCGCCGTCGGCGGCCTCTACCAGGCCCAGCCGTCGCTCCTTGGCATCGGTGAATGCGCCCTTCTCGTGGCCGAACAGTTCGGCTTCCAGCAGGTTGGCAGGGATTGAGGCGCAGTTGAACTCGATGAATGGGCCTTTGGCGCGAGAACCATCAAAATGCAGGGCGCGCGCCACCAGCTCCTTACCCGTCCCGGTCTCACCTTCGACCAGCACCGGTGGCAAATCGTCGCTGGCCATACGCCGCTCGGCATCCAGCACCTGGCGCAGGGTGTGCTTGAGGGTGAGCATCACCGACGACTCGCCGATCAACGCCTGCAACCCAGACTTCTGCGCCTCGCGCTCCTGGTAGAACGACAGCGTGCGCTCCATGCGCTCGGCAGCCAGTGCCTTGTCCAGGGTCAATTTAAGCTCGGCAAGCACTACCGGCTTGGTCAGATAATGGAAGGCGCCCTCCTTCATCGCCTGCACGGCATCTTCGACATTACCGTAGCCGGTCATCATGATCACTTTCAGGCCCGGCACCTGCACCACCAGGCTGCGCAGCAGGTCGTGCCCGCTCATGCCTGGCAATGAGTTGTCAGTCAGCACCGCGTCGGGCTGGGCCCGCTTGACCTGCTCCAGCGCAAGCTCGGCGCTGTGGCACACGGTGACCTCGAAGCCCTTGAGGCTGAGGTAGGTGCGAATGTTGTCAGCGAGGATTTCATCATCCTCGACTACCAGGATGCTGTGCTCCATGGTCCCCTCCCACTGCGATATTGAATGTAAGGCTGACGCGGGTTCCTTCCTCTTCGCGGCTGCTCAGGCTGACCGAGCCGCCAAAACGTTCCATGATGCGCTTGACCAGGGCCAGGCCTACACCGAGGCCGCCCTGCTTGGTCGTGAAGAACGGCTTGAACACCATCCGCTCCTGCTGTTGGCTCATGCCTTTGCCGGTGTCGGTGAGCACGAACTCGGCACGCTGGCCGTCCTTGACATTGACCTGGGCGGTCAGCATGCCGCCTGCCGGCATGGCCTCCAGGGCATTGGAGAACAAGCTGTTGAGAATCTGCGTGAGCTGCAGCGGCTGACTGGCCACCCACTGCTCATCAGGCCCTTCGAAATGAAAGCGCACCCCGTTGCGCTCGATCTGCTGGACGAACGCCAGGTGGGTGTCCTCGATGGCCGCCACCAGGTCCACCGCCTCGGCCTCGTCGCTGAGCGGGCGCAACGACACCAGCAGGTCGCGTACCCACCGCGACATGCGGTCCACCTGGCTGATGATGTCGGTAATGTTCTTCTGCGCTGCGGGGTTGGCGATTTCCTGGGCCAGTTCGGCGCTGGAACGGATATTGGCCAGTGGGTTGCGCAGGCTGTGCGCCACTGCAGACGACATCTCGCCCAGTGCCACGTAGGTTTCACTGGCCACCAGCCGGTCCTGTTGCAGGTTCAGCATCTGCGCCGCCCGGCGCACAATCCAGAACAGCCCGAAGTAGATCAACGCCCCGCCTACCAGGGTCGAAGCCCAGATCAGCACGTAGCCGCGCTGGATGCGTCGTATCAGGTCTTGCGGCTCCTTGTAGATCTCCACCATGGCCATTACCTGTTCGCCCTGGCTGTCGAACAGCGGAATGTAGTTCTCGATGAACAGGTAGCGCGGTTGACGCAAAAACTTCTGCTCTTCGCGGTCATCCTCGGCCTTGTGGTAGCTGGCCGACACCGCCTTGCGCGAGCGGAAGGCGCGATCCAGATCGCTATCGGCTTCTATCCGCTTGCCGATCAGCTCGACGTTGGTGGACCAGACGATGGTGCGGTCGCGGGCGTAGACATTGGCCAGCAAAGTATCAGGCAGATGCTCGACATGGTCGAGAAATTCGACCCGGGTCGATTCGGCCAGCGCCGGGGTGAACTGCAAGTGCTGCTGGTCCAGGCGCGGGTCGAGCAGTTCACCCATCGTGGTGCCCGGTGGCAACTGCGAATGGCGTACCTCGGCCTGGGCCATGGCCTGAATGAACTGCGCGGTCAGCATCGCATCACGCTGCACGCTATCGCGGACCACAAAGCGCGTGGACACATAACCCAGCCCGCCCGCCACCGCCGTGATGATCAACAGGCTGATGACCGAAAACCAGCGCAACAGGTTGAACTCACGCAATGGCACGGCCAGACCGCTGGCAGTCGCACTGGCCTTGTCGCGAACGTCGTTTTCCAGCATCTGCATCGCGTGGTTCCCGCACAAGGCGTCCGTTCAGAAATGCATCAAGGCCAACCAACAGCAGCCAGTTGATAGCACCCCGCCTGGGCAGCCATAAGCTGCCATGTGTCGCGTGTCGCGCTTCGCCTATCACGCTGCAAGAACTCGGCCAGCGCACAGTAAAAATCAAAAAATCATATATCTCAGCACCTTAGGTGGTCTTTTTAAAAACCACCTAAAGATCAGGCCCCACATTTGGGTACTAATGACCCAAAAACAATTAATTCATTTAAATCAATAGCTTGTGATGATTTCTTAAAGCCATTTAACAATTCGTCGCCAAGCGGAAATTCAACGACACTCGCGTACCATGGCCTTCACTGCTGCTGAGCCTGACCGTGCCGCCGAAGCGTTCCATGATGCGTTTCACCAGCACCAGCCCCACCCCCAACCCACCCTGTTTGGTGGTAAAGAACGGCCGGAAGGCCATGCGCTGCTGCTGTTCGTTCATACCCTTGCCGTTGTCAGACAGGCGCAGGGTCAGGCTGCGCCGGTCATGGCGCACCACCTCGATACGCAGCCGTCCGCCCTGCTCCATCGATTCCAGCGCATTGGCGATCAGGCTGCTGAAAATCTGCCGCAGTAACGCCGGATGCCCCAATACCTGGACCGCCGGTAACGGTTGCAGGTCCAGGCTCACCCCGCCACGCGCCAACTGCACGGCGTAGCTCTGCAGGCTCTCTTGCAAGGCCAGCGGCAAGTCCACCGCGACCGCCTCATCGTTAAGTGGGCGCAGCGACTGCAGCATCTGGCGGATCCACTGCGACATGCGGTCAACCTGGCTGATGATGTCGTTGATATTGCGCTGTGCCGGCCCTTCGTCGAACGCCTGGGCCAGCTCGGCACTGGAGCGGATACTGGCCAGCGGGTTGCGCAGGCTGTGGGCCACCGCCGAGGACACCTCGCCCAGTGCCACATAGGTTTCGTTGTTGATCAGCCGCTTCTGCTGCACTGCCAGCAACCGCGCAGCGCGGTGCATGATGCCGTACAGGCCAACGTAGACAAGTGCGGCGCCGACGGTGATCGCCAGCCAGATCAGTATCAGGCCATGCTCGATGCGCACGATCAGGTCATGGGGCTCTTTATAGATCTCGACCATGGCCGTGACATGCTCGCCATCAGCAGCGAACAGCGGAATGTAGTTTTCGATGAACAGCTGCTCGGGCGGGGTGACAAACTTCTGCTCGGCGCGGGCCTCTTCGAAGTTGTGGTAGCTGGCCGAGACTCGCATCTTGTACTCGAAAGCCCGCTCCAGGTCGTCGTCGCTGTCAATCAGCTTGCCAATCAGCGCCGGGTTGGTGGACCAGATCACCATACGGTCGGGGGCATAGATATTGGCCAGCAGCATGTCTGGCAGGTGGGCGATATGGTCAAGAAACTCGCCGCGGGCCTTGCGCCGGGCATCCGGGTCCACGTCCGGCAGGTTGCTGCGGTCGGTGCGCGGGTCCAGCAGCTCGCCCATTGTGCGCACGTTGGGGATCGACACATGGCGCACTTCGGCGTCGGCGATGGAGGTGATGAATTGTGCCGTGAGCAAGGCATCACGCTCAACGCTCTCATCGATGATGAATCGGCTGGAAATCAGCCCCAGGCCGACAGCCACCGAAAGGATGATGGCGAGGCTGACCCAGGCATACCAGCGCAACAGGTTGAACGGCTTGCGTGGGGCTGTCAGCTCGTTACCGGCAGGCACTTCGATGGCGTCGGAACGGGGGGCGATGTCCATGGCGGGCTCCACAGCTGGGCACCTTCAGAAGGTTATAGCCCAGACCAGGGGAAACCGTAGTGCTAAATTGATGGCAACCGCCGAAGGGTACAGGGACCGCGTAACCTCTGACAGGCAATTACAGTGGCGAATCATTCGCTAACCCCTGCAGCTTGCGGTATTCGCGCAGCACCGTGGGCACATAGCGCCGGGTCTCGGCAAACGGCGGCACGGCGCCGCGCCGCATCACGGCGTCCGGCCCAGCGTTATAAGCTGCCACGGCCAGGGTGATGTCGTTGTCGAAGAGGGTAAGCATCTGCTTGAGGTATCGTGCCCCGCCCTGCACGTTGTCCTCAGGGTCCAGGCGGTCTTCCACGCCCATTTCGCGGGCGGTATCCGGCATCAGTTGCATCAACCCTACTGCCCCCGCCCGCGAACGGGCCTTCGGGTTGTAGCCGGACTCGGCCTTGATCAGCGCATGCAGCAGGGCCGGTGGCACGTTGTGGATGCGCGCTGCCGTGGCGACCACCTCGGCGTAAGGGCGGCCAGTGATCATCTGCGCATTGGCCGGGCCAGCCTGGGCCGCCTGTTCGCTGATCACCTTTTCATAGTGGCGCCCGGGTCGATGGACGTTGGTCAGTACGTAGCCGCCCTTGGCATCGATGGAGATGTACACATCGGCCTGGGCGGCACCTGCCGCCAGCCAGATCAAACCGAGGATGAGTCCACGCATGACGGTTGCCTCTTCGTCGTGGCCCCCGAAGTGGGGGAAATGCCCCGGAAAACCCGAGGTCGATGACCACGACGCAAGCACTGTGCCGCTTCCTGTACCGCATGGTGCAAGGCCCCGAGGCAGACGTGCACGGCTGTTGCATGGCGCTTGGCAACCCGTGTCCCCATGCAGTGGAGGGCTTCACCATGCAGTGCAGAACCAAACCGCAACGTGGCTTCACCCTGCTCGAACTCCTGGTGGTGCTGGTGGTGCTCGGCCTGTTGGCCGGCATCGTCGCGCCCAAGTACTTCAGCCAGCTCGGTCGCTCCGAAGCCAAGGTGGCGCGGGCGCAGATAGAAGGGCTGAGCAAGGCGCTGGATTTGTATCGCCTGGAGGTCGGCCACTACCCCAACAGCGAGCAAGGCCTGCAGGCCCTGGTAATCGCCCCCAGTGGCGAAGCGCGCTGGACCGGCCCGTACCTGCAGAAGGCCGTGCCCCAGGACCCATGGGGCCGCCCTTACATCTACCGGCAACCTGGCGAAAACGGTGGTGAATACGACCTGCTGTCGATGGGCAAGGACGGCCAGCCCGGCGGTGACGGGGAAAACGCCGAAATTACCAGCTGGCAGTAAGGAGAGTCGCCATGCGCTACAGCCTCAAGGCCCTGGGCAGACAGGGCGTGGTGCAGTTGCAGATCGACGCCGAGGACGCCGACCAGGCCCGCCGCCAGGCCGAGGACCAAGGCTTGCGCGTGCTCAGCCTGCGCAGCAACGGCGGCGCCTTGCGCGGTATGGCCTGGCGACGCGAAGCGGCATTCGACCTGGTTCTGTTCAGCCAGGAACTGTCGACCCTGCTCAATGCCGGCCTGCCGCTGATCGACGCACTGGAGAGCCTGGCAGAAAAGGCCCCTGCATCTGCCACACGTAAGGTGCTGGCCGAGTTGGTACGCCAGCTGTACGAAGGCCGTTCGCTGTCCCAGGCCCTGGGCCAGCAACCGCGGATATTTCCGCCGCTGTACGTGGCGCTGGTGCAGTCCAGCGAACGCACCGGTGCTCTGGGCGACGCCCTCACGCGCTACATCAGTTATCGCCAGCGCCTGGACCTGGTACGGCAGAAGCTGGTGGGGGCCTCGGTCTACCCGTTGCTGCTGTTGCTGGTGGGTGGCGGCGTGGTGCTGTTCCTGCTCGGCTATGTGGTGCCGCGTTTCAGCCAGGTGTTCGAGGGCATGGGTACCGAATTGCCTTGGCTGTCACGGGTGTTGATGCAGATCGGGCTATTTTTGCATGCCCAGCAACTGCCGCTGGCGCTGGGCACGGTCGTTGGGGGCACGGTGTTGTGGCTGTTACGCCGCCACCCACGGGTACGGCGCTGGGCATCCTGCCAGTTGCGCCGCCTGCCGGCGCTGCATCAACGCTTGATGATGTACGAGCTGGCGCGCTTCTATCGCTCGTTGGGCATCCTGCTGCAAGGCGGCATTCCCATCCTCACCGCCATGGGCATGGCCCGCGGCCTGCTCGGCAGCGCAGCAGCCCAGGGCTTGGGCCAGGCCAGCCAACGGGTGGGCGAAGGGCTGCCATTGTCCGATGCGCTGGAGGCCGGGCACCTGGTTACACCCGTGTCGCTGCGCCTGCTGCGGGCCGGCGAGCAATCCGGCAACCTGGGCGAGATGCTGGAACGCTGCGCCGACTTCCATGACCAGGAAATCGGCCGCTGGGTGGAATGGTTCGTGAAACTCTTCGAACCGCTGCTGATGACGTTCATCGGCCTGCTGATCGGCCTGATCGTGATCCTGATGTACATGCCGATCTTCGAACTGGCCTCAAGCATTCACTGAATGGCCAGGCCCAGGCTCTCGCGCAGAGTGCTGCCTTCGTAGGCCGTACGGTACACCCCGCGCTCTTGCAGCAGCGGCACCACCTGCTGGGTAAACCGGCGGAACTGCCCGGGGTGGCCGATGTAGATGTTGAAGCCATCCAGCGCCCGCGCCTCGAACCACTCGGTCATTTTTTCCGCTACCGTTTCGGCCGAGCCAACGAAGGCCCCTGGGCGCAGCTTGCGCCCGAATTCCACCGCCTGGCGCAAGCTGAACCCCTGCTCCCGGGCCTGGTCAGCGATGCGCTTGGCGTTGGTGAAGAAACTGCTGCGTGCGTGCTCCAGGCTTTCCTGGGGGAACGGCGCATCAAGGTCGTACTGGCTGAAGTCGTGCCAGCCGAAATTGCGCCCGAATTCCTTGAGGGCCAGCTCGAAGCTATGGTCCTGCTGGTGGTAATGGCGTTCGATCTCGCGGGCGTGTTCGTCGGTATCGCCTACGTAGATCTCGGCACCAGGCAATACCAGCAGTTGCTCGGGGTCGCGCCCCAGCCGCGCAGCGCGGTCTTTCACATCGCGGTAGAACGCCTGGCCCTGCTCGATGCTGGCGGCATGAGTGAAAATGACATCTGCCGTGGCCGCCCCAAGCTCGCGCCCTTGCTGCGAGTCGCCCGCCTGGAAGATCACCGGCTGGCCCTGGGGGGAACGCTGGATATTCAGCGGCCCTACGACCGAGAAGTGCTCGCCCTTGTGGTTCAGGGCATGCATTCGGCTTGGGTCGAGGAATTGCCCGGTCGCGCGGTTGCGCGGGAACGCGCCGTCTTCATAGGAGTGCCACAGCCCCTGCACCACAGCCACATGCTCCTGGGCACGGGCATACCGGGTGTCGTAGTCGTAGTGCTCGTCACGGCCATAGTTGCCAGCGGTACCAGCGTCACCACTGGTGACCACGTTCCAGCCAGCGCGGCCCTTGCTGATCAGGTCCAGCGAGGCCAGGCGGCGGGCGACGTTGAAGGGTTCGTTGTAGGAGGTGGTCAGGGTACCGACCAGGCCGATGTTGCGGGTAGTCACTGCCAGTGCCGAGAGCAGGGTCAGCGGCTCCAGACGGTTGAGATAGTGCGACGGCGAGCCGGGGGTGATGTACTGGCTGTCGACGATGAAGATGAGGTCGAACAGCGCCGCTTCGGCCTGGCGGGCGATGTCGATGTACCAGTCGATATTGACGCTGGCGTCGGCGGGCAGCTCCGGGTCCAGCCACAGGTTGTGCCGGCCTGGGCCGCCGCAGCCCATGGTCAGGGCACCAAGCTTGATTTTGCGAGTAGTCATGGTCATTCCTCAAAAAGGTTCTGCCTGTACCGGCCCTATCGCCGGCAAGCCAGCTCCCACAGGAGCCCCTAAGGCCGAAGCCCAACGGAGTACCTGTGGGAGCTGGCTTGCCGGCGATAGGGCCATTACAGAAGTGCTTAGTGGTCGAGCGCTGCCGCGAACGAGGTATCGAACAGGCTCGACGCCGGGTAGTTCTTGATCAGCCCCAGCCCGGCAAAGAAGTCCACGGTCTTCTGCGCATCCACGATCACCTGCGGGTTCAGCGGCGCGACATCGGTACGGGCGCGGGCAAACCAGATGCGGGCAATGCCGCGGTCGGCACGGGTGCGTTTGGCCCAGGCATCGGCATAAGCCTCGGTATGGGCCGGGTCGCTCAGGGTCCAGTCACGGGCCTTTTTCAGGCGCTGCAGAAAATCACTGATCTGCGCCCGCTTGGCCTCCACCGCCTTGGCATTGGCCACCACGAAGCTCTGCGCCGGGATCAGCCCTTCAGCCGTGGCCAGCACCCGTGCCCCTTGGCGTTCCTGCTGAGTAACATAGGGCTCCCAGGTCGCGATCACGTCCACGGAGCCGCCATCCAGGGCATGCGAGGCGTCCAGGGCGCTGAGGTAGCGCAGCTCCAGGGCATCGCGCGGCACGGCGGCCTTGTCCAGTGCGCTGAACAATAACTGCTGGCTCCAGGAGCCCTTCCAGATCGCCGCACGTTTGCCGCGCAGGTCTTCGAGGCTTTGAATGTTCGAGTCCTTACTCGCCAGGATCGCCACGCCATCCAGGTTCTGCCGGCTGACGGCAATCACCTTGATCGGGGCGCCCAGGGCACCAAGGAACAACGGCGGCGCATCGCCCAGCAGGCCGATGTCCAGGCTGCCCACGTTCAGCGCCTCGGCTACCGGCGAGCCGGCCGTAAACTGCTTCCACTCCAATGTATACGGCAGGTCGTCGAGCACGCCGGCCGCTTCCATGACCGCTCGGGCATTGAAGCTCTGGTCACCGACCACCAAGGTTTGCGCGGCAGCGGCCAGGCTGAGGGAGCTGGCCAGCACACCGGCAGCCAATTGCTTGAGGTATCGCACGTTCGTCTCCAGGTACCGTAGGGGTACTTCAGGCCGATCCGCGCGTGCGGTCTCGTGGGGGGCATGGGGCTGGTATATTCACTTTGAATATAACCAGAACAATGCTTATAAGTTATCGATTAAGCGCAGCGCCGTGAAATTCGTTTTGGGCATAACCTAATGCTTTGCCCATGCGCCCATTTCAAAACAGATTCACCCATCTGTAAATGCGTTGTTTGCATATTATCTTATTCGTATTTTTACTTTTGAGAATATTCAGTGCGTTTGCTAGGGTTAAGCCAAACCGTCAGCCGAGCCTGAACCATGAGCCAACCCCTGCGCCTTGAGCGCCTGCGCCACTTCATCGACGCGCTTGCGCAATTGGTGGACCAAGAAAACGACGAAGCCACCCTCCTCGACCACGGCCAGAGCCTGCTGCGCAGCCTGGTCGCCCACGACGACTGGTTGCCCGAAGCACTGGCGCAGCCAGACCCGACCCGTTACCAGCAATATTTGCTGCATTGCGATTCGCGCCAACGCTTTTCCATCGTCAGCTTCGTCTGGGGGCCAGGCCAGCAGACACCGATCCACGACCACCGGGTCTGGGGCCTGATCGGCATGCTGCGCGGCGCGGAATATTCGCAAGGCTTCGCCCGTAGCGAACACGGCGCATTATTGCCAGCGGGTGAGCCTGTACGCCTTGATCCCGGCCATGTAGAGGCCGTTTCGCCGCGTATTGGCGATGTTCACCAAGTCAGCAACGCGTTCGACGACCGGGTTTCTATCAGCATCCACGTGTATGGCGCCAACATCGGTGCCGTCAGCCGCGCTGTGTACTCGCCCGACGGCAGCGAAAAACCGTTCATTTCCGGCTATTCCAACAGCCTTCTGCCCAACATCTGGGACCTGTCCAAAGAGAACCCTGCCCCATGAGTACCGTTGCCACCCGCTCCTACCAAGACATTCGCCAGGCCTTGCTGGCCCATGAAGAACTGGCGCTGATCGATGTGCGCGAGGAAGACCCGTTCGCCCAGGAACACCCCCTGTTCACTGCCAACATCCCCTTGTCCAAGCTGGAGCTGGAGATTTTCGCCCGCGTGCCACTGCGCGACACCCGCATTACGGTGTATGACGACGGTGAAGGCCTGGCACATCAGGCCGCCGAACGCCTGGTGGCGTTAGGGTACAGCGATGTCGCATTGCTCGAAGGCGGCCTGGCCGGCTGGCGCGCCGCCGGTGGCGAGCTGTTCCATGACGTGAACGTGCCGAGCAAGGCCTTTGGCGAGCTGGTCGAAAGCGTGCGCCATACCCCGTCGCTGGCGGCCGAACAGGTGCAGGCGCTGCTGGACGACAAGGCCGATGTGGTGGTGCTCGACGCCCGCCGCTTCGACGAATACCAGACCATGAGCATCCCGGGGGGCATCAGTGTGCCGGGTGCCGAACTGGTACTGCGAGTTGCCGAACTGGCGCCCAGCCCCGCCACGCAGGTCATCGTCAACTGCGCAGGGCGCACCCGCAGCATCATCGGCACCCAGTCGCTGGTCAACGCCGGCATCCCCAACCCCGTGGCTGCCCTGCGCAACGGCACCATCGGTTGGACCCTGGCCGGGCAAACGCTGGCACACGGCCAGGAGCGCCGCTTCGCCGAGGTGAGCGACAACACCCGCGCCAACGCCGCCCAACGCGCCCGCAATGTGGCCGACCGCGCCGGTGTGCTGCGCCTGGAGCGCGAAGCCCTGGCCGTTTGGCAGGCCGATACCCGGCGCACCACCTACCTGTTCGATGTGCGCACCCCCGAGGAATATGCCCACGGCCACCTGCCGGCCAGCCGCAGTGTACCGGGCGGGCAACTGGTGCAGGAAACCGACCACGTCGCCAGCGTGCGGGGGGCACGAATCGTGCTGGTGGATGACGACGGCGTGCGGGCCAACATGAGCGCTTCCTGGCTGGCGCAAATGGGCTGGCAGGTCGCCGTGCTCGATGGCGTGTCGGCGCAAGATTTCAGCGAGACCGGTGATTGGCAGGCCCCCCACCCTCCACTGCCCGCAGTCACCGAAATCGGTGTCGAGCAGTTGGACGACTGGCTGCAAACGCCAGGCACCGTGGTGCTGGACTTCACCACCAGTGCCAACTACGTTAAACGCCATATTCCAGGCGCCCACTGGGCAATTCGCGCGCAGTTGCCGCAGGTGCTGGAACAGCTGCCAGTAGCCGAGCGATATGTACTGACCTGCGGCAGCAGCCTGCTGGCACGCTTTGCGGCGGTAGACTTGCAGGCGCTTACGCAAACCCCAGTGTACGTACTGGACGGCGGCACGGCGCAGTGGATTGCGGCAGGCAAGCCGCTGGAAAGTGGCGAAAAGCACCTGGCGGTGGCGCGTACCGACCGTTATCGCCGGCCTTATGAAGGCACTGATAACCCGCGTGAGGCCATGCAGGGGTATCTGGATTGGGAGTTCGGCCTCATCGCCCAGCTTGAACGCGACGGTACGCATGGGTTTCGTGTTTTGAAATGAGAGAATCGGGGCTGCCGTGTGGCAGCCCCAAACTGATATCAAACGATAGGTCCCTACCACGACCAGATAACTCATGATAGGCCTTGACCACATCGACCTCCTCTCTGAAAACCAGCGTGGCAACTTCTTCAGCGTTCCAATACCGCGAACAGCTGCAGCAAACCTTGAAGAGCTCACATGAAGTCTAAATTATTGCCGACGTGGATCCTGTATTCCGCCCGCAAATGTATTATCAATAAAATAACTGAGTGAGCCCTCCATAGTTATACTACGAATAAGGGGAATACCACGGGCCAGCGAATAGATTTCTTTAAGTCTGTCATTCACACTACCGCTATACATCTTTGCGACTAGGTACGGTTGCTCACCTCGGTAAGCGTTGTCAAGTGCTTGCTGCAATGTTTGGTCGGCATAGGCCGGGTCCATCATCCATTTATCCCACTGAATTTCACCGTTTGTTGCTGCCTCAAAGCCTTCTTGGTGCCCCTCTATACGCCCCTCGCTTACCCCTTCAGTCCTACCCGCCGCATATCCGTCGATATAACCCTGTGCATGGCCCTCGGTATGGCCCTCGGTATGCCCCTTGGTATGCCCCTCAGAAAAACCCTTGGCAAGACCATTTGCCTGCCCATCCGCCTTCCCTTTATCGTATGTTTTGACCTTACTGGAAAGACCGGTGAGGCGTGTTAGTTGTTTCTTGAATGATCGCCACAATTTGGCCCTGCCCGATGGATCACTATAATTAACAGGATCGTTCTCACAGTATACGTAAGCGTTAATCCCGCCCTTACCAAACGGACTAAGTCCATCAGCACTGCAAAACCTCATCAGCATCGGACTGTATGTACGGTGCCCGCCCCCCAACAAATAGAGGCCATTGAGTTGACAATGTTGGCCGGTAAAACCTAACAACCTACTGGGCGGGGCTGCCCCGTGTAAAAATCCAAACGCCGTATAACTTATCGAACTCCCTCGTCGCTCTGACTGAATGGTACTGAGGGAATCAACACCATAGAGATTAGCAGCGACAGCGCTACCTTTCAGATCAACCTCTGCCAGCGGCATACACCTACCAGACAGTAACGAAATACTCTCCGCAGCCTTTCTACTCGTGGCAAGTTGCTTGCCACGATAAAAGTACAACTGAGTATTTAATTTATTCATCGTATACCTAGCCTAAGTCGTAACCTAGCTCCAACCCTGACCGATGGAGCGGTAGGCACTAGCGTCGACGAGTACGAAATCGAACACAACTGTTAAAAATGCTAGTTTTCTATTCCAGGGTATCCCGTTTATCCGTGACGCAGTAGGTAGGCGCCAGCTGGAACATGCTTTTGCAGCTGCTTGCATTTACGGGACGGGGTTGCTGCCCCGGTGGGCGATCGGGGTACCAGATTCGGCATTTGCCCACTCGCTGCTGACCGGCACCACCCTGGAGTTGCTCGGCAGCAGCCAGGGAGACTGAGCGCGGGCTCCGGGCTGGCCTCTGTTGGTATTACTTGAACGGCCGCCCCCTTTCCAGCACCTGCCGATCCCGGCTTGGTTCGCCGCCTGAATCACTTGCAGTATGACCTGTGGGAGCAGGCTTGCCCCGCGAAAGGGCCGGCAAGGGCACCCTACCATGCCCACCATCGATGAAATATCTCGACATATCATTCAGCGTGATATTAACCTTCGTCCCGTTCGATTCGTGCCTCACGCGCAACACACTCACACTCCGCCCACTACTAATACATTGGCGGAGTTCTCCATGGAACAATCTCTCAAACCCTTGCGCTTCCCTCTCGCTGCCTTGGCAGTGGTGGTGATCAGCGCTTGCGGTCGAACCCCAGACGCCGTGCAGGCTCCCGCCGCGCCGAAGGTCACTGTGGCCAAAGTGATCGAGCAACCGATCAACGAATGGGACGAATTCACCGGCCGCCTTGAAGCCCCGGAAACCGTTGAAGTTCGCCCGCGGGTAGCCGGCCAGATCGACCAGGTCGCCTTCACCGAAGGCGCCCAGGTCAAAAAAGGCGACCTGCTGTTCCAGATCGACCCACGCCCGTTCCAGGCTGAAGTCCGCCGCCTTGAAGCCCAACTGCAACAGGCCAAGGCCACCGCCATTCGCAGCGCCAACGAAGCGCGCCGTGGCGAACGCCTGCGCGACAGCAACGCCATCTCCGCCGAACTTGCAGAATCGCGTAGCAGCGCTGCCGCCGAAGCCCGCGCCGGGGTCGACGCGATCCAGGCACAGCTCGACCTGGCGCGCCTGAACCTCAGCTTCACCCGCGTCACCGCGCCCATCAGTGGCCGCGTCAGCCGTGCCCAGTTCACTGCCGGCAACATCGTCACGGCCGATGTCACCCCGCTGACCAGCGTGGTGTCCACCGACAAGGTCTACGCCTACTTCGACGCCGACGAGCGCGTGTACCTCAAGTACACCCAGCTGGCGCGCGAAGGCCAGCGTGGCCAGAGCACCCCGGTGTACCTGGGCCTCACCAATGAAACCGGCAACCCGCACCAGGGCCAGATGAACTTCGTCGACAACCAGGTCAACCCGCGCACCGGCACCATCCGCGGCCGTGCGGTGTTCGACAACCGCGACGGCCAGTTCACCCCGGGCCTGTACGCACGCCTGAAGCTGGTCGGCAGCGCCCAGTACGACGCCATGCTGATCAACGACGAAGCCGTGGGCACCGACCTGGGCAAGAAGTTCGTGCTGGTCATGGACAAGGACAACAAGGCCACCTACCGCGCCGTGGAACTGGGGCCGAAGCTGGAAGGCCTGCGCATCGTGCGTAGCGGCCTGGCCAAGGATGACCGCATCGTGGTCAAGGGCCTGCAGCGCGTGCGCCCAGGCTCGCCGGTCACCCCGGAAGAAACCCCGATGGCCAGCGAACAGACCCTCGCCGCCCTCGCCCAGCAGCGCCAGGCACTGGAGGCCAGCAACCCGGCGCCGAAAGTGGCGGGCAACAACGTGAAAGTCGCCAGCGCCCAGGCGCCACGCGGTTAAGGGAACATACCGATGAACTTCTCGAAATTCTTTATTACCCGGCCGATTTTCGCCGCGGTGCTGTCGCTGGTGCTGCTGATTGCGGGGTCGATCTCGCTGTTCCAGCTGCCGATCAGCGAATACCCCGAAGTGGTGCCGCCCACCGTGGTGGTACGTGCCAACTTCCCCGGCGCCAACCCCAAGGTCATCGGCGAAACCGTCGCCGCGCCGCTGGAGCAGGCAATTACCGGTGTGGAAAACATGCTGTACATGTCTTCCCAGTCCACCGCTGACGGCAAGCTGACGCTGACCATCACGTTCGCCCTGGGCACCGACCTGGACAACGCCCAGGTGCAGGTGCAGAACCGCGTCACCCGTACCCAGCCCAAGCTGCCCGAGGAAGTGACGCGTATCGGTATCACCGTCGACAAGGCCTCGCCCGACCTGACCATGGTCGTGCACCTGACGTCGCCGGACAACCGCTACGACATGCTCTACCTGTCCAACTACGCCATCCTCAACATCAAGGACGAGCTGGCGCGTCTGGGCGGCGTAGGCGACGTGCAGCTGTTCGGCATGGGCGACTACTCGCTGCGCGTGTGGCTCGACCCGAACAAGACCGCTTCGCGCAACCTGACGGCCAGTGATGTGGTAGCGGCAATCCGCGAGCAGAACCGCCAGGTGGCTGCCGGCCAGCTGGGCGCCCCGCCCGCCCCGGGCTCCACCAGCTTCCAGCTGTCGATCAACACCCAGGGGCGCCTGGTCAACGAGGAAGAGTTCGAAAACATCATCATCCGTGCCGGTGCCGATGGCGAAATCACCCGCCTGAAGGACATCGCCCGGGTCGAACTCGGCTCCAGCCAGTACGCCTTGCGCTCGCTGCTGAACAACCAGCCGGCGGTGGCCATCCCGATCTTCCAGCGCCCAGGCTCCAACGCCATCGAGATCTCCGACGAAGTGCGGGCGAAAATGGCCGAGCTGAAGAAGGACTTCCCTGAAGGGATGGACTACAGCATCGTCTATGACCCGACCATCTTCGTGCGCGGCTCCATCGAAGCAGTGGTGCACACCCTGTTCGAAGCCCTGGTGCTGGTCGTGCTGGTGGTCATCCTGTTCCTGCAGACCTGGCGTGCCTCGATCATCCCGCTGCTGGCCGTGCCGGTATCGTTGATCGGTACCTTTGCAGTGATGCACCTGTTCGGTTTCTCGCTTAACGCCTTGTCGCTATTCGGCTTGGTGCTGGCCATCGGCATCGTGGTGGACGACGCCATCGTCGTGGTGGAGAACGTCGAACGTAACATCGGGCTGGGCCTGAAACCGCTGGAAGCCACGCAAAAGGCGATGAGCGAAGTGACCGGGCCGATCATTGCCACCGCCCTGGTGCTGTGCGCCGTGTTCGTACCGGCTGCGTTCATTTCCGGCCTTACCGGGCAGTTCTACAAGCAGTTCGCCCTGACCATCGCCATTTCCACCGTGATCTCGGCGTTCAACTCGCTGACCCTGTCGCCGGCCTTGGCTGCCGTGCTGCTGAAGGACCACCATGCGCCCAAGGACCGTTTCTCGCGGTTCCTCGACAAACTGCTGGGCAGCTGGCTGTTCTCGCCGTTCAACCGTTTCTTCGACCGCGCCAGCCACCGCTACGTGGGTGGCGTGCGCCGGGTCATCCGCTCCAGCGGCATCGCCCTGTTCGTCTATGCCGGCCTGATGGGCCTGACCTACCTCGGCTTCTCGTCCACGCCGACCGGTTTCGTGCCGGCCCAGGACAAGCAGTACCTGGTGGCCTTCGCCCAGCTGCCGGACGCCGCCAGCCTCGACCGCACCGAAGCGGTGATCAAGCGCATGAGCGAAATCGCCCTGAAGCAGCCTGGCGTGGCCGACTCGGTGGCCTTCCCTGGCCTGTCGATCAACGGTTTCACCAACAGCCCGAACAGCGGCATCGTGTTCACTCCGCTCAAGCCGTTCGATGAGCGCAAGGACCCGAGCCAGTCTGCGGCGGCCATCGCGGCTGCACTGAATGCCCAGTTCGCCGATATCCAGGACGCCTACATCGCCATCTTCCCGCCGCCGCCTGTACAGGGCCTGGGCACGATCGGCGGCTTCCGCCTGCAAATCGAAGACCGTGGCAACCTGGGTTACGAAGCGCTGTACAAGGAAACCCAGAACATCATCACCAAGAGCCACAACGTGCCGGAGCTGGCAGGCCTGTTCACCAGCTACCAGGTCAACGTGCCGCAGGTCGATGCCGCCATCGACCGGGAAAAGGCCAAGACCCACGGCGTGGCGATCACCGACATCTTCGACACCCTGCAGGTTTACCTGGGCTCGCTGTACACCAACGACTTCAACCGCTTTGGCCGCACCTACCAGGTCAACGTCCAGGCTGAGCAGCAGTTCCGCCTCGATGCCGAACAGATCGGCCAGTTGAAGGTGCGCAACAACCTCGGCGAGATGATCCCGCTGGCGACCTTCCTCAAGGTCAGCGACACCTCCGGGCCGGACCGCGTCATGCACTACAACGGTTTCATCACCGCAGAAATCAACGGTGCCGCAGCCCCGGGCTACAGCTCTGGTCAGGCCGAAGCTGCCATCGAGAAGCTGCTGAAAGAGGAACTGCCCAACGGCATGACCTTCGAGTGGACCGACCTGACCTACCAGCAGATCCTCTCGGGCAATACCGCACTGCTAGTCTTCCCGCTGTGCGTACTGCTGGCGTTCCTGGTGCTGGCTGCCCAGTACGAAAGCTGGAGCCTGCCGCTGGCGGTGATCCTTATTGTACCGATGACCCTGCTGTCGGCCATCACCGGTGTGATCGTGTCGGGTGGCGACAACAACATCTTCACCCAGATCGGCCTGATCGTACTGGTGGGCCTGGCGTGCAAGAACGCGATCCTGATCGTCGAGTTCGCCAAGGATGAACAGGCCAAAGGCCTGGATCCACTGGCTGCGGTGCTGGAAGCCTGCCGCCTGCGCCTGCGGCCGATCCTGATGACTTCGATTGCCTTCATCATGGGTGTGGTTCCGCTGGTGTTCAGCTCGGGTGCAGGTTCGGAAATGCGCCATGCCATGGGTGTGGCGGTGTTCTCGGGGATGATCGGCGTGACCGTCTTCGGCCTGTTCCTGACCCCGGTGTTCTTCTTCCTGATTCGCCGTTTCGTCGAGCGTCGCCAGGCCCGCAAGGCCGAGCGCGTTCAAGTGCTGGAGAACCATGCATGAACCTGCTCAAACCCCTGACCCCAAGCTTGCTGGCACTGGCCCTGGCAGCCTGTGCGGTAGGCCCGGACTACCAAGCCCCGGCAACCGAACCTGCACAAATGAGCAGCGATGTGCAGGCCAAGGCCTACGACCGTAGCCGCTTCGAAAGCCTGTGGTGGAAGCAGTTCGACGACCCGGTGCTGAACCAGCTGGTGCAGGCTTCGCTGGACGGCAACCGTGACTTGCGCGTGGCCTTCGCCCGCCTGAAATCCGCCCGTTCGATCCGCGAAGACGCCGAGAACGACCAGTTCCCGGTGGTCACCAGCCGCGCCAGCAGCGACATCGGCAAGGGCCAGATCCCCGGCCAGACCACGCAGCGGGTGAACAGCGAGCGCTATGACCTGGGCCTGGACATGGCCTGGGAGCTTGACCTGTTCGGGCGCATCCAGCGCCAGATCGAGGCCAGCGAAGCCCAGGAAGCGGTAGCCGCCGCCGACCTGCAACAGTTGCAGGTCAGCCTGATCGCCGAACTGGTCGATGCCTATGGGCAACTGCGCGGTGCGCAATTGCGCGAGAAGATCGCCTTTGCCAACCTCAAGACCCAGCAGGAATCGCGGACCATTACCGAAACCCTGCGCGATGCCGGCGTGGGCAACGACCTCGACGTGGTACGTGCCGATGCACGCCTGGCCGGGGTCGAAGCCACCGTGCCGCAACTGCAGGCCGAACAGGCACGGGCGCGGCACCGCATCGCCACCCTGCTCGGCCAGCGCCCGGACGCGCTCAGCGTAGACCTGTCACCCAAGGACCTGCCGGCCATCGCCAAGGCGTTGCCGGTGGGTGACCCGGGTGAACTGCTGCGCCGTCGCCCGGACATCCGCAGTGCCGAGCGCCAGCTGGCTGCCGCCACCGCCAACGTCGGCGTGGCCACGGCAGACCTGTTCCCCCGTGTCAGCCTCAGCGGCTTCCTTGGCTTTACTGCCGCACGCGGCTCGCAGATCGGCTCCTCGGCAGCCAATGCCTGGGCGCTGGGCCCAAGCATTACCTGGGCAGCCTTCGACCTGGGCAGCGTGCGGGCCCGCCTGCGTGGCGCCAAGGCCGATGCCGAAGGGGCGCTGGCTAACTACGAGCAGCAGGTATTGCTGGCCCTGGAAGAATCGGCCAATGCCTTCAGCGATTACGACAAGACCCAGCAGCGGCTGCTGTCGCTGATGCGTCAGAGCGACGCCAGCCGCAAGGCAGCGGAGCTGGCCTCGATTCGATATCGCGAAGGTACGGTGGACTACCTGGTACTGCTCGACGCCGAGCGCGAGCGGCTGAGCGCCGAGGATGCGCAGGCCCAGGGTGAGGTCGATCTGTACCGCGGTATCGTTTCCATCTACAAGGCCCTGGGCGGCGGCTGGCAACCGGAGACCGTAGCCAGCACACGCTGACACACCCGTTTCAACGACTCCTTTGGTTGGCTCCTCCCCCAACCGTTTGCCCCGCTGGCCTTGGTCCGCGGGGCTTTTTTATGTCGTTTAATCTTCAGCGCCTGCGAGAACGAGCGCCGCCCGCGCGGCGCATCGCGAGCTGCGCTCGCTCCTACGCTTGTTTCGGGCCAATCGAACCTGCGAGATACGCGCGCGACCGCCTTGGCGCCTGCACTCGGTTGCATTTACCCCCCGGCTGGCCCAAGCTCTGCCCTTCCCGCCGCCACGGACCGTCCGATGCACAGACGCAACCGCTACCTGATCGCCCTGCTGCTGTTGATCCTGGTATCGGCCCTGTTCGGTTACCTGTGGCGCGATGAGCAGCCAGCCCCGCCGACCTTGCCCGCACACAGCTATGCCAAGGCGCTGCGCCAGGCCCATGACGGCCAACCCGGCGCTGCGCGCGTGCTGTACCAGCAATTGCAACGCGACGACCTGCCCCCTATCCGCCGCGCTGCACTGTATGCCGAGTTACCCAACTACCCCTCCCCCCAGGCTTTGAAACTCGCCCGCCAGGACCTGGAGCATGCCGACCCGCTGGTGCGCCGTGCGGCCATTGCCGGTATCCGCCGCCTGCTGCCGGCGGCCCAGCGCAGCCTGGTGCTCGGCCCATTGCTGGACGACGACGAACAAAGCGTGCGCTTTGCTGCCGTGGATGCCCTACTGGGCCTCGATCCCGATGCCATCGGCCTGTATTTCGGCCCGTTGCAGGCAGCCCTGGAACAATACCAGCAGGCGCTCGAGCAACAGCCCGAGGATGCCGACGCCCAGGTACACCTGGCGCGCCTGTACCTGCACGAAAACGACTACACCCAGGCAGCCACGGCCTTGCAGCGGGCGCTGGAGGTTGCACCCGGCAACCTCGACGCCCTGGCCACCCAGGTGCGCCTGCTGGAGCGTCAGGGCCACCACGATGCCTCGCGCCAGGTCTTGGGCAAAGCCTTGGCGCTAAGCCCCGACTCAGCCTTCCTGCAGTACGAGCTGGGGCTCTGGCTGAACCGCCACGAGCAGCGCGAGTACGCCTTGCTGGCTTTGTCCCGCGCCGTCGAACTGGACCCGGACAACGCCGACTACCGTTATACGCTGGCAGTCACGCTGCACGAGCTGGAACAACTCGACGCCGCGCAAAAGCAGCTGGAAACCGTGCTCAGCCGGCAACCGGCCAACCGCCGGGCGCGGGTGCTGCTGATCCAGTACTCGAAAGAGACCGGGCAACTGCAGAACGTACAAGTGCTGCTGGCCGAGCTGGAGCGTCAGAACCCGGACGACCCCGTATTACAACAGGGCCTGTAGGCAACACCTGAATATTGTTGAACCCTGAGTGTGTGCCCAGGGTCCAGTGGGTATCAGGCCACCCTACAGGAGAGTCGTTTTGGCCCATTCACTGGCGCTGGATGAACGTGCCTTGATTCTGGCACCTCCGCCATTAGCGGCGGATACCTCGCGCCTGCTCGCCTCCGCCGGCATCGATAGCCTGTGCACCGTCGACCTGGCCAACCTGCACAGCTGCCTGGCTGAAGGCGCAGGCCTGGCAATCATTGCCGAGCAAGTGTTCAGCCAGGGCCCAAGCGCGTTGCTGCAAGCATTCCTCGACCAGCAACAAAGCTGGTCGGACCTGCCCATCGTGCTGCTGATCCAGGGTGCCTGGTCGGCCACGGGCGCGAGTAACCACCCGGTAGGCAATCTTCTGCTGATGGTCGCCCCGTTCGACAATGCCCAACTGCTGCACATGACCCGATCCGCCCTGCGCAACCGGCGCCGGCAATACCTGACACGCGACCAGTTGCAGGACCTGCAGCAGCGTCTGAACACCCCGGTCGCATCGTCAGACCAGGAGCAGGAACGCAACGAGTTCGCCCACTACCAGGCACGCAAGATGGAAGCCATTGGCCAATTGGCCGGAGGGGTTGCTCATGACTTCAACAACCTGCTCACCAGTATTGGCGGCAGCTTCGAGCTGATTGAACGGCGACTGCATCAAGGCCGCTGCGATGGCCTGGACAGCGTGCTGCGCATGGGCCGTGAGGCAGTTGCACGCGCTGCCCGCCTGACCCACCGCTTGCTCGCGTTTTCCTCCCGCCAATCGCTGCACAGCCAGCGCGTCGACCTGCACAGCCTGCTTGAGGTGGAACGACTGAAGGCCTGCCTGAACCCTGCCGTAACCCTGCACGTGCACATCGCCAAAGGGCTGTGGCCCGTAGAAGCTGATAACAAGCAGTTGCAGGAAGCCCTGGACAACCTGCTGCTCAATGCCAGCGAAGCCATGCCCAATGGCGGCCAGTTACGAATTGAGGCGAGCAACCAGCACATCGAGAGCACACAATTCACCGGCGCAACCCTGTGCGCCGGTGACTATCTGCGCCTGAGCATCAAAGATGACGGCCAGGGCATGGCGCAAAGTACGATGGAGCACGCATTCGAGCCGTTTTTCAGCACCAAGGCGATCGGCCAGGGCATTGGCCTGGGCCTGTCGATGGTGTACGGCTTCAGCAAGCAGTCCCGCGGGCATGTCACGCTGCACAGCCAGATCGGCCAAGGCACCCAGGTAGACCTGTACCTGCCGCGCCATATCGGCCAGGCCCGGGAACCGAGCAAGCCGATACCTGTGCAAGTTCCCCGAGGCCGTCATGTGCTGGTCGTCGAGGACGACCCCCATGTACGTCAATTGTTGTGTCAGGCGCTGCGCGAGAGCGGCTTCCCCTGCCACAGCGCGTCCGACGCCACCCAAGGCCTTAAAATCCTGCGCTCGGCACAACCCGTGGATCTACTGGTCAGCGATATCGGCTTGCCCGGCATGAATGGCCGGCAACTGGCCGAAATTGCCCGCAGCCTGCATCCGCATTTGCCGGTGCTGTTCATCACCGGCTACGCGGAAACGGCCATGGCCCGCGAAGGGTTTCTTGACGCGGGCATGCACCTGATCTGCAAACCGTTTGAACTGAAAGAAATAAAGGCGCAGGTGACGCGGATTCTTGCCGAGTCCTGAAACCTATTGTTGGTCGAGCATGGTGAGCGCCTGATCGGCAAGGTCTGCCAGCAAAAACGGCTTGTTCATCAATGCCGTTCCCGGCTGATCGAGCAACTGCGCTTCAACAGCATGGTCAGCATAGCCGGTGATGAACAGAATCTTCTGAGCAGGCACCTGCATGCGCATGGCCTTGGCCACTTGCCGGCCACTGAAGCCGCCCGGTAAACCGATATCGGTAATTACCAGGTCAAAGGGATCATCGAGGCGAAAGCGCTCCAGCGCAGTATTGGCGTCACCCGCATCGGTGACCACAAAACCGCGTTCTGTCAGGTACTCGCGCATCACGGTACGCAAGTTGAGCTCGTCATCCACCAGCAGTAAACGCGCGCCCTGGGCCATACGTTGGGAGCGTTCCCGGGGTTTGGGCTCTTCGGGTGCCGGCTCATGGCATCTTGGGAACAGCATGGAAACCTTGGTGCCTTGGGTCGGGGCCGATTCGATCCACGCATACCCCCCCGATTGACCGACAAAGCCATACACCATCGATAGCCCTAGCCCGGAACCACGTCCGATGGCCTTGGTGGTGAAGAATGGCTCAAAGGCCCTGGAAATTTCCTCTGCCGACATGCCATGGCCGTCATCCTCGACATGCAAGGCCACATAGTCGCCTGGCGGCAAGCCACCCTCATCGGGAAAACTGGCCGTTAACCGCTCGTTGACGCTGCGAACAGTGACATTGCCACGCTCCAGGCAAGCCTCCCGGGCATTGGCGCATAAGTTGACCAAGGCATTTTCAAGTTGAGGAATGTCCAGGCATACCGCCCACGGCGCGACATCCAGTTGCCAGTGCAAGCGCATCTCTGCGCCCAGCGCCTTGAGCAGCAACGGCTCGCTTTGCCGTAACTGCCGATTGAAGTCCAGGGTCTTGGGTGCAAGTGGGTGATGCCGAGAGAATGCCAGCAGGCGATGAGTCAGCTCCATGGCGCGCAGCACGGAGTCGCGAGCGACCTCCACATAGGTTTCAATCCGCTCCATGCGCCCCTCCTGCAAGCGCCGCTGCAACAGTTCGAGGCTACCACCGATACCAGACAGCAGGTTGTTCATTTCGTGGCCCATGCCCCCGGCCAACTGCCCCACAACCTCCATGCGTTCACTGTTGCGCATCAGCGCTTCAGACTGACGCGCGGCCTCTTCGCGGTCTTCGGTGATATCCCGACCGACTGCCGTCAGCAGGCTGCCGTCGAACCGGGCACTCCAGCTAAACCAGTGATAATGGCCATCGCGGTGGCGCAAGCGAGTCTGCACCTGCTCGGCATCGTGGTACTGCAGGAGCCCGGAGACCGCCACCTGGACCTCGGTGCGATCCGCCGGATGCACCAGCTCCAGTAACGGCAGATCATGAACCTGCTCTTGGGTCCAGCCCAGAATGCGGTACCAGGCCGGGTTGGCGGCATGCACCTTCAGCTCAGGGGTTATCGTCATCATTGCATCACGCGACAACTGCCAGATCTGCTCGCGCTCGGCCACATGCCGCTCTATCTGCCGTTCAAAGCCTTGCGCCTGCTCACGCCAATGATGATGCGCCTCAACGCTGGCCGTGGTCTCGATCACCGTGTGCAGAAAACCCGCCACGTTGCCAAGTTCATCGTGCAGTGGTGCATAACCGAACGCGCACCACAGCGGCTCGCTGCCTTTGCCGCAGACGATACGCTGGGGCGGGTCCTCGACAAAGTTCGAACGCCCTTCAAGCGCCTTGAACACCCAGGGCCCCATTGCCGGCCAGAGATCACGCCACAGCGCATCGAACCCATTGCCCAATGCATCTGGTCGGGCGGCCCGCAGCGCCCGATAGCCATCGTTGTGCACCACGCAGAGGTCTGTCCCCCAGACCACTGCGCAGGGAAACGGTGACAAAAGCATCATGTCAACGGCAATGCGCAAAGATGCCGGCCATCGCGGCAACGGCCCAAGAGTTGTACGCCCCCAGTCAAATTGCGCAATTCTATCGCTCATCAGGTCGACCGACGGCGATACGGGCGTTTTCAAGGTGAGCTGCCGCGCAGGTTTGCGCGGCGTACCGTGTACGGCCAATAGCGTTACTCCAGCAATGCAAGGATTCACCCGAGTGCCGAGGCTACCCCGAGGGTTTCGTTCAAATTAGCACAGCATAAGCTGCGCACTATGGCGTACGTGCACCTGGGAGCTATGCTGATTAGGTTTTCTCCGGGCCAGGGAGCAACGGCCCATCCAGGTTGCCGACAGGAGCGTGGTCATGAGCAAGAAAATGCTGGTAGTGCTGACCAACACAGCCAAGTATCCGACCTTGAAGCGTGCCACGGGCCTGTGGCTGGGTGAAGCGGTGCACTTTGTCGAGAAAGTCGAAAAGGCCGGCTACATGGTCGATTATGTCAGCCCAGAGGGGGGCTACGTCCCTGTCGACCCACACAGCCTGCAGATGGCCCCCGACCTGGACTGGCAATGGTATGACGACAAGCGCTTCATGACCCGCCTGGGCACCAGCTTGAGCCCTGGCCAGGTAAAGGCCGACGAATATAGCGTCATCTATTACACCGGTGGGCATGGGGTGATGTATGACTTTGCCGATAACAAGCCGCTGCAGGTGCTGGCGCGCAAGGTCTACGAAAAAGGCGGCATTGTTGCAGCGGTCTGCCATGGCGTGGCCGGCCTGCTTAACATCAAGCTCAGCGACAACAGCCTTTTACTGAAGGGGCGCAAAGTGACCGGCTTTTCCGACATTGAGGAACAACTGGTGGAGCTGGACAAGGTGGTGCCTTTCTCGACGGAAAAAGAGCTAGGTGGCCGGGGCGGCGAGTACAGCAAACATGATGACCCGTGGAAGCCATACGTCGTCGAGGATGGTCTGCTGATCACCGGTCAGAACCCTGATTCCACTGCCCTGCTCGCAGAGAAAGTACTGGAGAAACTCAACGCTAAGTAAAGCCTTACATCAGCCTTCTGGTTTTCCTGTCGCGCAGACTGCACGCGGACTACAGCCGGCATGTCATCGAATGCATAGGCTCTGGGCTCAGCTGTACACCACGAACAGCTTCTGCCCGGAGAACTAATGCACCATGTTGAAAATCATGCACGCCGGGCGCCGCCTGCGGGAGCTCCTGCTGCTCACCACCGTAGGCTTGGTGCCTGTGATTTCCGGTTTGTTGGTGATGATTGTTCAACTGGAAATGAAGCTTGAGGAAAACGCGGCCATTTCCGTTCAGGAAGCGGTTTTCAGCATTGACCAGGCACTGAATCGACTGCAAGAGGCTGCCCAGCGCACCCTGCCACTGGCAGGCAAGCCCTGCCAAAGCGTTAACAGCGCTTTACAGGAGCAGGTCGTGAGCCGTTCCGTGCTCAGGTCGTTGACCCTGGTAAAGGGCAATGAAGCCTACTGCAGCAGCGCTTCAGACTCACTTGACCACTTATCTGCCTTCGCCTCATCTGGACAACAGGTCGAACTGTCCTATGGCCAACCTGACAGGCGCCGCAAACTGCTGGTCAACTTTTACCTGCAAGGCAACGAAAGCGGCGTAATCGTGACCGCTTATGCCTCACAGCTGCGCAATGAACTGGATGCCTTTCAGGACGGACTGACACTGCTGGTGGAGTTTGGCAACCGCTGGATCTGGAGCGAAGGCGATAGCCGTGACGCACAGCGCCCTTCGCAGTCCGAGTTTTTCGCCACCGCGTTGTCGGCCAAATATGGGTACAGGGTAAAAGGCGGCTACGCACAGGGTTACACCGCCCAGGAAATCCGCCAGTCCATGCTGCAGATCCTGCCCTCGTTGGTGCTGGTGGGGACCGTGACCGGCCTGATCGTCTATCTGGGCCTGTTCAGGGCACGCTCCAGCAGGCGAGATAGGGCCGCCAATGCTACATGAAGGCGGCGCTACCCAGAGGGTATCAGTCGGTGCTCAGCACACCGCGGCGTACCTGGTCACGTTCGATGGATTCGAACAACGCCTTGAAGTTGCCTTCACCAAAGCCATCGTCACCTTTGCGCTGGATGAACTCGAAGAACACCGGGCCGAGCAGGGTTTCCGAGAAAATCTGCAACAACAGGCGTTTGTCTTCGGGCTGCGAGGCACCATCGAGGAGGATGCCGCGTGCTTGCAACTGGTCGACCGGCTCGCCGTGACCAGGCAGCCGCTCCTCGAGCATTTCGTAGTAGGTTTGCGGCGGCGCAGTCATGAAGCGCATGCCATAGCCCTTCAGGGCATCCCAGGTCTTGAGCAGGTCGTCGGTCAGGAAGGCCACGTGCTGGATACCTTCGCCGTTGAACTGCATCAGGAACTCTTCAATCTGGCCTGCACCCTTGGACGACTCTTCGTTGAGCGGAATGCGGATCATGCCATCGGGAGCGGTCATGGCCTTGGACGTCAGGCCGGTGTACTCACCCTTGATATCGAAGTAGCGGATTTCGCGGAAGTTGAACAGCTTCTCGTAGAAGCCAGCCCAGTAGGCCATGCGCCCGCGATAAACGTTGTGGGTGAGGTGGTCGATGATTTTCAGGCCGGCACCCACCGGGTTGCGATCAACACCTTCGATGAAGTTGAAGTCGATGTCGTAGATCGAGCTGCCTTCGTCGAAGCGGTCGATCAGGTACAGCGGCGCACCACCGATGCCTTTGATTGCCGGCAGGCGCAGCTCCATCGGCCCGGTTTCGATTTCAACCGGCTGGGCGCCCAGTTCCAGGGCACGGGCATATGCCTCATGGGCATTGCGCACACGGAACGCCATGCCGCACACCGACGGGCCGTGTTCGGCCGCGAAGTACGAGGCGATGCTCTTGGGTTCGTTGTTCAGGATCAGGTTGATGCCACCCTGGCGGTACAGGTGCACATCCTTGGAACGGTGGCTGGCCACCTTGGTGAAGCCCAGAATCTGGAAGACTGGCTCAAGTATGCCTGGGGTCGGCGAAGCCAGTTCGATGAATTCGAAGCCCATCAGGCCCATTGGATTGTCGAAGATATCAGCCATGTTCGTGTCCTCATCTGCAGCGAAATATTATTGATTGCGTACGATGTGGGACAGAAACGGCGGTGCGCAGGGGATGCCTCGCACGCTGCGGGCGAGGAAGTCACCTATGATCAGCTTGAACCCATGGTATGTCATATGGACCCATTCTCGGCGGGCTTGATCCTTCGGTATTGAAGGACCTTATTGTTGTATTCGTAAATGGATTCTACATTGCGTAAAAACGTTTGTCGCGTTTTAGTTGGCCGCGTGTCCCGACAAGCGGCTATCCTCTCGTTACCCTTCCCATAGATCATTCCCGCATGCCTCTTACCGCCAAACGCCGCGCCAGCCTGAGCTGGCGCAACCTGCTGCCCTGGGTCGTCGGCGTGCTGCCGGTATTGTGCGGCCTTGCCGTGATGAACTGGCAGGTAGAGCGCGAGATGCAGGCCAGCAGCCAGGCCACCACCCGCCAGGCGGTGGAGCACGTCGAACGCATCCTCGACAACCTGTCCCGTGCTGCCAATGCACTACTCCCCCTGACTGCCAGCCCTTGCGACCAGGTTCAGCTTACGCTGCGTGCCCAGGTGACCCGCAATGCCTTCGTGCGCTCGACCAACTTGTTCAGGCACAACAACCTTTATTGCACCTCGCTGTTCGGCGAATTCGACGAGCCGGTCAACGCCAGCGACTACACCGATGGCAAGCTTTGGCTGATGGACGGCAACTCTGTCACCCCGGGGCATCCACTGTTGGTGTACCGCGCCAGCGACGGCGACAACGGCGCAATCACCACGGTGGATGGCGACCATTTGTTGACCGCATTGCGCCTGATCGGCCCGGATGAAGAGCTGCAAATACGCGTGGGCAACGCCTGGATGGGCAAGGACGGCGTTGTACACATAGGCGCACCACCTGCCGCAGCCAGTGCCAACGTGTTGCTGGGCTCGACGCGTTACCCGTTCAGCGTGCAGGGCGGCTACAGCGCCGACAAGCAAGGCCAGTTGCTGCGCAGCCACTACCCTGCCCTGCTCAGCCTGCTGCTGGTACTGGGGGCCGTGGCCGCGCTGGTCTGCCGCTGGCAGATTCGCCGCGCCACATCGCCCCGCGCCGAGCTGGATCGGGCCCTGCAGGCTGACGAATTCCTGCCGTACTTCCAGCCGGTGGTGCGCAAGGGCGATTACCGCTGGGCTGGTGCTGAAGTGCTGATGCGCTGGAACCACCCGCGAGAAGGCCTGGTTCGCCCTGACCTGTTCATCCCCTATGCCGAGCACAGCGGGCAGATCGTCGCCATGACCCGGGCGCTGATGATGCACACTGCCCAGAGCCTCGCGCCCTACATTGGGCTGCTGGAGGATGGCTTTCACATCGGGGTCAACATCACCGCTGACCACTGCCGCGACTTGCGCCTGCTGGACGACTGCCGCACCTTCCTGCAGCACTTCCCGCCTGGCCGGGTGGTACTGACCCTGGAGCTGACCGAGCGCAAGCTCATCGAGCCCACCCCGGTGACCCTGGAACTGTTCGAGAAACTGCATGCCATGGGGGTAATGATTGCACTCGACGACTTCGGCACCGGGCAATCCAGCCTTAATTACCTGCGCCAGTTCAAGGTCGACTACCTGAAAATCGACCAGAGCTTCGTTGCCATGATCGGCGGCGATGCGCTGTCCGTGCACATCCTCGAAACCATCATCGAGCTATCTGCCAAGTTGGGCCTTGGCATCGTTGCCGAGGGTGTCGAGACCGACACCCAGCGCGACTACCTGGCCCGCCATGGCGTGGACTTTCAGCAAGGCTACCTGTTCGCCAGGCCCATGCCTGCGGCGCAGTTCCTTGAGGCACTGGCCTCACATCCGGGCGCGTCACGGTTGCCGCAAGGCGCGCCCCCTGAGATCATGCGCGGCTGATCCAACCGCTCAACTCCCCATTCGAGGCATTTGTGTCAAAAGGCATTGTTTCATCGGTCATGGCGTCCTGTCTGTTCGCTGTGATGTACTTCTATACCTCGCTGCTCACGCCACTCGATGGCGAAGAGATCTTTGGCTGGCGCACCCTGCTGACGCTGCCCTGCCTCACCTTGTTCATGCTTGTCTCGAAGGACTGGAAACGGGTAGGCGAGCTGCTGGCCCGGGTAAAACGCACGCCCGTACTGTTGCTGGGCATGGTCGGTACGTCGTGGCTGATGGGCGTGCAGTTGTGGCTGTTCCTCTGGGCGCCCCTGCACGGTCGCAGCCTGGAAGTGTCGATGGGCTACTTTCTGCTGCCGCTGGCCATGGTGCTGACCGGGCGGCTGGTGTATGGCGAGCGCCTGTCGCGCCTGCAGAAGGTAGCCGTGGCCTGCGCCGCGCTGGGCGTAGGCCACGAGCTGTACCAGAATGGCAGTTTTGCTTGGGAAACCCTGCTGGTGACGATCGGCTACCCGATCTACTTCGTACTACGCCGGCGTTGCCGCACCGACCACCTGGGTGGCCTGTGGTGCGACATGTGCCTGCTGCTGCCGTGGGCGCTGTACTTCGTGATCCAGGGCCCGCTTTCGTCCGGCGACCTGCAGGCTCACCCGGGCCTGTATGCCCTGATCCCGGTCCTTGGGGCGATCAGCGCCTCGGCCCTGATCGCCTACGTGCTGGCCAGTCGCTTATTACCATTCAGCCTGTTCGGCCTGCTCAGCTACGTCGAGCCCGTGCTGCTGGTGGGGGTGGCGCTGCTGCTGGGCGAAACCATCGGCCCGGATCAGTGGCTGACTTACCTGCCGATCTGGGCCGCGGTACTGGTGCTGGTGCTCGAAGGCTTCAAGCACCTGCTGCGTCAGCGTCGCCGTTCGGTATGAGCCGAACCTGGCGCACCCGCCGCTCTTCAACCGCCTCCACGGTCAGCGTCCAGCCATTCCAGGCCAGGCGATCCCCCACCATCGGCAGGCGGTCGAGCAGGCTCATCACCAGGCCTGCCAGGGTCTGGTAATCATCGGTGGCACGGGCACTGAAGCCGGTACGTGCCTGTACCTGGCTCAGGTTCAGTGCACCGCTCACCACAAAGCCTTCACCCTCCTGGACGATACCGGGGCCTTCAACCTCGCTCGCGTCCGGTAGTTCACCGGCAATCGACTCAAGGATGTCGGTCATGGTCAGCAGGCCGGTGAAGTCACCGAACTCGTTGACCACAAAGGCGATGTGGGTCGACTGCCCACGCATCTGCTCCAGGGCATTGAGGATGCTGAAGCTCTCCAGCAGGTTCAACGGCGCCCGTACCATGCCTTCCAGCTCCGGCTGGTGGCCCGACAACAACTCCTTGAGCAGCTCCTTCTTGTGCACGAAGCCCAGTGGTTCGTCGACACGGCCATTACGTATCAACGGCAGGCGCGAGTACGGCGAGTTGGCAAGGGCCTGGGCAATGGCTTCGGCCGGTTGCGCAAGGTCGATCACATCAACCTCGGCACGTGCGGTCATCACCGTACGGATCGGCCGCTCGGCCAGGTTCAGTACGCCACTGATCATTACCCGCTCCCGGCGATCGAACAGCACCTGTTCCTGGCCACCTTCGACCAGGTCGGCGATTTCCTCGCCCACCTCGTCAGCCTCGACCCGGCGGCCGCCCAGCAGGCGCAGCACGGCATGTGCGGTGCGCTCACGCAGCGGCCGGTGCTGCTGCAAGCTGCGCTTGCGGCGGGCACGAGCCAGCTGGTTGAACAGCTCGATCAGGATCGAGAAGCCAATCGCTGCGTACAGGTAGCCTTTCGGGATATGGAAGCCCAGGCCCTCGGCGGTGAGGCTGAAGCCAATCATCATCAGGAAGCCCAGGCACAGCATGATCACCGTGGGGTGGGCGTTGACGAAGCGGGTCAGCGGCTTGCTGGCAACGATCATGATACCGATCGAGAAGATCACCGCGATCATCATCACCGACAGCTCATCGACCATGCCCACTGCCGTGATCACCGCATCCAGCGAGAACACCGCGTCCAGCACCACGATCTGGGCGACGATAGGCCAGAATGCGGCATGGCGCAGCGTGCCACTGGCCTGGGTCACATGGCCTTCCAGACGTTCGTGCAACTCCATGGTGGCCTTGAACAGCAAGAACACACCACCGAACAGCATGATCAGGTCACGGCCAGAGAAGCTCTTGCCGAACACGTCGATCAACGGTGCGGTGAGGGTGACCATCCACGAAATACTGGCCAACAGGCCCAGGCGCATGATCAATGCCAGGCTCAGGCCAATCACCCGCGCGCGGTCGCGCTGATGCGGTGGCAGCTTGTCTGCCAGGATGGCAATGAACACCAGGTTGTCGATACCCAGCACCAGCTCAAGGACGATAAGCGTCAACAGGCCTAGCCAGGCCGTGGGATCGGCTAGCCATTCCATTAGCGGGTACTCACGAAGGAAGCGTCACGAGGACAGAGGGAGAACGGCCTGAGAGGCCAGAGACTGGGGGGCTCCGCGAAGGTGCTCATATATACCTTGATAGAAAATTGGGAAAATAATCCTACAGGCACAGCAGTTTTCTCTAATAGCGCAAAACTATTACAAAACCTTTAACGCGTGTGAGTCCGCATTGGGGGTACTTTTATTCAATACTCTAGACAACCAACAGCTGAAAATCAGGGTTCCCTGCAACCACCCGGATCTCTCACATGAGCCTGTCCCTGTCCATGGCCGCCTTCGCACTGGCGGCGTCAATCTCCCCCGGCCCGGTCAACATCGTAGCCCTGAGCAGCGGCGCCAGCCATGGCTTACGTGCCAGCCTGGCGCATGTCGCCGGCGCCACCCTGGGCTTCTGTCTGTTGCTGGTGCTGGTCGGGCTGGGCCTGCACCAGCTGCTGCTGCGCTGGCCTGTGTTGAGCGTGCTGCTGCACTGGGGTGGGGTGATGTTTCTGCTGTACATGGCATGGAAACTGGCCCGCGACGATGGCCAGCTGACTGGCGCGCACTCAACACCCGCCCCCTCGGCCTGGCACGGCGCGGCCATGCAATGGCTGAACCCCAAGGCCTGGCTGGCGGCAGTGGCCGGGGTCGGCGCTTATACCGGCGGTGAGCAGCACTTGCTGTGGTTGTTCGCCTGGATCTACGGGCCGATCTGTTTCATTTCGGTAGCCAGCTGGGCATGGGCCGGCAGCGTGATTCGCCAGTACCTGAGCAACCCACGGCACATGCGCCTGCTCAGTCGCGGGTTGGCGGTTTTGCTGGCGGGCAGTGCTGTGTACCTGGTTATCTGACCCCGGTGGCATTGCGATAATGACCCGGCGTCGCAGCCAAATGCTTTTTGAACGCCCGCTGCAAGTGCGCCTGGTCGGCAAACCCGGCCTCCTGCGCGACCTCGGCAATGGCCCGCCCCTGACGCAACTGTGCCCTGGCCAGCTGAACGCGCTGATCGAGCAGATAGCCATGCGGTGTCAGCCCGTAATGTTGGCGAAAGGCACGAATCAGGTAGGCGCGCGACAGACCGCACGCTGCGCAGACATCTGCCAGGCTCAGCGGATCGCTGCGATGAGCGCGTATGAACGCTGCTGCCGCGTCCAGCCGTGGGTGGCCTTCGTCACTGACACGGGCATTGGCGCCGAGAAAGTCCGGCAATGAGCCTAACAGGGCGGCCAGGCGGCCTTCCCGGTCAGGCACACCCGCATCGAACAGGTCTGCAAACGCCTGCAATAACCGGTGGTACAACGCAGGCGAGTCACTCCAGGTTTGCGTCGGCAATTCAAAGCCTTGCGCCTGTAACCAGGGGAGGTCGACGAACAGCATCAGGTAAGACCAGGGCTCACCGTCGATGGGATTGCAGGTATGCACAACGCCCGGGTTCATCAGCACGGTGGTACCGGCCCCTACCTGGATGCGCAGGTCACCGTTGAGGTAGGTGCTTCGCCCGCCGGTGATCACACCGATCGAAAAGCTCTCATGCGAGTGCGCGGCGTAGCACACCTGCCGCCCGTCCCCTACCCGCCGCGCTTCGACAAAGGGTAATGCAGGGTCACGCCAGAACCGCGAAACCTCGATCATCCCCTTGCCCACTCGCTGCTGACATGCACCGATACTACACGTTTACCTGTGGAAACAGGTCCAGCGTCCGCTCCACCTCACCGATATCAATCACGAAGCCATCACCCTCCGGTATGCCGACCACAAAGCCAAAATGCTGGTAGTCACGATCCGTCAGGTACTTGTAGTAGCTGACAAAACGGTTCGGCGGCTGCAAGGTCAGCAGGCAGCCGCCAGGCTGGAGCACATTTACCCCGTGCACCAACTGGCTGCCCTCCACGCCGATGACCACCCTGGCCCCGGCACAGGCCGCAACAATACTCGGTACGTCGGACTTCAGCGGATTGACGATGCGAAAACCACGGGTCACACGCAGGTGCTCGGCAAGCTCCAGCTCGTTGCGCAACAGGCGCAGGTCACCGTCACCGCCGCGCAGCAGGAATACGCCAGGATGCGAAGCATGCGGCACGTGCGACAGCAGTTTTTCACCCATGGCCCGGTAGCGGGCATGCCGGCTGCGATTGTTGCTCTGGTCATCGAACAGCACCAGCTCACGGAAAAAAGCACTGCGCAGGCGCACCGGCTTCATGCCCAGCCAGTCTTCGTAGGCCGGCGCCTGGGTGAACAGCGGGTACCGGGCCGACGGCGCAGTGGTCACCGGTATGCCCTCGTTACAGGCCAGCGCATAGGTCGGGCAATCTTCCATCAGCCAGGTGCCGAACCACGAGTTGCCGTTTTGCGTGCAATAAATGGCCCCGCGGTCTATTTCGTTGTCAACGATGATGGTCGGAAAGGTGCTCGGTTTCAGCGACAGCCAGTGGCTGGCCTTGCCCTTGTACAACGCGCCATCGACCAGCCACACATTCTTGATCAGGTAGCCGCGGGTTGGCCCTTGTAGCGTGCTGATACCGCCCTCCATGGTGCGAGCGGGGTGCACGTAGGGGTAAAAACGCTTGCCCTCCCAGCCCGTGACCCGCTCCATCTGGCCAGACAGGAAAATGGCCGGCGGCGACACCGTGGTTTCGCCCGGGGCAATGTCCCAACTTTTGCTAGCGATGCTCTTGAGGTCGAGGGCCGTGTTCTTGCCCAGCCGCTTGCGCGCCATGTAGCGGTAGGCGGCCAACGTCCACGTGTGCTGCTTGGTTTCGGGCGATGCACTGAACTGCGAGATGTCGCTTCCCATGAAGCGTCCTCCCCTGATGACGAAGTCTAAACCCTGGCGTAAAGCGCCAGATCAATGCATCCCTGGCAACCACTCAGTTGCATGTGACTCTTTCCATGGTGGGCGGCGACTGCAGGCTGGCGTAACGGCTGCGCAGGGTTTCCACGAACGGTTCACCCGCACTTCTGCCACCATAGAGATAAATCTTGTGGAGGCCGCCAAACACCATTTCGTGGTAACGGCTGGCAACCTCCTCATCGCTCGGGCCATCCGGCAACCCCAGGTGCAGCGTGAGTTTGTCGCCCTCCACTGCAAACATCGGGGTATCCCACAAGAACTTCGCCGTACCGGTCTTGGGCAGGCGAACAAACAGGTAGGCATGGTTGCCCAAAGAGTCGATGTCCCCCCCGCGACGGCGCTTCCATTTCAGCAGACCGTCGTCCGGGCGCGCCAGGCACAGGCCGATGTCGTAATAATCGAAGCCCTGCTCCAAGGCCCATTCAAGCGCCATGAAAGTGGTAATCGAGTTGACCTCGCGCAACCTCTTGGCATCACTGAACACCGCCTCGCAATAGCCGAAACGCAACGTGCTCCAGTAGCGCTTGCCACCGCGTACCACTTCGCAACCCAAATGGCAGCCGATCACTTCGTCACCCAACGTGATCAGGTCGAGCCTGCCGACGCTTTTGGCAATGCGGAACACTTCTTCCGTGGGGAACTGCGCAGCATGGATACCCTGCCTGGCGGTGGCATAGGGGCGCAGCAGCTCACGATCTGCCATGGCGATCTCGTCGTCCGAGAGGGCCTGACGCATCTGGTACAGCGGGCGATTCTTGCGAATACTGCGCCGCAGTTCGCTGTCGTAGCGCGCCGTGATGTCCTCCAGCGAGCGGCCCAGCGGCACTACGGCGCTCAGGTAATGGGGCACTGACAGCGCCCCCGACGAGGGCATTTCGCTGATCACCACGACATGGTTGGCAGCCGCCGTTGCACTTGCACTGTCCACGATAGAAGCGCTGCCCTGGCCCTTGCCACCGATCAGCAGCTTGGCCATTTCCCGCTGTTGCTTGCGGCCGATGTAAAGAATTTCGTAAGGGCTTTCCTGCTGTAGCCGAAACCTGGCTACTTCCCAACGCCAGAAACAGGCACGCGCCGCCGTTTCCCGAATTTTGCTGGCCAGCAGCCTCATTTCGTAGCGCATGGAGGGTGAAAGGAGCTTTCGCGCCACAGCCGTCAAGGTCTCTTTCATTTCTTCTTCGACGTCCTTTGAAGTGCTCTATGGTCTATCTGAAAAAGAGAAAAAATCAGCAAAAACACTTAACGCTTTGATTTTTATAGTTTGCCCTGAAACTTGCCTATCACATTCAGTAACAATTTAAGATGCCTGCAAACGCTTTGGCAAGCGGCTTCTGGCTGACTTTAGATCAAGTTTGATGGCGTCAAATTTCCTGCGTGAAAACCCACGCCAATCGCCAGTTTGCTATAAGCGTGCCGACAGTCGTGGCATTTCATTACCACTTGGCAATTGATAATTAGCGTTTGATATCTTCTTTGCATAAAAGAAGTGTCGACATGCCTGGACGCTTTACGCGGTGCCTGCTGCCCATCTGGCAAGCAGGCACGGCCCGCTTGAGCCAGACTGGTGTTTTTCCGGCGGCCGGTGCATGCTCGAAGCTGAAGCGATTCACCCGGCTTGAAACCAGCCCCGTAATGTGAGGTGCAGTACCTATGGACCGTCTGCTCGATTCACTCTTCCCCAGCGCCGAGAACATCCCTGAAACCTGGCGCCTGGGAGCCCCTCTGGAACAACGAGATTACCTGGTGAACGGCGAGCTCAGGCGCTGGGACGGCCCCTTGGCCACGGTACGCAGTCCGGTATGGCTCAAGGAGGGTGCTGATGAACGCCAGGTGGTGCTGGGCAGCGCACCGCTGCTCGATGCCGACACCGCCCTCACCGCCCTCGACGCCGCCGTACAGGCCTACGACAAGGGCCGCGGTGCCTGGCCGAACATGCGAGTGGCCGAACGTATCCAGCATGTCGAAACCTTCCTGGCACGCATGCGCGAGCAGCGCCAGGCGGTGGTCAAGCTGCTGATGTGGGAGATCGGCAAGAACCTCAAGGATTCGGAAAAGGAATTCGACCGCACCTGCGACTACATCGTCGACACCATCAACGCCCTCAAGGACCTCGACCGCCGCTCCAGCCGCTTCGAGCTGGAACAGGGCACCCTCGGCCAGATCCGCCGCGCGCCCCTGGGCGTGGCATTGTGCATGGGGCCCTACAATTACCCACTGAACGAAACCTTCACCACGCTGATCCCGGCGCTGATCATGGGCAACACCGTAGTGTTCAAGCCGGCCAAGTTCGGTGTGCTGCTGATCCGACCGTTGCTCGAAGCCTTCCGTGACAGCTTCCCGCCGGGTGTGATCAACGTGATCTATGGCCGCGGCCGGGAAACGGTGAGCGCGCTGATGGCCAGCGGCAACGTCGATGTGTTCGCCTTCATCGGTACACACAAGGCTGCCAGCGACCTTAAAAAGCTGCACCCACGCCCCCACCGCCTGCGCGCCGCACTGGGCCTGGATGCCAAGAACCCGGGCATCGTGCTGCCGCAGGTCGACCTCGACAACGCCGTCGAAGAAGCGGTTACCGGCGCGCTGTCGTTCAACGGCCAGCGCTGCACGGCACTGAAGATCCTGTTTGTCCACGAGGACGTGGTCGACGCCTTCCTCGACAAGTTCCAGCGCAAACTGGCCGCGCTCAAGCCCGGCATGCCCTGGGAACCGGGCGTGGCGCTGACGCCATTGCCGGAGCCCGGCAAAGTCGACTACCTCGACGGCCTGGTCGCCGATGCCACAGCCAAGGGCGCGCGCGTGCTGAACGAAGGTGGCGGGCAAAGCCGCGGGTCGTTCTTCTACCCGGCCCTGTTGTACCCGGTGAACCACGAAATGCGCGTGTACCACGAGGAGCAGTTCGGCCCCCTGGTACCCGTAGTGCCATATCGCGACCTGCAAACCGTCATCGACTACGTGCTGGACTCCGACTACGGCCAGCAGCTGAGCCTGTTCGGCAACGACCCGGCGACCATCGGCAGCCTGGTCGACATCTTCGCCAACCAGGTGGGGCGCATCAACATCAATGCACAATGTCAGCGCGGCCCGGACACCTACCCGTTCAACGGCCGCAAGAACAGCGCCGAAGGCACCCTGTCGGTACATGACGCCTTGCGTGTCTTCTCTATCCGCACCCTGGTCGCCACCCGCTTCCAGGAGGCCAACAAGGCACTGATCAGCGAAATCATCCGTAACCGCCAATCGAGCTTCCTGACCACCGATTACATCTTCTGACGGCCGCACTTATAGAAAATCGATCTAGCGCCATTGTCGATTTTCCATCGGCGCAAACGACTCCAAGCAACAGGGCGCCCTCCGGCGCCCACCGCAAAGGAGAGTCGAACATGGCAGTCAAACCCATCCCGGAAGGCCAGCACAGCATCACCCCCTACCTGGCTATCAACGACGCCGCCAAGGCCATCGAGTTCTACAAGGAGGCCTTTGGTGCGGTCGAGATGTTCCGCCTCGATGCCCCTGGTGGGCGCGTGGGCCATGCCGAATTGAGGATCGGTGACTCGTCGCTGATGCTGGGCGACCCCTGCGACATGGAGGGCGGCCTTACCGCCAGCCAGAAGCTCAGTGGCGCAGGCGTGGGCCTGCACCTGTATGTCGAGGACTGCGACAAGGTTTACGCCCAGGCCTTGGCGGCTGGCGGCACCCAGTTGCACCCCTTGACCGACCAGTTCTACGGCGACCGTAGCGGCACCCTGAAGGACCCGTTCGGCAATATCTGGTTCGTCTCCACCCATAAGGAGGACCTGAGCCCTCATGAAATTCGTGCCCGCGCCGCGAAGATGTTCGGTGGTAACCCAGCGGCAAGTTGAAAGCGGCGCGACTTTGCTTGAAGCTTGAGGCTCGTAGCCTGGAGCTGCTTCATGCGAATCATCGACAAAACCGCTGCGCAGGTGCGCAGCCTGACCTCCGCCGAAGAGGAGCTGCTGGTCGGCTTTGCTACCGGCAGCCTCGTCGGCCCACGCCTGTTGCAGGCCAACCAGCTACTGATGAAGGTGCGCAACGCCAACCAGTGGCTGGCCTGTGACTGCCGCAACGACGCCTTGCCGGTGCTCAATGTCACCCTGAACGGCAACACCGGCACGTTGTTCCTCAAGAACAACCCAGGCACCGCCGAGCACGCGCCTGGCTGCCCGTTCACCAAGGACGAGCGGGAGGCCTCCGAGCGCGAAGACGACCCTGCGCCACCCGCCGCCTGGCTACCGCCCGACACGCCATTGCGCTTGATTGGAGACTTCCGCGCCGGTAACGCCAGTGCCACCAGTGATGGTCACGAGCGGCGCGAACAGCAGCGCTTGCTGTCGCTGTTGCTGACCTGGATCGAAACCAGTGGCCTCAATCTCTACGCCACCCACTTGAAAAAAGACCTGACCACGCAGTTTGCCGAATTGCGCAGCGTGGCCAGCCGTTACCCGCTGCTGGAGCGGGTACCTGCCAGCAACTACCTGGAAACCCGGCTGGACATGAAGCACATGATGATGCTCAAGTCCCGCCTGCGCGAAGCCACCGTGTTCGGCAATCATCGCCGCCATGGGCTGATGCTGGACTGCGTCGACCAGATCAAAGGGCGCAAGCTGTTCAACAACCGCAGTGAAGACGGCTTCGACTTCCAAGGGCACCACCTGTACTGGGGCGGTAGCCGTACCACCGGGCCGTTGCTGGCGCTGATGATCTACTCGCCGACCAGCGCCGGTAGCCATTTCTATGAGCTGATCCACGTGGCCAGCGTGCCGGTGCTATCCCGTTCGCATCTGTTCCCGGTGTATCGCGATGAAGAGCGCGAACCGCTCAAGGCCCTGGTGTCGTTGATCGACTGGATGGCCAGCAAAGGCGTCAAGGTGCAGATGCGCCGGCCAGTGATCGGCGGCCAGGTGATGGATGAGCTGGTGCTGACCTCGGACCAGGACAGGGTGTTGTCAGTGTCGCTACTGGAACAGCCCATCGGGCCAGAGCCGGACACCGAAAACTTCAAGCGCTACGCCGACTTCAAGAGCCTGGAAACCTTCCGCAAGTTCGTCGCCGGTTTCTTCATGCGGGAGCGCTGAACGCCGGACAGTACATGCCCCGCTGCAGCAACGGTCCTGTGGCGCGACCGGGGCGCAAAGGGGCCCCAGGATCGCGGGTACCGTTTCAGTCCAGGCACTCCTTGGCAGCCTGGCGCAACTTGTCGCCAGACAGGAAGCTGCCCTTGTAGAAGGTCGCGCGGCTGCCCTCGCGAGCGTCGACCACGTCCAGCACATCGTCACTTGCCACCGCGCTGGATGCCGTCAGCCGGTAACCGTGGGCAATCGACTTCTGTGTGGCCTGGGGTGCCAAGGCCTGCCACTTGGGCAGGACACAGGCAGCATACTGCTGGGGTGATTTTTTGGTCAGCTTGCTGGCAGTGGGTTTGCCGGGCGTTGCGCAGCCGACAAGAGTGGCAACTAACGCAGAGGCGATGAAGATACGAAAAGTAGGCATTTGCAATTGGCCGTCAGGGATACGCTGCATTCTAGCGAGGGTTGCGCCGAGTTCCTAATCAACCAAGGTCTTGCAGCTGAATTTTCGCGTAATTGACATAGTACCAACGCGCCAGCAACAAAAAACACACATAGCAGCTTGTTTACTAGCGCCCGGTAGCAGCAATTAATTGTTGTGACCCAAGGAACGAATTCATTCTGCCCGGCTTCTGATTAACATCACGGCATCACCGGCCGGCTTTGCTCAGGAGAACCCCATGCTCTGGTGGCTGGACCTACTCGCCCAATATGCAACCTCCACCGGCCTCGCCGTGCTCTGTATTTTCGTGTTCTGGGCTTATGGCCTGGCATTCGGCAGGGCCTACATGAAGTTGCTTTCTGGCCTGCTGGCCGCCATGCTGCTCATGATCTCCGCATGCCCGCACGGTGTGGACTTCGCGCTAGGCAAACACCTGACACCGGGTGATACCAGTGCTTTGCTGCTGTTTCTTGCAGATGCTACAGGCGTGATCACGGCGGTGGTGGTGGCCTCGTTTTTCTTCAGCCCAGGGCGGTTGCCGGACGAAGCCTGAACGGGTGGCATACAGAGCACCTGATATTTCTGCCAGTAGCATGGCCGGCTGAACGCTGAGAAAGTGAACCTGCCAATGGGGCATCACACCGCGACTCGGCCAGGGACTACACACCATGCAAAAGAACGCCAACACCACGCAATTCTTCTATCAGAATGGCAAGCTGGTCACACTTAAAACCGGTGAACAGGGCCGCAGCATCTTTCGCTCCTCGGACGTGCCACTTGCCGAGCAGCAATCAGACGGCACTCACACCAGCGGATTGCTGGTGACCGACGACAAGGGTTCGGTACTGCAGGTGCAGGAAAAAAGCTGAAACCTCCAACGCCACTGCAGAGATCGCACAAGCTTTTCTGAGCTCGGTCAAGGACGGGCCTTCCACAAATCTGTTGCGTTTCACCCGGCCCTGAGGCGATGCTCACGGGACCGATGAAGCGATAGACAAGGAAGGCCTTTAGCACCATGGAGACGCTTAACAGCATCAAGTCGGATCTGGTCCGAACAGCCGATCATCTGGAAAAACTCAGTCAGGCCATGAGCGGCCACGCCCGGTTCATGGAGGCGCGAGGTTCACAGCGCGAGATCGATGTCACGGCGCACATCCGGTCCATCGATGTGGTTGCGGACGAGTTGCGCTCTGTAGCTGCGAAAATCGACGATATCAAAGGCGCTTGATGATAAGCGAAGCAGGTGACTGCTTTGCATCAGGTGCCCGGGCAACCAGTCAGCTGAACTTGAGCTTCGCCACTTTGCTCAGCGCCCAACCACTGAACACGTAGAACGCATCCAGGTAAAAGCGCCCCGCATAGTTGGGCAATGGCGCGTGATTCAACAGCACATCCGGGTCGGGCGCCGGTGGAAACAGGGCATAAAAGCCGTTGGGTAACACCGCCAGGGCCAGCAACAACAGGTAAGTCGAGGCTTGCAGCAGGGTGCTACGGCTGCTGAATCTGGCGGACCATTTCAGGCCGAAGTATGCAACCAGGCCGGCAACGGGCAACACCCAGAAATGCGTCGGGATCCCAATGAACATTTCGGCGACAACGCTTCTAGCTTCCACCCACTGTTCTCCATCCAAATGCGTGAATTATCGCGGTCAAGCCAGGCAAATGCAAAACAGGCGCGGCTCCAGCCAGTTTTTGAAATTTGCCGGTGAACCTGCATACAGCGCGTTGGGCGGAAATCATGCTGACGTCCCTACACTAAAAACCCGCTTTCGATGGCGGGCTTTTAGTGTAGAGGGGTCATTGCATCATGCTTTTGAACACATCAACGCGGCATCCAACAACCGGCCATGGTCGTACCAGGCATCACGTTGATAGGCCGTGAACTGGTGCTGGCCTCCTGTACTGCGCAGCTCCACAAGGCCACCTGCCTTGCTGGGATCGGTGCTTTCGATGAACAGCCTGACCGAATTATCGCTGTCGACCTCGAAGGTTTTCACATTCCCTGGAAGTTCGCCCTTCACGCACCCCAGATACGCCGGTGGGTTTTTCGCGGTGGTGCCAGAGGTATAATCATGCCCGTCACGCACGTCAGGGTTTTGTGCGCAACCTGCCATGAACACTGCGGCGAAGGTGGACACAAGCAATGCACCTGCTACCGATCTTGAACGCTTCACGCGACACACTCCTGCTCCCCCATCGAGAACCTGGAAAGTGTTGCCAAGTAGCACGCCCATTTTTTAGTTTTCTTGAGCCCATGTTACTGCTCAATAGCAACCGTGCCATAGGGTTGTTTGCTATATGGGTTCAGGATGCATTTGAGGTATAGCCAGGTTTTTCCCCAGCGGCTTTTCTCGCAGGCATCAGGCCGGCCAGCCTGGCCGCAAGAATTCCGGCGGGGCTCGGGCATGTCACAGTCGGATGGGCATAAGCGACGGCAAATGCCCCCAACTCCGAGTATTACCCAGCCCATTTTCGGGGTCAGCCAATGGCCTTGAGAAACACCAGGGTTGCCACCAGATCCAGTACCAGCACAGCAGCCACAACGAAAACCATGTAATAGCGGTCATCCTGAGTCATTTCGGCGCTCTCCGCGAGGTCAATGTCTCAGGGTCACAGCAATTACCGTTCCAGCATCGAACCGCATCCAACCGCTACCACTGCGCTCATGCGTGGCGGCCTTCTACGACGCCTTGACCTGGCATACCCCGTTGGCTTTGTTCTTGCCGGTATACGAGACATCGGGCGAACCGTCGGGGTTGATCGACAGTGAAACCGTCACCCCGCTGCCTTTGGCTTCGAAGTAGTTATCGTTGAACTTCTTCAGCTTGCCTTCCTTGCCATTGATATAGATCGGCCCGCCCTTGTCGGCATGGACCTCGATGTTGCCAGGGCACGTTGCGTTCAACAATGGAATCCCGGCCTGGGCAGCGCCCGACGCCACCAGCAAAGCACCCAGCAATAAGCGTTTCATCTCACACATCTCCAATGGATTGACCGAGATCCAAGCAATAGCCCAGATCAGCGCTGGCCGCCATCGCCTTGGCGCTTTTCGCTCGATGCAGGCATAAAACCACCTGCGAAAAAAACACCCGCCGGCCCTATAAGCCAACTGACGCTTGTGCCTGGGCTAACAGCCGGTACAACAATAGTTAGTGCGAACAGGCCTATCCCTGTCCAGAGGCGCTTACGTGGTGTGAACCACGCTCGGAACTTTTCCAGTCTTTCCCCCATCATCACCTATCGCCCCGAACCATAGTAGAAACCCTCTGCAGTAAGCGCCACAGATGCGTGGTAGATCACCTCATTGCTTTTTCTCGTTGCATAGAGATTGCAGAGAAGCCGCCCGGGGCCTTCAGGAGGAATCGGAGAGATTGAATTTTTGTTGCTTTGATCCAGATTCAAGGGCGCGCGACTGAGCTGGCCCGACCGAACGGCGGCGACTATGACATGATCCAGATCGCCCTTTTGAGGTTTTACCTCCCGCATCCGTACAGTATTCCTTATCCACCCCTTCAACTTTGCCAATGCCCCGGACACTTCAAGCACACACAGCTTATCAAGCTCAGCCTCCAGGCTCCTGCCACTGCCTGCAGCCTTCCACTTTAAAAAATCTCCCTCTCGAATCGACTTGGGCTTGGCGTAATAGTTGTAAGTTTCTATACCAGGCGGGGGCCCGTCAGCGGCAAAGTTATAGGACATTTGCTTGCTAAAAATATCTCTGAATATCGAGGGATGATTTTTTTCGATGTACTCCCTGACGTAGGACTCCGTGTACCATCGTTTGGCGACGAACACCCTGTTTTTGTCATCGCCCGCAAGGGCTGGCTGGAATATGGCCGAACAGAGACCGACAACCGCAAACGCTCTAAATGCCATCTGAACTCCCTTCAACACACTCACCCTTTCCCGATAGAGGACCTTACGCATACTACTGCGGCAGGCCGCCTGCTGTGGCGCTTGCGCAGCGTCTCAATAGAGCTGAATCTCTAACCTGACCCATCATCCAGCGTGGATAAAATACCATCATCGCGCCAGTATTCCGCTATTTAATACATTCCTTGTCATGTGGTCTTTAGAGTATGGCGAGGTCTTGCTGATACAGGGCCACGCGCGTCGAACGCGAGCTCGCTGTCACACGTATTGCTTAAGCCATTACCACTGGCCTGCCTCAGTGAAGAAAGTGATCCTTGACGTATTGCACCGTCTTGTCCAACGTGCGCGCCATATCGGGATGTATTAACTGATACTTGCGCTCCAGTTGCTCGCTATCACTCATGTCGAAGCGCTGCGTCTGGATAAAGTCCAATGACTCGGCACTGATCGCAAACCGTGCTTCCAGCCCGGGAATCGCCAAAAGCCACCTGAGCAACCTTATCGATACATGCCGGCGTGGCGCCGTGACCTCCAGCGTTTTTGCGATCTGCTCAAGCATCCCCTGCAGGCTCGATGTGTGTTCATGGAGCGCCAGCGCCTGGCGGTTGGCCATCGAGGGGTCGAAGGCCACACAGGTCATCATCGCCACCAGGTAATCAACGCTGACTAATGGCAGCCAGTGACTGGGGGAGCCGGGGACCGCTTTGAACCGACCTTGTGCCAGATTTCGAATGAGTGAAACCAGAGGCTGCCCTTCCAGGATGTGCCCACTCTCGCTGTGGCCGCACACCGTAGCAGGATGAACGATCGTGTAGTCCGCGCCCGCATCCTGAGCACATTGACTGCCTGGGCGCGCTCCATTGACAGCCCCCAGGAAAACTCCGCGGCGAGGTGGAAGATCACAGAGGCCGAAGACACACCCTGCTTGTCCGCTTCGCTGATCCCGAGCCCCTCTCTACTGATATCGCCCTCAAGGCATTGATATACGCAGGATTACCGCCCAGTTGACCTACCTGTTTTCTGAGACGCTCAATGTTGCCAGGGGTGCGCATAAGCACCCAGGCCTTGTACCCGGCAGCAGTAAGACGGGCCAGTAGATGTTGCCCCACAAATCCACTGCCGCCTGTGACGAAGCATTCCACACTCATGCCTGATTCCTTGTCTGGATAATAGGTGCAGGCTAAGGTGTAGAGCACGCTCTACAGTCAAGGGGTTTTTAGTGTGAACGTTGGAGAGTTAGAGCGCCGCAGTGGCGTCGGTCGGCATACATTGCGCTATTACGAACAGCTCGGGCTTATCGTGGCACAACGACAAGCCAACAATTACCGCAGTTACAGCGATCAGACGGTAGTTGACCTGGCCTTTATTCAGAGCGCCCAGAGTGGCGGTTTTTCCCTCGCTGAGATTGGAGAAATTCTTGCAGCCAAGCGAGGTAACAAGATCGATTGCGCACAAGGCGCAGCCTTGGTCGCCAGCAAGATGACCGAAATTCAAGCGAAGATCGCCACGCTTCAAGCCGCGTATGTCTTTCTGAACGCAGAGCATGCGAAGCTTGAAGCCAGTGCCATTGCCAACGGTCTGATTACTCCCGGCTTAGCTGTCCATCTGCATGCCTCTACGCCATAGCCTCTGGCAAGGCCATTCGCTCAGCTCGTCAAGCCACGCCGATGGCAGGCTTAACATTTGACCGTCCAGAGCTGATCGATCCGCGTCGTATAGGATTGGCTCATCATCTCCCTCCTCATCCCCCAGTCCGGGGATGCCGGCACGCTGGCGGCTCGCATCGTCCCCCTCCCCCAGCGCCCGTTGATGTCATCCATCACCTGCATCAGTCGATCACATGCCACTGACTGTTTGAGCGCAAACAAGTCCTCTGAAAAATCACCTGGTTGCCGCAGGTCCATCAGCAGCACTTCTGCCTTGCTGTAGCGAAATCCTGGCCTGAAGATTCGCCCGACCGCATCGGTGGCCAGTCGGGTCATCAGCAGCGTGTCGCAGGTGGGGTATGGCAGCTCCACCAACGCGCCCTGTGCGTGGTGCGCCTCATCCGGGTTGAACATGCCGGTGCGAATGCTCACACGCATGCGCTTGCACACTGAGCCTTGGGCGCGGAGTTTTTCCGTTGCTCGGCCGACGTAAGTGGCCACTGCCTGCTTGATGGGCGCCAGCTCTGTCAGCCGCTTGCCGAACATCCGGCTGCAGCAAATTTCCTGCTTCGGGGGGTCGGGGTCGTCCAGTTCCAGGCACGGCGTGCCTGCGAGCTCGCGGGCAGTCTTCTCCACCACCACACTGAATTTCTGCCGCAGCGTCCAGGCATCAGCCTTGGCCAGATCCATTGCCGTGTGAATGCCCATCGCCTCGAGGTGGGCGGTCATCCGCCGCCCGATGCCCCATACCTCTTTAACTTCGGTGTTGCGCAGCACCCAATCGCGCTTGAACGGATCGGTAATGTCGACCACACCCCCGGTCTGCGCCTGCAGGCACTTCGCCGTATGATTGGCCAGCTTGGCGAGCGTCTTTGTGCCGGCGATACCGACACCCACGGGGATACCGGTGCACTGGAAGATCCTGGACCGCATCTTGCGTCCGAACTGGGTCAGGTTTTCCTGTACTCCAGACAGATCAGCGAAGCACTCGTCGATGCTGTAGATCTCAGTGGCCGGCACCATCGAATCGATCAGGGTCATGACCCGCTCGCTCATGTCGCCGTACAACGCATAGTTGCTGCTGAAAGCCTTGATGCCGTGCCGGCGCAGCTTGTCCTTCACTTGAAAGTACGGCTCGCCCATCTTCACGAAGGGCTTCGCGTCGTATGACCTGGCGATCACGCAGCCGTCGTTGTTGCTCAACACGACGATCGGGGTTTTGGCCAGGTCGGGCCGAAACACGCGCTCGCAGCTCGCGTAGAACGAGTTGCAGTCGATCAGCGCGAATACCTGGTCACTGCGCATGGTCGCGAACGCTGTAACGCACAACGCCCCAGACAACGAGCTCGTCGCCTTCCATGATGTACCGTGCCGGGTAGGCGGGATTTTCAGATTTCAGGATTACCACGCCATCGCGACGATGCAGACGCTTGCAAACGGGCTCGCTGTTGACTGCAGCGATGACAATGTCCCCATGCTCCGCCTCACGACCGCGGTCGACGATGACGATGTCACCCGAGTAGATCCCTGCCCCTTGCATGCTGTCGCCCTCCACTTTCACCAGATACACATGAGGTGCGCGAAGGTCGAATAGCTCATCAAGGGAAATATGGCCTTCCAGATGGTCCGCGGCAGGCGAAGGGAAACCAGCCGGAACGTGAAACGAATACAGCGGAAGCAGTTCGGTTCCGCCGGTTGGCGTACCCAAAAATGTGATGGTCATGGTGGAAGGTCCGATTCGAACTGTATGTATATACAGTAAATCTGGCATCGGCTGCCCGGTCAATCCTGACCGGTAAAAATTCTGACGGACGAGGTTGAGGAAAGGATAAAACCGGCCGGGACCGTTTCGTTCTGCTGAACGATCGGGCCTTGCGGGCTATCCAGTTTGCCAGGCATTACGCGGATCGTCGTAGGGATGGCATCGGGCGGTGACCGAAACGCCGTTCCTGTTCCCGCCGTCGAAGTATGCCGAGTACGTGAAACAGACCTCCGATCTGCTCAAACAGTGGGTGCCGGTGCTGAATGAATTGGGAATCAGGCGTCGCCCCCCCATACAACTGCCGTCACACCTATGCGACAATACGTTCAATGTCCGGCCTCAACCCCCGCATTTATCGCCCAACAGCTGGGTCACAGCATGCAGATGCTGCTGTCGACGTCTGTCCGTTGGCTTAACTCAAGCTCCGACTGGAGCGAGCTGGAAAAACTCAGGATTGGTATCAAATCGGTATCAGCTGAAAGCCCGGCGTCGTAAGTTACTGATAGGTAAGCCCTTTGATCTCCACCGCTAACATCACCATGCAGTTCGGCTCCAAGCCGCTGTTCGAAAACGTTTCCGTAAAATTCAACAACGGCAACCGTTACGGCCTGATCGGCGCTAACGGTTGCGGCAAGTCGACCTTCATGAAGATCCTCGGCGGCGACCTGGAGCCGTCCGGTGGCCAGGTCATGCTTGAGCCGAACACCCGCCTGGGCAAGCTGCGCCAGGACCAGTTCGCCTATGAAGAATTCACTGTGATCGACACCGTGATCATGGGCCACGGCCAGCTGTGGAAAGTCAAGGCCGAGCGCGACCGTATCTACTCGCTGCCGGAAATGACCGAGGAAGACGGCATGGCCGTCGCCGAGCTGGAAACCGAATTCGCCGAAATGGACGGCTACACCGCCGAATCCCGCGCCGGTGAACTGCTGCTCGGCCTGGGTATCCCCCTGGAGCAACACTTCGGCCCGATGAGCGAAGTGGCGCCAGGCTGGAAGCTGCGTGTGCTGCTGGCCCAGGCATTGTTCTCGGACCCGGACGTGCTGCTGCTCGACGAACCGACCAACCACCTGGATATCAACACCATCCGCTGGCTGGAAACGATCCTCACGGCGCGTAACAGCACCATGATCATCATTTCCCACGACCGCCACTTCCTCAACAGCGTCTGCACCCACATGGCCGACCTGGACTATGGCGAGCTGCGCCTGTTCCCGGGCAACTATGACGAGTACATGACTGCGGCTACCCAGTCGCGCGAGCAATTGCTGTCGGACAACGCCAAGAAAAAGGCACAGATCGCAGAGCTGCAGACCTTCGTCAGCCGCTTCTCGGCCAACGCCTCCAAGGCCAAGCAGGCGACTTCGCGCGCCAAGCAGATCGACAAGATCCAGCTGGCCGAGGTCAAGCCTTCCAGCCGTGTCAGCCCGTTCATCCGCTTCGAGCAGACCAAAAAGCTGCACCGTCAGGCGGTAGTGGTCGAGAAGATGGCGAAAGCCTTCGACGACAAGGTGCTGTTCAAGAACTTCGACATTACCGTCGAAGCGGGCGAGCGCGTTGCGATCATCGGCCCCAACGGTATTGGCAAGACTACCCTGCTGCGTACCTTGGTCGGCGAAATGACCCCGGATGCCGGATCGGTGAAATGGACCGACAGCGCCGAAGTGGGCTACTACGCCCAGGACCACGCTCACGACTTTGAAGACGACCTGAGCCTGTTCGACTGGATGGGCCAGTGGACCTCCGGCGAGCAGGTGATTCGCGGCACCCTGGGGCGCATGCTGTTCTCCAACGACGAGATCCTCAAGTCGGTGAAGGTGATTTCCGGTGGTGAGCAAGGCCGCATGCTGTTCGGCAAGCTGATCCTGCAAAAGCCTAACGTGCTGGTGATGGACGAGCCTACCAACCACCTGGACATGGAATCGATCGAGGCGCTGAACCTGGCGCTGGAAAACTACCCGGGCACCCTGCTGTTCGTCAGCCACGACCGCGAGTTCGTGTCGTCGCTGGCCACCCGCATCATCGAGCTGTCGCCCGATGGCGTGGTGGACTTCAGCGGCACCTACGACGATTACCTGCGCAGCCAGGGCGTACTGGTCTGATTGATGGGTAAGGCCTGGCCATTGTGTATGGCTGGGCCTCTTCGCGGGCTTGCCCGCGAAGATCCCACCGCCAGCCCTACAGCTGACACAACCCGACGAATAATTCGTTAGCCTGCTTTCATTTCCTTCATGTAACAGCCATCATGGAACCACGCCCAACCGCCCGCCCGCGAAAGAGCCCATGACCGCGCAACAACCTGCCCCCGCCAGCAACACGCTGCACATCACTCAGCAGATCCTGTCGATCGTTTTCTACACCTTCATTGCCTTCCTCTGCATCGGCCTGCCGATTGCGGTGCTACCCAGCTACGTGCACGACCAACTGGGCTTTGGTGCAGTGATCGCCGGGATAACCATTGGCCTGCAATACCTGGCCACCCTGCTCAGCCGCCCGTTTGCCGGGCGCGTTGCAGATACCCTCGGGGGCAAGCAAGCCATCCGTTTCGGCCTGATGGGAATTGCCGGCTGCGGGGTATTGACCCTGTTATCGGCCTGGACCCTGACGCTGCCCCTGCTGAGCCTGGCGCTGCTGCTTGTGGGCCGTTTGCTGCTCGGCATCGCCCAGGGGCTGATCGGTGTGGCCACCTTGAGCTGGGGCATCAGCCAGGTCGGCCCCGAACACACCGCCCGGGTGATCTCATGGAACGGCATCGCCTCCTACGGCGCGATTGCGATCGGCGCGCCCCTGGGAGTGTTGGCCGTGGATGGGCTGGATTTCAGCGTGCTGGGGCCAGCTTTGCTGGTGCTGGCAACCCTTGCCATGCTGGTGTTGCGCAAGCGTCCCGACGTGGTGGTGGTACGCGGCGAACGCCTGCCGTTCTGGTCGGCGTTTGCCCGGGTCGCGCCATGCGGCCTTGGCCTGACCCTGGCCTCGATCGGCTATGGCACCCTGACCACCTTCGTCACCTTGTACTATCTGGAGCGCGGCTGGGGTGGCGCAGCCTGGTGTTTGAGTGCGTTTGGTGTGTGCTTCATCATTTCGCGGCTGCTGTTCGTCAACGCGGTCAACCGGTTTGGTGGTTACAACGTGGCGGTCGCCTGCATGGCCACTGAAGTGCTCGGCCTGAGCCTGCTGTGGCTCGCGCCTTCGCCGGCCTGGGCTCTGGTTGGCGCAGGGCTTACCGGGTTCGGGCTGTCGCTGGTGTACCCGGCGCTGGGCGTCGAGGCAATCCGGCAGGTCCCCAGCAGCAGCCGCGGCGCGGGGCTGGGGGCCTATGCGGTGTTCTTCGATATGGCCTTGGCTATCGCCGGCCCGGTGATGGGCGCAGTAGCCGTGCACCTGGGCTATGCCTCGATCTTCTGCGTGGCTGCCCTGCTCGCCCTGGCCGGGGTGGGCCTAACGCTGTTGCTGTCGCGGCACGCTCGCCGCAGCTGACCGCTCGGCCAGTTGCGGCGTGCCCAGCGCCTGGCTGAAAAACGCCGCCGTTTCACGCTCTAGCGAATGATGGATATGGCGGCGGTCCACGCCCTCGGCATCTTTGCACAGCGCCGGCATCCGCGCGTACTGCTCGGCGTCGCAGTGGGCCATGAACACAAAGTGGCCGGCGCCGGCCAACAGGCGGTAATCGGGGGTGACCGGCAGCTTGCGGGCCAGAGCCTCGGCGTTGCGGTCCACCGCCACCAGTTGGTCGCTATCGCCGCTATAGATCAGGGCTGGCACCTGAACCCCGGCCAAGGCATGGCGCCCGAACAGCAGGCTCAGCGGCGCCATCAGCATCACCGCCCCTACCCGCGGGTCGGCCTGCGGCGCCAGTTCGCTGCGGTCGGCAATCAATATGCCGTGGGTCTTGCAGGCGTCGGCGTCGTTCGGGCGCTCCAGGCAGTACTGGCGCAGGCGGTCCAGGTCCGGGCGCGCACCGGAAAGGATCAACGCGGTTTCGCCACCAGCCGAATAACCGATCACGCCCACCTTGCCTTCGTCCAGATAAGGCCCGACCAATGCATCATCGCGGACGGCGGTGATTGCGGCGCTGACTTGCAGCGGCCGACCATACAGGTTGCTCAGGGTGCCCAGACGACTGTGGTCGCGGGCGTTGTCCCCCGGGTGCACTACCGCCACCACTACGAAGCCTCGCCGTGCCAACGCGGTTGCCAGGTAGTGCAGCGCCAATGGGCTGCCGGTATTGCCGTGGGATAGGACCAGTAACGGGAATCGGCCCGTGGCGACGGTTGCCTCCTCAGCCACCTCGACTGGATAGCCGTCTATACGGCTACTACGGGGTTTACCAATAGCGGGGTAGAACGCCAGTGCTTGCATCGGCCGGCGATCGACCGGGTCGGCCAAGGTCATGTGGTGCAGGCCGACAACCTGCGGCGCAGCCTCGGCATGGGCCAGCAGGCCGCCGAGCAGGGCCAGCGCCACCAGGCAGCGAGGGATAGTCATCGGCCAGCGGTTCCTTGCAGGGCGAAGGGATAGCCCAGCATAGAGCCGGCCTGGCTGGCGCCGGATGAAAACTGGATGAAACCATCGTCATGCAAGTTGCGCGCGCACCCTATGCATTTGCGCATGGCGTCGAACCCGTGGCATAGATACAGGTCCACGTCTTTACGTGACCGTTTCGCGCCAATGAAGGAGATTCATGCATGAGCAAGCCCGCCTATGTACCCCCCAAGGTCTGGCGCAACGAGGCAGCCTCCGGCGGCCAGTTCGCCAGCATCAACCGCCCAGTTGCCGGCCCGACGCACGACAAGGACCTGCCGCTGGGCAAGCACCCGCTGCAGCTGTATTCCCTGGCAACACCCAATGGCGTCAAGGTCACCATTGCCCTTGAAGAGCTGCTTGCCTTGGGCCATACCGCAGCCGAGTACGATGCCTGGTTGATCCGCATTGGTGAGGGCGACCAGTTTTCCAGCGGCTTCGTCCAGGTCAACCCCAATTCCAAGATCCCTGCCCTGCTCGACCGCAGCGTCGAACCAGCTGTGCGCGTATTTGAATCGGGTTCGATCCTGCTGTACCTGGCAGACAAGTTCGGCGCACTGCTGCCAAAATCGCCCGCTACACGCACAGAGAGCCTGAATTGGCTGTTCTGGCAGATGGGCGCGGCGCCTTACCTGGGCGGTGGCTTCGGTCACTTCTACGTGTATGCCCCGGAAAAATTCGAATACGCGATCAACCGCTTCACCATGGAGGCCAAGCGTCAACTGGACGTGCTTGACCGCCGACTGGCCGAGAGCCGCTACCTGGGCGGTGATGAGTACAGCATTGCCGATATTGCCGTGTGGCCGTGGTATGGCCAGCTGGTGCGCGGCAACCTGTATGACGCGGCAGAATTCCTGGCGGTGGATGAGTATCCCAACGTACAGCGCTGGGCCGAGGAAATTGCCCAGCGCCCGGCGGTGCAGCGCGGAACTCGGGTAAACCGGACTTGGGGGGATGAGGCCAGCCAGGTGCCCGAGCGGCATACGGCGCAGGACCTGGATTGAGGGTTGGCCGGGGTCGCTGGGCGACCCCGACAATGCCCGCTTGCATAAAACCATTTGCCCCCGCGCAAACCTGCGTCCGCCAAGCCCTTCTTGTACACTCCTCGCACTAGCCCCCACCTGCACAAATTTTTTGGTGAACGCATGATCGAGGTAACCGAGGTTTCCATTGCCGAGCTGCGCGACGCGCTCGAGTCGGGCCGCACGACGGCGGTCGAGCTGGTCAAGGCTTACCTGGCGCGTATCGACGCCTATGATGGCGCCGACACCGCCACCGCCCTGAACGCTGTCGTGGTACGCAACCCCGAGGCGCTCAAAGAAGCCGAGGCCTCCGACGCCCGCCGCGCCCAAGGCCAGGTTCTGAGCCCGCTGGATGGCATCCCCTATACCGCCAAGGACAGCTACCTGGTCAAAGGCCTGACGGCCGCTTCGGGCAGCCCTGCGTTCAAGGACCTGGTAGCCCAACGCGACGCCTTCACCATCGAGCGTCTGCGCGCCGCCGGTGCCGTGTGCCTGGGCAAGACCAACATGCCGCCCATGGCCAACGGTGGCATGCAGCGCGGCGTGTATGGCCGCGCCGAAAGCCCGTATAACGCCAACTTCCTGACTGCGCCCTTCGCCTCGGGGTCGTCCAACGGTGCCGGCACCGCCACCGCCGCCAGTTTCAGCGCCTTCGGCCTGGCCGAGGAAACCTGGTCCAGCGGCCGTGGCCCGGCGTCCAACAATGGCTTGTGCGCCTACACCCCATCGCGCGGCGTGATTTCGGTGCGCGGCAACTGGCCGCTGACCCCGACCATGGACGTGGTGGTGCCTTACGCCCGCACCATGGCCGACCTGCTGGAAATCCTCGACGTGGTGGTCGCCGATGACGCTGACAAGCGCGGCGACCTGTGGCGCCTGCAGCCCTGGGTGCCGATCCCGGCGGCATCGACTGTGCGCCCTGCCTCTTACCTGGACCTGGCAGTGGATGCCAGCGCACTCAAGGGCAAACGCTTTGGCGTACCACGCATGTACATCAATGCCGATGCCGAAGCAGGCACCTCCGAAAAACCAGGCATCGGTGGCCCGACCGGCCAACGCATCAACACCCGCACTACTGTAATCGACTTGTGGCAACAGGCACGCCAGGCCCTGGAAGCGGCTGGTGCCGAAGTGCTGGAAGTGGACTTTCCGCTGGTGTCCAACTGCGAGGGCGACCGCCCGGGCGCGCCGACCGTTTACAACCGCGGCATCGTCAGCAAGGAGTTCCTGCATGACGAGCTGTGGGAGCTGTCGGGCTGGGCGTTTGACGACTTCCTGCAAGCCAACGGCGACCCCAAGCTCAACCGCTTGGCCGATGTCGATGGCCCACAGATATTCCCGCACGACCCGGGCACCCTGCCCAACCGCGAGGACGACCTGGCTGCGGGCATGGACGAGTACGTCAACATGGCCAAGCGCGGGCTGAAGACCTGGGACCAGATCGAGACCGTGCCCGATGGCCTGCGCGGCCTGGAGCACACCCGCAAACTGGACCTGGAAGACTGGATGGACAACCTGGGCCTGGATGCGGTGCTGTTCCCGACCGTGGCCGATGTAGGCCCGGCCGATGCCGACGTGAACCCGGCATCGGCGGACATCGCCTGGAGCAACGGTATCTGGGTGGCCAACGGCAACCTGGCGATCCGTCACCTGGGTGTACCGACCGTCACCGTGCCAATGGGCGTGATGGCCGACATCGGCATGCCGGTGGGGCTGACCTTTGCCGGGCGGGCTTACAGTGACAACGCATTGTTGAGCTTTGGTGCAGCCTTCGAGGCGACTGGCTCGCGCCGGATGATTCCGCCGCGCACCCCGGCTCTGGGCTGACTTTTACAAGGGCCGCTTTGCGGCCCATCGCCGGCAAGCCAGCTCCCACAGGTACTGCACAACCCTTGAGGTTTGCCGTTTCCTGTGGGAGCTGGCTTGCCGGCGATAAGGGCAGTAGAACCAAGGCGGATCGCTTAATTCAACTCAATGTGTAAAACTACACAAAATGTTGATTTTGCGATCTGCCATGCCTATCACTCCCAGCGAAGAACGCCACCTCACACTCACGGTGCTCAAGGCCGCCATCCAGGCCTTGGGCAGCGTTGCCGCACGCAACATGGAAATCCTCCTGCACGACCTGGATCACCCGGAGCATTCCGTGGTGGCGATCGTCAACGGTCACCTCTCCGGCCGCAGCGTCGGCAGCCCGATCCTCGCCGCCCCAGAGCAGGACCAAGGCTTCAGGGCACTTATGCAGGCCTCAGCGGAACAGCACGGCAGCGAGCCGGTGGTACTGCCCGACTACCCCACCACGCTCAAGGGCCGCACCCTGCGCAGCGCCACCGCGATCTTTCGCGACAGCACCGGCCACCCCTTCGCCAGCCTCTGCGTCAACACCGACGTCACCGGCCTGGACGCCGCCATGAACTTTCTCCAGCAGTTCCAACCACTGGGGGCCACGCCTGCCGTCAACGAACCCGCCGACATGGAACTGCTGATGAGCGAGATCATCCAGGCTTCCCTGCAACGCAGCGGCCAAGGGCGGATGAACAAGCAGGCCAAGGTTGAAGCCGTGCGGGTCATGCAGGAACGCGGCCTGTTCATCGTCAAGGGCGGCGTGGAAAAGGCCGCCAGTGCCCTCGGCGTAACCCGCTACACCATTTACAACTACCTTGAACAATTACGCGGAACCAGCCAATGACCTTGCATATCCACACCCCCCTGATCGAATCCCGCTCGCTGTCGTTGGTTGCGGGCCGAAACGTCTGGCTCAAGCTCGATGCCCTGCAACCTTGCGGCTCGTTCAAACTGCGCGGGGTGGGCCACGCCTGCGAAGTGCATCGGGCCCGTGGCGCCCGGCAGTTCGTCTCATCGTCGGGCGGCAACGCCGGCCTGGCGGTGGCCTATGCAGGGCGCAAACTGGGTGTGCCGGTGACCGTGGTAGTCCCCGAGACCACCACCGAGCGGGCCAAGGAGCTGCTGCGCCTGGAAGACGCCAACGTGGTGGTGCATGGCAGCTCCTGGCATGAGGCCAACGCCCTGGCGCAGACCTTGGTGGGGCCGGATGATGCGTTCATCCACCCGTTTGACGATCCGCTGCTGTGGGCCGGGCATGCCAGCCTGATCGATGAAGTCGCCGAAGCAGGCGTCAAACCGGACGCCGTGGTGCTGTCGGTGGGCGGTGGCGGCTTGCTCAGCGGCGTGGTCCAGGGGCTGCAGCGCAATGGCTGGGGTGATGTCCCGGTGCTGGCGGTGGAAACCCACGGCGCCGCGTCGCTGCATGCGGCCATGCAGGCGGGGCATTCGGTCGAGCTGGAGCGCATCGCCTCGGTGGCGACCTCGCTGGGGGCAAAGCGGGTAGCTGATCAGGCGCTGGCCTACGCGCAGCAACACCCGGTGCACAGCCACCTGGTAAGTGATCGTGCAGCGCTGGAGGCCTGTGAGCGGTTCCTGCTGGACCATCGCGTTCTGGTCGAGCCAGCGTGTGGAGCGGCGCTGGCATTGGCGTATGCGCCGGGCGCCTTGGCGCAATACCAGAATGTGCTGGTGGTAGTTTGTGGTGGTGCTACGGCAACGCTTGAGCAAATTCGGGCGTGGCTGCAGCAAGCCGATTGAGGCTGCCACCTGTCGGTGGTGATTACGTTAGTCACATGCGCCTGTTCTACTGAGTCCGCCGCAACCGGAAAAATGCCCTCGCAACGGCGTCAACCCTGACGAAATGCGTATCGCACCCTTTCGGTCTGCGGCAAGTGAAGGCACAATGCGTGTCCTTTTTTTGGCCGGCCTGGCCGGGGGCCTTTAAATGATCAAGACGCCGTATTACCTCATCGATAAAACCAAGCTGCTCAGCAACATGGAGAAGATCGCCTACGTGCGTGAACACTCCGGTGCCAAGGCGCTGCTTGCCCTCAAGTGCTTCGCCACCTGGTCGGTCTTCGACTTGATGCAGCAGTACATGGACGGCACCACCTCGTCCTCCCTCTTCGAGCTCAAGCTCGGCCGCCAGAAGTTCGCCGGCGAGACCCACGCCTACAGCGTGGCCTGGGCCGACGACGAGGTCGAGGAAATGCTCGAGAACTGCGACAAGATCATCTTCAACTCGATCGGCCAGCTGCAGCGCTTTGCCGAACAGTCCGAAGGCAAGGTGCGCGGCCTGCGCGTCAACCCGCAGGTCAGCAGCTCTGACTACCTGCTGGCCGACCCGGCACGTCCGTTCAGCCGCCTGGGCGAATGGGACCCTGCCAAGATCGAGCAGGTGATCGAACAGATCTCCGGCTTCATGTTCCACAACAACTGCGAGAACGGCGACTTCGGCCTGTTCGACAAGATGCTCACGCACATCGAAGAGCGCTTCGGTCACCTGCTGCACAAGGTCGAGTGGGTCAGCCTCGGTGGCGGCATCCACTTCACCGGTGAAGACTATGCGGTAGACGCCTTCTGCGCACGCCTCAAAGCCTTCTCGGAGAAGTACGGCGTGCAGGTGTACCTGGAGCCGGGCGAAGCGGCCATCACCAACAGCGCCTCGCTGGAAGTGACCGTGCTCGACACCCTGTACAACGGCAAGCACCTGGCCGTGGTCGACAGCTCGATCGAAGCGCACCTGCTCGACCTGCTGATCTACCGCCTCAACGCCAAGATGGCCCCCAACGACGGCGAGCACACCTACATGGTCTGCGGCAAGTCGTGCCTGGCCGGTGACATCTTCGGCGAGTACCAATTCGATCGCCCGTTGGCCATTGGCGATCGCCTGTCGTTCATCGACACGGCGGGTTACACCATGGTCAAGAAAAACTGGTTCAACGGTCTGAAAATGCCATCCATCGTGGTCAAGCAACTCGACGGCAGCGTCGAAGTCGTCCGCGAGTTCGGTTTTGAAGACTACGTTTCCAGCCTGTCGTAAGGCCGGCTTTCCAAGTAAGGAGCAAAAGGTAAATTGAAGAAGAACGTTCTTATCATTGGTGCAGGAGGTGTCGCCAAGGTGGTGGCCCACAAGTGCGCACAGCATAACGACGAACTGGGTCGTATCGCTATCGCGTCACGGAACATCTCCAAATGCCAGGCCATCATCGACAGCGTCAAGGCCAAGGGTAGCCTCAAGGTACCCGCCGACATCCAGGCCTTCTCGCTCAATGCCCTCGATGTCGAGGCAACCAAGGCGCTGATCCGCGAGACCGAATCGCAGATCGTGATCAACGTAGGTTCCGCCTTCCTCAACATGTCGGTGCTGCGTGCCTGCATCGATACGGGTGTCGCCTATCTGGACACCGCCATCCACGAAGAGCCGGGCAAGATTTGCGAGACCCCGCCGTGGTACGGCAACTACGAGTGGAAACACCTCGAAGAGTGCCAGACAAAGAACATTACAGCCATTCTCGGCGTCGGTTTCGACCCGGGTGTGGTAAACAGCTACGCCAAACTGGCGCAGCAGCAGTATTTCGACAGCATTGATTCGATCGACATTCTCGACGTCAATGCCGGTTCGCATGGCAAGTACTTTGCCACCAACTTCGACCCGGAAATCAACTTCCGCGAGTTCACCGGGCAAGTGTGGAGCTGGCAGAACAGCCAGTGGACCAGCAACACCATGTTCGAGGTCAAGCGTACCGACGACCTGCCTGTGGTAGGTTCGCAAAACCTGTACCTGACCGGCCACGACGAAGTTCACTCGATTTCGAAGAACCTCAACGTACCGAACGTGCGTTTCTGGATGAGCTTCGGCGAGCACTACATCAATGTGTTCACCGTGCTGAAAAACCTGGGCCTGCTCAGCGAGCAACCGGTGAAAACCGCCGAAGGCCTGGAAGTGGTACCGCTGAAAGTGGTCAAGGCCGTACTGCCAGACCCGGCCTCCCTGGCCCCTGGCTACACCGGCAAGACCTGCATCGGTGACCTGGTCAAGGGCACCAAGGATGGCCAGCCGCGCGAAGTGTTCATCTACAACGTGGCTGACCACGAAGAAGCCTACGCCGAGACCGACAGCCAGGGCATTTCCTACACCGCCGGTGTACCGCCAGTGGCTGCCGCCCTGCTGGTTGCCCGTGGCGAATGGGATGCCAAGCGCATGGTCAACGTCGAGGAGCTGCCAGCCGAGCCGTTCCTCAAGGCGCTGGACGTGATGGGCCTGCCAACCCGCGTCAAGGATGAAAAAGGCGATCGTCCTTGGGACGCTGAAGCCTAAGTAACAAACAGAAGGGGCGCCACATGGCGCCCCTTCTGCGTTTCCAGGCCTGGCCTCTTCGCGGGCTCGCCCGCTCCCACAGGTAACGTGCTTCTCAGGCCTCAAGTTATCCTGTGGGGGGCAAGCCCGCGAAGAGGCCCGTGCAGGACTACACCCTACTTCCGCGCCTCAAGAATGAGGTTGAACGGCGTCTGCGTCGCACGCCGGAACCGGCTGAACCCCGCCTCCTCGAACACCGCCCGCAACCGCGCCTCCCCGGCTTGCGCGCCCAGCCCCAAGCCCACCTCCTGCGACAGCGAATTCGGCGTGCAGATGAAGGTAGACGCTGCGTAGAACAAGCGCCCTACCGGCGTCAGGTTGCCGTCCAGCGAATCCTCGGCAAAAGGTTCTACCAGCATGACCGTGCCGTCGGCCTTCAACGCCCGATAGGCATGCTTGGCCGCCCCCACCGGGTCGCCCATGTCGTGCAGGCAATCGAAGAAACACACCAGGTCATGGTCATGCCCCGGGTAATCCTTCGCACTGGCCTGCTGAAAACTCACCCGCTCGGCTAGCCCCGCCTCACGCGCACGATCGTTGGCGGTGGTGATGGAAGGCCCGTGGTAGTCGTAGCCGACGAAGGTAGACGCTGGAAACGCCTGGGCCATGACCAGCGTCGAGGCGCCATGCCCGCAGCCTACATCCGCGACCTTGGCGCCCGCCTGTAGCTTGGCCACTACACCCTCGAGCGCTGGCAACCACTCAGCGACCAGAAACGTACGGTAGCCCGGCCGGAAAAACCGCTCGGTACCGCTGAACATGCACGGGTGGTGGTCCCCCCAGGCCAGCCCGCCATCGCCGCGCATGGCCGCGACCAGCTTGTCCTTGTCATGGAACAGCGCAGCGATCACTGCGGCCCCACCGGCCATGTAAGCCGGGGAGTCCTCCAGCGCCAGGGCCATGGCCTGCTCTGCGGGCAGCACAAAAGAGCCCTTGTCGTGTGCCATGTAACCCGAAGCGGCCTGGGCGTTCAGCCATTCGCGCACCAGCCGCGGATGGCAGCCGGTTTTTTCCGCCAGCGCTTCGGGGGTAGTTGGCTGGCTATCGGCCATCGCTCGATACAACCCCAGTTCGTCGCCCAGGATGACATTGGCCAGGGTCGCCGCTGCACCCATGTCGCCCACCAGCTTGCCCATGAAATCGTGAAGCCGTGCCTCGTCCATGACCTGCCCTCCTCTGCAAGAAGGCCATCGCCAGCGAGGGAACTCCGATCCGGGGAGGCGGTGGTCGATTCAAGGGTTTGTGCTCGCCCTACAGCGCGTTATCGCGAGCACTCGGTAAGTTTAGATCTTCTGCACATACGCGACGAGATCCCGTCTAAATAGCGGCGGAATTCCTCCTTCAGGTAACAATTCCTAAACAAGACTGTGACATTTTTTTTCAGCTTTCTTATCAAGGAGCGGAAAGATGAAAGTCACGGTTTTCGGTACCGGCTATGTCGGCCTCACCCAGGCAGTGTGCCTGGCCCAGGTGGGGCACTCGGTGTTGTGCATGGATGTCGACGCCGAGCGGGTTGCCACTCTCAATGAAGGCCATTGCCCGATCTTCGAGCCCGGCCTTGCGCCGATGCTGGAGAAAAACCTGGCCTGTGGCCGCCTGCGCTTCACCACCGACGCCAGGGCAGCAGCCAACTACGCAAGGCTGCAGTTCATTGCAGTCGGCACACCGCCGCAAGCCGATGGCAGCGCTGACCTGAAGCAGGTTTTTGCCGTGGTCGACAGCATTCTCGAACATGCTGACGGCGCCAAGGTGATCGTCAACAAGTCCACCGCCCCGGTCGGCACGGTGCACCGTATCAAGTCGCGCATAGCCCAGGCCGTCACCGACCCCGCTCGCTTCCAGGTAATCAGCAACCCGGAGTTTCTCAAAGAAGGCTCGGCCGTGGACGACTGCATGCGGCCGGACCGCATCATCATCGGCGGCGCCGAACCGGCCGAAGTGGAGTTGCTGCGCGAGCTGTACCTGCCGTTCAGCCGCAACCGCGAAAAACTCATGGTCATGGATGCACGCAGCGCCGAGCTGACCAAGTACGCGGCCAACTGCATGCTGGCGACCAAGATTTCCTTCATCAACGAAATCGCCAACCTGGCCGAGCACCTGGGGGCCGATATCGAAATGGTGCGCCGCGGCATCGGCTCCGACCCGCGCATCGGTTACGACTTCATCTACGCCGGCTGCGGCTTTGGCGGCTCATGCTTCCCCAAGGACCTGCAAGCCCTGCGCCGCAGCGCCGAAGCTGAAGGCTTCGAGCCGCAGTTGCTGCGTGCGGTGGAGTCGGTCAACGAACATCAGAAGGGTCGGCTGTTCAGCAAGATCCAGCGGCATTATCCCGATGGCCTGCGCGGCAAGGTATTCGCCCTGTGGGGGTTGTCGTTCAAGCCCAACACCAATGACATCCGCGAAGCCTCCAGCCGAATTTTGCTGGAAGCGCTGTGGGCTGCTGGCGCGCGAGTGCAGGCTCACGACCCGCAGGCGATGGACGAAATCCTGCGGCATTACGGCCCGCGCACCGATTTGCAGCTGGTGCCGTGCAAGGACGATGCGCTGGAGGGCGCCGATGCCCTGGTCATCGTCACAGAGTGGCAGGACTACCGTGTGCTGAATCTGGACAAAGTGCCGGATCTGTTGGCCGATCGAGTGGTGTTCGACGGCCGCAACCTGTTCGAACCCGAGCACATGGCCGCTGCCGGCCTGACTTACTACGGTATCGGCCGCGGCCAGGTGCAGCCAGCATGCCCGTACTGATTACCGGTGTGGCCGGCTTTATCGGCTTCCACGTCGCGCGCCGCCTGTGCGAGGCAGGCATCGAGGTACTCGGCATCGACAACCTCAATGCCTACTACAGCGTCGAGCTGAAACGGGCGCGCCTGCAACAGCTGTCCGGCTTCGCCAATTTCCGCTTTCAGCCCCTGGACATCGCCAACAGCGTCGACCTGCAACAGCTGTTCACCGGGCAGGCATTCAGTGAAGTGATCCACCTGGCGGCCCAGGCCGGGGTGCGCTATTCGCTGGACAACCCCGGGGCCTATGGCCAAGCCAACCTGGTCGGTTTCCTCAATATGCTCGAAGCCTGCCGCCAGCATCCGCCGCGCCACTTGATCTACTCCTCCAGCAGCTCGGTGTACGGCGCCAACGCCAAGCTGCCGTTCAGCGTCGACGACCCGGTCGAGCAGCCGGTGTCGCTCTATGCCGCCAGCAAGCGCGCCAATGAACTGATGGCGCACAGCTATGCGCACCTGTATCGCCTACCGACCACGGGTTTGCGCTTTTTCACCGTCTACGGTCCGTGGGGCCGCCCCGACATGGCGCTGTTCAAGTTCACCCGCGCCATGCTCGAAAGCCGCCCGATCGAGATTTACAACAACGGCCTGATGGGGCGCGACTTCACCTACATCGACGACATCGTCGAAAGCATCCTGCGCCTGCGCCTGAAGCCACCACAGCCTGCCCACGGGCAACCGCCCTGCCAGCTGTTCAACATCGGCCGTGGCCAGCCGGTGCGGCTGCTGCATTTCGTCGAGTGCCTGGAGGACGCCTTGGGCATCAAGGCCCAGCGCGACTACCTGCCACTGCAAGCGGGAGACGTGCTGGAGACCTGGGCCGATGTGGGCTCGCTGGCGCGCTGGATCGACTTCATCCCGGGCACATCGCTGGAACACGGCGTTAACGCTTTCGTTGGCTGGTACCGGGATTTTTACCGGGTTTGAGCCGCGCCCTCACAACAAGACCACAGGTAGCCTCATGACAGATCCACTTGACCTCTCGGTACTGATCCCCGCCAGGAACGAGGTCGAAAACCTGCCATCACTGTTAATGGAAATCCGCGCCGCGCTGGCGGCGGAAGCCTATGAAGTACTGGTGGTCGATGACGGCAGCAGCGATGGTACCCTGAGCGTGCTGCAGCAACTGAAAAGCCAGGGTTACACCCAACTGCGCATACTGCGTCACGAGCGCTCGCTGGGCCAGAGCACCTCACTGTGGCATGCCGCGCAGGCGGCCCGCGGCCAGTGGCTGGCCACTCTCGACGGCGACGGCCAGAACGACCCCGCAGACATCCCGGGCATGCTGGCCCTGGTGCGCGCCAACCAGCCCCTGGCCGGCGGCGTGAAACTGGTCGCCGGGCACCGCGTCAACCGCCGTGACAGCGCCAGCAAGCGCTGGGCTTCGCGTTTTGCCAACAACCTGCGCAGGCGCCTGCTCAAGGACGCCACGCCAGACACCGGCTGCGGGCTGAAGCTGATAGAACGCGCAGCCTTCCTGCGCCTGCCCTACTTCGACCACATGCACCGCTTTATCCCGGCCCTGATCCTGCGCCACAACGGCCGCATGCTGGTGCACCCGGTCAACCACCGGCCACGCCATGCCGGGGTTTCCAAGTACGGCAACCTGGACCGCGCCCTGGTTGGCATCCTCGACTTGTTCGGGGTGTGGTGGCTGATTCGCCGCACCCGCCTGGACAGCCGCCCGCAGGAACTTGAAGGATGACCCGCGAAACCCTGTGGCTGATCATCGGCTTCGCCGGCCAGGCGGTGTTCACCGGGCGCTTCGTGCTGCAGTGGCTGTACAGCGAGTTCAAGCGCCGCAGCGTGATCCCGGTAGGTTTCTGGTACCTCAGCATGCTCGGCAGTGCCCTGCTGCTGACCTACGCCATCTACCGCCAGGACCCGGTGTTCATCATCGGCCAGAGCTTCGGCTTTCTGGTCTACCTGCGCAACCTGCAACTGATCGCCCGCAACCAGGAACAGAAGGACTAGCCCTTGCCCAGGTTCAAGACGCTTGGGGCCGAACGCCTGGCCCTGATTGCCCTCGCCGTAATGTTGGTGGGCGCAGGTATCGGCTGGCGACAGCCGATGAATGTGGATGAGGAGCGCTTTCTGGGCGTAGCCCTGGAAATGCTGCAAAGCGGCAACTGGTTCATCCCCCACCGGGCAGCGGAAATCTACGGCGACAAGCCGCCGCTGTTCATGTGGACCGTGGCCCTGTTCAGCCAACTGACCGGCTCGCCCAAGGTTGCCCTCTACCTGCCCGGGTTGATGTCGGCGGCAACCATCACCTGGGTGCTGCACGACCTGGGGCGGCGCCTGTGGAGCCGACGCATCGGCGTGATCGCCGCCTTGCTGTTCCTGGCCACCTACCAGAGCTACAGCATCCTGCGCACCGGGCAGATCGACAGCTTCCTGTGCCTATGGGTGGCGCTGGGTTTCTATGGCATGGTGCGCCACCTGCTATTGGGGCCGGCGTGGGGTTGGTTCTACCTGGCCTGTGCGGCCATGGGGCTGGGCATCATCAGCAAGGGCGTGGGCTTTGTCCCGGCGCTGATGCTGCTGCCCTATGCCTGGGCGGTGCGCCAAGGCTGGCACGGCGTTGTGGCCATGCCTGGCCAAGGTTGGCGCTGGAGCCTTGGGCTGTTTTGCCTGCTGGCCGGTTGCGCGGTGTGGCTTGTGCCCCTGCTGGTGTCGATCGCCCAGGGCGGTGGCGCAGCGGAGCTGGCCTACCTCAACGAAATCTTGCTGCGCCAGACCGCCAGCCGCTATACCAATGCCTGGGACCATCGCGAGCCATTCTGGTACTTCTTCGTCAAGGTCATTCCCAAGTACTGGCTGCCGCTGGTGCTGGCCCTGCCCTGGCTGGTACCGGCCTGGCGCCGCCAGCTGCAAAAGCGCGACGGGCGCTTCTTGCTGCTACTCGGCTGGGTGGCGTTGGTGCTGCTGTTTTTCAGCCTCAGCAGTGGCAAGCGCAAGTTGTACATCTTCCCGGCGCTGCCGGGCCTGGTGCTGGCCATCGCCCCGCTGATACCGTGGCTGCTCAAACGCTGGTTGCTGGGCCGGCCGGCCTGGCGCAAAGCCTTTGTCGCCGTGGCCCTGACATGGTTCGCGCTGTGGTTCGCCCGCGGCTTCGTCGAGCCGCTGAAGGAGGGCCGCAACCCGCATGAGGCGCTGATGAGCGAAGCGGCACGCGCCACCGGCGGAGCCGAGCTGGTGCTGGTCAACTGGCGCGAAGGGCATTGGCTGTTTGCCCGGCAGCCCATCGTGCATTTCGGCTTTACCGGCCAATCCAGGGCGGATGCGGCGGGCTATTGGCTGCGCCACAACCCCACCGCCTTCGCCCTGATCCCGGCCTCCGAACTGGGCCGCTGCTTCAGTGCCGACAAGGCCCGCAAGCTTGGCGAAACGTCGCGGGCCGAGTGGTATGTGGTGGGTGCCGATGCCGACAACGGCCATTGCCAAACCGCTGCCCCGGGTCACGTCTACCGCTTTGCCTGGGCAGACGCGCCCGTCGCCCGTTAAAACCTGCGCCCCCGCCGTGCTACGGCGCAGCGGTGCCGGCTGGCGGATCGAGTTGCAGCACCTCGTTGGTGTAAGCCCACTCCTTCAATACCTGGTCGGGGTGGTCGTTGAGGCGCGTTCCGTAGGACGGGATGATCTGTTTGATCTTACCCTGCCATTCCGGCGTTGCTACCTTGTCCTTGAACACCTTGTTGAGCACATCGAGCATGATCGGTGGCGCGGTCGAGGCACCCGGCGAGGCGCCCAGCAACCCGGCGATGCTACCGTCCCTGGACATCACCACCTCAGTACCGAGCTTGAGCACGCCACCCAATGCCTCGTCCTTCTTGATGATCTGTACCCGCTGGCCCGCCTGCCACAGCCGCCAGTCTTCCTTCTTCGCCTCGGGGAAGTAAGTGCGCAGCGCTTCGAAGCGGTCATTGTCGGATTGCAGCACCTGACCGATCAGGTACTGGACCAGGTCAAACTCGCGTACCCCGACCCGCACCATCGGCCAGGCGTTGTGCACGCTGGTACTGGCAAGCAGGTCGAGCAGCGAGCCTTGCTTGAGGAACTTGGTCGAGAAGGTGGCGAACGGCCCGAAGAGGATCATGCGCTTGCCATCGAGCACCCGGGTGTCCAGGTGCGGCACCGACATGGGTGGCGCACCGGTGGCGGCAATGCCATAGGCCTTGGCCATATGACGCTGCGCGATAGCCGGGTTGTCGGTGACCAGGAACGAACCGCCGACCGGGAAACCGGCATAGTCCTTAGCCTCGTCAATCCCCGACTTCTGCAGCAGGGGTAACGCCGCACCACCAGCACCAATGAACAGGAACTTGGCGTCGGTGGCCGCCTTGCTGCCATCTTTGAGGTTCTTGTACTCGACATGCCACGAGCCGTCGTCGTTACGGGTGATGTCTTGTACTTCGGTGGACAACTTGAGGTCGAAGTTAGGCCGGGTCTGCAGATAGCCCACGTACTGCCGGGTAATCTCGCCAAAGTTGACGTCGGTGCCAATCGGCGTCCAGGTTACCGCCAGTTTCTGGTTGGGGTCGCGCCCCTCCATCATCAACGGTACCCACTTGCGGATCTGCTCATGGTCCTCGGAGTACTGCATGGGCTTGAACAACGGACTGGCCTGCAGCGCCTCATAACGCTTTTTCAGGAAGCGGATGTTGTCGTCACCCCAGACGAAACTCATATGGGGCGTGGTGTTGATAAACGAATGCGGGTTCTTCAACACCCCCTGCTTCACCTGCCAGGCCAGGAACTGGCGGGTGACCTGGAACGACTCGTTGATCTCCACCGCCTTGCTGATGTCGATCTTGCCGTCTTTTTCCGGGGTGTAGTTGAGTTCGGCGAGGGCCGAGTGGCCGGTGCCGGCGTTGTTCCAGCCGTTGGAGCTTTCTTCGGCGACCTTGTCCAGACGCTCGACCATTTCCATCGACCAGCCCGGCTCCAGTTCGTTGAGCCAGACCGCCAGCGTAGAACTCATGATGCCGCCGCCTACCAGCATCACATCGACCTTCCTGGTTTCTGCGGCCTGGGCATTGAACATGCCAAAGGCCAAGGCCAGCCCGGCCAGCGCCAGCTCCGGCTTCAGGGTAATTTTCATAACCTTTTCCGCGCCTCGTTGCTATCCGTAAGTCCAGCCACAAGCTTAGCTGACGGATTTAGTCGGGCATGGCTGGCGCACAACCACTTGCAATCAGACACATCTCAAAATACTGTATGAATATTCAGTACAGTGAGACAGCCTCATGCAACTCATCGCCAAACTCGGCATCCTTGCCGACGCCGCCAAATACGATGCATCTTGCGCCAGCAGCGGTGCACCCAAGCGCAATTCGCGCGGGGGCGAAGGCCTGGGCGCTACCAACGGCATGGGCATCTGTCACAGCTACACCCCCGACGGCCGTTGCGTGTCGCTGCTCAAGGTACTGTTGACCAACTTCTGCCTGTATGACTGCCAGTATTGCGTGAACCGCCGGTCCAGCAACGTCCCCCGCGCGCGCTTCAGCCCTGAGGAAGTGGTGCGCCTGACCCTGGATTTCTATCGACGCAATTGCATCAGTGGCCTGTTCCTCAGCTCCGGCATCATCCGTTCGGCGGATTACACCATGGAGCAACTGATCCGCGTAGCCCGCTTGTTGCGCGAAGAGCACAACTTCCGCGGCTACATTCACCTCAAGACCATCCCCGATGCCGACCCGCTACTGATCGAAGAGGCCGGCCGCCTGGCCGACCGCCTCAGCGTCAATATCGAACTGCCCACCGACGCCAGCCTCAAGCGCCTGGCGCCGGAAAAACACGCGCATACCATCCGCCAGGCGATGGGCGTGATTCACCAGGGCCAGCAAGCCGTGGCCAACGAACCCAAGGCCCCGCGCTTCACCCCTGCCGGGCAAAGCACCCAGGTCATCGTCGGCGCCGACAGCACCGACGACAGCACCCTGCTGCGCAATGCCGAGTCGCTGTACCAAGGTTACGGCCTAAAGCGCGTGTACTATTCTGCCTTCAGCCCGATCCCCGACAGCCCGGACAGCGTGCCCCTGGCTGCACCGCCGCTGCTGCGCGAGCACCGCCTGTACCAGGCCGACTTCCTGCTGCGTGGCTACGGCTACAAGGCAGGTGAACTACTGGGCCAGAGCGGCAACCTGGCGCTGGACATCGACCCCAAACTGGCCTGGGCGCTGGCCAACCGCGACATTTTTCCGCTGGATGTAAACCGCGCCGAGCCTGCGCTGCTCGCGCGTATTCCCGGTATCGGCCTGCGCAGCGTGCAGCGCCTGGTCGCGCTGCGCCGGGAACGGCGCATCCGCTATGACGACCTGATCCAGCTGCGCTGCGTGCTGGACAAGGCACGGCCGTTCATCGTCACCAGCGATTACCGCCCAGCCCAGTCCGAGCTGCGCAGCGGCTTGCTGCGGGCGCGTTTGCGTGAGCCGCAAGCACCAGTGCAGATGGGGCTTTGGGGATGATTGCGCTCGACTGCGATGACCGGTTCACCACCTGGCGGGATCAGGCCCGCGTGTTGCTGGGGCATGGCATCGACCCGTCGCAAGTCACCTGGTCACAGGGCCCGATGGCAGACCTGTTGGCAGTGCCTGCGTCGCCCCCCGAAGGCCCTGGCCCTTTTCGCGCCAAAGTGCCTGCCGCGCTGCTGGACCAGTTGGAGCAGGCTGCCCGTTACTGCGGCGAGCAACGCTGGAACCTGTTGTACGAGGTGCTCTGGCGGGTGGCCCATAGTGACCGCACGGCCATGCTGGCGGGCGACCGATTGGGCAGTGAACTGCAACGGCGCATCAAGCAAGTCAGCCGAGAGGCGCATCACCTGCATGCGTTTGTGCGCTTCGTACCGTTGCCAGAGGCGTTGGCAGAACGCCTGCAACTTGATCTGGTCGCTTACCACGAACCGGCACATGACATTCTGGAAAGTGCCAGCCCCCATTTTGCTGACCGCCTGGGGCGTTTGCGCTGGTTGATCGCCACACCACAGGATGGCATTCGGTTCGACGGCCAGGTGTTCGATTACCAACGCCGATGCCCCGAGCGCTGGCAACAATGGGCGCGCAACGCTGAAGACCCAGGCGCCGAACTATGGCGCACCTACTACCGCCACACCTTCAACCCCGCCCGCCTCAACCCCGATGCCCTGCGCCTGCACATGCCCGGGCGGTTCTGGCGGCATTTGCCGGAAGGCATGCTGATACCGCAACTCGAAGGCCTGGCCCGCCAAGGCAAACAGCGGGACGGCCAAGCCGTTGAAGTTGCCGCCAAACCCGGCAAACAGATCAACGCGCCAGCAGATAGCTGAAAAAATAACTGTCTCTCGTTGTCTTGCATGGCGTCTTAAGGCTTGCACGATCACTGTGGGAGCGGGCGAAGCTCGGGCCATCCACCGCGTTGCCTGCTGGTACGGCGCAAGTCCAGGCCACACGCCATCTTTGTGGGAGCGGCTTTAGCCGCGAACACCGGCGTAGCCGGTGCCATCCACTTCAATGTCTGTTTAAAGTTACAGCAGCCACCCAGCATCCCCTTCCTCAAG
>Ga0302347_1000296_pt1 | contig 88149 bp, 88 predicted proteins | sample PhyWR1_FD_202178 | JGI IMG/M metagenome (GOLD analysis project Ga0302347, IMG submission 202178) | Leaf surface microbial communities from wheat plants in UC Gill Tract Community Farm, Albany, California, United States - DLSL W.R1 (v2)... | ecosystem: Host-associated > Plants > Phyllosphere >... | reverse complement strand
TCAAAAAACTTTCCGCAGTTGGGATTTTAGTTTCATTAGGAATTGTTTTCGGAGACATCGGAACTTCGCCGTTGTACGTGATGAAAGCCATCATCAATGCCGGAAAATCCGGAGGCATAATTTCTGAAGAATACATAGAAGGCGCATTGTCCTGCATCATCTGGACGCTTACTTTACAGACGACTATCAAATACGTTATCATTGCCTTAAAAGCCGATAACAAGGGTGAAGGCGGAATTTTATCGCTCTATTCATTGGTAAAGCGATTCAAGAAAAAGTGGCTTTACATCATTGCAATTATCGGCGCAGCGACTTTGGTTGCAGACAGTATTATTACACCATCTATGACCGTGATCTCTGCCATAGAAGGTCTGGAACTTGTCACACACAAACCGCCTGTGGTGCCAATCACTTTGGCCATTCTGATCGTAATATTCGTTGTCCAGCAGTTCGGAACCAGCTTTATCGGTAAGTTTTTTGGACCTGTAATGGTGCTTTGGTTTTTGGTTTTAGGGGGTTTCGGACTTGTACAGCTGATAGAACATCCTACCGTTTTGAAAGCTTTCAATCCTTATTACGCTGTCAAATTAATCTACAATTCGCCAAGTGCTATCGTTATTTTAGGAGCCGTTTTCCTTTGTACAACCGGAGCTGAAGCTCTGTATTCTGACCTTGGACATTGCGGTATCAAAAATATCCAGGCCAGTTGGATTTTCGTAAAAATAATGCTGATTCTTAATTACTTAGGCCAAGGCGCTTGGTTACTAAGCAATTACCACGAGGTTTTTGCCGGGAAGAATCCTTTTTTTGGAATTATGCCGGAATGGTTTATTATTCCAGGTGTCGTTCTGGCGACCGCAGCAGCTATTATTGCCAGCCAGGCAGTAATTACTGGTGCTTTCACGATGTTTTCGGAAGCGATGTCGCTCAACTTCTGGCCCAATCAGGAAATCGAATATCCTTCAGGAATCAAGGGTCAAATGTACATCCCGAAGATCAACTGGGGACTTTTGCTGCTTTGTTTCATTGTCGTAATGTATTTCAAAGAATCCAGTAAGATGGAAGCGGCCTACGGACTTTCTATCACTGTCACGATGCTGATGACCACTATTCTGCTGATTTTCTGGTTCCTGAAAACCCGTACCAACAAAGTCTGGATTGCACTTTTCGCTTTAATCTACATCGTAATCGAAGGCGGATTCTTCTCGGCCAATATTATCAAATTCTTTGATGGCGGCTGGATGTCTGTGCTGCTCGCCGGCTTCATCGGTGTCTGTATGTATGCGTGGTACAACGGCAGAATTATCAAAACAACTTTCATCAAGTTTGTTAAATTAGAAAAATACATTTCCACGATCAAAGATATGAAGCTGGATGAATCTATCCCGAAATATGCTACCAATCTTGCGTTCATAAGCCGTGCGAAGCGGGATGACGAGGTAGAATCCAAAATTATCTACTCCATCATCAGAGCACAGCCTAAACGGGCAGATCATTACTTTATACTTAATATCGTCAATCAGGAAGATCCTTACAGTTTCAAATATAATGTGGAAGAGATTCTTCCCGGTACCATTTACAAAGTGAGTTTTCTGCTGGGTTTCAAAAGAGACAGAAGAATCAACGACTATTTTCAGCAGGTACTTACAGAACTGATGGACGAAGGGACAATACCTGCCAGAAGCTCCCATCCTTCCCTGCGTGCTCACAACATTCCACCGGATCTCAAGTTTGTGATTATTGATAATGTGTACATCAATGATTTCCTATTGACAATCCGTGACAAAATTATCCTGAACATTTATAATTTTGTTAAAAAACTGGGCAGCAACGATTTCACAGCTTATGGTGTAGCAAGTCATAATGTGGTAGTAGAATCTGCGCCACTGCTGGATCAGAAGATCAAAACAGAGAAAATAGAAAAAGTCGAATCCAAGCATTTTGATTAATCAGAAAAAAAATCGCTAATTTTGTAAGATGGATACGAAACAAAAAGAGTTGAATGTCGCAACTATAAAAGACGTCCTCAGACAATACCTGATGGACAAGGGTTTCCGTAACACACCTGAGCGATATACCATCCTGGAAGAGATCTACAATATGGAGCACCACTTCAATGTGGACGATCTTTACCTATTGATGATGCAGAAAAAATACCACGTCAGCAAGGCTACGATTTATAATACAATTGAGATTTTTCTGGATGCAGGTCTGATTAGAAAGCACCAATTCGGTGAGAAAACTTTAAGTACTTCTTCTTACGAAAAATCCTATTTCGACAAGCAGCACGACCATTTGGTCATTTACAAAGAAGACTCTGACAAAATCATTGAGGAGATTATAGAATTCTGTGATCCAAGGATTCAGGGCATCAAAGAATCGATTGAAAAAGCATTCGGAGTGACGATAGATACACACTCTCTCTATTTCTACGGACACAAGAAGTCTGACAATTAATGAAGAAAACCTTTCTTTTTATTTTATTTTTTGTTGTTGTAAGAATCTTTTCACAAGTGGCACCGGCACCAGCTTCAGGCTTGGTAAAGGATCCTTTTTTCAACAATACAAACCCTAACACAGAAGCTTCCAAAAAAGTCCAGAACAGGCACGCTGATACTTTCGGGGTAAAACCTGACAAATATGAAGGAAATCCTGTTTTTTCCGGCAGTGTTGTGTTCGAGCATCAGGGCTCTGTTCTCACCGCTGACGAAGTTGTCTTTTATCAGAAGGAAAACTTCCTAAAAGCAATCGGAAATGTAGTACTTACGACGGCAGACGGTAGCAAAATAACTGCTGAAGAGATGGAATATGATGGTAATACAGAACGCGGAATTGCAAGGAAAAACGTAGTCCTCACCGATCCGAAACAAACCATCAAGACAGAAACCCTCTATTACGACAAAATCCCGAATACAGCCTATTTCAACACAGGCGGAACCATCTACAGCAACGATGGCAGCGTGATGTACACCAAATCTGCAACCTACTATCTCAATACAAAAATGATCGATTTCATTGGCCGATCAAATATCGAAACCGATAAATATACGATCATCAGCGACAATATCAGGCAGAATCAAAACACCGGTGCGTCGGACTTTTCCGGTCCTACCACCATCAGGGACAAGGCAAATCCGAGAAACTATGTTTACACAGAATTGGGAACTTACAATTCCAGAACCGGTGAATCGTTCCTTAATAAAAATTCCCGCATCCATTACAACGATAAAGTCCTCACCGGAGACAAATTATACTTCAACAGAAACACAGGTTTTGGCAAAGGAAACGGCAACGTCACCTTAGACGATCCTCAGCAAAACCGCTACATCAAAGGCGGCTATGGCGAGATTTATGAGAAGAAAGATTCCGCAATGGTGACGGATAAACCTTATGCTGTAAAAGTCCTCAGCAAAGATTCTGTCTACTTTTCCGCAGAGAAATTCCTCACCTACCAGAAACCCGATTCTGCAAACAGTCTCAAGAAAAAAAGTTTCCTGCGCGCTTTCAGAAAAGTGCGGATTTACAAAACCGATATGCAGGGCCGCGCAGATTCCCTAAGTTTCAATGAGACCGACGGCGAAATGCATCTCATCAGAAAACCGATCCTTTGGATGGGTGTAAAACAGGTCACCGGCGACGAGATCCGCGTTTACAGCAATCCCGAAAAAGAGATCACAGATTCCATCAGAGTATTAGGAAATGCCTTCGCCATCAGCAAAGCAGATTCTCTTAATATGAAAGACGAATTCAATCAGATCAAAAGCAAAAATATGATCGTTTATCTCAAAGATAATGCGATAGATATTGCAAAAGCTGTCGGCAACGCACAGGCGATTACTTATGCCGACGACACCAATCAGAAAACAAAGGAAGTCACCAGAATAGGCGTTGCGCTCTCAACGTGCGGCGAGATTGCTGCCCAGTTTCTGGAAAGGCGTCTGGAAGTGGTAGACTGTAATATCGGCGCCAATACAGACACCTATCCGATGAGTCTGATCTCCAAGGAACAACGTTTTTTCAAGGATTTCAACTGGAATACCAAGGACCGGCCGCAGAAATGGCGGGACATCTTTCTTGATACACCCAACTATCCCGAAATCGTTTACCAATCCGACAATTTCCTGTTTGAAAGAGCCGATGCAGAACGTAAAAAACAAGAAGAAAAGAATAAGCCGAAGACGCCGGTCCGGGTCAAGAAATAGTTCTGTCACATTGAGCGGAGTCGAAATTTGGGCGCCTTTATCCGCCTTCCGTTCCCGCTTTTTTGTCATTGCGAACGACGTTAAAACAATAAGTTCATACTTTTCTGCAATCGCAATGGCAAAAAGAGCTCCACTCAAGTCGGGGCGCGCTTCGCCAAGATCGAATTTTGTCAATACTTCCACGAAAAAACTAAGAAATTCCCGACCTTTGCAGAAGTTTAGAAGTATCATTATTTATTAAAAATTGGCTTTGAATCTCACTTCTAAAATCTAATTTCTAACATCTAACAAAAAATGAAAACTGATTTCTTTCAATACCAAGCCCAAACAACACCTTACGCTGCAGGTTTCGAAGTGGAAAAAGCAGAAGGAAGCTACATCTACGGAAAAAATGGAATTGCTTATCTGGATTTTGTAGCCGGCGTTTCCGCAAACACTCTTGGACATTCACATCCGAAAGTGGTGAATGCTATCAAAGAACAGGCAGACAAATATCTCCACGTGATGGTTTACGGGGAATATGCGCAAGAAAAACCAGTTGCACTTTGCAGACTTTTGGCAGAAGCTACACCAGAACCTTTGGAAGTCACTTATCTTGTCAACTCCGGAGCAGAAGCAATCGACGGCAGTTTGAAATTGGCAAAACGTTACACAGGAAGAGAAGAAATTATTGCTTTCAAAGAAGCTTATCACGGGAATACGCACGGCGCACTTTCGGTTGCTGGCAATGAATTTCATAAGAGAGAATTCCGTCCGTTGTTGCCAATGGTCAAATTCATTGAGTTCAATAATGAAGATGACTTTGGTAGAATCACGGAAAAAACGGCCTGTGTAATTGTGGAAACTATTCAGGGAGCCGCAGGTTTTATTATGCCGAAAGAGAATTATTTCATCAATCTCAAAAAGCGTTGCGAGGAAGTTGGTGCGTTGCTGATCCTTGATGAGATTCAGCCGGGTTTTGGACGTACGGGAAAACTGTTTGCTTTTGAGCATTTTGGGATTGTTCCGGATATTCTAGTGATGGGAAAAGGAATGGGCGGCGGCGTTCCGGTTGGTGCTTTTATGAGTTCTAAAGAAATTATGACTAGCCTTTCACATTCGCCAAAGTTGGGACACATTACGACTTTCGGAGGAAATCCTTTGATTGCAGCTGCTTCTCTTGCCACTTTGAAAGAAGTTTTGGAAAGTGGATTGATGGATGAAACTGATAAAAAAGAAAAACTGTTCCGTGAATTGCTCGTTCACCCGAAAATCAAAAATGTGAACGGAAAAGGCTTGATGCTGGCTGTTAATCTTGGAAGTCCAGAATATACATTGAAAGTGGCTTCCAGATGTATGGAAAAAGGACTGATTGTTTTTTGGCAACTTTACCGAAATGAGTACATGAGAATCTCGCCGCCTTTGACCATATCAGAAGAGGAAATCCGAAAAGGTTGCGCAATTATTCTGGACGCTTTGAATGAAGTGGAATAAGTATTAAACACAAAGAACACTAAGATTTTTTAACAAACCAAATGTTTTAAGTTCACAAAGGCGCTTCGCTAAGAAAAGAATTAAAAATAGACTTTGTTATTAATCCCGACAATTCAAATTCCTGCGGAATGACAAAACTGCGTTTTAGGAAAAATCTTGATTTACCGACAAATCTGCAGCCCTTATCTCATTTTTTTCAATTTTTTATTTGGAATCGATGAACCACTTCGTTGGGTTTGAGCGGAAATCCTTTTTTGCCAGTACTCAAGTTCTCTTTAAAGTGGAAACGTCTGCAAAAAAGATTGGGAGCGGAAGGCGGATAATGCTGCCCAAATTTTTATAAAAATTAGTGTTTATCAAGGCTGCCTAATCAGCTAATAAAAATCATACATTATTTCTGTAAAAATTTTGAATTTCCTTACCCTTTTTGATTTGGAAATAAAGAATTAATTTATATATTGCGCCACAATTAGAATAATAGTATGGCGAAAACGAAAGTGCAGTACGAATACAATATGCATTGTCTCTCAGAGATTTTGTACGAGTATTTGGCGAGTGCAGAAGGATTATCAGAATGGTTTGCGGAAGATGTAGTGGAGCGTGGAGACGATTTTTTCTTCAGCTGGGGAAGTGGTCCTGCTGAAAAAGCAACGCTGATCAGATACAAGCCGGAAAGTTTCGTGCGTTTCCGTTGGGAAGAGGACGAAGGTTCCAAATATTTCTTCGAGCTTTCTATTGTCATAGACGAGATTACGGATGATCTTTCTCTTAACATCACAGACTTTTGCGAGCCTGGCGATGAGGAGGAAAACAGACTCTACTGGGAAAACCTGATAGAAAATTTACAGTTAAAATTAGGAGCTTCTTAAAAATAATGGATGAACGATTTTATCGTTCATTATTTTTTTATATTCTACAATGCAGAAGATAGTTTACACACAAGACAACTTACAGCTACTGAACCGTTCTTTCCTTTTTGGAGATTCGGTTTGGGTTTCATTTTTCATCCGTAACGGCCAACTTATTATGGCAGAGGAATCTTACTTCTTCCTTATGGCTTCTATGAGGAAAATGAGATTGAACATTCCTTTGACTTACACCTTGGAGTTTTTTCAGGAACTTTTTCAAAATGAAGTATTATCGAAAGGCTTACAAAACGGAATCGTGCAGTTGATGGCTTACAGAAAACAGGACGATAACCGCTTGGCAAAATCAGAAACAGCGTTCTTCTTCGAAGTGGATGAGACAGCAGATGTTTTGAGAATACAAGGTAATGTGGAGTTGGATTTGATTAAGGAAATCAATGTGAATGCCAATCTTTTGAGTAATATCCGCGTGCATTCTCCTGAAAATATTTATGCGCAAATTTACGCCTCAGAAAATGATCTGGACGATGTGATTTTCCTCAATCCAAACAAAAAAATCGCCAGAAGCATCTACGGAAATCTGTTATTTTTACAGGATAATGTGATTAAAATCCCGAAACAAACGGAAGGCGCGTACATTTCACCTTTGATGGAAAACTTCGTCACCTTCATTCATAAAAATAAACTGGCAGAAATAGAAGAGGCGGAAATCATTGCTTTCGAATCTCAAAAAGCGGAGGAAATCCTCAGAATATCAGACGAAAAGGGGGTTCATTCGATTTCAAAAATCAGGAACAAAACATTCGAGAACACGAGGTTTTCTGAGATGGTTCAGAAGTGGGCCGAACAATTTATTTAATTAATTTCTGTTAAAAATTAGATTTTATCAAAATAAGTTCTCTACATTTGTCCCATCAAAATATCAAAATGACTACAATAATTATGCATCATCATCACCATTTCCTCGCACAGACGGGAAGGTAGTGATATGTCATAACTTCTAAAATATAAACCGTCTGAGTAATCAGTCGGTTTTTTTTATTCCTAAAATTCGCCTTCGTTTACTCGGACTTATGTCAAAATCTAAAAATGAGTAAACTTAAATTAGCCTTACAAAAAAACGGAAGACTCAGCGAAAAATCACTGAAACTCCTTGAAGAATGTGGGATCAAAATCTCCAACGGCACCAGAAAACTGAAAGCCGTTTCTTCCAACTTTCCTCTGGAAATCCTTTTCCTCCGCGACGATGATATTCCGCAATACGTGGAGCAAGGTGTTGCCGACATCGGAATTCTAGGTCTTAATGAAGTTCTGGAGCAAAAAAAGCAAATTGAAACAATCCAGAAATTGGGATTTGCACAATGCCGCCTGTCTCTGGCCATTCCGAAAGAAGATGATTATAACGGCATTCAATACTTCGAAGGTAAAAAGATTGCGACCTCTTATTCTGAGATTCTTTCAGATTATTTTAAAGAAAAAAACATTACTGCCCAAATCGAGAAAATTGGCGGAAGCGTTGAAATCGCACCCGGAATTGGACTATCAGACGGTATTTTCGATATCATCAGCACCGGTTCTACTCTACTTACAAACGGTTTGAAGGAAGTGGAAACTGTTGTGGAAAGTGAAGCAGTTTTGGTCTCCAACAATGATTTGTCTGACGACAAAAAAGAAATTCTTAAAAAATTATTGTTCCGAATCAATGCTGTAAAAGAAGCTTCGGAAAGTAAATATATTCTGCTGAATGCTCCCAATGAAAACTTGGAGAAAATCATCAATATCTTACCCGGAATGAAGTCGCCAACAATTCTTCCGTTGGCAGAAAGTGGCTGGTCATCAGTACACTCGGTCATTAAAGAAGACCAGTTTTGGGAAGTGATAGAAAAATTGAAGAATGAAGGCGCTCAGGGAATTTTAGTTTTAGAAATCGAAAAAATGATCTTATGATGAAGCCGTACAAATATCCAGATATCAAAGAATGGAAATCACTTTGTGAAAGACCATTGCAAAACCAGGAAAATCTTTCTGAACAAGTGAAATCTGTTTTTGATGAAGTAAAAATTAATGGTGATAAAGCTTTGAAATTCTTCACCGAGAAATTCGACAAGGCTTCTATTGAGGATTTCAAAGTGCCAGCATCAGAAATCGAAGAAGCTACAAATTTAGTTTCCGATGAATTAAAATCAGCGATAAAAACAGCTGCGGAGAATATTAGAAAATTTCACATCTCACAACAAGAAGATAAAAACGTCGTAGAAACTACAGAAGGTGTTTTTTGCTGGCGGGAAAGCCGAGCAATTGAAAATATCGGGATATACATTCCCGGCGGAACGGCGCCATTGTTTTCCACAGTTCTAATGTTAGGAATTCCAGCAACCATCGCAGGTTGTCAAAATATTGCGCTCTGTTCGCCTCCGGATAGAAATGGAAAAATAAATCCAGCGATTTTATTCATAGCTGATATGGTTGGGATTAAAAATATTTTTAAAGTTGGTGGAAGTCAAGCCATTGCAGGTTTAACATTTGGCACAGAAACTATTCCGAAAGTGGACAAAATTTTCGGTCCAGGCAATCAATATGTGACTGCTGCGAAACAATTGGCGCTCAATTACAACGTCGCCATCGATATTCCGGCAGGCCCAAGTGAAGTTTTGGTAATAGCTGATGAAAGCTCTGTTCCGGAATTTGTTGCAGCAGATTTGCTTTCTCAAGCCGAACACGGAACGGATTCGCAAGTGATTTTGTTGAGTGATTCCGAAAGGATAATTAATGAAATCAACAGCGAAATTGAAAGACAACTAAAAGAATTACCACGTAACGAAATTGCTGAAATCGCATTGCAAAACAGCAAATCAATTTTACTTGATTCGATAAATGAAGCAATCGACTTTTCTAATTTGTATGCGCCAGAACATTTGATTTTATCAATTAAAAACGCTGAGAATTTTACTGATAAAATCACCAATGCAGGTTCAGTTTTCCTAGGAAATTACAGTCCGGAAAGTGCAGGCGATTACGCTTCCGGAACCAATCACACTTTGCCAACAAACGGTTTTGCTAAAAATTACAGCGGCGTCTCTCTGGACAGTTTTGTCAAGAAAATTACTTTTCAAAATATTACTAAAAAAGGAATTCAAAACATCGGAAAAACCATCGAATTAATGGCGGAAGCTGAGGAATTGGTCGCGCACAAAAATGCAGTTTCTGTCAGATTAAAATATTTAGAAAATGAAAATTAATACTAAACAATTAGTTAGAAAAAATATTCTTGAGCTCAAACCCTATTCTTCCGCAAGAGATGAATTTGAAGGAGAAAACGGCATTTTTCTGGATGCCAATGAAAATCCATTTGGTGAACTCAACCGTTATCCCGATCCTTATCAGAGAAAAATAAAGCAAAAACTCGGTGAACTTAATGGCATTGAAGCGGAAAATATATTCCTTGGAAATGGAAGTGATGAAGTGATTGACTTGGCTTTCAGAATATTTTGTGAGCCCGGAAAAGATAAAGTGTTGACTTTTTCACCGACTTACGGAATGTACGAAGTTTCGGCTAATATCAATAATGTGGAACTGGTCAATCTCAATTTGAATGACGATTTCCAGATTAATTTAGACACTTTAAAACCATATTTGACTGACGAGAATCTGAAAATTATTTTCATCTGTTCGCCCAATAATCCGACAGGAAATTCGGTCAAAAACACAGAATTTATTCTTGAAAATTTCAAAGGAATTGTCTTTGTTGATGAAGCTTATATCGATTTCAGCCCTGAAGAAAGTTTCAGAAACAAAATTAAAAATTATCCTAATCTAATCGTCAGTCAGACTTTCAGCAAAGCCTGGGGAATGGCTTCCGTACGAGTCGGAATTGCATACGCATCGGAGGAAATTATCAGATTTTATAATAAAACAAAACCGCCATACAACATCAGTCAGCCCAATCAAACTGCGATTCTCGATACTTTGAAAGATGCAAATATTAAAATCGTTCAACATAATATTAGACTGATTTTGAGTGAGAAAAAGCTCTTAATTCAAAGTTTAGAAAAATTGAATTTGGTGAAGAAAATATTTCCTTCTGACGCCAACTTTGTTTTAATTGAAGTAGAAAATGCAGACGAAATCTATCAAAAATTAGTGGCAGAAAAAGTGATTGTCAGAAACCGGAATTCAGTCATCAAAAACTGTTTAAGAATCACAGCTGGATCTCCTGAAGAAAATCTGAAATTAATAGAAACGCTCCAGAATTTCAGTTAGAATGCACTTTGACAAGCGCAGTGTGACAAATAACAAATTAAAAAATCTTAAGAAGTTGTCAGGCTGAGGCTCTCGAAGCCATATAAAAATAAATTCCAAAAAAAAATGAAAAAAATACTATTTATAGACCGTGACGGAACTTTGGTTCTAGAGCCGGAAGATTACCAGATTGACTCTTTTGCAAAGCTGAAATTCTATCCGCAGGTTTTTACTTACTTATCAAAAATCACCAACGAACTGGATTATGAATTGGTAATGGTAACGAATCAGGACGGCTTGGGAACAGATTCCCACCCGGAAGAAAACTTCTGGACGATTCAGAATTTTATCATTGAAACATTCGAAACTCAGGATATCAAATTCGAAGATATTTTTATTGATAAAACTTTCGCTAAAGATAATGCGCCAACCAGAAAACCGAATACCGGACTTTTAACTAAATACTTTGATAAAGATAGTTACGATTTAGAAAATTCATTCGTCATCGGCGACAGAATTACCGATGTAAAACTGGCGAAAAACCTCAGTTCAAAAGCGATTTTCATAAATACTGATGAGAACCTTGGAGCTGATGAGATTTTAGAAAATGACGAACTTGATCAGGTTATTGCTTTAAAAACGACTTCCTGGAAAGAAATCTATGAATTTCTGAAGCTCGAAAACAGAACTTCAGAAATCATCAGAAACACCAATGAAACCAAAATAAAAATCGATCTTAACCTCGATGGAACCGGAAAATCTAACATCGAAACCGGAATTCCGTTTTTTAATCATATGCTGGATCAGATTGCAAAACACGGCCAGATGGATTTGGATATCAAGGTAGACGGCGATTTGGAAGTGGACGAGCATCACACCATTGAAGATACCGGAATTGCCCTGGGAGAAGCGTTTTACCAGGCTTTAGGAAACAAATTGGGAATCGAGCGTTACGCTTTCGTTTTGCCAATGGACGATTGTCTCGCTCAAGTGGCGTTGGATTTTGGCGGAAGAAACTGGATTGTTTGGGAAGCAGAATTCAAACGTGAAATGATTGGAAAGATGCCAACCGAAATGTTCTTCCATTTCTTCAAATCCTTCTCAGATTCAGCGAGAGCAAATCTCAACATAAAAGCAGAAGGCGACAACGAGCACCACAAAATAGAATCGATTTTCAAAGCCTTCGCAAAATGCCTGAAAGCGGCTGTCAAAAGAGATTCGGACAAAATGATTTTACCATCTACAAAAGGAATGTTGTAGGAGACATTAGATAATAGACAGATAGATGATAGACGGTGGATATTGGATCTATTATCTATCCGTCTATTACCTATAATCTCAAAAATTAAAAAAAAAATGAAAACAGTTATCATAGATTACAAAGCGGGAAACGTTCAAAGTCTGCTTTTCGCGATAGAAAGACTAGGTTTTTCGGCGAAGATTACGAGCGATGCAGACGAGATTTCCAATGCTGACAAAGTCCTGTTTCCCGGCGTTGGCGAAGCATCTTTTGCGATGAACTCTTTACGAGAAACCCAGTTGGATTTGTTGATTCCGGAACTAAAACAGCCACTTTTAGGAATCTGTCTGGGGATGCAACTACTTTGCAAAGAGTCTGAAGAAAGTAATACTAAAGCTTTAGGAATATTCGATGTTTCGGTCAGAAAATTCCCGGATTCTATCTTGGTCCCGCAGATTGGCTGGAATCAGATTTATGACTTGAAATCCGATTTGTTTAAAGGAATTCCGGAACAAACTTACACGTATCTTGTTCACAGTTACTACGTTTCGAAAAATGAAAACACAATTGCCACCACAGATTATTCCGAAGCTTACAGCACAGCTTTGCAAAAAGACAACTTTTTTGGCGTCCAGTTTCACCCTGAGAAAAGTGGAATTTTGGGAAGCAAAATATTAGAGAACTTTTTAAAATTATAAAAATTCGAGTACGTCGAACCTTCGTTAGATTTGGGCGCCTTTATCCGTCCTCCACTCCCGCTTTTTTGCGCCAAAGCTTTTGCCAAGGCTTACAAAAAGAGCTCCGTTCAGGCCGGGGCGCGCTTCGCAAGTATCGAAGTTTACCCAATCAATCGAACTTTAAAATAAAATAGAAAATGAGAATCATCCCAGCAATAGACATCATCAACGGCGAATGCGTCCGGCTTTCCAAAGGCGATTACAGTCAGAAAACCATTTATAATTCCAACGTTTTGGATGTCGCCAAAAACTTCGAAGCCAACGGAATCAAGTTTCTGCATTTGGTAGATTTGGACGGCGCAAAACAGAACCAGATCATCAATTATAAAATCTTGGAACAAATTTCAAAAGAAACCAATTTAATCATCGATTTTGGTGGTGGCTTGAAATCCGAAAAAGACATCGAAATCGCTTTTGAAAGTGGCGCAACTCAAGTCACACTTGGAAGTGTTGCCGTAAAAAATCCGGAATTATTCCAGGCAAGTTTTGAAAAATATGGTCCGGAAAAAATCATTTTGGGCGCTGATGCAAGGCTGGAAAAAATCGCTGTTTCCGGCTGGCTCGAGGAAAGTGAAAAAAACATTTATGAGTTTATCAAAGAAAAAACAGAATCCGGAATTGAGTACGTGATCTCCACAGACATCGACAAAGACGGAATGTTGGAAGGTCCTTCTTTTGATTTATACCAAAAAATAATGGCGCAAAATCCAAACATAAAACTGATTGCTTCTGGCGGAATTACTTCTACTAACGATTTAGTTCAATTAAAATCATTGGGTTGTGAAGGCGCAATAATAGGCAAAGCTTTGTATGAAAACAGAATCACTTTTAACGATTTAAAACCATTTCTCTAATGTTAGCAAAAAGAATCATTCCGTGTCTTGATATCAAGAATGGCGAAACAGTAAAAGGCGTCAATTTCCTTGATTTGAAAGAAGTCGGAAATCCCGTGGAAATGGCCATCAAATATTCTGAGCAAGGTGCTGACGAATTGGTTTTTCTGGATATTTCTGCAACCGACGAACGTAGAAAAACCCTAATTCCATTGGTAAAAGAAATTGCTGCAAACATCAATATTCCTTTCACCGTAGGCGGCGGAATCAACGCCTTGCAAAATGTGGAAGAACTTCTGAAAAACGGCGCGGACAAAATCACGATTAATTCGGCGGCGTTGTCCAACCCAAATCTGATAACCGAAGTCGCAAAACGATTTGGCTCGCAGTGTATGGTTTTGGCGATCGACACCAGATTTGTACAAAATCAGCATAAAGTGTTCAGCAACGGCGGAAAAATTGAGACTGAAAAAGAACTGTTTTTGTGGGCAAAGGAAGTTGAAAATCTGGGCGCAGGAGAAATCCTCTTAACCTCGATGAATACAGACGGAACAAAATCTGGATTTGCGATTGACATCACAAAAACACTTTCTGAATTAATCAATATTCCGGTTATTGCTTCCGGAGGCGCGGGAACGATGCAACATTTTGAAGACGTGTTCACCCAAACTAAAGCGACTGGAGCTCTGGCGGCGAGTATTTTTCACTTCAACGAAATGGGGATTCCCGAACTTAAAAATTATTTAAAATCTAAAAATCTACCCATACGATGACTATAAAATTTGACAACAATACAGGCTTGGTTCCCGTAATCATTCAGGATTATCTCAATCAAAAAGTGCTGATGCTAGGTTATATGAATCAGGAAGCGTTTGACAAAACTGTTAGTGAACAGAAGGTCACATTCTTCTCACGTTCAAAAAATCGACTTTGGACAAAAGGTGAATCTTCGGGCAATTTTCTCGAATTGATTGACTGGAAAATCGATTGCGACCAAGACACGATTCTGATCAAAGCCAAACCTCTTGGACCGACTTGCCACAAAGGAACGACGACTTGTTTTGCAGAGGAAAGCAACAAGGGATTTCTCTATGAATTGCAACAGACGATTTCTGATAAAATTGATGACAATGATGAAAGTTCTTATACTAACGAACTTTACAAAAGAGGCATCAACAAAGTGGCTCAAAAAGTGGGCGAAGAAGCTGTAGAACTGGTCATAGAAGCGAAAGATGATAATGATGAATTATTTCTGAATGAAGCCGCAGACCTGATGTATCATTATTTGATTTTGCTGAAAGCCAAAGGTTTTACCTTGGAAGATGTAGAGCAGGTTTTAAAATCGAGAAGTAAATAATAAAACCAGCGTAATGCTGGTTTTTTTTATGGCGCCAATCTTGAGACTTTCCAATCAAGTTGATTTTCCAAAGTATAGATAATCCTGTCGTGCAAGCGGTTTGGGCGGCCTTGCCAGAATTCGATTTCGTAGGGTTTTGCGATGTAGCCGCCCCAGTTTTCCGGTCTTGGTACTTCTTTGTTTTCGAATTCTTTTTCGAGTTCTCTTAGTTTTTCTTCCAGGAATCCGCGGTTTGGAATCTCTTGGCTTTGTGGCGAAACTGCGGCGCCTAACTGGCTTCCTTTTGGACGGGAATGAAAGTAGCCGTCACTCAGATTCACTGCTATTTTTTCAACATTGGCTTTGATGATAATCTGCCGTTCCAGGCTGGGCCAGAAAAAATGGAGGCAGGCTTTGTGCGTCTGTTCAATTGATTTTCCTTTGCGACTGTCGTAGTTGGTGTAGAAGATGAAGCCTTCCCAACTGTAGGATTTCAGCAGAACCATTCTGGTTCTTGGACAGCCGTCTTCTTCCACGGTGGAGATGGCCATAGCGTTGGATTCTGCGACTTCCGGGCTTTCTTCGGCAGTCAGAAACCAATCGCGGAACTGCTCGATTGGGTTTTGTTTGATTTCAGATTCTATGAGTTGGGATTTTTCGTAGATTCTTCTTTTATCGTGGAGGTTTTCTGAGTTCATCTTTTCGAATTGTAAATTTCTAAACGCAAAGTTCGCAAAGTTTTTTAAATACTAACTGTTTTAAATTCGCAAAGGCGTAAACCCGTCAAAGAAACAAGAGATATTTTGACAAATGTTGATTGAAAGACTAACCGTCAACGTTGCGAAGCTGCAGCCCGGCTTGAACGGAAATCCTTTTTTGCTTTTACTTAATTTCTATTTATGCTGGAATCGTCTGCAAAAAAGATTGGGAGTGGAAGACGGAAAAAGCTGCCCAAATAGTCAATCTGGGATAAATTTTAACTAAATTTTCACGTTAATTACTTTTGAAAAAAAAAAATTTTTTATAGATTTGATAGATGAATTACTCTTACAAAGGTAAAATTTTGATATCTACGCCAGACATTTCCGGCGATATCTTTTCCCGCTCCGTTGTGCTGATTGTAGATCATAATGAAAACGGTGCTTTTGGTCTTATTCTCAATAAAAAGAACCAAAATATGAGTTCCAAATTGCTGAATATCCTTGGATTTCCTGTGGAACTGTATGAAGGCGGACCTGTAGAGCCGGAGAGGATTTATTTTATTCTGAAAGGCCCGAAAGTAACGGCAGAATATATCGAAATCAATGCTGAGTTTTATCTCACGGAAGATATTGACGCGGTGGTTTCCGCGATGATAAGCGGGGAAATAAGTGCGGAAGAAATCAAGGTTTTTTCCGGATATTCCGGCTGGGCAGCGCTGCAACTGGAGGCCGAACTGCAGCGGAAAATGTGGACGATCGTAGATGTTTATAATCTGGATTATACGCTGCCAAATGATCAGGGACTTTGGAAGAATATTATGCAGAATCTGGGCGGCGAATTCCTGCTGTGGGCCAACGCGCCGGAGGATGTTTCTTTGAATTAGACGAAAAGATAATAGATAAAAGATTAAAGACTCAATTCGTTTTATAAAATGAAATCCCGGATTATTCCGGGATTTGTTCTTCAAAAATGCTGTTTCCCTCACGATCGTAGTATGTGCAGGTTTTGGCGTTCAGATCTACGATCCACTTGAAAATTCCGCTGTCTGCGCAATCTTTGCAGAACTGGAAAAAGTCTGTATTTCCCTGCTGATGACTCCTCAAATCTGCTAAAAACTTCGTAGGATCTACTATTCCGAAAATCAACAATGGCGCGTATTTCTGAGCCGATGTCACTTGTGCGCCATCTTCGGCTTTATAGGTCGTGGAGCCATCTTCGACGAAAGTTTCGAACGTGGAAACGCCCATTTCTTTGATCGTTTTGGCAAATTTGGGGAAGTTGTTTCCACTGCCTTCGTTGGAGTGTGCGGTTTCTATTTGCGTTAATGTAAACATTTATTGTAGGTTTTTTTGTGTTTTGATTTTCTTTGACAAATCTCTGATTTCCTTCAGTAATAAAGGAAAAGCCGGTTTTGCCATACTGACGTGATCAAATCCGTCCTCCTCCAGTAATTTGACTGACGGATGTTTTACGAGCTCCAACATCCTTGCCAAATAGGCATTTTCTTCGTAGCGGCCGAATAATTCCAGCGTTCTGTCTCCGGTGATCAGGACAATTGGTGGCGCATCTTTTCTGACGTGGAACAAAGGCGCATATTCATCTATCGTCGGCTGTAATTCTGCGATTCCTTTTTCTTTGCGGATCTGAAAATGGGTAATTGCCTGTCCGCTGAAAGGAATCAGTCCCGCAATTTGGTTTGCGTCAATTTTATATTTTGCCAAGTATTTTTTGTCCAGTGTAATCATCATGGCCAGATAACCGCCGGCGGAATGTCCGGATTGGAAAATCAGGTTTTTATTCCCACCAAATTTTTCGATGTTATCAAAAACCCAAGCCGTTGCTGCAGCCGCGTCTTCTATGTAAGCCGGTGCTTTTACCTTTGGTGCCAGGCGGTATTCTACGCTTACGACTGCGATATTTTCATCGAGGAGTTCTTTTGGCAGTTCGTTGGTTCCGCCTGTCAGACCGCCGCCGTGAAACCAAATCACGGTTGAAAAATTCTTGACATTGGTTGGATAGTAGAAATTCAGCCTGCACTGGGAATTGATGTAGGCCTCTTTTTTGTTGATATTCTCGGGATAATAAGGAATATTGCTCTCCGTTTTGTAAGTGGTCTGCGAGAAACAAAATGCAAAAACTAAAACTAGAAATAGACTTAAATATTTTCTTGACATAACTTGTTATTTTATAAAAATTTGACTTCTACTCTGCCTGATTCGTGGTAGAAAAATCCGTGTTCATCATATTCTACATTGGAGAGGCCTTCCAAAATATCGTAGACCAGTTTCTGCAAAACACCATCACCGATGCCATGGATGATTTCAAGATTTTTGATGTGATTTTTCCGGCAGAAATCGATGGTTTCCAGAAGCTTTTCTTTCTGAATCATTAATCTTTCGAAAGCGTCATAATCAGAAGGATTTTTGACCAACAGCTGAAAATGAAGATCCAGCTTCAGCGGCGTCTTGTTGTGCTTTTTGGAGACATTTTTCGAGGTTTCATTTTTACGGATCACCGGCGAATTCTCATACAGCCCGGAATCCAGAATGGTCAGCTGGCTTTTCGGCAGATCGTATGTGAAGCCATGCTCATCTTCAATTTTAACCTGATCAGCAATGATTTTTAAAACCGTGCCTTTCAGATCATCATCTATAACCGAAACCCTGTCTCCTATTTTCATAATCTTTATTGTTGCTAATCTATTTTTTGATTCAAACTATTAAAACCGACCCTACTTTCCGCCCAGCTCGATTACTTCCAAATCTTTGACCTCATCTTTGCTGACCGTAAAGCGCATCATAGTCCGCACCTTGTGCCAACCCACTTTTCCGCACGCGCCAGGATTCAAATGCAGTAAATTGTTCCTTTTATCATACATCGCTTTCAGAATGTGAGAATGGCCAGAGATGAATAATTTAGGTTTTGTTTCTGCAATCTTTTCTTTTGCCAAAGCCGAGTATTTCTCGGGATAACCACCAATATGGATCATTAGAACATCAAGTTCTTCGCATTTGAAGCTTAGAACCTCAGGAAAAATCGTTCTGATTTTCGCTTCATCAATATTGCCGTAGACGCCACGAATTGGTTTTATTTTTTCCAATTCCTCAATAACACTCATATTCCCGAAATCGCCGCAATGCCAGACTTCATCGGCATCTTTTGCATAATCCAGAATCCTGTCATCCATATAAGAATGTGTGTCCGATAGTAGAAGAATACGTTTCATTTGAGATTAAAAAATTAAAGTTGAAAGGTAATGCCATATTTTGAGAAGTACCAGATGGCTCCGGCTACAGACATTCCCAATATCAATAAAATAATCAGAATCCAGAATGCCAGGCTTGGGACTCCTTTTTTGTAAATAATCACAAAAGCGGACTGCAGGATAATAAAGAGGATGAGCAAAACTATCACATTGATAAAGATCTGGGTCTGCGAAAATCCCTGACTGAAAAGGAAAACCGAAACCAAAACGAAGATGATCACCATCAGTTTTATGAATTCTGCAGGATCTGAAAGTTTATTTTTTTGAAGTGGTTTCATTAATTGATTTTGGAAACACGAAATTACGAATTAAGATCTTCTTGATAATCAAAAAAAAATCAGGAAATTTGCAGCAGAAATGAGATATTTTATAGAATTTGCCTACGACGGTTCTTCTTTTTTTGGCTACCAAATTCAACCAAACGAAATTTCTGTGCAGGAAGAATTGGAAAAAGCTTTGTCAACAATTCTTAGAGAACCAATAAAAACCGTTGGTGCAGGAAGAACAGACACAGGCGTGCACGCAAAAAAGATGTTTGCCCATTTTGAAACCGAACAGAAGTTGGATGACAATCTGGTCTATAAACTCAATTCATTTTTATCAGAAAATATTTCTGTTAAACATATTTTTGAAGTCCCCGCAGATCAGCATGCGCGATTCAGTGCGACTTTCCGGACTTACGAATATTATATTTCATTAGAAAAAGATCCTTTCACCATCCATTCATCGTGGCAGACGTGGCGTCAAAAGCCATTGAATATCGATGCAATGAACGAAGCCTGCAAAATTCTTTTCGAGTATGACGATTTTACCAGTTTTGCTAAACTCCATACCGACAACAAAACCAACATCTGCAAGATCTATAAGGCTGAATGGAAAGAGGTTGGCAATCAGTTAAAATTTACAATTTCTGCCGATCGTTTTCTGAGAAATATGGTAAGAGCAATCGTGGGAACAATGGTAGAAATAGGAACAGGAAAGCTGCAGCCGAATGATCTCCGAAAAATAATTGAAGACAAATACCGCAACTCTGCCGGTGTTTCTGCGCCTGCTCAAGGTTTGTTTTTGGTAGATGTAGGCTATTGATAATGTTATGCATCGTTCAGATATAAAAAGTTTATTCAAACTTAAATCGACTACTGATTTGAGACATTAAAAAGAACTTTTTGAACGGATGCTTTCTTATCTTAAAACCATAACATTGTATATTCATCAAATAAACCGCTTTTTTTTACGATATAACCATTATTTTCAGCTTTAACCTTGCTTCGACCTAGGTCGACCTATGTTTTTAGTAGGTCGACCTACCAATTTTGTAGGTTAACCTGCCACTTTCGTAGGTCAAGCTACTGTTTTGATAGGTTCACTTACCTTTTTTATAGGCTCGGCCAGCCTTTTTGTAAGTCAGCCTACCAATTTCATAGCTTTGCCTGCGTTTTTCGTAGGTTGGCCTACCGTTTTGCTAGGCGAAGTTTACGGAAAAACGATCATAATATTTTTCATTTCACTTAAAGTTTAAAATTTTAAAACCTTATTTTTGCAAAGCGTTTTTCAACACCGAAAAAGCTCTGGATACAAAGAAAAATGAAGCAACAAACGACCTGGGACATTATCAAAAGACTGTTTATGATCGGGATGAAGTTCCGCTCCTGGTTTATCATCACACTAATTATTTCAATTTTTCTTGCAATAGTTTCCACTTACAGACCTTATCTGTCTATGCAGATTGTGGATAATGACATTATCAAATTCCATGATAAATCGATGCTGATGAAGCACATTTATCTATTCATCGGATTGGTAATTTCGGAAACGGTGCTGAACTTTTTCCTGGTCTATTTTTCGAATTTCATTTCACAAAATGTGATCAGGGATATTAGAGAAAGACTTTATCACAAACTCATTTATTTCCGAACTGCATTTTTTGACAAAACCCCTATTGGAAGCCTGGTCACAAGAGCTGTTGGTGATGTGGAAACGATTGCAACCGTTTATACTGACGGATTTTTGATGGTTTTTGGAGATATTCTTAGGATAGGATTTGTTCTGTTTATGATGTTCAAGGTGGATACGCATCTCAGTATGATTTCGCTGGCAATCCTTCCATTGATGGTTGTCATTACAAGAGCTTTCCAGAAAAGGCTGAAAACAGCTTTCGGAATGGAGAGAAGCTGGACTTCTACCCAAAACAGTTTTGTGCAGGAAAGACTTGCCGGAATGCCTTTGATACAGGTTTTCAACAGACAGGAAGCAGAATTTACCAAATTTGATAAAATCAATATTGAACTTAAAAAAGCATTGTTGAGAACGGTTTTCATCTTCTCATTATTCTTTCCTGTCGTAGAGTTGATTTCTTCACTTTTTATTGGATTCATTCTTTTTTATGGCGGTTTCATCAAATCTACGCCTGGCGTTATCATCGCTTTTATTCAGTTTATTAATATGTTGATCCGGCCGCTGAGACAGATTGCGGACAGATTTAATAATATTCAACGTGGAATCGTCGGTGCAGAAAGGGTTTTGGGCGTGATGGATGAAGATCAGGCGATGCCGAATAACGGAACAATCTCCCGAGATCATTTTGACGGAAAAATTGAATTCCAGCAGGTTCATTTTGCTTATGACGAAAAACAATTGGTTCTGAAAGGCATTGATTTTAAGGTTAAATCCGGGGAAACGGTTGCAATTGTTGGTGCTACGGGAGCAGGAAAATCAACGATTATCAGTTTGATTACCAGACTTTATGATATTAATTCTGGCAAAATTATGCTGGATGATGTCGATATCCGGGATTATGAACTGTACAATTTGCGAAGCCACATCGGCGTCGTTCTTCAGGATGTTTTCCTCTTCCACGGCAGTATTTTTGAAAACCTGACTTTAGGCGATGAAAGCATCACTTTGGAGCAAGTTAAGAAAGCGGCTAAAGAAATAGAAGTAGACCAATTTATTGAGCAATTGCCAGGCGGATATGATTATGTGGTGAGCGAAAGAGGTTCGTCGATTTCCCTTGGGCAAAGACAATTACTGTCATTTTTGAGAGCTTATCTTTCTGACCCAAAAATTTTGATTCTAGACGAAGCGACCTCATCCATCGACCACGAAAGTGAAAAACTCATCCAACGAGCGACAGAAAAAATCACGAAAAACAGAACATCAATCCTCATCGCACACCGACTTTCAACCATAGAAAAAGCGGACAAAATCATTGTAATGGATCACGGATTGATCGTAGAAGAAGGAACGCATCAGGAATTGCTTGCGAAAAATGGATATTATTCTTTGCTTTACAAGGCTCAGGTGGTTGCTCCGAATGGAGATACAGTAATTTAGATTAATTTTTGGAAATGAAAAACATCATTCTATTTTCACTTTTAGCATTTGTCATTTTATCTTGTAGTGACAAAATTAAAAATAAAAAAGATTATGTGATTTTCGAAGCGAATCCAAAAACAGAAAACATCAACTTTTATTGGAAAAATGACAGCGGTCAAGTTATTAAAAGCATTAATAATTTGAAGAAATACGTTGAATCCAAAAATGAAAATTTGAGATTTGCTATGAACGGCGGAATGTTTGAAATCAATAATATTCCCAAAGGCCTTTACATTGAAAACTCCAAAATCCTTAATAAAATAGATAAATTAACGGGAAATGGAAATTTCTATTTGCAACCCAATGGTGTGTTTTATATTACTAAGAATCACGAACCCAAAATTGTAGAAACAAAAAAATTCCGGTTTAACGAAAATATCCAATCTGCAACACAATCTGGTCCAATGCTGTTGATAAATGGAAATATAAACCCCATTTTCCAAGAACAATCTAAAAATATAAATATCAGAAACGGTGTTGGAATCTTGGAGAATGGAAATATCGTATTTGTAATGTCAAAAACCAAAGCCAATTTTTACAATTTCGCCTTATTATTCAAAGAATTGGGTTGCAAAAATGCTTTGTATCTGGATGGTTTCGTCTCAAGAACTTATCTTCCAGAGAAAAAATGGATGCAGGAAGATGGCGATTTTGGAGTAATGATTGGCGTAACGGATTCTGAAAAATAGAATTAATCCCTCACAATCCGACCTCGAAAACTCAACATTCCAGAAATAATTATCAGGCAAATCACAATGGTGGTTTTTGAAACCAATAAATCCTGACAAAGATTTCGACCTGAAACCAAAGAAATACAATCTTTCATATTTTCGGTTTCGTATTTCAGGCTAACCTGGATGTTGACAACGGCAAAAACCGACATCACAATCACCAAAATCAGAAAACTGATGATGCTTTGAAAGACCGATTTTTTCATTGTGTAATCAATGGTTTTTGTTTATTTAATGCTATCAGTCAGATTTTAAAACATGCCACGCGTTTTCGATTTCATTGTTTTTTAAATAATTCTGAGCTACTAAATGTACATCTTTTTCCAAGGAAAATCTACCAGCAGGTAAAATTTCGATATTGGCCAGCATTCCCAGATCATTCCCTGTGAAAATGGTGCTTTTTTTAATTTCGTCCGGAAGCTGATCGTAGCCAATTCCTTTAGTGACAAGCGGTTTTGGCACTTCAAAAATATTATTCGCATTGTTTCTGGAGTAAAAATTGCCGCCGAGCCTTGCAACCAAATCTAATTTATTCTGATCCAGATTTCCTGCTTCATCCAGATATTTTTCATTAATATGAATTTTGACAATTTCTGCAATCACAAGATTTCCCGATCCGCCAACATTCCCTAGTGCTTTAATTTCTAGAACTTTGCATTCGAAATTAACGGGAGATTCTGCAATCAAAGGTGGTTTTACGAGGTCGGCTGGCTTCATCGTCAAACCAGATTTGGTGAACTCGTTGATACCGTCTTCATATTCCGTACTGGCCAGTGAAATCTGCTGGACGATATCAAAATTTACATTTCCGATGACCAGTTCCGGTACTTCTTTCAGGTTCTCCAAAGTATGTTTGGTGGTATTGTCGCGCACTCTTCTGGACGGCGAAATAATCACAATTGGCGGAACCGTGCTGAACATATTGAAAAAACTGAAAGGCGAAAGATTGACCTCGCCTTTGCTGTTAATCGTGCTCGCCAAAGCAATTGGTCTCGGTGCAATCGCTGTTTGCATCACTTGTTGCAACTGAACTGCGGAAATATCGGATGGGATGATTGTTTTCATAGTTTTTTAACACTTAAGTCACTTTAGAGTTTTAGATTCTTATATAGTTAAGAACAATTAAGATTTGAAAATCTTTATTCTTTAGTAAGATTTGGAAACGATTTTGATGCAAAAGCTTCGTAGCCTTCGTGATAAATATTGTTTACATTGAAATTAATCAAAATAGAACGATGAGCTTTTAGTAGATTCATATAATTCATTGTTTGTGCTCTGTGAATATTATGAAATTCACTGATAGCTTTTATCTCTAAAACAATAAGATTTTTCGATTAAAAAGTCACATTTTAACTTACAATTTATGTCTTTGCCTTTATAGGAAAACGGTATTTCAAGTTCACTTTTGAAGTTCAATCCCAAAATTTCAAATTCCTTTTCAAGACATTTATGATAAACTTCCTCGTACAAACCTGGACCTGCAATTTTATGAACTTCAATACAAGCTCCAACAATCTTGTAAGTTAGGTCGTTCATTTTTTTCTGTGTAATCATTTGTGTAAATTTTCAACAATTAAGTTAATACTAAATTTCCACAAGGCAACAGAGTACATTGTATTTCAAAAAATCTTTAGATTTTAGAAGCTTAACTGTACTTAATCAGAATAATATTTGTAAATCTTAAGTGACTTAAGTGTTTAAAATTTATGGTAAAACAGCAGGCAAAATCTTCCCAGAAACTTCCCCAAATCCAACACGGATTCCATCTTTTTCAGACCAAGCTTTCATCGTAATCGTATCGCCGTCTTCTATGAATTTCCTTTCGATTCCGTTTTTCAATTGTAATGGTTTTGTGCCTCTCCATGATAATTCCAGCATTGAGCCGTAGGATTTTTCATCTTCTCCGGAAATTGTTCCGCTCGCGTAAACATCACCTACTTCTACATTGCAACCACCAACTGTGTGATGTGCCAACTGCTGAAACATATTCCAATACATAAATTTGTAATTGCTTTGTGAAATCAGATTTTCTTCAGAGTTTTCCGGTTTCAGATAAACTTCAAGATTGATGTCATAATTTCTGTCTCCTTCGAATTTCAGATAATCCAAGACTTCAGGTTCCTGTTTCGGAGATTCTGTTTTGAATGGTTTTAATGCTTCCAAGGTCACAATCCAGGGCGAAATGGACGAACCGAAATTCTTCCCTAAAAATGGTCCCAACGGAACATATTCCCAACTTTGAATATCTCTCGCCGACCAGTCGTTGAAAATCATCATCCCAAAAATTGCATCTTCTGCCTCAGCTACTGAAATCCTGTCCCCCAAATCTGTATTTTTATTCACGACAAATGCCATTTCCAATTCGAAATCGAGTTGTTTTGAAGCGCTGAAAATCGGTTTGTCTGCATCTGGCGGTTTGATCTGTCCGCAGGGTCTGATGATATCGATGCCTGATAAAACAATGGACGACGCGCGACCGTGATAGCCCACAGGCAAATGTTTCCAGTTGGGAAGAAGCGCATTGGCCGGGTCGCGGAACATCATTCCGACGTTGGTTGCGTGCTGGATGCTGCTGTAAAAATCAGTGTAATTTGGGATGTGCAGCGGCATCATCATTTGGATTTCATCAATATTGTAGAAGCAGTCTGTGATGGTCCTTTCGTCTTTTGAAAGCAGTGAATCTTCCAGTAACAACTGTTGGATTTTTTCTCTGACTTTATTGGTAACCGGTTTTCCTAGTTCGATGAATTCGTTTATGGTGTAGGCTTCGAAGACATTGTCGTCCATTTCGGTGATGTCTTCAAAATAACCGAGGTCGTACAACGTTGCCAAATCGATCACGATGTCACCAATTCTGGTGGCGCAGGCTATAAATTCTTTGTTAAAAACACAGACGCCAAACGGAATATTGTGGATGGAAAAGTCTGAATCTGAGGAATATTCTATGAATGATTTCATTTTTTTATTTTAAGATTTTATTATTATCTTTTGCTGGAATTTAACGCAAAGTCCGCAAAGATTTTTTTGACATTATTGAAAATATTTTTAAGGCTCGCAAAGACGTAAAACTCAACAAAGATTAAAAGTGCTCTCAATTTTAATATATGTAAAAATGGTTCAACTCTGCGAAGCGCAACCGGACTTGCGCTGAAATCCTTTTTTGTGACTGGAAAAGCTAGGCAAAAAAGATTGACTTCGTCGAACCGCTTGTTAGGTTTGGGAACGGAAGGCGGATAAGTTGCCATAAAAAATTAAAGCATTAAAAATAATGCTTTAATTCTATAGTGAATGATTTGGTTTATAGGTTGCCGCGTTTTTCCTGCTCTCTTTCCAGGGCTTCGAAAAGTGCTTTGAAATTGCCGGCTCCGAAGCTCTGAGCACCGTGTCTTTCGATGATTTCGTAGAACAAGGTTGGTCTGTCTTCCACCGGTTTTGTGAAGATTTGAAGAAGATAGCCTTCCTCATCACAGTCTACTAAAATGCCCAGACTTTGAAGTTTTTTGATGTCTTCATCGATGTCTCCTACTCTTTCTGGAATCATTTCGTAATAAGCTTCCGGCGGTGGAGAAAGGAATTCGATGCCACGGCTTTTCAGTTCCGTAACGGTTTTCACGATATCTTTGGTCGCTACCGCAATGTGCTGGACGCCTTCGCCTTCGTAGAAATCCAGATATTCCTCCACCTGCGATTTTCTTTGACCTTCGGCTGGCTCATTGATTGGGAACTTTGCAAATCCGTTGCCGTTGGACATTACTTTTGACATCAAAGCAGAATATTCTGTGTTAATCTGTTTATCATCAAACGAAAGAATGTTGACAAATCCCATTACTTTCTCATACCACTCAACAGTTGGAATCATCCTGTCCCAGCCGACATTACCAACGCAATGGTCTACATAAAGCAAACCGACGTCGGAAGGATTGTAGTCACTTTCCCATTTTTCATAGCCCGGCATAAATGCGCCAGAATAATTTTTACGCTCTACGAACATATGAACGGTTTCACCGTAAGTGTAGATGCCGGACATTTTCACTTCACCGAATTCATCCGTCAAAGTCTGCGGTTCCAGATATGGTTTTCCGCCGCGTTTTGTGGTTTCTTCAAAAGCTTTTTCGGCATCATCTACCCAAAGAGCAAGGACTTTCACACCGTCGCCATGTTTTTTCTGATGTTCACAGATGGGTGAATCAGATTTGAGCCCGGAGGTCAGAACCAGTCTGATCTTTCCTTGCTGCAAAACGTAGGACGATCTGTCTCGCACACCTGTTTCGGGGCCTGCGTAGGCAAGCGACTGAAAACCAAATGCGGTCTTGTAAAAATGGGCGGCCTGCTTGGCATTTCCCACATAAAATTCTAAATAATCTGTTCCGTTGATCGGGAGAAAATTCTCGGCTTGTGCGATCTTTTCGGCAAAAGTTAGTGTTGACATTTTACTTTTTACTTTTTTTATCTGTTGATGCCAAGATAAGAATTTTCCAGCAACTAACTAACGATTGTTAGTTTTTTGTTTTTACCATTAAAAATTTTAGTTTTTTTTATTACAGTCGAGTCCTATTTGAACCTTTCAAAAGCTGCTTTATCAAGCATTTCTCTGTCATCCGGATGAGAAATTTCTATCAGCGCCTGCGCCCGCTGACGGAGATTTTTACCATACAGATAGGCCGTTCCAAATTCTGTAACCACATAATGAATGTGACCTCTGGTAGTCACCACACCGGCACCTTGTTTTAAAAACGGAACAATTCTCGGAACACCCTTTTTGGTTCTGGAAGACAAGGCCATAATAGGTTTTCCGCCTTCGCTAAGTGCTGCGCCACGCATAAAATCCATCTGCCCGCCAATCCCACTGAATTGATAAGTCCCGATAGAATCTGCACAGACCTGACCTGTCAGATCAATTTCTATTGCAGAATTGATGGCGTGCATTTTCTTGTTTTTCATAATATTGATAGGGAAATTCACGTGCTGAACGTCCATAAATGCAATGGCAGGATTATCATCCACAAAATCGTAAAGCCGTCTGGTTCCGAAGCAGAAACTCGTAATCGTCCGGTTGGTATGCGTTCCTTTATATTTATTGTTAATGACATCATTTTTAATGAGATCAATCACTCCGTCACTCAGCATTTCTGTGTGCACACCAAGATCTTTGTGATTGTGCAGGCATTGCAAAACAGCATCCGGAATAGTTCCGATTCCCATTTGGATAGTTGCTTTGTCATCAATCAGTTCGGCTACATTTCTCCCGATTTTCATTTCCTCTTCACCTACTTTTTCACTGTAATTGATGGTCAAAAGATCCTCTTCGCTCCACACCAGCTTCTCGATACGATTGATGTGGATCATCCCGTCGCCGTGGGTTCTCGGCATTTTTGGATTGACGATAGCGATGATTCTTTTTGCTGTATCAATAGCACTTCTGGCCACATCTACAGAAGTTCCTAATGTACAATAACCGTGATTGTCCGGTGGCGAAACTGTAATTAAGGCCACATCAATCGGCAGAATTCCATTTTTGAAAAGGATAGGAATTTCGCTGAGGAAAATAGGAACGTAATCGCCATTTTCAGAATTGACGGCTTCCCGCACCGGTGCGGATGTGAAAAGTGAATTGACGTAAAAACTGTCCTTGTACTGAGGTTTTGCAATCTCAACATTCCCTTGTTGTGTGATAGACACCATCTCTACACCGTTCAACCGGGAAGATTGTTTTGCAAGCTCGTTATATAAAAGATTGGGCGTACAAGCACTTCCGTGTCCGAAAATCCTGTCACCGCTTTTGATAATGGACACTGCTTCTTCTGCACTTACGTAATTGATCATTGCTTTTAATTTTTATCAAAGTTAGATTTTAATTCATTCAGAATAAATGAGCATTATCAGTCAGAGCACTATTTATCAGACAAAATGATAAAAGTCACACTTAAATTTTGTCAATTCAATAAATTGATTTTACTTTGTAATTCAAAGTTCTTTATATTTGTTTAATTAAAAATTTAAAATGATGACAACACAAAAACAAACTTCCACATTGATCTATTCGGCTGCTGCTGTGCTTCTCGCTGTTCCATTAATCGCAATGCAATTCACCACAGAAGTCAACTGGACTATTTCAGATTTTGTGATTGCAGCCGCATTACTTTTCACGACTGCTTTTTCGGTAGATTTTGTTCTGAAAAAAGTGAAAACTTTCAAATCCAGACTTTATTGATCTTCGGGATTTTAGCTTTTCTGATTTTAATCTGGGCAGAAATGGCAGTTGGAATTTTTGGAAGTCCGATTGCAGGCAATTAATAAAATATGATTTCAAATTTTTTAAAAATCTGGTGGAAGCCAATTATCTTATACCTGATAATATGGAATTTACTTAACTGGATTACTTTATTCCAACAAATTCATTGTAGAAATATTTGAGTGGTTGATATACTTGCCAATCATTGTTATATTAATTTCTTCAGTATACATTCTTGTAAAATCTAGATGGTATCACAGCATCTTACAAATTGGTATTTTAGGAATTTCAATGTTTTATCTAATGGTTTTTTTGATGTTTTATTCGACCGACTTTTTTGCTGATGATTTAGAAATCCCCACTACTATAAAGTTTGAAAAACCGAAGGATGAAATCGATACTTTAACTTTTCGAAAAGAAAATACTTTTGAAATTAAAAATGGTTCACAACCGGGTATTTATGAATATTACGTTTGGTACAAACCTATAGAAAAGGGAAAAATATATTTGAAAGCATTTGAAATCAGTAAGAACATTCCACTATCGGCAGATCAAATAAAAGAAAAAAGCACAATTGAAGTCAGTCCCAATGACAGCCTGCAATTATTTCATAAAGAATTTACAATCTATGAAGGAGATTGGGGAAAATTTTATGGCTCAAAGATTTCACTTTACTTCAAACCGGATCACAAACCTGAACAAAAGGTAATTGAAAAAAAATATGTAGTTGAAGGCTGGATGAGATAAAAAAGCTAACATTTCTGTTAGCTTTTTGCATTTTAAATTAACCTTCCAACCAGCTCGTTTTGTAACTCGGGTCTTCCACTTTTATCGCTTCTTCTGTGAGTTTGAAAGGTCGGAAAGGATCTACCATCACGGCAAATTCATCAGTTGATTTTTTCCCGATGCTGCGTTCCATCGCGCCAGGATGCGGACCGTGCACAATGCCGCCAGGATGCAGTGAAAAATCCATCAGATCTACGTGGTTTCTACTCATAAAATCGCCTTCTGTGTAAAATAAAACCTCGTCAGAATCGATGTTGGAATGATTATAAGGCGCTGGCACAGACTGCGGATGGTAATCGTACATCCTCGCAACAAAGGAACAAACGACAAAATTATGCGCTTCAAAATTCTGATGAACCGGCGGCGGCTGATGAATTCTCCCCGTAATCGGTTCGAAATTTTTGATATTGAATTTATAAGGATAAAAATACCCGTCCCAACCGACAACATCAAAAGGATGCGTGGCATAAATGAAATCTGTAAATTGATTTTCTTTTTTGACTTTGATGAGGAAATCGCCTTTCTCATTTTTCGGTTCTACGAAAGTGGGCGTTACGATATCTCTTTCACAAAACGGCGAATGTTCCAGCAATTGTCCAAATTCATTGCGGTAACGTTTGGGCGTGTAGATCGGGGAATGCGCTTCTATGAAAAGGAACACGTTTTCTTCGGATTCCAGTTCCAGCTGATAAATGGTGCCTCTCGGAATGATGAGATAATCACCGACAGAATACTCAATATTTCCGAGCATCGTTTTTAGAATTCCTTTTCCTGCGTGTACGAAAAGCAGCTCGTCGCATTCTGCATTTTTATAGAAATAATCCGTGGATTTTCTTGGTTTTGCAAGACCCATTTTCAAATCGTTGTTTAGCATCAAAACCTTTCGGCTTTCCAAAAAATCGTCTTCAGGCGCTACTTTTGCACCTTTTATCATTCTTGGGGTGACGTTTTTTTCAACCGCAATTTTCGGTGTCACGTCTTTTGCCTCGCCGATAGATTTGATTTGAGTCGGGCGGTGCGTATGATACAACAACGATGCAATGCCGTGAAAACCTTCTGTTCCAAAGAGTTGCTCGTAATAAAATTGATCATCTTCAGATTTGAAAATGGTGTGTCTTTTTGGTGGGATTTTACCTGACTGAACGTATCTCATTTTGTTGGATTTGGCTTTTCTCAAATGTAATATTTTTTTGAGAATTAGATTGCAACTTATTTTTGAACGCAAAGAGCGCTAAGATTTTTTTTAAATTTTTGAAAATATTGAAGTTCACAAAGACGTAAAACTCATCAAAGAAATCAAAGACAGTTCACATCAATTTTGTCATTCCGCAGGAATCTAAACTGCCGAGATTTCTACTGAATGACAAAATGAGCTTTTATGCTGACTGTTGAATTGTACTGAAAACCGCAGCCCAACTTATCTGATATTTTATTTCTTTATTTGAATCAACTAACCACTTTTTTGGGTTTGGGAATGGAAGGCAGAAATAGCTGCCCAAATAAAAATACAACATCAAATTTTATTGATTCTTGTATCTTTTACTATCTTTGAGAACAATAAAATTTTTACAGATGAATGATTCGTTAATGGTTTCTGAAATTTCGGAAGTCGAAAGAGCAGAATTTTACAGAAAAACGTATATGCACGTCGCAGTGGCGATTTTGGCATTCGGCGCGGTGGAATATTTGTTGCTGAAGACCATTCCGCTAGACACAATTTTGTCTCTGGTTTCCGGCCAATACACTTGGTTGCTGATCATAGGCGTGTTTTGGATGGTTTCTATGCTGGCGACAAAATTATCGTTTTCCGTTTCCAGAAGTACGCAATATTTGGGATTAGGATTATTTGTGCTGATAGAAGCGGTAATATTTCTTCCAATGCTTGGAATCGCAAGTCTGTATGCCCCGCAAATCATCACGCAGGCGGCGCTGGTAACGGCTTTTATGTTTGCAGGATTGACGGCAACGGTTTTCCTTACCAACAAAGATTTCTCTTTCCTTCGAAGCATTATCGTCATCGGCGGATTTGTAGCTTTGGGCGTGATTGTGGTTGGTGCGATCTTCGGTTTCAATCTGGGACTGTGGTTCTCTCTGGCAATGGTGGGATTGGCAAGCGCAAGTATTCTCTATGAAACCTACAATATCAAAAATGTGTATTCAAAAGGCCAGTACGTGGGTGCAGCATTGCAGATGTTCTCATCGATTATGCTTTTGTTCTGGTATATTTTGAGAATTTTCATGAGCAGAAGAAGCTAATATTTATAGCTCTCCGAGAGCCTCAGACTGACATTCTTAGGGTCGTCGAGAGCTTCAGACTGACATTCTTCAAGGTCTTTGAGAGCCTCAGACTGACATTCTTATAAATCAAAACTCATCATTTATGGTGGGTTTTTTTCATGTCTAATATTAAATCTAATCGTGAATTTTTTATTTCTAATAAATTTGTTAGCTTTGTCTAACATTTTTGTTTTATGAAATTAATTGCTGCCTTATTTACTGTTTTTTCTGTTTTCATTGATGCTCAAATAGACTCTGCAAATGTTTCTAAACCAGATACTATCGACCGTTCCAGGCGTATCGATGAGGTCGTAATCCGGCAGCTTTCTGTGAAAAAGTTGGACAGTCCGATTTCGACCGATGTGTATTCGCAGCAGTTTTTCCGAAAAAACCCTACCGCTAATATGTTCGAGGCGATTGCAATGGTCAACGGCGTAAAACCTCAGCTGAATTGTGCGGTTTGTAATACGGGCGACATTCACATCAACGGTCTGGAAGGCGCCTACACGATGATTTTGATTGACGGAATGCCCATTGTAAGCTCACTTTCCACAGTTTACGGACTGAGCGGGATTCCGAACAGTCTGATTGACAGAATCGAGGTGACGAAAGGTCCGGCTTCGTCCATTTACGGTTCCGAAGCGATGGGCGGCGTCATCAATATTATTACCAAAAATGCGTTGCAGGCGCCGGATTTTGCAGCAGATGTGATGACGGAGAATCAAGGTGAAATCAATCTGGATATTGCGAAAAAGATTTTTGAGAATAAGAATTTTTCGAGTTTGTTGAGTCTTAATTATTTCTATTTCGGAAACAGAATTGACCAGAATAAAGACAATTTCACGGACACACCTTTGCAAAACCGAATCTCCGTTTTCAACAAATGGAATTTCAAAAGAAAAGAAAACCGACAAGCAAGTTTTGCCTTGAGATATTTTTATGAAAACCGATTTGGCGGCGAAATGCAGTGGCAAAAGCAAAACCGAGGTTCGGAAGATGTTTACGGAGAAAGTATTTATACCAACCGATTTGAGTTTTTTGGAATTTATCAATTGCCTTTGAAGGAGAAATTCCTGCTTCAATATTCTTACAATTACCATCATCAGGATTCTTACTATGGAAATACGGCTTATCTGGCGACTCAGAAAGTTTTGTTCCTGCAAATGAATTGGGAAAAGCAATTGGGTAAACATCTTTTGAAAAGTGGAACCACTTTGAAATCAACTTTCTACGATGATAATACGCCTGGAACTGCCAATTCGATGGAGGAAAATCAGCCGATGAAATCGGTGATTTATGGTTTGTATCTGGAAGACGAATGGGAAATCAATTATAAAAACACGTTGCTTTTAGGCTACAGATATGATTATCACAAGATTCACAAATCTGTGCATTCGCCGCGACTTGCGTGGAAATTCGAACCCAATCCTTACCATACTTTGAGATTAACTTTTGGAACCGGTTTCCGCGTGGTAAATCTTTTTACGGAAGATCACGCAGCGCTGACCGGTTCGCGGGAAGTGATAATAGCAGATAATTTGAAGCCGGAAAAATCTTTGAATACAAATCTGAGTTATCTGATGAAAATTCCGATTAAGGATTATTTTATCAATGTTGATATCAATGGTTTTTACTCTTATTTCAATAATAAAATTGTGGACGATTTTGATTCTGAGCCGGACAAAATTATTTATGATAATCTGTCTGGACATGCCATTTCTAGAGGAATGTCTGCTGACATCAGCACCAATTGGACTTTGCCGATTCAGCTAATGTTTGGAGTGACTTATCTTGATGTTTATCAAAATAATAATGCTGCAAAAATCCAGCAATTGCACGCACCCAAATGGAGCGGAACCTATAATATAAGCTATCAGTTTGCCAACAAATTTTCTGTGGATCTGACGGGACAATTTTACGGCCCGATGCGACTACCAGTGGTTCCGGATGATTTCCGGCCGGAATATTCGCCTTGGTTTACACTGATGAATATTCAACTCACCAAGAAATTCGATAATGGATTTGAGATCTATGGCGGCATCAGAAACTTGCTGAATTTTACACCTAAAAATCCTATCTTAAGGCCGTTTGACCCTTTTGATAATCAGGTGGATGATGTGGCGAATAATCCTTACGGTTACACGTTTGATACAACTTATGGTTACGCGCCGATGCAGGGAATTCGGACTTTTTTGGGGATTCGCTATCAGATTAGATAGATGTTAGAAATTAGATTTTAGAAGTTAGAGTAATGAAAATATTGACTTTTATATTATTAATGATTTCCGGGATTTATAATTCGCAGGAAATGAAGAATTACGGGTTTGAAAGTCTGCCGGAGAAATTAGATAAACCGATTTTGATTTATATGAAAACCGATTGGTGCTCGATTTGTAAAATTCAAAAATATCAGATGGAGAAGGATTTGGCGTTGAAAAATCTGATTGATGCGAAGGTTTATTATATCACTTTCAATCCAGAAAAATTTAAGGAATCGATTACTTTTTTTGATGAAAATTATAATTATATTTCAAACGGAAATTCCGGGATTCACGAATTGGCGGTTGAACTTTCATCCAACAAAAAACCGATTTATCCTACTTGGATTTTGATTAATCAAGATGGGAAGGTTTTGTTCCGAAATGAAGGATTGGTTGATAATGAATCTTTAAAATTATTGATAAGCACTTCGACTCCGCTTAGTGTGACAGATAAAAAAACCTTCTAAAAATTAATTCAGAAGGTTGATAATTTATCTTTAATTAAATCTTATTTTGTTAAATCCAAGCCTCCGAAATTACCGGAACTCATCATCACAAATGCACCTTTGGATTTGTCAAGCGTTTCCCAATAAGCGTGAAGATCTTCTGCATTGGTAAAGACTTTAAGATTTTCATTTTTGAATTTTTCCTTAATCAAATCTGGGGAAATCGGGTCCATTCTTTTGATTTTCAAAGCGTCTTCTGAGTAGAAAACGACCGCATTATCCAGACCGTCCATCGCGTGATCGTATTGCTCCAGGAATATAGGATTGAGACTGGAATAGGTATGAAGTTCCAGGAATCCAAAAGTTTCGGTTTTCGCAAATTGTTCGGCAAAAGCGGAAACAGTCGCTTTGACCTTACTTGGTGCGTGCGCAAAATCTTTGTAAAGCAAACCGCCATCTGACCGTTCCACTTTTTCAAGCCGCTTGGAAGCACCTTTGAAACTCATAATTGCTTCATAGAATTCCTCTTCCATAATGCCCAATTGGGAGCAGATCAATCTCGCGCCTTCCATATTCAGCAAATTGTGCTTCCCAAAAACGGACAATGGAATATCGCCCATATCGGTTTTAAGATTGACAATTCCGTCTTCAATTTTGTATGCTGGCGTTTTGTAAGGCATTTTTCTGAAAAAATTCTCGGAAGCTTCAACCACTTTAACCACTTCCGGATCTTCTTCGTTATAAACCAAAACACCGCCAGGCGTGATGCTTGCAACAAATTTTCTGAACTGGTCGATATAATCATCGAAGGTTTTGAAAACATTAATATGATCCCAAGCAATCCCTGAAACCAAAGCAATATTGGGTTGATAAAGTAAAAATTTAGAACGCAAATCAATTGGGGAAGACAGATATTCGTCGCCTTCAAGAATCATAAAGTCATTGTCTTCCGTAATTTTCACCATACAGTCAAAGCCTTCCAGCTGGGCGCCAACCATATAATCGATGTCTTTGTGATGAAAATTGAGCACATGCAGAATCATAGATGTAATCGTAGTTTTCCCGTGGGAACCTCCGATGACGATTCTGGTTTTCTGTTTGGACTGCTCATAAAGAAACTCGGGGTAGGAATAGATTTTGAGACCTAATTCTTTGGCTTTTGCCAGTTCCGGATTATCGGCGTGGGCGTGCATTCCGAGAATTACGGCATCTATATCAGAGGTCAGCTTTTCCGGAAACCAACCCAATTCTGTGGGAAGAATTCCTTTTTTGTCGAGACGAGACCTTGAAGGTTCAAAAATAGCATCATCTGAGCCTGTTACCTGATAGCCTTTATCTTTGAGCGCAATGGCAAGATTGTGCATTGCAGAACCGCCGATAGCAATGAAATGGGTTTTCAATTGTGAATAATTTTAGACAAAAGTAAGGAAAGAAGTTAGAATCCGGAAACGGGAACTACGATTGCTGGTGTAATTTTAAATAAAAAAACCTGACTTTTTCAAATCAGGTTTTTGTTTTTAAGCAACGATTTCTCTTTGCGTGAGGTATTCCTCAATTTTTAATTCCTCTCCGGTGAGTGTGAAATAGATATTCTGTAACTGGTGGAGATAATTGCATTTGATGTAGTTTCCGAAGAACAAGAATCCCTGAAGGATCTTGTTGGAACTGAGGTCAAAATCGTATCTGCAATAGTTTGGCAACTCAAACCTCACTCTTGTAGAAGATCTGTAAGCCTCTTTGAATCCTAATCTCGAAAACCACTCAGCTGTTAAAGCAATAGGTTCCAGATCATTAGGATTGATAGAAGTATACGGATCAATTTTTACTAAAAGATTGTTGTTGTTGTTTTCCATTCCCATTACAGGTACAATCTCATCTTCATAGATGACCAAATTGTTAAGTCTTAGTTCTGTGGCTTCCATATCGCGAAAATGTTTGTGATTATAAATAGGTAATGGTTACTTAACAAAATTGCTGCCAAATAATATTAAACACCTTCATTTATCCCAGAAAACACAAACTTTAACAGTTGAACAGAATAAATTGCACCTGATTTCCTGTGATCCGAATTTTTATAATGTCTAATCACAAAAACGGCTTTAGAAAAGCACTTTTCGAAATTTAGCTTTTGGCCAATGATTTTGTGTCAATTATAAAGATGAAAATTAATCAGACCAATCCAATTAATTTTTATTTCATTGATTTTAATGATTGATTAATTTTTGGCAGCAATTTTGTTACGTACAAATTACCATTCACACTTATATATAGTTTTTTAAGAATAAATAGGGGGACGCTTTGTTGGTCTCCCTATTTTATTTTGTAAACTACATCTCAATCATCTTTTCTAGGATGATTTTTTCTATAATTAATGTACGCAATTCAAATCCAAGAAACAAAAAACCCTAAAACATTGTTAATAAATGAATTAGGGTCTACCAGTGAGGTGCCTAGCGGATTCGAACCGCTGTACGTGGTGTTGCAGACCACTGCCTAGCCGCTCGGCCAAAGCACCATTTTGTTGGAGTGCAAATTTAATGTTTTTTTTCTAATTTCAAATGAAATTGCTGTTTTTATTTGAAAAAATTCTTTGCAGCAGTGCTAAAATCCTGATATGGTGATCAAAACATCTCTAGCCCTGATGGTAGTGGAAATCCTTTTTTGCGTGGACTTCACGAACCTCAGTGTGACAAAGCTTGATGGAAAAAAGATTGCAGCGGACAGCAGGTTCCCGGCTCCAAAAATATCAACGCACGGCATATCTTTAATCGATTTTTACAATCTTTATTTAGGTTCTAAATAAGTATCTTTGCAAAAAAATTTTACAGCAATGGAGAATATCCAACTTAATACAATAGCGGAGGCACTGGAAGATCTTAAAAACGGGAAAATGATCATCGTGGTAGATGATGAAGACCGCGAAAATGAAGGTGATCTCCTGGCCGCAGCAGAACTGACTACGACGGAGATGATCAACTTTATGACCATCCATGCAAGAGGCCTGATCTGTATGCCGCTCACTGAGAAAAGATGTGATGAGCTGGAGCTGAATTCTATGGTGGCCAACTCTACTGATCCTAAAGAAACGGCGTTTACCGTATCTGTGGATCTGCTTGGAAAAGGTGCTACCACAGGAATCTCTGCCGGAGACCGCGCCAAAACCATCCTTGCTATTATGGATCCTGAAACCAAACCGTCGGATCTGATGAGACCGGGACACATCTTCCCACTGCGTGCAAAGGAAGGCGGTGTATTGAAAAGAGCCGGCCACACAGAAGCTGCAATCGACCTTACTAGACTTGCCGGACTGAAAGAAGGCGGCGTGATCTGCGAAATTATGAAAGATGACGGCGATATGGCGAGAATGCCGGATCTGCTGGAGTTTGGCAAGAAACACAACCTGAAAGTGGTTTCCATAGAAGACCTCATCCACTACAGACTGAGACAGGGCGACCTTGTAGAAAGAATCGAGGAGCGTGATATCAAAACGCATTTCGGGAACTTTAAGTTTTATGTTTTTGAGGAAAAACCGACGGAGCAGATTCATTTTGCTTTGACTACAGGAACCTGGACACCAGACGAATCTGTTTTGGTAAGAGTGCAGTCTTCCAGTTCTTACTTCGATGTTTTGAGCAGACTTTCCAATGGCGAACATCCTCTGATGCAGCGCGTTGTAGATATGATCAATGCAGAGGGGAAAGGCGCGGTTGTTTTTATCAATAATGTTTCTAACAAAGAAAATACACTCAGAAAACTTCAGCATTTCCTGAATTATCAGGACGGTACCAATGAGCTTCCAACGATTGCTCCTAATTTCCGCGATTATGGAATCGGAACGCAGATTCTGAAGGATCTTGGCATCAATAAATTTAAAGTAATCACACAGAATCCGGGCATTAAACCGGTAATTTCCGGCTATGATGTGGAGGTGACGGAAATGGTGGCGCTGTAGAAGACGGGTAGAGAATAGACTGATAGATGATAGACTAAGTATTATTAGTCATTAAAGGAAAAAAGCTCCGAAAAATATATTCGGAGCTTTTTGCTTTTTGTAATTTTAATAAAGAACTTATTCTTTTGTGAATTTGAACGCTCTGCCACCTTGGGAGAAGTCGATGCTTTTCTTGTCGGCACTGAATGTGAGAGACAGGTCTGCCTGTTCAAAACTGAACTTATTCTGTCCAAGATATTCCAAAGGAAACTCGGGCTGTCCCGTTGCCTGTCCGTACAGTTGGCCTGCTTTTTCTGTGAAAGTCAGTTTCAAAGGCACTTCTTTGTTGCTGAAAGTCCCTGCGAACTCTTTCATATTCACTTTCTCTACCGGTACTGCCTGAGCAGATGTCCACACGTTATTTTTAGAATTAATATCCGGAATGCCTGAAGCGGGATCCAGTTTCACATCGGTCACTTCTTTTGTGGAATTCACTTTGAACGTCCATTCTGTATTTCGTTTCCAGACCTCAACAGGTAGTTTTACGATCTGCGTTGTTCCGTCCTTGAATTTAACTTCTACAGTGGTCGGCATTGGCAACTGGCCAATATTCTCGACTGTAATCTGCGCTCCGTTTTTATAGTCGCCGTTGAAAGGCTTAACTGATTTTACCGCCTGATCCACTTTCCATTTGTTCATAAACCAGCCCCTCCAGAACCAGTTGAGCTCCTCACCAGAAACATTCTCCATCGTATGGAAGAAATCCCAAGGTGTAGGGTGTTTGAAGGCCCATCTTGCAATATATGTCCTGAATGCTTTGTCAAATTTCTCCGGGCCCAGAACCGTTTCTCTCAGGATTCCCAATCCCATTCCAGGCTTGAAATAGGCCAGAACGCCGATGCTTCTTTCCTTCATATTATCGGGACCTACCATTATCGGCTCGTAGCTGTCATTCAGTACAAAAGAACCCATTTTGCCGATATTCTGTTTTTGGTAATATTCGCCTTTGTTGAAGGCTTCCGTAGAACCTTCGTTAATAAAAGTATTGAAGCCTTCGTCCATCCAGGCGAACAGTCTTTCGTTTGATCCAACAATCATCGGAAACCACGTGTGGCCAAATTCGTGATCTGTAACGCCCCAGAGACTTTCGCCTTTTGAACTCATATGGCAGAATACAATTCCCGGATACTCCATTCCGCCCTCGTTTCCTGCAACATTGGTTGCTGCCGGATAAGGATATTCAAACCATTTCCCGGAATAATGCTCGATGGCTGCTTTGGTATATTCTGTAGATCTTCCCCACGCCTTTTCGCCGGCACTTTCTACCGGATAAGCTGAGATAGCCAAAGACTTTTTACCACTTGGCAAATTGATTCTTGCTGCATCTACAATAAAGGCGGCAGATGATGCCCAAGCAAAATCTCTTGCTTTTTCTATTTTGAATTTCCAAGTTTTTGTTCCTGTTGCATTATTTTTTCCAAGTTCAGATTCTGGACGTATCATCACGGTTTTCTCGCTCGTTCTCGCCTGATTCCAACGGCTTACTTCTTCTTTGCTGTAAACTTCTTTTTCATTAAGTAATTCTCCAGAAGCTACCACATATTGATTGGCAGGAACGGTAATATTTGCAGATAAAGTTCCGTATTCCAAATAGAATTCCGAGGCGCCTAAATATGGCGAAGTATTCCAACCCAAAACATCATCATAAACGCACATTCTCGGGTACCATTGCGCCATTGTGAAGATCTTTCCATTCTTGGTATCTTCGATTCCCATTCTGTCGGAGCCATATTTTGGTGACAGGAAGGTATATTCAATTTTAAGTTTTGCCACGCCTCCGTTGGCTTTAAGATCTGCAGGAAGGTCGATCTGCATTCTGGTGTCGGTGATGGTATATTTTACATCTTTGCCGTCATATTTTACAGATTTTATTTTATAACCACCATCAAACTCTTCGCCGTGCGCGCCATTTCTGCTTCCTGAAAGTGGAACTACTGCATTCCCCCGCGAATCCTTTGCAAAAAGATTCTGATCCAATTGCAGCCAAAGAAATCCCAATTGATCCGGGCTATTATTGGTATAAGTGATTTCTGCAGTTCCTGTGATTTCATTTTTATTGTCGTCGAGATTGACATTGAGTTGATAATCTGCTGAGTTCTGCCAATATTTGTGACCGGGCTGTCCGCTTGCAGAACGCGTTTCGGTTCCGGTTTGGGGATAAAATAAAGGTTTGAACGCTTCAGTATAACTGTAGGCTGGCGTTTCCTGTGCGTAGCCTTTTGCCGTGAAAGCAAAGATCGCAACCGCGGAAAGAATAGTTGGAAGTTTGAAGTTCATTAATAGGGAGATTTATTATTAAAATAAAATTAGTCAGTAAAATCCGGAACTTGTTACAGCATTAGGATGAAGTATCAATGAGGAAATAAAAAACAAAGCTTACTCTCGGGTGAAAGTAAGCGTTGTTTGTTTAATTAAATATGTAAAAGTTAATTTGCGTAATGAGAAGATCTGTAAAATATAATTTCTTCCTTACCAGATTTTTTCAGTTCATTTTGCCAATTATTTATGATTCCTAAATTTTCATCAAGTTTAATTTTAAACTTATAAAAGCCCGACTTTTCTGTATCTATTTCAAACGTTTCATTTTCTGTTTGAATCTGGTAAAATGTATCAATTCGCCAACGAAAATGTAATTTTTAAAAGTGACCTGGATAATTTCATTCCATTTTATGAATCTCTTGGAATCATTTAATTTAATGTAAAATCCATCATCACGGTACTGGAAATCGCCATCATATTCTGCAAGTTTTTCAACATCTTCATAAGTTCTGATGTCAGTAATTTTCTTGTAATTTTTGTCCCAATAATACGCAACAACAAAAATCAAAACCGATAGAACACCAAACAGAATAATCGTGTTCATTATATCAATTCGATTTCTTAGCCTTAATCATCGTTTCCAGCATATCCCACATCTCCTGCGGCACATCCTCCAGCATATTGAATTCGCCGGCACCTTGAAGCCATTCGCCACCATCGATGGTCACGACTTCACCATTCACAAAAGCTGAAAAATCGGAAACCAGATAAGCGGCAAGATTGGCCAATTCCTGATGTTCTCCTACTCTTTTTAATGGATTTTTTTTAGCCAAATCAAATTTATCCTTCATATCACCAGGCAACAATCTGTCCCAAGCGCCCTTTGTAGGGAAAGGTCCAGGAGCAATTGCGTTGAAACGGATGTTATATTTCCCCCACTCTACAGCCAGACTTCTTGTCATTGCCAAAACGCCGGCTTTTGCACAAGCTGATGGAACCACGTAAGCAGAACCTGTCCATGCATAAGTGGTTACAATATTAAGAACCGTTCCAGGCACTTTGTTGTCAATCCAGTATTTTCCGACGGAAAGTGTGCAGTTTTTGGTTCCTTTCAAAACAATGTCAAGGATGGAATCGAAGGCAGAATGCGTGAGTCTTTCCGTTGGCGAGATGAAGTTTCCGGCAGCGTTATTCAACAGAATATCAATCCTTCCGAATTCTTTCAACGTAGCTTCTTTCATTGCTTCCACTTCGTCCCAATTTCGGACGTCGCAAGCTACGCAAAGGACTTTTCCGCCAGTTTCTTCTTCAAGCTCTTTTGCAGTACCTTGAAGTTTTTCCAGGTTTCTGGATGTGATGACGACTTTTGCACCTAGCTGGAGAAAATATCTGGTCATCGCCTTTCCCAGTCCGCTTCCGCCGCCTGTGACGATGGCTACTTTATCTTTGAGTGCGTCCTCGCGCAGCATCGGTTGTGTATATGGATTCATAAGTGAAATGATTTACAGTTTAAAACAAGGATTGTGTCTCTGGTAAAATTAGATTTTTATTTTGTATTGATCCTTAAAAAAATTATGCGCCAAATATGATCAGTAATCTGCATACAAGATCCGTCGTTTTGCATACATCTGCTCCTTAAATTCTGTTCAATTTTGCTGTATTAAAATTAATATTATAAAAATGAAAAAAGTAAAATTAGGAAATCAGGGTTTAATTATCCCGAATATCGGTTTGGGATGTATGGGAATGACCGGTTTTGGTGACGCCGATATGTACGGCAAAAGTGATGAAAAGGAAGCTATTGCCACCATCCACCGGTCGTTGGAACTGGGCGGTAATTTTCTCGACACGGCAGACCTTTACGGACCATTTACCAATGAAAGGCTAATCGCAAAAGCCATTGAGGGCCAACGTGACGAGTACATTATTGCAACGAAATTCGGTTGGGAAATTAATGACAATGAGCAAGTCACCTGGAAAATAAACGGCGAAAAAGAGTATGTCAAAAAATCGGTTGAACGTTCCCTGAAGAACCTGAAAACAGATTACATCGACCTCTATTATATGCACCGTCTCGATAAAAATGTTCCTGTGGAAGAAACAGTTGGTGCGATGGCAGATTTGGTGAAAGAAGGAAAAATCGGGTATATTGGTTTGTCTGAAGTATCTTCCGAAACGGTAAAAAAAGCACACGCCGTCCATCCTATTTCGGCGGTTCAGAGTGAATATTCTCTGTTTGAAAGAACGGTTGAAGAGAAAGGCGTTATCAAAACGCTGAGTGAACTTGGAATTGGTTTTGTCGCCTATTCTCCGTTGGGAAGAGGATTTCTGTCGGGAAATATCAAAACAATTGAAGATTTGCCTGAGAATGATTTCCGAAGAGGCATTCCGCGTTTTCAGGGAGAGCAGTTTCAAAGAAATATTGAGTTGGTGGAGGCCATTGAAAATATGGCTAAGGAAAAACAAATCACATCTTCTCAATTGGCTTTGGCGTGGATTATCAGTAAAGGCATTGTGCCGATTCCGGGGACGAAACGCAGAAAATATCTGGAGCAGAATATTGCAGCTTCCGATATCCAACTGACTGAAAACGATCTCGCGACACTGGAAAGTATTGTACCTTTGGGAACGGATACCGGGAATCCTTATGACGAGTTCAGTATGGGACTTTTGGATTATTAATGGTTTAAAACTCTCTCAGATGATGCCGATTTTGGAGATTGAGTCTAAAACTAAAAACCTTAAAAACATAAAAGATTTGTTAGGTTTGAACTTAAAGTTGCAACTTGAAATGAGTGCGCCCCGGCTTGAACGGAGCTCTTTTTGTGCAACGAAGTGGAACAAAAAAGCGGGAGTGGAAGACGGAAAAGGCGCCCAAATAACGATCATTATTGATATTAATCAGAACCAAGAATTATGAATACAATCCCTTCTATTTCGGCGTTTCACCGCCTTTTATCTCTACCGGAGCCCAAACATCCTTTGGTAAGCGTGATCAATCTTTCTGAAAGTGTTTTTCTGGAAGATGAGGTCTGGAAAAGTTTTGTCAACAGATTCTACTGCGTGGCTCTGAAGCGGGAAGCGAAGGGGAAAATACGCTACGGGCAGCAGCATTATGACTATGACAAGGGCGTTCTCAGCTTTACGGCGCCCAATCAGGTGCAGTATCTTGATCTGGAAAAAATGGATTGTGACAGCAATGGATTTCTTCTGATTTTCCATCCGGATATTTTGCTGAAACATCCTCTGAATCAAATCATAAGCGGCTACGGATTCTTTTCGTACGCCGTAAACGAGGCGCTGCATCTGAGTGAAGATGAGGAAAATAACCTGATAGAAATCCTTCATAAAATAGACAGGGAATGCCAGCATATCGACAGACATACGCAGGAAATAATTCTGTCTCAGATTGATTTGCTGCTCAATTATTCCAACCGGTTTTATGAGAGGCAATTTATTACCCGTAAAAACAGCAATCACCAATTACTGGTCAAGTTTGAGAAGTTTATGAACGACTATTTTGAGAATGATTCTGACGAAAAAGGCCTTTTGACAGTGCATCACATTGCAGAAGCGATGAATCTCTCGCCGAACTACCTCAGTGATCTTCTGAGAATCCAGACGGGACAGAATACGCAGCAGCACATCCACGAAAAGCTGATCAGCAAGGCCAAGGAGAAACTGTCAACCACAGAATTATCGGTGGGTGAGATTGCCTATCAGTTAGGCTTTGAGCACGCGCAGTCATTCAGCACACTTTTCAAAAAGAAAACCGAAATGTCGCCGCTGGCATTCCGGCGGTCTTTCAACTAAATATTTGTTTCAGCTACAACAAGCCGTGATTTAGCTACATCCAACTTTTAGATTCTGACGAATTTTGTATTGTAAAAATTAATCAATTAAAAACAATCAAAATGGACACAAAAAAAGTATGGCTAGTGACAGGAGCTTCGAAAGGTTTAGGTTTAACCTTGGTGAAAAAATTATTGGCGGAAGGTCATTCAGTAGCGGCAACTTCCAGAACTATTGCTGAGCTTGAAAAAGCAGTAAACGAGGAAAACGCAACATTTCTACCGTTAGAAGTTGATCTCATCAATGAAAATTCTGTTGAAAATGCAGTTTCGAAATCGGTAGAAAAATTTGGAAAACTGGATGTCGTGGTGAATAATGCAGGATACGGACAATTGGGAACCTTGGAAGAACTGACAGATTTGGAAAGCCGTCAGAATTTTGACACCAATGTTTTCGGATCTTTAAATATCATCAGAAAAACGATGCCTTATTTAAGAGAACAGAAAAGCGGATTCATTATCAATATTGCTTCAATTGGCGGATTGACGGGAGAATTTGCAGGTTGGGGAATCTATTGTGCTACAAAGTTTGCCGTTGTAGGATTTACCGAAGCTTTGGCTGCGGAAGTGAAGGAATTCGGCGTGAATGCAACAGTAGTTTATCCCGGATATTTTCGAACGGATTTCTTGACTGGCGGTTCGCTGAGAACTCCTAAATCTGAAATTAATGACTATACAGCCGCAAGAGAATTGCAGGTGGCCCACGAAAACGACATCAACGGAAATCAGCCGGGCGATCCTGAAAAAGCAGCTTTGGCATTGATAGAATTGGCAGCAATGGAAAATCCGCCGGTTCATTTGGTCTTGGGTTCTGATGCGTTCAACATCGCCGGAAACAAATTAGATGCACTTCAAAGTGAAATTTCTAAATTCAAAACGCTAAGTACATCTACAGATTATTAAATTTGTAAAGGCAACAGTTTCCTGCTGTTGCCTTTTAATTTTTATAGTGATGACTAACAGAAAATTATACACCATCGATACAATCTCGGAATTTCACAGAATTTCAGGATTGCCAAAACCTCAACATCCACTCATAAGCCTTGTAGATTACAGTTTGGTGGAATATCAGATTGAAGAATCGGAAATCAGCTGGGTTCAGGATTTGTATTTTATGGGTTTCAAAAGAGATCTTCAGGGGAAACTGCATTATGGGCAGAGTCAGTATGATTTTGATGAAGGTTTGATGTGTTTCATTGCGCCGAGACAAGTTGTGAAAATGATTATCAGCAAATATGAAACAAAACCTTCAGGCTATCTTTTGGCATTTCATCCCGATTTTATTTGGAATACACCTTTGGCAAAAACCATTAACAATTATAAATTCTTTGGATATGATGTGAACGAAGCTTTGTTCCTTTCTGAAAAAGAAGAAGAGACATTAATCGGACTTTTCAAAGGAATTGAAAAAGAATATCAGTCGGGAATTGATCAGTTTACTCAGAATATTATCATCTCTCAGATTGAGGTGATCTTAAATTATTGCGAAAGATTTTATCAAAGACAATTCATTACCAGAAAAAAAACCAATCATCAGGTTTTGGAAAAATTAGAAATGATTTTAGAAGATTTTTTTAATGAAAATATGATTGACAAAGGTTTGCCAACTGCCAATTATGTTGCGGAACAATTGAATATTTCAACCAATTATCTCGGAAGTCTTTTAAAACAATTAACCGGACAAACCACACAACAGCACATCCACGAAAAACTGATCGAAAAAGCGAAGGAAAAACTCTCCACAACCAATCTTTCCGTAAGTGAAATTGCGTATGAATTGGGGTTTGAGCATTCACAATCTTTCAGCAAACTGTTTAAAGCTAAAACTGATATTTCGCCTTTGGAATTCAGGAAATCGTTTAATTAGATTTTTTCGGCTACAACATTATACTTTTCGGCTACAAGGCTATAAAAGCGAAATCTGAACTTTGCTTCATTAAATTATACCAAAAAATATATTAAAATGAAAGTATTTGTAACAGGCGCGACAGGTTTTGTAGGAACAGCCGTAGTGCAGGAATTATTAGCCAATGGCCATCAGGTTTTGGGATTGGCACGTTCGGAAGAATCAGTAAATAAATTGATTGCAGCCGGCGCAGAAGCACACCGAGGAGATTTAAATGATTTTGAAAGTTTAAAATCGGGAGCCGGAAATTGCGATGCAGTGATTCATCTAGGTTTCGTTCACGATTTTACCAGGTTTGAAGAAATGTGCAAACTTGACGGACAAGTGATTGAGGCAATCGGTGAAGCCCTATTGGGAACAGAAAAGCCATTTCTCATCACCTCAGGAACGGCACTATTTTCAAAAGACGGAGTTACAATCGAAACTGACCGTTCGGTAAATCCGCATCCTAGAATTGCAACAGAAAATGCAGCAGATGCGGTTGCGGCAAAAGGTGTGAAGGTTGCGGTTGTCAGATTATCACCATCCGTTCACGGCAAAGGCGACATCATCGGTTTTGTCCCGACTTTAATAAGATTGGCAAAAGAAACAGGAAAATCTGCAGTCATCAATCACGGTAACAATGTCTGGCCGGCCGTTCACAGATTAGACGCTGCGAAACTCTACAGATTGGCTCTGGAAAAACCGTTTGAAAGTGGCACAAGATATCACGCTGTCGGAGAAGAGGGAATTCCATTAAAAGAAATTGCAAGTATGATTTCAGAAAAATTAGATGTTCCGGTTGTTTATCTTACCAGCGACGAAAGTTCGGAACATTTCGGTTGGTTTACGCATTTTGCAAAGCTTAATAATAGGACATCCAGCGAAGTAACAAAAGCATCATTAGGTTGGAATCCCGAACATCCAACGTTATTAGATGACATAGAAAATATTTATTTAGCTGCCAACGAGTAATCTGCTCTCTATAATTTTTAAATTTGATTAAATATTAAACTAATGTCTGACGCGCCGATAAGAATTAAAACCATCTCGCAGTTTCATACTTTGAGAGGATTGCCAAAGCCGAAACATCCGCTTATTAGTGTGATCAATTTTGAAGATATGAAAGCCGCATCGGAAAGCGGAAAACAAAGTCTGATATTCGATTTTTATATGATCTCCGTCAAGCGGAATATGGATCACAAATACAAATACGGGCAGCAGGATTACGATTTTGATGAAGGACTGATGTTCTGTATGGCTCCGAATCAGGTTTTGACAATTACAAGAGAAGAAAACGGGAAAAATCCTTCCGGATGGTCTTTACTGATTCATCCGGAATTCCTTTGGAATACGGCAATGGCAAGCGCAATCAAGAAATATGAATTCTTCGATTATTCAGTTAATGAGGCTTTATTCTTATCGGAAGATGAGGAAATTAAAATTCAGCAAATCATTGAAAATATCAAGCAGGAATATCAGACGAATATTGATAAATTCAGTCAGAATATCATCATTTCGCAGCTGGAAACGCTGCTGAATTATTCTGAACGTTTTTATCAGCGACAATTTATTACACGTCAAAAAGCGCATCATCAATTCTTAGAGAAATTAGAAATTCTGTTGAATAATTATTTCGAACGAGATGATTTTAAAACCAAAGGTTTGCCGAGTGTTCAATATCTTTCTGATGAATTCAATATGTCGCCGCAGTATATGAGAAGTCTTTTGAAAAATCTGACCGGACAAACCACGCAACAGCACATGCACGAAAAAGTAATCGAAATTGCGAAAGAAAAACTATCCACAACAGAACTTTCCATAAGTGAAATCGCCTATGAATTGGGATTTGAACATTCACAATCTTTCAGTAAGTTGTTTAAAGCTAAAACTGATATTTCGCCTTTGGAGTTTAGGAAATCATTTAATTAATTTAAAAAGAAAAGACTGCAATTTGCAGTCTTTTCTTTTTATTCTTCAACTTCAAAAAGCAAACGCTCTCCGAATTTTTCTTCTTTAATTTTTCCGTTCTCGTAAACCAGATTTCCGTTGACAAAAGTGTGTGTGACCTTGGAATGGAACTCGGTTCCTTCCAGCGGACTCCAGCCACATTTGTACAGAATATTCTCTTTTTCAACCGTCCATTTTTCTTCTAAATCTACCAAAACCAAATCCGCTTTGTACCCTTCTCTGATGAATCCGCGCTTTTCAATTCTGAACAAAATCGCCGGATTGTGCGCCATTTTTTCAACGATTTTCTCAAGCGTAATTTTCCCGTTTCGGAAATTCTCCAGCATTACAACCAAAGAATGCTGAACCAAAGGCGCTCCCGAAGGACATTTGGTGTAAACATTCTGTTTCTCTTCCCACGTATGCGGCGCGTGATCGGTAGCAATCACATCAATTCTGTCATCCAGCAAAGCTTCCCAAAGTCCGTCTTTATCTTTTTGCGTTTTCACGGCAGGATTCCATTTGATAAGTCCGCCCTTTGTATCATAATCTTCATTGGTGAAAGTGAGGTGATGAACGCAAACTTCAGCCGTTATTTTTTTATCTTTTAAAGGAATATCGTTTCTGAAAAGTTCCATCTCTTTTGCGGTCGACAAATGGAAAACGTGAAGTCTTGCGCCTGTTTTCTGTGCCAGTTCAACTGCTTTCGAAGAAGATTTGTAACAGGCTTCTTCACTTCTGATCAAATGATGGAATTTCACAGGAATATCTTCACCATATTCATCCAGATATTTTTGGGTATTTTCTCTGATCGTTGCTTCGTCCTCGCAATGAACGGCAATCAGCATTTTGGTATTGCTGAAAATATTTTCTAGAGTTTCTGGATTGTCAACCAACATATTTCCTGTGGATGAACCAAGAAACAATTTTATTCCGGGAACATTTCTTGGATTGGTTTTCAAAACTTCCTCCAGATTATCATTCGTTCCGCCCATCATGAAACCGTAATTCGCGAAAGATTTTTCAGATGCAATTTGATATTTATCAGCCAATAATTCCTGAGTTACAGCATTTGGAACGGTATTCGGCTGTTCGATAAAACTGGTGGTTCCACCGGCGATTGCAGCGCGGGATTCAGATTCCAGATCGCCTTTCCAGGTCAGACCCGGCTCACGGAAATGCACCTGATCATCAATAATTCCAGGCAAAAGACATTTTCCGGACGCATCAATAATCTGGTCGACATTCTCTTCAGAAATATTGTTTGAAATCTGTGAAATCAAATCATTTTCAATCAGAATATCACTTTCGAAGACTAGATTTTCATTGACGATTTGGGCGTTTTTTATTAGAATTTTCATTTTTTAATTTTTATTATGCTTTGAGAGCCTCAGAATGACCATTACAATACCAATCTGCTAACCGGCAATTTGTCAGTCTGAGGCTCTCGAATACAAATCTTATCTACAAAATTAAGTTTTTGAAAACGATTACTCAAGTTTTTGAATCTATAAAATTAAACCACATAGACACATAGTTTTTAAAAACATCATTAAGTTCAAATAGATTTCATTTGACTATTTTTAACTTTTTAAACGAATTTTCCCAGTCAATTCTATGTGTCTATGTGGTTGTAATTAATCCAATCATAAATTAATATTCTTAAATTGCTACAAAATTCCAAAAAATGTCTCCGAGAAAATACATTTTAATTCTACCCGTTTTATTCGCTTCATTATTCAGTTCCCAGAAATTAGAAAACCTCTCAAAGTTCGTGAATCCAATCATCGGAACGGAAAAAATGGGACATACTTTTCCGGGAGCGACTGTTCCTTTTGGCGCCGTTCAATTAAGTCCGGAAACCGATTCGCTTTCTTATGAAGTCAATGGGAAATACAATCCTGATGTTTATAAATACTGCGCCGGTTATCGCTACGAAGACAAAACAATTGTCGGATTTTCGCACACGCATTTCAGCGGCACCGGACATTCGGATTTGGGCGATTTTCTGATAATGCCAACGGTTGGAAAATTAAAATTAAATCCAGGAACTGCTCAAAATCCAGAAAGTGGATTCCGTTCCAGATTTTCGCATCAAAACGAAAAAGCGGAATCCGGCTATTACAAAGTGAAGTTGGACGATTACAATATTCTGGCCGAAATGACCGCTACTACAAGAGTCGGCGTTCATCAATATACGTTTCCAAAATCTGATGACGCGCACATTATTCTGGATTTGATGGCGGGAATTTACAATTACGATGACAAAAATGTCTGGACTTATGTAAGGATTGAAAACGACCATCGAATCACGGGTTACCGACAAACCAACGGCTGGGCGAGAACGAGAACGGTTTATTTCGCAATGGAATTTTCGAAGCCATTCAAATCTTATGGCCAGAAAAATTTTGATACAAAACAAGCTTACCGAGGTTTCTGGAGAAAGTGGAATCAGGACGATAATTTCCCGGAGATTGCCGGAAAGAAAATCAGAATGCATTTTGATTTTGACACGCAGGAAAATGAAAAATTGCAAATCAAATTTGCGATTTCGCCAGTCAGTCAAGCGAATGCTTTGGAAAACTTAACCAAAGAAACGCCCGATTGGAACTTTGAAAAGATAAAATCTCAGGCTCAAAACGATTGGAATAAGGAATTGAATAAAATCGTTGTCAACACACTTTCCGAAGATGACAAGGTGAATTTTTACACGGCGATGTACCACACTTTCATCAATCCAACCACTTATATGGATTATAACGGAGAATATAAAGGTCTTGACCAAAATGTGCATCAAGCCGATGGTTTTACCAATTACACCACGTTTTCACTTTGGGACACTTACCGCGCTTTGCATCCGTTTTTCAATATTATTCAGCCAAAACGGAACAATGATATGATAAAATCGATGATGGCGCATTATGACCAGTTCAGTCTGAAAATGTTGCCGGTTTGGTCACATTACGCCAATGAAAACTGGTGTATGAGCGGTTATCATTCGGTTTCTTTGATTGCTGATGCGATTATAAAAGGTACCTACACAGGAAATCCTGAAGAAGCTTTGAAGGCTTGCATCGCGACTTCCAACAAAAGAAATTATGAAGGCATCGGCGAATATATTGACAAAGGTTATATCTCTGTGGAGAAAAACGGAACGTCTGTTTCCAACACTGTGGAATATGCTTATGATGATTGGGCAATTGCTCAGATTGCCAAGAAATTAGGCAAAACGGATATTTATAATGAATATATGAAGCGTTCCGAAAACTGGAAAAATGTCTTCGATAAATCCATTGGTTTTATGAGACCGAGATCATCTGACGGAAGTTTCAAAAAAGATTTTGATTTGATGAGCACGCACGGACAAGGCTTTATCGAAGGAAATTCCTGGAATTACAGCTTCTTCGTTCCGCATAATCCTGAGGAATTAATGAGATCGATGGGCGGACAAAAGAAATTCGGGGAAAATCTTGATGAATTATTTTCAATGCATTTGCCAGACGAATTTTTCGCTGATACGGAAGACATTACGCGCGAAGGAATTATCGGCGGTTATGTTCACGGAAACGAACCGGCGCATCACGTCGCTTACTTATATAACGTTGCCGGACAGCCTTGGAAAACGCAGTCTCAGATTCGAAAAATCCTTACGATGCAATACAAAGCAAAACCTGATGGATTGGGTGGAAACGACGATTGCGGACAAATGAGCGCGTGGTATATTTTCAGCAGTTTGGGATTCTATCCTGTTTCGCCCGGTTCTGATGAATATTGGATTGGAAGCCCAAGTATCGTGAATGCAAAACTGAATTTAGAAAACGGAAAAACGTTTGAAATCGAAGTTAAAAACCAGTCAGAAAAGAACGTGTACATCGAAAAAATGGAACTGAATGGGAAACCATTTGAAGGCTACAGATTGAAGCACGAGGACATTATGAAAGGTGGCAAATTGGTTTTCTACATGAATTATAAGCTGAAGAAATAAATCGGATTCTTATGAGAATAGATTATTTTTGCAAAAATTTTTGAATTGAAGAAATTACTTGGACAGACTGCACTTTATGGATTAACAACTGTGATTATCAGGCTGTTTCCGTTTGTCATTAATCCAATTATTACGAGAACGTTTGGGCCTACAGCCTATTCGCCTTTTGCCGATTTTTATTCCGTAGCCGGTGTTATCGCCGTGCTTTTGACCCACGGCATGGAAACTACTTTTTTCCGATTTGCATTGGACGAGAAAGATGACAGAAAACTAATTTCGACTGCATTTTTCAGCGTTTTCGCCGTGACTTTGGTTTATTTAATTTTCACATTATTTTACAGGCAACCTTTAGCAATAGCTTTCAAAACGCCTGATCAGGTAGATCTACTCTCGATTCTCGCGGTCACCTTGGCTTTGGATGCTTTCTGCGCTATGCCCTTTGTAATGTTAAGGAAAAACGAGAGACCTTTAAAGTATGCCGGAATCCGAATCACGAATGGCATCATCAATTTTCTTTTAGTCGTATTTTTCATCATCATATTACCTAGATATCCGGAAGGCATTTTCGGATTGAAATACAGCCCTGAATTTGGAATCGGTTACGTTTTTGTGGCGAATCTAGTAGCCAGTTCAGTCACGTTTTTGATGCTGTCACAAGAACTGTTAATCGCAAGGATAAAGCATTTCTCTTGGGAACTCTGGAAAAAGATGATCCAATATTCCTGGCCAATAACAATCGCTGGATTAGCAGGAATCATTAATGAAACCTTTGACCGGCAGTTTCTAAAATTTTTGTTACCGGAAGAGATCGGACGGTATCAGTTGGGCGTTTATGGTGGCGTTGCAAAAGTGGTCACCTTTGTAATTCTTTTCAGACAGGCTTACTCGCTCGGGATTGAGCCTTTCTTCTTCAGCAATTCCAAAAATAAGAATGCTAAGGAAATGTATGTGAAGCTGATGGATATTTTCATTGCCATCAATTGCCTCATCGTCCTTTTCCTCTCGGTAAATCTGGATTGGATTGCAAAAGTTTATATAAATAATCCTGCTTACTACGAAGGTATTTCGATTTTGCCGATTCTATTTTTTGCCAGTCTGTTTTTAGGTATTTATTTGAACCTTTCGATTTGGTACAAACTGACCGATAAAACAATTATAGGTGCATACATCTCTGCCATTGGCGTTTCTATAACCATAATCATTAATTTTTACTTTATTCCAAAATACGGTTATTGGGCCTCTACCTGGGCCACGATTGCAAGTTACTTTGTAATGATGATTATATCGTACATTTGGGGTCAATATAAATATCCTGTGCCTTATAATATCTATAAAAACGCTATTGTGATTCTCATAACAATGGTTGTTTCATTAGCATATTATCAATATTTAAAAGAAAATATTTGGTTTGGCAATCTTATATTTCTAATTTTGGCAACCATTTTGCTGAAGTCAGAGAATCTGATTCCGCAGAAAATCCTGAATAAAATCAGCAGGAAATAAAATGTAATTAGCTAGTAATCAAAATATAACAACAAAAATTTTATGAAAATAATAGTTCCAATGGCTGGACGTGGCTCTAGACTTAGACCACATACACTGACAGTTCCTAAACCATTGATTCCGATTGGTGGAAAACCAATTGTTCAGAGACTGGTAGAAGATATCGCCAAAGTTGCAAATCAACCTATTGAAGAAATTGCATTTATCATCGGAGATTTTGGCGCAGACGTTGAAGAATCTTTGATCAAAGTGGCCGAAGATCTTGGAGCAAAAGGAACGATCTATGCTCAGACAGAGCCTCTGGGAACAGCACACGCAATCAACTGTGCTAAAGAAAGTATGACCGGACCAGTGATTATCGCATTTGCTGACACTCTTTTCCGTGCAGACTTCAAGCTAGACACCAATGCTGACGGCGTGATCTGGGTCAAAAAAGTGGAAGATCCTTCCGCATTTGGCGTAGTGAAATTGGACGATTACGGATTTATCACAGATTTTGTGGAAAAGCCTAAAGAGTTTGTTTCTGATCTTGCGATTATCGGTATTTATTATTTCAACTCTGCTGAGAAACTGATGACCGAAATAGATCATATTATGGAAAATAATATTACGGAAGGTGGTGAGTATCAGTTGACAACAGCTCTTGAGAATCTACGCGCAAAAGGTGCTAAATTTTCTCTGGGAAAAGTGGACGACTGGATGGATTGTGGAAATAAAAACGCTACAGTAGAAACCAACAGTAAGATTCTACAATATGAAAGAGAAAACATGTCGCACTATCCCGAGTCTGCGGATATTGAAAACTGCATGATCATTCCGCCTTGTTTCATTGGTGAAAATGTGAGAATTCTGAATTCTAAGATTGGACCAAACGTTTCTCTTGGAAACAATACAGTGGTCATCAATTCAAACATCGACAATTCACTGATTCAGGAAAATACGATCATAGACCACGGAAATCTTAGTAATTCTATGATTGGCAACTCAGCGAAATACTTTGGTGTCGCAAGGGAAATTTCCTTGGGCGACTACTCCGTTTTGGATTTCCTTTCTAAAGATTAAATTTAATTTTAATACCATATCAACTTTGTCAAAGTCCTGCACTTTGACAAAGTTTTTTTTAGCGCCCAACCTGAAAATATAAGTTTATTTTTGGCGTTAATATTGTAAGTTTCAACTTAAAAAATTATGCAAAAATACATTTTCATCATAGCTGCAGCATTTACCTTATCTTCCTGCAAAGTTCAGAAAAATCAAGGATCAACGCCCGTCAGCACTACAAAACCAATTTCTGACAATGCCAGTTTCTTTTCGTCCATAGAGAAAAAATCGACCTTTGATGCTGTCAAAATTAACAGTAGAATAGACGCAAAAACAGGTTCTTTCATCCCAACTCTGGACGCCGTGATTTATATAGAAAATGGCCAGAAAGTCTGGATGAATCTTACGGCAGTCATTCTTCAGGCGGCAAGAGGCGTTGCAACTCCGGAAGGAATTAAAGGTTATTACAAACTCGACAAAACTTACATTGATTCTGATTTTGGCTATCTTAATAAATTGCTGAATGTCAATTTCATCGATTATAATGCTCTGCAAAATCTGTTGCTGGGAAAAACTTTTATACCTGTTTCCGAAAATGACTATAATCTGACGCAAAATGCTTCCGGCTTCAATCTGACTTCAAAACAAAATCAAAAAATCACAGAAAACGGAAAGACTACCGAGTATAAAATATCACTGGATTACGACAAAGATCTCAACCTGAATCACGTTCTTCTTTCCAATCCGGCTAATAGTGACCACCTGGATATTACCTATTCGAACAGAGAAATTCTTAATAATGAGAGCTTCCCCAAAAATGTTAAAATAATTATAAAAGCCAACAAAACAGACGAAATATTACTAGAAAACACGAAATTTGATTTCTCCCGCATGGAAACTACTTATAATGTTCCTGCCAATTACAAAAAGACAGAGATTAAATGATAAAGAAATTAAGTTTTTTTATAAGTATCATCCTTTTCGGAAGCGCATTTGGACAGAAAGATAAAGAGGTTTTGCAGAAGCAGAACGCTGATCTCAAAAAACAGATATCCAACATCAACGCTTCACTAAATCAAACCAAACAAGAATCAAAACTTTCCATAGCTTATCTCAACGCTGTCAATCAAAAACTGACATTGCGAGAGAAGGTCTATAATAATACACAAAAGGAAAAACGATTTATAGAAGACGATATTTATACACGCCAGCTGGAAATTAATAAAAACAACAGGGAACTGGCTGTTCTTAGAAAAAATTATGCTGCCATTCTTGTAAAGGCATACAAATCTAAAGGTGTTCAGAACAAGGTAACCTTTATCCTCTCATCCAAAAATATGGGAGAAGCGCTAAACAGGATAGAATATCTTAAAAGATACTCCGAATACCAAGACAAAAAAGCGGCGGAAATCTCCAGCAAAGCTGCTGAGATCAAAAAGAACATTGCCCTAAAAAAGAAATACGTTTCCGATAAAGACAATCTCTTGCTCAATCAGAAAAAAGATCTGGCTACGATAGAAGCTGAAAAGAAGCAAAAGCAGGTTCTTCTAGATGAATTCAAGAAAAATGAGGCGAAACTAACGGCAGAACTCAGACAAAAACAAACACAGTCCAAAGATCTGGAAAGACAGATCCGAAGCATCATTGCTGAAGAAATAAGACTGGCAAAAGCAAAAGAAGAGGCCGAAAGAAAAGCGGAAGCAGAGCGAAAAAGACTGGCTGACATTGCTGCAAAACGCGAAAAAGACAGAATTGAAGCGGAAAACAGAGCCAAAATAGCTGCTGCAGAAGCCGAAAGAAAACGTGCTGAAAATGAAGCCAGAAAAGCCTCTGAATTAGCCAACAAAAAGGCTGAGGATGAACGACGCTTAGCCGAAACAAACAAGGCTCTCGAGAAAAGAGAAGCGGCAGAAAAGGCGACGCGTGAAGCAGCAGAAAGATCCAAAGCGGCTAATGATAAATTGGCAGCAGCAAAAGCCAATGAAGCCGCAATCAACAAAAATAACAACGACGCAAAAGAAGCCGCAGAGAAAAAGGTGATGAAAAGTTATGGCGTTGGTTCCACAGTTGGAAGCAACTTTGCCGATAACAAAGGCAGAATCGGATTCCCGGTAGAAAAAGGATCTGTGACGCACCGTTTTGGAAGACAGCCACATCCTGTATTTAAAAATATAGTCGAAGAAAATATCGGAATTAAAATAGCCGTTGCGAAAGGGACAAAAGCCAGATGCGTTTTCCCGGGCGTAGTATCCAGCATTCAGGCTATCAACGGCAGCAGAACCGTTGTGGTAAAACACGGCAGCTATTTCACCGTTTACTCAAATCTTGCGAGTACCTTGGTAAAAGCAAACCAACAAGTATCGGCTGGAACGCTGATTGGTGAAGTTGGCAGTGATTTTGATGAATCCATCACGCTGGATTTTCAAATCTGGAATGGTACAAATCCCGTAGATCCTTTAGGATGGGTTTCGTATTAAAAAATAATTTAACTTTGTAAAAAAATCAAGATGACATTATCCACTGTTATATTAAGTATTTCTTGGCAGCATATTTTAATTGTAGCCCTGATACTCCTTTTATTGTTTGGAGGAAAAAAAATTCCCGAATTGATGAAAGGCCTAGGTTCTGGCATTAAAGAATTTAAGGATGCCGTGAAAGAAGAGGACAAAAAGAAAGATCCTGCTTCTCCAACAAACAATGATCCTACTCCCAATTTATAAGTAGCATTGATGAGTTTGACAGAAAAAGCTTGGGGTATTTTCAATCAGTCGGTTGAGGATTACCACATCAATGACGACGTTAACGGAGAAGAAACCAATCCATTCCAAATCAACAGTTTGGAATGGATTTTGTATTCTAAAAATTGGATTGACACCGTTCAATGGCATCTGGAAGATATTATCCGTGAGGAAGATATCGACCCTACTGAGGCGTTAAAAATTAAAAGAAGAATTGATAAGCTGAACCAAAAAAGGACAGATTTGGTAGAACAAATTGATTTTTGGTTTTATAAAAGCTTTGAAAACATTACTCCAGACGCAGATGCAAGAATCAACAGCGAAACTCCGGCTTGGTGTATAGATCGATTTTCTATACTGTCTTTGAAAATATATCATATGTCTATTGAGGCGTCCAGAGAAGATGCTTCAGAAGAACATAAATTACAGTGTTCCCAAAAGCTGAATGTGCTTCTGGAACAGAAAAAAGACCTTTCGACAGCCATAGATCAACTGCTTTCTGATATAGAGAACGGCAAAGTTAAGATGAAACTTTACAAACAGATGAAGATGTATAATGATGAAAGTCTTAACCCAATCCTGTATCAAAAAATGCAGAAAAAATGAAAAGTTTTCAAAAACTTTTAACGATAACAATAATTACCGCCTTTTTAGGATCTTGTTCTACCAATTCAGCAGCATCGGAGCAGGTACATTCTGATTTGCTGTCAGACACTTACGCCTATCTGTCGCCTGAAGCAATAGTCTATGCATCCTCCATTTCAAACCTTATTGCCACGTTTCCTAAGTTCAGAAATGATGCTGTAAATAAGGAAGTTTCCTTTCTAAAAAATTCATTGTCAGACTACCTTGAGGCAGTTCGCGACTTCAACAGTACTGCTAAAAACAAATCCCTGGATGAGTTTGAAAAGTATTACAAGAAGATTCAGAAGCTGCGTAAATTCATGGTAAAAGATGATGACGAAGTACTGAACAGATATATGGTTAAAATTAAAACCAATATCAACCTGCTGGAAGCTTCGCAGTCCAAAATTGAAGAAGTTTCAATGTCTTCTAACTAAATATTACGACTACACTATTTAATGTTAAAAATACAAGCAGAATCGAATGTTCCCACAGATTTTGGGGAATTCAGGGTGATGGCTTTTTCCGAAACAGACAAGGATTGGATGCCACATATAGCGCTCATTGCTAAAAACACAGATCTTGACAAACCAGTAAACGTGAGAATACATTCTGAATGTATCACCGGAGAAGTTTTCCATTCACAGAAATGCGAGTGCGGCCAGCAGCTCAATTCTGCAATGCAGTACATGCAGGAAAATGGAGGTATGATTATTTACCTGAGACAGGAAGGCCGCAACATTGGAATTATCAATAAACTAAAAGCTTACGCACTACAGGAAAAAGGATTTGATACCGTACAGGCAAATCTGGAACTGGGCTTGCCAGCAGATGACAGAGACTTTGGAATCGCAATAGAAATGCTGAAAAATCTAGATGTGAAATCTGTCAATCTGATGACCAATAATCCTGAAAAAATCAAAATCATCAACGACAGCAGTATTACGCTCAACTCCAGAATACCGCTGCAGATTAAATCAAATCAATCCAGCGCTTCTTACCTGAAAACTAAAAAAGACTTTTTCGGCCATCTTTTGGATGATGAAAATCCATAATCGCCAATGTCATTAAAAATAAAAAAAACCGTCTTGCGACGGTTTTTTCATTTGAGATTCAAATAAGAATTATTTTTTCTTTCCAGTTGGAGCAGGACCGGCAACAGCTGTAGCCAGATCAGCACCCGCTTTGAATTTTGCAACTGTCTTTGCAGCAATTTGGATTGGTTTTTTAGTTGCAGGGTTGATACCTTGTCTAGCAGCTCTTTCAGATACTGAGAAAGTACCGAATCCTACTAGGGATACTTTACCGTCTTTTTTCTTAAGTGTTTCTGTTACGTTAGCAACAAATGATTCCAAAGCTTTTTTAGCAGCAGCTTTTGTGATTTCTGCATCCTTCGCGATAGCGTCGATTAATTCAGACTTGTTCATAATATTTATTGATTAAAGTTATGTTGTTATAGCAAATATAAGACAATTTTGATATCGTGCAAATATTTTTACAAAAATTAGCAAAGTGTACATCAATTTTTTCGAAATGATGCGTTTTTGACAAATCATATTTTTACGTAAACACTGGGTTTTCGAGATATAATTTTTAAAATAATGCCTTTATCCATCAACAACTGGAAGACGTATAGAAAAATTAATATCATATTCATAAATTCATAATGAGAGATGACCTTAACTGACTATTTATAATTTATCATAAATCTTCTCATAAAACAGCCCGATAGAAGTGTAAATTCTTCTTTTCTACTTTTATTATTTAGCGTAAATTTGCACTTATGTTAATCGAAGTATTTAAATCGAAAATTCACAGAGTCCGTGTTACGGCATCAGACCTGGATTATATCGGCAGTATCACCATAGACGAAGACCTTATAGAAGCCGCCGGCCTGATTGTGGGCGAGCGTGTTTATATTGTGAATGTCAACAATGGCGAGCGTTTCGACACTTATGTTATCAAGGGTAAAAGAAAATCGGGAGAGATCTGCCTCAACGGTCCTGCTGCCAGAAAAGTGCAGAAAGGCGACATCATCATCATCATCGCTTATGCGCAGATGACACCGGAAGAAGGCAAGAATTTTCAGCCCAAAATCGTGTTTCCGGACGAAACTACCAACCTGCTTACGTAATTTCGCAATATCTTGGAACAAAAAAAATCTCCAGCGCTTAAAAATGCAGTCACAGTATTGGTTTCCATCTTTATTGCGGGACTTTTCCTCTGGCTTGCGCTGAAAGGTCTGGATTTAGAAAAAATAAAAAGCTCTCTTAGAAAAGCTAATTATTTCTGGGTAGCTTTCGCTGCTGTTTTTGGTGTTTTGGCTTACTGGTTCCGCGCCATCCGGTGGAATCTTCTTCTGGAACCGATGGGTCACAGGATCTCCAGCAGCAACTCACTTTGGTCTATCTCATTCGGATATCTGATGAATCTTACCATCCCAAGAAGTGGCGAGGTAGCCCGCTCCACGGCACTTTACGGTGTAGAAAAAGTACCCGTCGACAAGTCTTTCGGCACCATTATTCTGGAGCGCGTGATAGATTTGGTCTGTATGATGGTATTTTTGGGACTGACTTTAATCTTTAAATTTGAAGCCATCAAAAGCTTTTACGATAATTCCGGATTCAAACCAAATCCCGTCGTTATCACCGCTATTCTGGTTGTAGGAACCGTCGGAATTATTTTATTTTTCAAATTCAAAGAGAAATTCAGACGCTTTTCTATCATCTCAAAAATCATAGATTTCATTGACGGCATTTTTGAAGGCTTGAAATCTGTTCTCAGTTTGAAGCATAAAACTAAATTCATAGTTTACACCGTTGCCATCTGGATCTGCTATTTTTTCGCATCCTATCTGGTCTGTTTCTCCTTACCGGAAACCTCAGATTTCACACTGGCTGACGGCTGTTTTATCCTTGTAATTGGAACTCTGGGAATGATTATCCCGGCAAGTGGCGGCATCGGCGCGTTCAATCTGGCGATGAAATTCGGATTCATGGCACTGTTCATTTCTATGGGAAAAGACGCTACAGAAGGCGGAGAATTGGGCCTCGCCTACTCCTTCATCACGCTGCCACTGCAGATAGTCATTATGCTGACCATGGGACTTATTTCCATTCCGATGCTGGCAAAGAACAGAAAGATTTAACTGAACACAACTTCAATTTTACTTCCCGTTTCTTCATTTTTGGTAATGTTAAGCGAAATCGGAATTTTCTCTTTCAATTCTTCTACGTGAGAGATAATCCCTACAATTCTGTTGTCATTGCGCAGATTATTGAGTGTCTCAAAAACAAGACTGACAGATTCCGGATCCTGTGTTCCAAAACCTTCATCAATAAAAAAGAAATTACGGTCAGAAACGGCCTGAGACTGCACACTTTCTGCCAAAGCCAAAGCCAGACTCAAAGACACCTGAAAACTTTGTCCGCCCGATAAAGTCTTTACACTGCGCGTTTTCCCTTCATTCAGATAATCGATGATTTCGAATTCATTCTTATCATTGATTTGCAGACTGAGCTGGTTTCTGGTCATTCTGTGAAACCGGATATTGGCGTTATCACAAAGCTGTTTCAAATAAATAGACGACACATATTGCACAAAACCTGCGCCTTTGAAAAGGTTAAAAAGTGTATCGAGATTGGCTTTTCTCAGCAGCAATTTGTTTTGTTGTACAATCAGTTCTTTCTTCGTTTCAAAGCTTTTTTGCAAGTCGGATAGTTGTTTTTCGACAATGGTCAATTGCTTTTGCAGCTGCGAAATATTCTCCTGAGAAACTATAAATTCATTTTCTTTCGTCCCAAAATCTGACTCGTCAAAATGGGATTCCTGCAATTTTAACTTTAAGGAATTAATAATCTCTTTGAGCGTATTGAAATTGACTTTAAATTCCTGAATTTCTCTTCTCACCGTTTGGGTGTCAAATTCCTTAGACAAAATAGTTTCAATTTCTTCGAGATTTTCAAATGGTGATTTCGCCAAAACAGTGTTAAGATTTTCAGTATTTTGGATTTCTGCTTTTTCAAGTTCATCAATCTGCTTTGACATCTGCGAAAGCATCGTTTCCTTAGAAGCTACCTTTGGCGTAGTTTCCAACAGATCTTTCTGAAACTGTTTGTATTGATTTTCAACTGCATTATTTTTAATTGACAAACTTTCAGATTCATTTTTGAGTAGTTCCGAATTTGCTGTTTCAAATGCTCTAAAATCCAAAACTTGAAGGCTGCTTTTCAAATCCGAAACCGACGTTTCCAGGCTGATTTTTTTGTTTTTAAAATCAAGAATAGCCTCTTCGAAACGTTTGGTTTCTTTTTTTTGATTTTCTAATAATTTTCGATGGTCATCGATTATTTTTTCACCAGAAGCGATTTTCTGTTCCAATTCCAAAGCTTCTGTTTTCCGGATCGAAAACTGATTTTCATCTTCTTTATCAAACTGATTCCAGATAAATTTCTCCAAATGTATTGTCAGCTGCTTCTCAGCTTCCGATCTTTGATTTTCAAGTTCTGCTTTCTGCCTTACCAAAAGCTGTTTCAGTTCCAGAATTTTTTCGATTTTATTTTCGTCAGTTCTTATTTTTTCAATTGATTTTTCGATTTCCAGAAGTTCAGCATCCAAAATTTTCATCGATTCCGAAACGTTTTCTGAAACCAAAATTTCCGGATGTTCAAGCGAGCCACAAAGCGGACAAGGTTTCCCGTCTTCGATATTCTGAGCAAATTCCGACAGTTTTTGAGACAGTTCCAGATGACTTTTTTGATTCTGGTAATTCAGTTTTCTTTCATTCAGAGACAGATTTTGAATTGAAAACTCTTCTTTCCAGTTTTGAGGAAAGTCTTTCATTAAAATCTCAAGTTTATCCATTTCTTCAGATTTTGACAAAATAGTTTGTTGAGATTTAGAGACTTCAGATTGCAAGTTATTCCGGATCTGAAACCAGCTGTCTACTTCGATCAGAATTCTGGTATCTGTTTTTTTAGACTTTAATTTTGAAATCGAATCTGATTCAACATCAATATTTCTCTGAATTTCAATTTCCTTGTTCTTGGACTCTGAAATTGCTTTTTCTCCTTTTTCAATTCTTTCCAGTAACTGATTTTTCTGCTCTTCAAAATCCAGAATCTTGGAAACATTCAGCAAATCAACTGCTTTTTGCCTGCTGTTTTCAAGTTGATTATAATCATTCTCTAAAGCCGAAATTTGCTGTTTTAATTGATTTAAATTTTCAGAAAGTGTATCAAATTCACTCTGTATCAGGTCCCGTCCTTTTTGATTCTGACCGATTTCGGAGTGCAGACGTTTCCTTTCCGTCAGCAAAGATTTGAAGTGCCGTTCTGCAGTTTCAAAGATTTCCAATTGCTGTTCCAGTTTTTGAATCCGCGCATTTTCACGTTCTTTCATCTGAAATTCAGCTTCCTTTATCTGAAGATGATCAAAATCACTTTTAAGATTTTTAAGTTTTTGAAAGTGGATTTCAAGCTGATTATGCTTTTCCTTTTCGCTCCCAAAATTAATTTTAGAAAGATTCAGTTCATTATTTTTTTGAATGATCAATTCTTCAGACACTTCTTCAAAAGTGCCCAGTTTGCCTTCCAATTCAGCCAATTCGTATTTGGTTTCAGACACTTTTGCCGAAACTTTATCCTGCAGATCATATTTATGAAGTCCGAATATTTCCTTCATCATCTGCGTCCTGTCTTTGGCACCCAACTCCAGAAATTCCTTAAACTGACCCTGCGGAATGATAATTGTCCGTTTGAAATTCTCGTAACTGAGACCCAAAATTTCCGACGCATTGGTGCTTTCCAAAGGACTCCACTGTCCATTTTTTTCTTCGTAAAAACAGGTGTTGTAAACTTTGACCTCATCAAACTTTTTGGAATTTCGTCTGAATTCTCTCACCGCACGGAATTTTCTGTTCTCAAAATTCAGAAAATCAAACTCAAGATAGGACCTGTTGCTTCGCAGATTCATCATATTGTAAGCACGGCCATCCTTGCTGTTCATTCTTTCCGTCTCACCGTAAAGTGCAAAGCTTACCGCTTCCAAAATAGAAGATTTCCCGGATCCGACTGCCCCAAAAATCCCGAATAGACCGGCTTGGGTCAATTCAGTAAAGTCGATGCTTTGTTTCGTCTGGTAAGAGTAAAGGCCTTCTATGGTGAGTTTTAATGGAAGCATTTTGGTTGTTGGTTGATAGTTGTTGGTTGATAGATTCCAATTGAATCTTTTGCCTTTTAACTTTTTTCTTTTATATTATTTCCTTGAAAATAGTCATCAGTTCAGCATTCGGTTCCTGATTTTGATTTTTAGATTTGAAGTAATCTTTAAACAAATCCTGTATGTCCTGACTGAGATTGATGGTTTTATCCATTTCATCAGTATTGATAATGTCATTTTTCAGTTTCGGAATGAGATGAATAATGCCGTTGTGCGTCTGGTAAAGTAATTTCCTGTCTTCTGCTTTCAGGAAAGTGTCACTTTCTAAAGTCAGTTCCACCAAAGTTTCGGGATTGTTCGTCAGCCAGTCAATCGTATTATCAACATTATCAAAGGTTTTCCTATGAAGGCATTTTCCATTTGTGATTTCCACCTGCTTCATTTCGGGAACTTCATTCGGTTTAAGATCGATGATATTGACCTGTTTCTTTTGTCCCGCTTCGCCGAAACTGTAACATAAAGACGATGACGAATAAACAATTGGCTTCTCCAAAGTCCCAATATTCCGAAAGTTATGAAGGTGGCCTAAAGCAGTATATTGTATCTGAGGCGGTATAATTTCTGTAAAAAGCAAATCTGCATTACCAATCATTATTGGCTTTTCGCCTTCCGGCTCTTCCGGCTTTTCGGCACCTTTTTTCATCATATAAAGATGAGCCATCAGCACATTGATTCCATTTTTGTCACAATAATCGTCGGCGAGATTCTGCCAGGAATTTTGTAAAGAATTACTTAAAGCAACTTCTTTATTATCTTCGCCAAGGTATTCTTTGAGACGGATTTCGTTGGCATAAGCGGTGTGAAGAATTCTGAGTGGATATTCAACGTTCTTAAGTTTTAATTCAATAAAGCCTTTGTCGCTTTTTGTGATTTTAAAATGCTCCAGTTCATAAACCGGGATTTCAGCGTTGGGATGGCCTATTAGAATAATGCCGCATTCTCTTGCCAAAGGATCCGGCGCATTGATTCTGTCTGGCGAATCATGGTTGCCTGCGATGGCTATTACCGGTCTTTTTCCGTTTTTGGAAAGCTGCTTCAGCGTTTTGTAAAAAAGTTCTACCGCTTCTGTCGGTGGATTAAAACTGTCAAACAAATCGCCGGCGACGAGCACTACATCTACCTTCTCTGCATCAGCAATCTCTACGAGTTCCTGCATCACAAGTTTTTGTTCTTCCAGACGCGAAAAGTTTTCCAGTCTTTTACCAAGATGCCAATCGGCGGTGTGCAGAATTTTCATACTATAAAGATAGCTTTTTGGAGAAACAGAACAAAACGGAAACAAAATAAAGATGATAAAGGCTTTCAACGGCGGTCGAATTGTCGGGTATTTGAACATAGCACTCATTAATCAAAATTTTAATTCGTATTTTTAAATTTTAAGTCAAAAATTCAAATGCAGCAAAACAAAAAAGACCTTCAAACCACAAATAAAACCAAAGATTCTGAGAGAATTCCGGCCATCCGTATGTTCAATCTGGAAGATGAGAGTTCGACCTTCGAAATAGGCAGTATCCCGATCCTGATGCCTACAGATGCTACGTCTTTCTGGGCCAGTAATAAAACAGAGGATTGGGAGCAGAAAATGCATCCCGCACCCAGAAAACAATATGTGGTGACCATAAAAGGAAAGCTGAAGTTCACAGTGAGTGACGGTTCTACGTTTATACTGGAGCCGGGAATTATTCTTCTTGCAGAAGATACAATTGGCGCAGGACACAGCTGGGAAATTATAGATGGCAATGAGTGGATCAGACTATACATTCCGCTTAGCGCAGATGCTGACGATCATTTTATTGCAGAAAATATCGGCTGAAGTCATTTCGGGCTTCAATTTGATTCCTTAAATTTGTAATGTGAATCCCAACTTAGAACTTCAACTCAAAACTCTTCCATCCGAGCCCGGCGTTTATCGTTATTATGATAAGAACGATCAGCTTTTGTATGTGGGCAAGGCAAAACATCTTAATAAAAGAGTCCTTTCCTATTTTAACAAAAACCAAAACGGCTACCGGACGAGGATTATGGTTTCCAAGATCCACAGGCTGGAAACAACCGTTGTAAACAGCGAGTACGACGCACTTCTACTGGAAAACAATCTTATAAAAGCACATCAGCCTTTCTACAATGTGATGTTGAAGGATGATAAAACCTATCCGTGGATTTGCATTAAAAATGAAGATTTCCCAAGAATATTTCTGACAAGAACCAAAATAAAAGACGGATCTGAATATTTCGGACCTTACGCCAAAGTAAAACCGGCGAGAGTGCTTCTCGACACCATCAAAAACCTATATAAAATCAGAACCTGCAATCTCAATCTGGCTCCGGCGAAAATTGCTGAAGGAAAATATAGGGTTTGTCTGGAATTCCACATCAAAAACTGCAACGGGCCTTGTGAAGATTTGGAATCTAAGGAAGATTACGACGAAAAAGTAGAAGCCATCAGAGGCATTATTAAAGGTGATTTCCGATTTGCCAAAAAATATCTGGAGGAAAGAATGATGCGTTTCGCCGGAAATCTGGAGTTTGAGAAGGCTCAGATGGTCAAGCAGAATATAGAGTCTCTGGAGAATTATCAGGAGAAACATACGGTTGTCAATCCAAGCATCGATAACGTCGACGTTTTTGGGATGACGAGTGATGAAACTGCGGCTTACGTCAATTATTTTAAGATCCGGAATGGTTCTATCGTTCAGAGTTTCACCACAGAAATCAAGAAAGTCTTGGAGGAAACTGATGAAGATATTCTGGAGGAAGCGATTGTTGAGATCCGCCAAAAATTCGATTCTACTTCCAAGGAAATACTGATTCCGTTTCATCTGGGAATTGAAATTCCCAATGTCAAAATGATTGTTCCAAAAGTAGGTGATAAGAAGAGAATTGTAGAACTTTCTGAAAAAAACGCAAAAGAGTACAGGCTTGAAAAACTGAAGCAAGTCCAAATCATCGATCCTGAAAGACATACGAAAAGAATAATGGCAGAAATGCAAAAGTTGCTTCGCATGCCGGTTGAGCCAAGACACATCGAAGGTTTTGACAACTCGAACATCCAGGGAACCAATCCTGTCTCGGCTTGTGTGGTCTTCAAAGACGGGAAACCGAGCAAAGCGGATTACAGAATTTTCCATCCAAAAACTGTAGTCGGTCCGGATGATTTTAAGACGATGGAAGAAGTCATCTACCGCCGTTACCGAAGACTGATAGATGAAGGCGAGCCATTGCCGCAACTTATTTTGATTGATGGTGGAAAAGGGCAGCTATCTTCTGCCGTAAAGAGTCTGAAATTGCTGGGTCTGTACGGTAAAATCACGATTGTCGGCATTGCAAAACGTCTGGAGGAGATCTATTTTCCGGAGGATTCTGTACCGCTGTACATCGATAAAAAAGCTGAGACACTGAAAATCCTTCAGCGTGTGAGAGACGAGGCGCACCGTTTTGGCGTGAAACATCACAGAACCAGACGAACAAATTCGACCATCAAATCTGAACTGGAACAAATCCCGGGTGTTGGTCCTAAATCTATAGAAATGCTTTTGACAAAACTGAAATCTGTCAAAAGAATTAAGGAAGCCGATATTGTCACTCTGGAAGAAATACTTGGAAAAGTGAAAGCAAGAGTGGTTTGGGAGTTTTTTAATTCTTAATTTAAGTAAACGCCGTCAATAAAACGAAACAGAAATCCGTCTGACAAAAGATCTATTGTTATCCTCAAAATATTTAAATTAATGTTTATTCAGATGTACGTAGATAAACCATTAATCAGCAATGGCTTAAAGCTGTACATTGTCTTATATCATTAATATTTACCACTGATAATTTAATGTAGAAATCGTCGGACTCGCATTCGGAAATTAGCCTGTTAATTATTACCTTTGCAACCTAAATTTCAAACATGAACAAATACATAAAATTTGTAATTGCAGCCGTCATCATTGCTTTGGGCGTATATCTGATGTTCAACAGGAATATTGGCTGGGGCATTGTTTTGGTAATTCTCTCGGCCATTCCAATTGCACTTTTCTTTAAAAATGAAAATATTCTTCTCGCATTCTGGCAATTGAGAAAGCAGAATATGGAGAAAGCAGAAAAGTTTTTGTCTAATATCAAAAATTACCGGTCTCAGCTTCATAAGAGCCAATATGGTTATTACCACTATCTTCAGGCTTTGACAACGGCTCAGGACAATCCTCAGAAAACAGAAGGTCTGATGAAAAAAGCATTGGATTACGGCTTGAATATGAAGCATGACAGAGCAATGGCAAAGCTAAATCTTGCGGCATCAGCACTGGCAAAAGGTAGAAAATCTGAAGCTCAGAAACTTTTGGAAGAAGCAAAACAGCTTGATTCTGCAGGGATGATGACAGAGCAAATCAAAATGATCAAAGATCAGATGAAAATGCCAACAATGCAAAAACATATGCACAACCCCAATATGAGAATCAGAGGCAAATTCTAAGACTTATATTAATTTACACAACATAAAAAAAGGATCGAAATAATTTCGATCCTTTTTTTATGTTTAAATCTCCTGATTGCTTTCATAACCATAGAATTTTGGAATCCGCCAATGGTATTTCACCGCTAAAGTCCTGATCGCCACAATCAAAAGAATGGTGAAAATCTGTACAACTGTGTAAGAAAGTCTTGAAAAACCGGTCAGCAGCAGGAATATACCGCCACCTACAATACAAGCCGTTGCATAGATTTCCTTCCTGAAAATCAGAGGAATTCTGTTGAGCAAAATATCACGGATGATACCACCAAAACAACCTGTAATAGTCCCCAAAGTGAGACAGATCAGAGGATGATAGCCAAGCGTGAGACCTTTCTGAATCCCGATTATCGTAAACAATCCCAGCCCGAAACTGTCAAAAATAAAGAGCGTCACCTTGAAGTTTTTTTCTATGGATTTGAAAATCATAGACAGGACGCAGGTTGACAGAATCAATACAAAAGTTAGAATATCTACCATCCAGAACACGGGAACATCCAGCAGTAAATCCCTTACAGTTCCGCCGCCCACGGAAGTTACGAACGCAATAATCAAAACGCCGAATGGGTCCAGACGTTTCTGCATCGCTGCAAAACTGCCCGACATCGAGAAGGAAATGGTTCCCAGAATTTCTATGATAAGATTAAATTGTTCGTGCACGGTTTTTTTTAATGATAATTGAGAAATGATAAATAATGACTTTGGTGAAACAATAATCTTTGAAAAATCAATCATCGATTATCATTTATCACCTATAGCTCGAGCTCTACCATCACCGGGCAATGATCAGAATGCTTGACTTCCGGCAGGATGACGGCTCTCGTCATTTTGTCTTTCAAAGGCTCTGAGACAAAGTTGTAATCCAGTCGCCAGCCTTTGTTTCTGGCTCTGGATCCTGCTCTGTAGCTCCACCAGCTGTAATGATCCGGCTGATCATTAAAATATCTGAAACTGTCTGTGAGTTGGTTTTCATTCATAAAGTTTGTCATCCATTCACGTTCCATCGGGAGAAATCCGGATGTGTTTGCCAGACCGATTGGATTATGAATATCAATTGCCTGGTGGCAGATATTAAAATCGCCGCAGATGATGAGATTGGGAATTGTTTTCCTGAGTTCTTTGATGTACTTTAAAAAGTCGAAACAGAACTGCATTTTGAATTCTAACCTTTCGATATTTGATGCCGACGGGACATAAACCGAAATCACGGAAAAACCGTCAAAATCGGCGCGGATAATCCGGCCTTCGTTGTCGTAGCTTTCTATGCCGCAACCGGATTCTACGTGGTTTGGTTTTATCCTGGATGCAATACCGACGCCGCTGTAACCCTTCTTCACTGCAGAATGCCAATAGCTGTGGTAGCCGGCTTTTTCCAGACTTTCTATATCAATCTGGTCATTTCCTGCTTTGCTTTCCTGGATGCAGATGACGTCGGGACTCGCCACATTGAGCCAGCCGATAAAGTCTTTTGTAAATGCAGCGCGAATACCGTTTACGTTGTATGAAATGATTTTCATTTTATGAGTTGGAATAGATGATGTAAATAATAATCACTGTAAAAAGTGCAGCCAAAAGTACAACTTTCCATTTTCCTGAAGCTTCTTCCTCTACAAAAAGTTTGTTTTTCTGGTGCTGAAACTGAGTAGGATTTTCAAAATATGCTTTTTCATAAGCAGCGAGCTCGGGTTTGTTGCCCATGACTTTTTTGACTTCTGCCCAGTCCGGATCTGATGGGAAAACTACTTTTTCCGGTTGATTGTTCAGCTTTAATTTAACCGTCACAGTTCCGTTTCTATTGAGCATTTTTACGGAAACATTGCTTTTCACCGGCAAATTATTTTCAGTAAAATGCGTCTGATGGCCTTCTATGGACTCTACAAAATCTTTAGAATTTCTGAGATCCCAGCCGGTTTGGTCGCGCACCAGTTTGATTGCCTGTATCTTTTCGTTCCGTCTCAGCAGTTCTTCGATTTCGAACCGGTCTAGATCGTGTTCCTGTAATAGTGTGTCGATATCTTTCATAGTGACATATTGGTTTTATTTTTTCGATCGTTGCGGACGGATTCTTTTTGGCTTGGGGGAAATAGCCGCCTTGATTTTCAAAGTTCGGAATTTTGAACTGAATGGTCAAATGAAATACCAAACCGGAGCATAGCCCCGATAGGAGCGGCATCCTTTTTTGCTTTTGGTGTGCTATTGTTTGGATGTCGAAACGTGTGGAAGCAAAAAAGATACAGCGGATAGCGGGTTGGAACCGTGAGAAGAATGCCTGAATATGCTGCTAGTGAACATAAAAAGGCGGAAAAAGCATTCGCTTCTTCCGCCCCGGTAAACCCAAATCAAATAAACTATGAAAAAACTATTTGGGTTCTAATATGCTTATCGGAATGATGACCTCCTCGAGGGAAATCCCACCGTGCTGATAAGTTTCTTTATAATAATTCACAAAGTGATTATAATTTTTCGGGTAGGCCAGGAATATATTATTCTTGGCAAAGATATATTTGGAACTCAGATTTCCTTTTGGAAGAAAGAGTTTGCCGGGATCATTCACCGCCCAGACGTCTTTGTCTTCGTAAGTTAAACTTCGTCCTGTTTTATATCTTATGTTGGTAGACGTCTCTCTGTCACCAACTACCTTACTAGGTTTTTTAACATAAATTGTGCCGTGATCGGTCGTAATGACCAATTTGAAGCCACTTTCTGCTGCTAATTTGATAATTTTCAGCAATGAGGAATTTTCGAACCAGTTGTAAGTGAGCGATCTGAATGTTTTATCATCTCTAATTAACTGATTTACAATATTATTGTCGGTTTTAGCGTGCGAAAGAATATCGATGAAGTTGTACACGATGACAAGCAAGTCGTTGTTCTTGTGCTGATTGAAATCTTCTAAAATTTTCTTCTCAAAATCGGAATTGAGGATTTTGAGGTATTTCATAGATTTACCGGAGAGTCCCAATCGCTTCATCTGATCCTCTAGAAAGTCTCTTTCGAATTCGTTTTTGTTGCCTTCTTCATTGTCATTGAACCAATTGTTCGGGAATCTTTTCTCGATTTCTGACGGCATCAATCCTGCGAAGAATGAATTCCTGGCGTACTGTGTTGCGGTTGGAAGGATACTGAAATAATAGTCTTCCGAAGTCTTGTTATAGAACTTGGTAAACAATGGCTCTATCACTTTCCACTGGTCGTATCTGAGGTTGTCTACCATCAGCAGAAGCACTTTGTCTTTTTCTACTTCCGGCTTTACTTTGTCTTTGAAAAGCGTGTGGCTCATCATTGGCTTATCGTTGCCGTGGAGCCATTCTTCGTAATTATTTTCTATAAATTTGGCAAACTGGATGTTGGCTTCTTCTTTTTGATTCTGAAGCAGGTCTGCAAATTCGTTGTCTGCAACTTTATCAAATTTCACTTCCCAGTTCAGGATTTTTTTGTAGTATTCTGCCCAGTCTTTGTAGGTTCTGAGGTAGGACAATTCCATGCTCAGATTCCGGAATTCCTGCTGGTACTCGAGGATGGTTTTTTGCTCAACGAGTGATTCGCTCTGAAGGATTTTCTTGAGCGACAGAAGTACCTGATTTGGATTTACCGGCTTTAGGATATAATCAGAGATCTGCGATCCGATGGCCTGCTCCATGATGTGTTCTTCTTCACTTTTTGTGACCATGACGATTTTCAGGGCGTTGTCTTTTTCTTTGATCATTGGAATGGCTTCCAGGCCGGAGATTCCCGGCATATTCTCGTCAAGAAGTGTAAGATCGAATTTCTCTTTTTCAATCATTTCCAGAGCCTCATTTACGTTGTTGACTGGTGTTACAGTGTAACCTTTGTTTTCCAGAAAGACAATATGAGGTTTGAGTAAATCTACTTCATCATCGATCCATAAAATTTTTCCTGACATATATTTTTATTTAAATTTAAAGTATCAAAGTTATGACCAAAATATCACAATAAATATGTAAATAAAAGCGGCTGGGCGTTAAATATTAGTTAAAGGAACGGGCAAAAAAAAACTTTGCCAGCAATCTGACAAAGTTGATTATTTTTCTAATTGGAAAAGCTGATCAGTTCCTTTTTCTCCGCATTGTAGAGATGAAACTCCAACATTTTGAAGGAATCTCTCGGAATGATAGTAACCCATTTTTTGTACTTCAGAAACCATTTGTTTTGAATGCTCGCGAGGCCTTTTGTAAGGTAAGCTTCTACAAACGGGTGCACGTGGAGAAAGAGTTTCCCCTTTTCTGTCGCCATAATAGCTCTGATGGAATCTTCCATCTTTTCGATAATCACGATTGGTGCGATGATTTCGCCGTCCTTATTCGGATTTTCTTCATTGGTTTCGATGCTTTTTTCTGCGCGGACACGCTGTCTTGTCATCTGGATCAGGCCAAACTTGGAAGGCGGCAGAATTTTATGTCTTGCCTTGTCGCGCTTCATTTCGTCTCGGAAATGCTCATAGAGTTCTTTTCTGTGTTCTGCATCTATCATATCAATAAAATCCACCACGATAATTCCACCCATATCACGAAGGCGAAGCTGTCTTGCGATCTCTGTGGCTGCCATTTTATTGACAGTTAACGCGTGCATTTTGTTGGTAGATGAGGAGGAAATGTTGTTCCCGGAATTCACATCCACTACGTGAAGTGCCTCTGTATGCTCTATCACGAGATAGGCACCTTTGGATGCGGGAATATTTACGTGTTTCCCGAAACTCTGTTTTAGCTGTTTTTCAACATTATAATATTCCAAAAGCGGAATATGAGAATCGTAAAACTGAACGATATTTTTTCTTTCAGGAGCAATGACTTCGATGTAAGCTTTCATATCCTCCACCATTTTTTCGTCGTCGCAGATAATGCTTACGAAATCCTGGTTGAAGTTGTCCCGAAGGATGGATGATGCTTTATCTTCCTCACTTAAGATCTTGCTGGGAACTTTATTTTTCTGGATATTTTTGAAAGTCGTTTCCCACTTTTTTACCAGCTGATTCATATCATTATGAAGCTCAGCTACTTTTTTCCCCTCTGCAACCGTTCTGATGATGACACCAAAACCTTCCGGACGGATGCTTTCTATCAACGTTTTTAGACGTTCTTTTTCGGCACCGTCTGCTACTTTTTTGGAAATGGAGATCTTATTGTCAAAAGGAATCAGCACCAGAAACCTTCCTGTGAGCGAGATCTGTGTAGAGATCCGTGGTCCTTTTGTGGAAATAGGCTCTTTGGTAATCTGAAGCAGAACTACATCGCCTGCAGCCAGCACCTTGTCTACCAGTCCCATCTTGTCGATATCTTTGGAATGCTCGGCATTCTTCAGACTTGGCGTCTGCTGTTTTTTGGAGATGGTATTTTTCAGGAATTTCTGATACGACAGAAACTGAGGTCCCAGATCCTGATAATGGAGGAATGCATCCTTATCTGTCCCGATGCTTACAAAAGCGGCATTCAGGTTGGGAGCCAGTTTTTTTATTTTTCCTAAAAATAGGTCTCCGACTACAAAGTCAGATTTTGTTTTCTGCTCATGAAGTTCAAAAAGACGTCCGTCTTCCAATAATGCAATCTTTGTAGCGTCTTCCTCATTGGAAATTATCAGTTCTTTCTTCATAACTCCATAAACGGTTTTTTTCTAAATTAGGTTGTAAATATAAAACAAAAATATAGTTGGCAAAAGACCAACTATATTTATATGTGTAAGACGTCAAAAAATAATATTATTTTTTCTTGTGTCTGTTTGCTCTTCTTCTTTTCTTTCTTTTGTGAGTTGCAACCTTATGTCTCTTTCTTTTTTTTCCGCTTGGCATAATTTATATTTTTATACGTTTATATTCTATTATTATTTAACTGCAACTTTAGTTTTAACTTTCTCTACAAAAGTTTTTGAAGGTTTGAAAGCCGGAATATTGTGAGCAGGGATTTCAATTGCTGTGTTCTTAGAAATGTTTCTTCCTGTCTTTGCCGCTCTCGTTTTGATGATAAAAGATCCAAAGCCTCTTAAGTAAACATTATCCCCATTATACATAGAGGTTCTGATTTCCTGCATGAATGCTTCTATAACTTTCTGTGTATCATTCTTTTCTACTCCCAGCTTGTTCGAGATGGTATTTACCAATTCTGCCTTTGTCATTTTATAATTTTCTTTATATTTTTGGTGTGCAAATATAAGATATATTTTTGAAAACAAACAAACAAAATGCTGATTTTCTTCACATTGGGAAAAAGCTAATAAAGTGGTATGATACTAATGCCAGACAACTTCCCTGGAGAGAAAACCAGCATCCCTATAATATATGGATCTGCGAAATTCTTTTGCAGCAGACGCAGGTAAAACAAGGTCTCGGCCATTACCTCAGATTCATAGAAAGATTCCCTACTGTTCAGGAGCTTCATAAGGCACCCGAGGACGAAGTTTTGCTTTACTGGAAGGGCCTGGGCTACTATTCCCGGGCGATCAACCTGCACAAGGCGGCACACCAGATCATCGAGGAATTTGACGGCGAATTCCCCAATCATTATCCTGAAATCCTGAAACTGAAAGGCGTCGGGAAGTACACCGCTGCCGCCATCGCCAGCATCTCTTTTGATGAAAAAATTCCGGCCATCGACGGGAATTTCTACCGCGTTTTGTCCAGGATTTTTGCTGACAGTTTCGACATATCGGCTTCCAAAGCGTTTCAGTATTTCACAGATTTGGCTTTATTGATCATGCCGGAAGACAAACCCGGGGACTTCAATCAGGCCATTATGGATATCGGTTCCGTAGTTTGCAGGCCAAAAAATCCACTTTGCGGAGAATGCCCTGTGAATGATGACTGCCTCGCTTATCAAACAGGAAGAATTGCGGAATTTCCTGTAAAAACCAAGAAAACAAAAGTCACAGATCTGAATTTGAAATATTATTTTATCAAATTCAGGAATCAATTTTTAATTAAACAACGAGGCAATGACTTTATCTGGAAAAAATTATATGAATTTCCAACTGCAATTCCTGCAGATTGGGAACATCTAATCGTCAATTCCAAGATCATCAATCATAAACTGACACACAAGAATATGACGATAGAAATCAACACAATTGAATTGGAATCGAAAAAAGCGTTGGAAAGATTTGCTTCGGAAAATGAGTACTTAATTGTTGATGAAAAGCAAGCGGACGAAAAATCGTTCCCGAAACCGTTGGAAGTTTTTTACAAAAAAAAGGAGTTGCCCACAATCGGGACATTTCTATTTTGAATGTATGTGACGGATATTGATTAAACTTCATTATCTTTGCCAAACTTTGGTTCCCGGAAATTTTCGGGATTAAAAGGGAATGAAGCGCACATCTTCAACTGTCCCCGCAACTGTAAATCGCAACAAAGTATTTTGCAATCTTTGCCATTGTTCTGAAAAGAGCGAGAAGGCGCAAAATCAGCGAAAGTCAGGAGACCTGCCAGAGAAAAATTTAATCAATGCTTTCGGAGGAAAGGCAGGTCATTATGAAACGTATTTTTACATTTTTTTCTCTCGCCATCTTGCATCAGTTTTCCGCTCAGGAATCACTGATTGACACGCTTTATATTGATAATCAATACATTAAGTCCGGAAAAACCGCGAAAATATCCAATATCAGTTCTGATCAGATTCTAGAAAACTCAACATCTTTATCGGATCTTCTGAGATTTCAAAGTAACATTTATATCAAGGAAAACGGACGTGGCTCTACATCCTCGCCGTCTTTCCGCGGAACTACAGCGCAGCAGACTGCTTTTGTCTGGAACGGGATCAATATCAACTCGCAATTTCTGGGTCAGGGCGACCTAAATACGCTTAGCGCGCTGAGTTATGAAAATGTCGGAATCAAATTTGGCGGAGGCAGCGTCATTTACGGCAGCGGCGCTATTGGCGGTTCTATTCACCTCAACAACACATTGCTTTTTAACCGTGGTTTTGAGGGAAAAATTTTCTCAGAATACAGTTCGTTTGCGACCAGTAATTCTCTTGCATCGACAAAATTCAGTAATGACAATTTAAGTTTCAATTTTAATATCAACCATTCGCAAAGCGATAATGAATATGAAGTTGAAGAAAAATATTACAAGAACAGAAATGGTGCGTATCAAAATTCCGCATTCAATCTTGGGATGGCGTATAAAGTATCCGCGGAGAATGAGTTCTATTGGCAAACCCAGCTTTATGACGGTGTTCAAAACTATGCGCTTTTATCAGAATTTTCTACGCCCACAAAATATGAAACCCAAAATTTCAGAAGCCTTCTTGGCTGGAAGTTAAAGAAGAATAAACTGAGCAACGACTTCAAAATGGCCTATCTGACAGATGATTATCAGTACTTTGCAAACTCTGAAAGAAAGGATTCTAAAAGTGGAGGATCTTCCGGACAATACATCCTCAAAACAGATTTTAATTATACTTTTAACGAAAAATCTTCTGTCAATACCATCCTGGAATACAATTACATCAACTCTGAAAGCCTTAATACCAACCGTTTGCCCGCCAACAGAAATCAAGGTTCCATCGCTGTATTATACCGAAATCAAGCATCAAAAAAACTGTTTCTGGAAGCTGGTGCCAAGAAGGATTTCGTCGAAGATTTCGTCAGTCCTTATCTATTTTCTGCCGGACTGGAGTTCTTTCCAAAACCTTGGTATCAGATGAAACTTAACCTGTCAAAAAACTTCAGGGCACCAAGTTTTAATGATCTTTACTGGGAACCAGGCGGCAGTTTAGACTTGAAATCTGAAACTTCTCATCAGGCAGAATTATCGCAAAGGCTTAAATACAAAAAATTTAAATTTTCCGTCACATCTTACATTATCGACATCAAGGATATGATACGGTGGATTCCCAACTCAAATGGTTTGTACGCCGTCACCAATACAGAAAAGGTCACCTCCTGGGGCTTGGAAGCGCAGCTTGGATATGACTATGCTAAAAATAATCATCAGATCAAGACGCAGATATCCTACGCCTACACCAAATCAACGGATGAAAAACTGAAAAAGCAGTTGCCTTACGTTCCTTTTCACAATTTGAACGGCTTTTTTTCTTATCAATATAAAAAGTATGAGATTTTTGCTCAAGGCCTTTGGAATGGAAGAATATTCAGCGATTCTGAAGAGTCAGAAAAACTAGCTTTAGATTCTTTCGCATTATTTAATGCTGGTCTTTTTGTGGAAGTTATAAAAGGTGCTAAAGTCGGAATCAAGGTCAACAATATTACTGACAAAGTTTACAGAACTGTCTACGGTTATTATATGCCGAAACGGAATTTTGCCGTCAATTTGAATTTAAATTTTTAATCTATAAATCTTATGAAAATCAGAAAATTACTAGCAGGCTTTTTTGCCGCAACATTGCTTCTAACAACAGCTTGTAAAGACGATGACCTTGTCGAAACTGACGGCGGAATAAAAGGCGCCTATGAAGGTGGTATTCTGATGGGCGTGGAAGGTGGTTTTAATAAAAATCAGGCAGAGGTTTCTTATCTTTCTGCAGATCTGTCTACGTTCGTAGAAAATATCTTTGCAACCAACAATGCAAACCACCCTCTGGGAGATGTTTTGCAGACGATTGCATTCAAAGACGATAAAGCATATTTGGTGGTAAATAACTCAAACAAAGTAGATGTTGTTGACCGTTATACTTTTAAGAAGACGACCACTTTCCAAGCGGAACAACCGAGAGGAATTGCATTTACAGGCAATTATGTTTACGTTACAACCAACGATTTCTTCAGCAAATATGAGGTGAATGTTTACAACGCCTCTACTTTTGCACCGGTTAAAAAATTATCTTTTAGCAGATATGCAGAAAAAATCGTGAATGTGGGAGATCAAATCGTTGTACAGACAGACGGCTCAGCTTATGAGAATACACCACCTTACAACGAGATTCCATCAGGACATACGATCACAACAATCAATTCGGGCACCAACACGGTTGATAAAACCATCACGCTTACAGATAACGGCATCATCAGTGATTTAGTTTCAGGAAATAACTATGCCTATGTACTTTCTACAGGCGATACAGATTCGTATATCTATGAAATCGATGTAAAATCCGGCACTTTTACCACTTCTAAATTAACCGGAATAAAAGCAAGCAAACTGAGATTCTCAGACAACAAATTGTACTTTGCAGATTCGGACGGTAATATTTACAGTAAAGGTACAGCGGTAAACACCACTGCTACAAAACTTTTCAAATACAGCAAAACAACAGGATTGTATTTGTATGGATTTAATATCATAGACGGTAAGATTTACATCTCTGATGTTAATTTCAATGGTCCTAGCAAAATCCTTATTTATTCTATGCAAGGAACTTTGACGAAAAGCTTTTCAGCAGGAATAGGTGTCAATGCTTTCTATAAAAATTAATTTTTCATCATTTGTGTTTTTAGAACTCTGCCGGAAATGCTCTGGCAGAGTTCTTTTTTTTACTGAAAATAAAATTTTTGGCCACAGATTTTAAGCATAATATTTGATGTCATTCAAACTCAAAAAAATAAACCTTAATTTTGTAAAAAATTAGCAATGAGGGAAAAAATCGTTATAATTGGAGGTGGTTTTGCAGGTCTGCAGCTTGCAAGAAATCTGAATAACCAAGGCAAATACAAAGTAATGGTGATCGATAAGATGAACCACCACATGTTCCAGCCCTTGTTTTATCAGGTGGCCACAGGCAGGATAGAACCTTCCAACATCTCATTCCCTTTCAGAAAAATATTTCAGAGATCCAAAAATATACAGTTCCGGATGACGGAAGTGAAAAGAATCATTCCATCGGAGAATAAAGTAATCGGTGACGACGGTGTTTTCACCTACGACAAGCTGGTGATTGCCACAGGTTGCAAAACCAATTTTTTCGGAAACCTAAAGATGCAGAGTCTGGCTTTAGGAATGAAAAATACGCAGGAAGCCATCACCATCCGAAATCATATTCTCATGACTTTCGAAAAAATGATCATCGAGAGAAAAGCAAGTGATGACGGGAACTGGAATCTGGTAATCGTAGGAAGCGGACCAACCGGAGTAGAGCTTGCCGGCGCTTTTTCTGAAATGAAAACCAGCATCCTGCCAAGAGATTATCCGAGGATGAATTTTTCTGACCTCAACATTATTCTGATCAGCTCCAGCGACAGGCCTTTGGACGCTATGAGCCAGGAATCTCAGGACGCAGCAGAGAAATACCTCGTACAACTGGGCGTGAACTTTATGAAAAACGAACGCGTAACAGATTATGACGGCGAAATCATTCATATGCAGAGTGGCAACTCTATCCCAACAAATAATGTGATCTGGGCAGCCGGCGTCACAGGAAATATCATAGACGATTTTAATAAAGAAAATCTGGTAAGAAACCGCTACGTCGTTGACAGGTACAACAAAGTAAAAGGTTTTGACAATATTTTTGCCATCGGCGACATTGCCTACATGGAAACGCCGAAATATCCACAGGCGCATCCACAATTAGCAAATGTTGCCATTAATCAAGGGAAAAATCTGGCCAAAAACTTTAAGAAAGATTCAGAAAAAGATTGGAAAGAATACGAATATATAGACCGCGGATCTATGGCTACCATCGGGAAACACCGCGCTGTTGTAGACCTTCCCAATTTTAAATTTCAGGGATTTCTTGCCTGGTATTTCTGGATGTTCTTACATTTGATGCTCATTCTGAGTGTCAGAAACAAGATTGCCATTTTCTTCAACTGGATGTGGAGCTACATCAACAAGGACTCTTCACTAAGGCTGATCATAGCACCCAACAGAAAAAACCCGACAGAACAGTAAAAGACTTTTAGATAATAGACTGATAGAGAATAGATGAATCCCAGATCTATTATCTATCCGTCCATTATCTATTTTTCAAAAAAAAAATTATGCGAATAGACATCATAAGTGTACTACCCGAACTGATGGAAAGCCCATTCCAGACCTCGATTCTGAAAAGAGCAATGGAAAAAGGACTGGCAGAAGTACATTTCCACAACATAAGAAACTGGAGCACCAGCAAACACCGGAAAGTAGACGACGAGCCTTATGGCGGCGGCGCAGGAATGATAATGACGGTGGAACCTCTGGACCTCTGCATTTCTGAACTGAAATCACAGAGAGATTACGACGAAATTATCTACCTCACACCGGAAGGTGAAACTTTGAGCCAAAGAATAGCGAATACTTTATCAATAAAGAAAAACCTGATTTTCCTCTGCGGCCACTATAAAGGTGTTGACCAGCGTGTGCGCGACCTGCACATCACAAAGGAAATTTCCATCGGCGATTATGTATTGACTGGCGGAGAACTGGCGGCCTGCGTTTTGGCAGATTCTGTGATAAGACTTTTACCAGGCGTTTTGAATGATGAGCAAAGTGCACTGACAGACAGTTTCCAGGACAATCTGCTTTCGCCACCCATCTATACAAGACCGGAAACTTACAAAGGATTGTCTGTCCCAAAAATCCTGCTAAGCGGAAATACATCGGCCATAGAAGATTGGCTGCACGATGAAGCGGTGAGAGTGACGAGGGAAAGACGACCGGATCTTTTGGAATAAACGGAAACAAAAAACACACATTTTTCAAAAACACAAATGAGACATTTATCAATAATTGCGTGCTTTATCACAGCACTTTTAATTACGTCCTGCAAAGCAGATATAAAGCAAAAAGACGATTATTCTATTAAAATTGACAGCATAATCAAAATCGGAACACCGCGAACTTTCAACGGTGTGGCTTTCATCCAACAAAACGGAAAAGAAAAATACGCTAAAGCTTTTGGGTATTCAGATTTCAACAAAAAAACGCCTTTGAAAATCAATGATAGATTTTCGACAATGTCCATCGCAAAGCAGATTACTGCGACATTGATTTTGCAGGAAGTTGAAAAAGAGACGATTGATTTGCACGTACCAATTCGAAAATATTTGCCGGATTTCAAATATGCTTGGGCAGACACTATTACTGTTCATCAATTACTAAATCATACTTCGGGACTTTACAGCGATGATTTGAAACCGAATTTGAAATTAAAACCTGGAACAAAATTCAGTTATTCTAATGTCGGATATTACGTTGCAGGATTGATTTTGGAAAAGCAAAGTGGCAAAAGTTATGAGGAATTGGTAACGGCATTATTCAAAAAATGCAAGATGAATAACAGCGCCTATCCTACAGAAAACAGTAGTAAACTTTTGACAAAAGGCCATACAATTAGAGAAAACGGAAGTTTTAAACTGAATGAAAAATTAAGTTTCGATTCTACTAATTATTTTGGAAGTCATTTGATTGTGACTGCGCCGGATCTAGCCAAATGGAATGAATGCCTTCACAACGGCAAACTCTTGAAACCGGAAACTTATCAATTGATGACCAGCTATTCTATAACGGCTGCTCATCAGGTTTTCAGCGAGAATCCGATTGGTTACGGCTATGGTTTGAGAATCAATGAGAAGGCTAAAATCAATGAAATGGGGCACACGGGCTTCCATCCAGGTGAAGGTTTTACGGCCGTCAATTTATACTATCCGAAGACCAAAACCAGCGTGATTGTAATGGAAAATGTGGCGAATGAAAACTTTGATATTGCTTATTATTTTGAGCAGGAAATCAGAAAAATTGTGATGGGTTCTAACTTTTGAAGCAATGAGAGCTGCATTAGGACTTGTCCAAATTCTATTCATTTTCATTGTCACAAACTGTCATTCAAATAAAGAAATAAAAAACACCAAGTACGAACAAGATTATATTTTCTTTATTCACAACAAATTTCTGGAAGACCATCCTGATGGAACTTTTTCAGAGAAATATAACGTAACAGTTGAGTATAAAGGTATTTTACAGTCTTTCGAAAATGACGGCTTTGTGGTTTTCAGCGAAAAAAGAAGTTCAAAAGCCAATGAACGAGCATTTGCAAACAAAGTCATTTCTCAAATCGACAGTTTAATTTCAAAAGGTGTTCAGCCCAATCACATCACGGTAATCGGCACTTCAAAAGGCGGTTACATTGCACAATTTGTTTCCACTTTTGCGAAAAATCCGAATTTGAATTTTGTTTTTATCGGTTCTTTTCAGGATTCTGATATTGAAGAGATTCCTGAAATCCAGTTTTGTGGAAATATTTTAACGATTTATGAAAAGTCAGATATCTACGGTGTTTCAGCAATTAAAAGGAAGGAAACTTCGACATTGAAAATTAATCGGTTTAAAGAAATAGAACTTAACACAGGATTAAAACACGGCTTGCTTTACATCGCATCCGACGAATGGATTAAACCCTGTAAAATGTGGGCAAAGCGGAATTATGAATTGAAAAAATAAATTGTATTATGAATAAACAAATATTAATTCTCGGTCTTGCTCTTTTCTCCCTCCATACATTCGCCCAAAACCTGACTGAACTTCGCAAGGAACTTAATCAAATCATCTCAATAAAGAATGCAACAGTCGGAATTTCTTTAAAAGGAATTGAAAGCAAAGACACTTTGAGCATCAACGGAAATATGAAGATGCCGATGATGAGCGTATTCAAATTCCATATTGCACTGGCCGTTTTGAACGAAGTGGACAAAAGAAAACTGGCTTTGAAGCAGAAAATTTTCATAAAAAAAGAAGATTTGAAAGAAGATACTTGGAGTCCAATCCGTGAAAAATTCCCGAACGGAAATATGAATTTGACCCTAGACCAACTACTCCGTTATACCGTTTCTCACAGCGATAATAATGGTTGCGACATTCTTTTGAAATTAATTGGCGGTACAGAAACGGTACAGAAATTCATTAATAAAAATGGCACCAAAGATTTCACCATCAAAATGAATGAAGACCAGATGCGAACGTGGGAGAATCTTTACATCAACACCACAACACCCGTTGCCACTACAGAATTATTAGAAAAATTCTACAAAGGAAAAGTCCTGAAAAAAGCGACGACAAAATACCTTTATCAAATTATGGTGGAATGTTCCAGAGGGACAACCTGGATGAAAGCCGGACTTCCTGAAGGTACGGAATTGGCGCACAGAACAGGCATTTCCGGCACAAACGACAAAAATCTACGCGCTGCAATGAACGATATCGGAATCATCAAACTTCCGAACGGACATCATTTGATTCTTTCTATTTATCTTAAAAATATTACTGAATCCAGAGAAGATACGGAAAAAATAATTTCAGCGATTACAAAAGCAAGCTGGGATTACTTTACGAAGAAATAAAACATATTTGCCTTTGGAATAATTTATGATTTTAGCATACGAAATATACCTTTCTAAATATTTTTGGAGAGGTTTTTTATTTATTTTTTTAATTATTATCTTTATTCAAAATTGGATTTATGCAGAAGACGGTTTATAATAAAACTGAGTTACGCAATTTTGTGAATGACAGCATTTCGGGAAAAGTAAAATCACTGGAGTTTTACCTCAACTTTTCTCTGGAAGCCAGCCGCGATATCAAGAAAACTTCAAAATACGATTCTATAAGAGAGGAAATCCAGGAGGAAATTTATCTTTTGGACAAGCAAATGGCATCTCTAAAGACGATGCAGCGCGAAATGCGAAAGGTGCTCAACTCCGCTGCTGACAAAGTGAAACTTGGCTCACTGGTCATCACCAACAAAGCACGCTTTTACATCTCTGTTTCCCTTGGCGAATTTTTCTTCGAAGGCGACCGTTTCTACGCCATTTCGCCAGAAAGTCCGATGGCGCAAACGATGATGGGGATGAAGCCCGGCGACTCTTTCACACTCAACAGGATTTCGCAGTCTATTGAAGATATATTCTGAGAACTTGCGATTTTAAATCCAAAATAAGAATTTCTCTAAAATAATCCATTCTAATCTCTAATTCCTAAATTTGCCGAATGGAAAACGCTAAAATTTTAAAAACCATCATAGAAGAGCGCAGAAGCATCTTCCCAAAAGACTACTCCGACAAAGAAATTCCACAAAATATCCTTGACGAAATCCTTAGCAATGCTGTTCTCGCACCCAATCACAAGCGTACGAAACCCTGGCGTTTCAAGACTTTCAAAGGTGAGGAGAAGCAAAAATTAGGCTTGGAACTTCAAACCATTTATAAAAATTCGACGGCAGAATCACAGTTTCTTCAAAAGAAATATGATGATATTGGATTCAAAATCTCAAAGGCCAATGTTGTCGTTTCCATTGTTGTCAACTTCAGCGGGTTGGTTCCCGATTGGGAGGAGATTGCGGCGGTTTCTATGGCTGTTCAGAATATGTATTTGACTTGCACCGCAAACAATATCGGTTGCTACTGGAGCTCTCCAAAAATCGTGGACAAACTAACCGATTCTTTGACCATCGAAGAAAACCAACAGTGCCTGGGATTGTTTTATATGGGAAATCCGGAGTAATCTACAATGATTTTTTCACTTTCGCGGATTCGGCAAATCAAGCAGATCTAAACTTTAATTAAATTTGCTAAATCAGCTTGATCTGCGAGAAAAAATATCACAATCAGTATTTAGCTTAATTATTGAGGCTTTAATGAATTTAAACTTAATTAATGCAAAAAATTTCAATATTCTGGTTTCGGCGCGACCTTCGTTTGGAAGACAACAAAGGTTTGTCAGAAGCTTTGAAGTCCGGAGAAAAAGTGCTTCCCATTTTTATTTTCGATAAGGAAATCCTGGGTCAGCTTGAGGATAAGTACGACCGACGCGTGGATTACATTCATCAGGCTTTAGAAAGAATCAATCTTGAACTGAAGGAATCTGGAAGCAATCTTCTGACTTTCTATGGAAAACCTTTGGATGTTTTCAAAGAATTGGAGAAGGATTATGAGGTTAAATCGGTCTATTGCAACCGGGATTATGAACCGTCTGCCATTAAAAGAGATAATGAAATAAAGGATTTCCTCAATTCAAAAAAGATTGATTTTCTTGATTTTAAAGACCAGGTTGTTTTTGAAAAAAGCGAAGTTGCTAAAGATAATGGCGAACCTTACACTGTCTACACGCCATTCTCCAACAAATGGAAAAAACTGCTGACCGAAGAGGATTACAAGTCGGTTAAGCTTGATAAAACCCAGTTTTTAAAACTGCCATCAAAGAAAATATTAAGCTTAAAAGAAATCGGATTTGAAAAAACAGATTTTGATTTTGAAAAACCGAAACTGGAAGCGAAAATTATCGCTGTTTATGATGAAAAGCGGAATTTTCCGGCTTTGGACGCTACAACACATTTGGGAATTGCGCTGAGGTTTGGAACCATCTCCGTTCGTAAATGTGTGAAATTTGCTTTAAGCCACAACGAAACCTGGTTGAATGAACTCATTTGGAGAGAATTTTTTATGCAAATCCTCTTTCATTTTCCGAAAGTGGTCAATTATTGTTTCAAAGAAAAATACGAAAATATCCCGTGGCGCAACAACGAAGCCGAATTTGAAAAATGGTGCAACGGCGAAACCGGTTATCCCATTGTAGATGCCGGAATGCGCCAACTGAACCAAACGGGACGGATGCACAACAGAATCCGAATGGTAACTGCGAGTTTTCTCACAAAACATCTTCTGATAGACTGGCGCTGGGGCGAAGCTTATTTTGCGAAGAAACTGTTGGATTATGATCTGTCTGCCAACAACGGAAACTGGCAATGGGCGGCAGGTTGCGGTTGCGATGCGGCGCCGTATTTCCGCGTTTTCAATCCGGATGAGCAGACCAAGAAATTTGATAAGGATTTGAAGTACATCCGGAAGTGGAATCCTGATTTTGAAAAAGATATTGTGGAGAACCGAATTGTGGAGCATAAATTAGCACGGGAAAGGGCTTTGGAGACTTATAAAAAAGCGTTAAATTGAGCACAGTCATAAAAGTTTGGAACTAAAGGTTCTAAGTTTTAGTTTTGCACCAATCTAAAACTAATAACATTGTTCCAGAAAACCCTCCTCTTTTCCCTCCTGTTTATGATATCTTTTGCATTTTCTCAGAACAGGGAGGCTAACGACTGCGTCAATTACATACAGATCTGCGGGAACCAAACCATCACACTCAATCCCACCGGATATGGCGCGCAAGAGCTAGATAGTACAAGAGTGTGCAACAGTGAAGAACACAATTCATTATGGTTGAAATTTACCGCTAAAACAACCGGAACTTTGGGTTTTGACCTTATTCCTACGAGTAGTGCAATAGATGTAGATTATGATTTCTGGATATTTGGTCCTAATGTTTCTTGCGGAAATATTGGTTTTTCTGTCCGATGTTCCACAACCAATCCCGAAGCTGCTTTTCTGGCCGATAATCATACAGGGATGAGAGATTCTGAACCTGCGGGAGATTTTTCCGAAGGTCCTGGAGAATTTGGCGATGGCTACATAAAATCTATGAATGTGATTGCCGGAGAATCTTATTTTTTGGTAATCGACAGACCCATAGGTAATGGCGCATTTACACTTAATTGGACAGGAACCGCAATGCTGGAAGATCCTTTTGGAACTGCTCCCAATACGTTTGGTACAGTTGCCCCGATTGACCTGTGCAGCGCAACCAAAATCTATGATTTCTCTTTATACAGTCCGGATATTCTAAATAATAATCCCGATTTCGACCTCAACTATTACAATACTTATGACGATGCAACCT
>Ga0302347_1000295_pt1 | contig 88208 bp, 93 predicted proteins | sample PhyWR1_FD_202178 | JGI IMG/M metagenome (GOLD analysis project Ga0302347, IMG submission 202178) | Leaf surface microbial communities from wheat plants in UC Gill Tract Community Farm, Albany, California, United States - DLSL W.R1 (v2)... | ecosystem: Host-associated > Plants > Phyllosphere >... | reverse complement strand
TGATTCCCACTTCACGCCGCCCCGCGTCAGGTCGTGCACGACGGCTTTTAAGTAGGGCTAATTCCCACATTTCGGCACGCAGATAACCTCTGTGTTGCCTCTTCTGCGAAAGTAGGGCTGATTCCCATGTTCAGATGCACAGCGGACTCCCAGGTCGTTTAATTTTAAAATAGGGCAGATTTTACTTCCCGCTCTTCAGCGCGAGGCAGAGAAACCACGTCTCAGCTAAACGTCCTTTAATAGAATAATTATAAAAATGACAGCTTATGTTGAATATGAAGCTTATAATTAACGTTAAGTTCTTGCGTGTGAGTTTATTGTATTTTTTTACCCCAGCTTTTAGCGTAGGGTAGTTTTAGTTCAAATTTTATTAAGTGATGGCTTTGTATTATTTGTACGGTCAATAATTTGATCTTTTTAAGAGCTCTTGAATCCTTTTAATTTCCCAACGAATTTTTTATGTGCATTGTATCCCCATAGTGCTGGATAAGAACGCATTGTAAAGAATATTGTTATTGACAATACGAATGACATTATTAATTGAATGGTAGCCCAGAAATAATCTTCTCTGCCGAGTGACGAATTCCCAGCTATGTAGAATGTTATGAATCCAATAAAAAATACCACGATGAATGTTGCACCCTCTCGCGCCCTTTTCTTAAAAAGAACTTTATCTAAACAAAACTCTATGATCCGAAATTTTTCTTGATGTGAGATTTCCTTTTCAATGATGCATCGAACTAATTTTTTCAATCTATTTCTTTTGAACTCTTCAAGGTTTGGGTTGCAGCTGAGGATTTTCATTAATCTCCTCGCTAGCGTGATTTCATATATCCCAGTAACCTCCCGAAGGATTAGTTTATTTAACTCATCATCAACTACTTTTATCTCATAATTTTCCATTTTAACTTCTGAGGATAGGGATTTCATATCTTTGTAGACTGATATCCTTTCATTGTTAAATCCTTTAAGTCTTGCATTGATGCTAAAAAACAATGCAATTGAGGGAATGATAAAACTTATTACTTTTAGCCAGTCCATGATATTCAGTTGCTCCTTCTTATGGGGTTTCGGGTATTCATCGTTGACATCTCTACACTCTGGTTGATATCTTTTCAATTGTAACAAGTCGTCGAATGACGGCCACCAATGGTCCGGTAGCTTGAGAGGATCGCCTTCGGGTAGCTACAAAAACACTCCTGTAGCCTGAAAGGGAGAACACATCAGTGTGGTACATCTGCCCGCTCCTGGAAGCAGATATCGTCAAAACAAGCGCACCTACGACGCGACGATGGGGGTACATTAATCACACCAAAGCATGGCTTTTACATACGCCTCACGCCCTCAGACAGGCATCCTCAATGATGCTTTTCTTCACTAACGTTATGAATATTTGCAGGGATACGCCCTAAGCTGCATACGACTTTTGCTATGACGCATAAGCCCATTTGGAACATTTGGGCGCTTGCGGAAGACGCATCAGGAGCATGAAGCTGCGCGGCGTCACTTTGGTTCGAGTGAAACGAGAACAAAGTGACGCGCGCAGCGCATAACGACCAAACCCACGTACAGTGCGGTTTTCAGCATGCCGGTACAATCTGACGTGCACGTATTACGTGTTTTCAGATGCTCAACTGGCTATTTATCAACCATGACGCGACGTTAACGAACACCCCGTTAAGGGCGTTTTACTAGAAGGAGAATGATCGACTCGGTATCGATGGCGACATCAGGAAACTGGTGTACGGAGGCAGACTGACTAACGTCAGCACGGCGCAAGCCGCAAACAGGTCAGAGACCTGGGGAGCCTCGCAAGAACTCAACATTTCGCCGCCCCGATGCACAGATACCAGTCGAGACGCAGGAAGCGCAAAAGCAACCGTGTCATCGGGGAAGAGATGTACAGATTCAGAGTCATACAGCTGTGGGTTAGCGGGTCAACAGCTGTGGGTTCTGATGGAGAAAAGCAATGTCCGGAAAATTAGGTAAGCAGCTCGTCACGCTCGCACGTCAGGGCGGAGGAAGTTTTAAAACGGTTTCTGATCGTTCAAAGATTGCCAGTCGCTTTTCGGAGCGACTGGCAACCCTTAATATTCAGATTCGGGACGTAAGCCATATTAAAACCAAACATATCGAAAACTATATTCGTAGTCGTCAGGATGAAAACATTTCGTCCCGGACGCTGCAAAATGAAATGGCCGCATTACGTTCAATCCTTTCTCAAGGTGGGCGTAACGTTCTGGCTAATCCAGCGCATGAAAAATTGAGTAATCAGGCGCTAAATATTTCCGGAGCCAGCCGCGAAGGCACTAAAGTTGCCATTTCTGATGAACGTCTTAAAGAAATTGTCTTGACGGTTTCAGAGAAAGACAGGGGGGTTGCTTTAGGTGTGCAGCTCGCCAGATATATTGGTTTACGTGCGGAGGAAACGGTTCAGTCGGCAAAGTCATTAAAAACCTGGCGGAAAAGTCTTGAAGCCGGAAATAATAATGTACGCGTTGTGTTTGGCTCTAAAGGTGGGCGTCCACGTGATGCCACCGTTTTTGAGAAAGCCAAAGTTGTTAAGCTGTTAAATGAAGCTGTTCAGTACATAGAAAAGAATAACGGGAAGTTAATTGATAAGCCAACGCTTCATCAGGCGCTTGATCGTTATCATAACGTATTACGTGAAAGTGGAATGACCGGAATTCATGCGCCGCACAGTCTCAGATACGCTTATTCACAGGATGCTGTAAACCATCATCTTGAGAATGGCATGAGTCGTAAAGAAGCTGAGGCGCTTGTATCAATGGATCTTGGACACGGAGATGGACGTGGTGCTTACGTTGCCCGGGTTTATAACCGGACAGATGAGCCAGATGAATAAAGGGCTCTTGTAATTTGCCTTAAGCAGGCGCTATTATTAAAACGCTTCTTACGTTGTCTTCGGACAACCACCAATGGTCTGTAGCTTGAGATGACCGCCTTCGGGTAGCTGCAAACAACACTCCTGTAGCCTGAAAGGGAGAACACATCAGTGTGGTACATCTGCTCGCCTTTGGAAGCAGATATCGTCAATCACGGCTCCTACTGCCTGGCGATGAAGGTACATTCAACCATCCGGCTCCGGCCTTCGTCCTTCGGGGAAACATTCCCGACAGGGCAAATGTTTCTCTGTTTTCTGGAGAAACTATGTCCATAACCCGCTCGTTTCTGAATGAGTTACGTACGCCATTCGATCTGGTCCTTTCCGTTGCGACCCGCGTTGCATCTGAATGTCCTGACCTTAAGGCTGCACTCAGGGGAACATCGTGGCTTGCTTCACCTTCCGGTCATTATGAATTCCGTTCACGCGTCTGGTTTGACGATCAACGTTATCACGCCATTGTTATGGCTAGAACGTTGATTGAAGGCCAGCCAGGCGATGAATTCATTTTTAGCCGGCACGGTGAGCATTTTACACATAAAGCTGCAGCGAAAGCCGCTCAGCATGCTGCGTCTGATGCTGCGACCTTCAGAGTGTTCACCGCTCAGAAGTAACAGCGCAGTCGTCTGAACCATACATTCGCTATGCGAATGCCCATCGGGAAACATCTTCCCGACAGGGCAGGTGTTTCCCGCTCAACAGGAGAAACACCATGTATACCCTTTTATTACCAACCTCCTTTTCCCTAAAAGGCATCTTTTCAGCAGCCTCCGCAGCAGCGTCATCCCTGCGGGATCACGTCACGGCCGGTAAAAGAAAAGAAGACTGGATAACGAACCGGACTGGCTCACTCAGCTTTAAGGTTCAGGTTCATCAGTTACCTTCAGGAAAATGGACGGCCGGCATACTTACACGTTCCGGCACGTTTTACGGTAATCACCGGTTTGGTTTTCTGAAAAAGCCGGATGAGGTATTTCGCTCTTACCGTCAGGCTCGCCGTTTTGCACTGAAGCTGGCGAATCAGATGGCAACACTGCGTTATGCATATCAGTGATGGAGGGAGATCTGGCAATTGGCCGATTAAAATCTTTCTAATCTGACTTAACCCTGTGGGGATTTATTCCCCATCAGGGGGATAAATCCCCTTTTTTTGAGGATTTATCATGACACCAATCTCCGTACCGCCCCAACACGTTACCTATACCGTGAAGCAGAGCGGATCGATATCCCCGAGCCAGTGGCACAGTTTTACCCTGGCAGTCACAGAAGCATTCTGGCTGTTACCGGTACATCTCCGTCCGTGCTCGCCAACTGACGGTACACGTCTGGAACGCGCATCCATGATGTTTACTCACCCCGAGACTTTTGAATTCGGTGGAAAAGACGAAGGGAATTACATATCCAAAAGCGTGATGTTTACCCTGGATATGAGCCCTGATTTGCGTATTGAAACTGAAGGTCAGCCCATCGACTTCTTCACGCGGATTGCGCTGCTGATGCTGTATCACCATTGCTCAGACTGCTTTGAGATAACGTCATCAGCCGGCGGCGTCAGCTGGGCGCTTCCTGTTCGCTGGGCAATACGGCACCAACTGATTGCTGACAGTAATGCTCCTCAGCCTTTCAGCACGGAAGGTTTCATTACCGGCGCAGCTGATGAATTGCTCATCAGAAGCGTTTCCGGGGGTGATCGTCCGTTTACCACGGCTGACTGGGGACTGATTTCAGAACTTGAGTTCACGCTCGAAGAACTGAAAACCGGCAAACGCTGACATTTAACTTTATGCACCTGGAGGAGATACCCGCCTCCAGGTGGTATTCCTCCCTAAGGAGATATACCGATGCAATTCTCTACACCAAATGAAGTACTTAGTTTCATGCTTAAACTTGAGGGTGAGATGCTACGAATCCGCGCCCTTGAGAAGGTTTACCATGAATATGGATGGGATGCTGATGGCTTCCTTAATCTCTATAACAGACTTGAATGTGTGGGACGGCAACTCGGGTATTACGAAGCGGCAAAAGAGTGTGGGGAAACAGCTGACTGTTCCCCGCTAGCGCTGGAAGTGCTGTCAAATTTGTACAGTATTTCTACGGAAGTTAATGACTATCACTTCATGAAAGCTCTTGAAATGGAGCGCATTACGGAGCTTGCTGAACGTCAGATGCAACGACGCGATGCTAAATGTAAAAGTCTGATGCTTACAGCCTGAACCATCCTTCCGGGATTAACTCTCCGGATAGACTAACTTAGCCCAACAGGGATTTACCTCCCTGTGGGCGGTAAATCCCCTTTTTAATGGAGATTTACCATGACACATACACCAATTGATCCTCTGGTCCTTCCGGGCGTTTACCAGTTTGAGCAGGGAGCGTCCATAAATGATGAACAGTGGTTCAGATTTACCGACGCAGTTAAAGAAGCTTTCTGGCTTCTTCCCGCTCAACTCCGGCCTTATAAGCAGCTGGGTTTTGACATGAACCGCGCGTCAGAACTTTTTGACGAAGAGGGTTCGGTCACGTTCAACTATAAGGACGGCGAAGGCTACTGCCTCAATCCGTTCTATCTCAGGCAGACGCTTTCGGATAATTTTCGGCCATACCGTAAAGTGGAGAGCCAGCGATGCAAACAGGATTTATTCGTGCGTATCGTGCTGGTTCTTCTGCATAACCTATGTCCCGACAGCTATCACATAACCAGTTCCTGTCCGCAAAGCTGGCATTTCGCGCAGCGATGGCTGGCATGGAATATGGATATGTTTACCAAAGCACCTGAAAAAATACCGGCATCGTTTGTTATACCCGGCGCAATTGAACACCTGCTGCTGGTAAAAACCTCCGGTCCCGGCAAGCAGGTCACCACTGAAGAGTGGGAAGCCATATCAGGCATTGAGTTCTGGCTTGCTCTGCAGCACAACAGCTGACCTATATACCCATCCTTCCGGGATTTGCTCTCCGGAAGGAGACAGATCCCGCTATTACAGCAGGTGATCCTATGTTTACTTTCAACAGTGACGCGCTCGCGCAGCTGTTTCATGAAACTTACCATCAGGCTATGTCAGTCAGGCTTGTTATCTGTTCGCAGGAAGGTTTGTTCCTGGAGTTCCGGAACGGATTACCCGGTCAGCTTTTCTACCGCAAAGCGCGAATTTATGCGCTTGAATACAGCGGTGGGAGTACCGACCCGGGCGTGCAGGTAGAACTGAAGTTTGGTCATATCTCAGAGACATACGATCTCACTGTCGATGACCCGGCCTTTTTCAGTCCCATAACGCCGGCAGACAGGGTGGTTGTTCTGTCTGTCCGTTCACCCTATCAGCTGAAGCGCAAAACCATCAGCTGGCTCAGTCAGCGTAAACTCGCGCTGTTCCGTGAACGGATCGACCGGATGAGGACTTCAGATTTTTGTGACTGCAGCTGCGACGAAGAGCGGGCCCGGTGGTTCGGTTCGGCAGCTTTAATGCTTGAAGAAGCAATGTTTACTGACAGTAAGCGACATGACCGCCACGCTTTCTATCATTCAAGGTGGCAACTCCGGTTGCGGCTGAACAGCATAACCGCCGACAGAAAGATTATTTCTCCGGTGCGTTAACCACTTTCCCAGACGGGCGTATTTCTCGCCCGTCTGGGGAGGGATGCGCCCTTTTTTCATTTAAGGAGCATCCCATGACTAAACCAACCAAAACCCGTCGCACGAAGAAAACTGAGAGCGTCGATCTGTACCAGAAGGTCACTGACCGTATCGTTGAGGCATTGGAGAACGGCGTGGCGCCATGGAAAAAACCGTGGCGCACTGCTGGCCGCTACGCCGCAGCGGGTCCGTTACCGGTTAATGCCTTAACCGGTAAGCCTTACAGCGGCGTAAACGTGCTGCTGTTATGGCTGGCCGCAGAGGAAAAAGGATACAGCACCGATCGCTGGGTAACGTATCGTCAGGCGCAGGAGCTGGGCGGTCAGGTTCGCAAAGGTGAAACGTCATCAGAGGCCATTATCTTCAGACCTTTTGAAAAGCAGGCTGAGGATGCCAGCGGAAACAAGCTGTTTGATTCCGACGGTAAGCCGCTGATGGAATCGCGGGCCATGATAAAGCCTAACTTCCTGTTTAACGTCGAGCAGTGTGACGGTTTACCGGATAGTGTTGCGGCTGTACCGCATGAGTCTCCTGTAGCTGAATACCCCGGTACGATCAACTGGCCGACGGAAAAACGGATATGTGAGATTGTGCATATGGCAGGCGTTAAGGTTGAGTTCAGATTACAGAACCGGGCCTGTTACGCCAGACACACTGATTCAATACTGATGCCGAAGGCGGAACAGTTTTTTACCCACGCCGACTACTTCAGCACGTTGCTGCATGAAGTTGTGCACGCCACCGGCCATGAGTCACGACTTAACCGCGAAGGCATAACCAAACCGTCGAAAACGTTTGGCGATCCGGTTTATGCGTTTGAGGAGCTGATAGCGGAGATGGGCAGCGCGTTTCTCTGCGCCCAGCTCGGCGTGTTTGGCGATGTTCAGCACGACAGCTACATAAAATCGTGGCTTGAGGTACTGAAGTCGGACAAAAAAGCGCTTTTCCGTGCCTGCCGGCACGCAAGAGAAGCGTCAGAATTTTTACTGCAGTTAGATAAAAGTGCGGCTGAAGCTGCATAACACACCAACCCGGCATCGTTAAGTAAACGAGTTGCCGTCCCGTGAGGGCATTGTTCCTCACGGGACAGTGCCCTCTTTTTTTGAAAAAAGAGGAATTAACCATGTCAGACTGGTGCCATAACCGTTTAGAAATCACCGGAAAATCCGCGCTCATCAGCATTATGGAAGAGTGGATCAGCGGTGAAGCCGTACCGCTTTACCGTCACGCCGTCATGCGCAGCATAAAGCTGTTTCTGGCGGGGTATGGCGGTCTGCTACGCCCGGTTAAAACGGAGTCTTTTCCGCCGTTTCCCGGGTTAATGCAGAGCGGAACGGGACAGGGCACGCCAGCCAACCTGGCGTTTGAGCAGTGGCTCGGTTTACTGCGCAATGACGTACCGCTTGACGGGGAGCATCTGCGCAAAATTGAGCGGCTTTACCATCAGTCGGGTATCGACGCGATCCGCTGGGACAGTATTCCGGACGTTTCACGCAGACATATCGCGCGACTCATTGAGGAACGCTATGCAGACTGGTTTGGTATTGCCACGCTTTCCCGGGAAATCGATCCGGGTCAGTGCTGGGAACGACTGAGTCAGCTGCCTGACAGGGCGCAACCCTGCGATATGCTGCAGATAATCCCGAGCCGGCTGGCTGCCGAACTGAACGGAAGTGGCGGACTCCTGTCCGGGGTGTCTACGTCCTGCAGCCTCTATTGCCGGCAGTACGGTATGGAGTGGCCGGCAGGTCACAATGTCAGCTGGGAACGTGATGGCGTCAGCAGCATAAAACTTGCGTTTGATTCCGCCTGGTTCCCGCCGTCAGCAGAGGTCATCGCGGCACTGTCATCGACCTTTGACTGTGAAATTCGGCACTGGTACAGCGAGCCGGTTCACGATCTTGATGGTTATGACTGTTACGATCGGGGCGAGCACGTCTGCAGTGCTGAGGCGATTATTGACGAGCTGGACGACGGCAGGCCCGGGCTGCATCTGGTGCCGGTAGTTGAACCTTATGAACCAGAAGGTGCAACATCCGTTCATCAGGCGGCACAAGTATGAGCGGCAACAGTGAGTACCTTCGCTGCCGCGTTATTTCGACGGCTCACCTCAGCGCAGAAGACAATGCGCTGCTGGATGAAATCACGACCCGTGAAGTCGGTAACGGTGAGTGGCTCCACTATATCAGTGGGGGCTATCTTCTGCGGTTAACCGCGTGTACCGCGTCGGTTCTGCGGCTGAAAGAAGCCGGGTTATCGAAAGAAGCCCGCCGCGTGATCGCTTCACTGATGCGTTCGGATGCCGTGGAAATCCTGATTTTTGAATCAGGGGCTCCGGAGGCGGAAGGATTCACCACGTACAGCTGGTAACCAAAAAAGGCGGGCCGTAGGGCTTGCCTCACACCCTGAGGGGAACACCTCCTCAGGGGCGTGTTCCCCTTTTTTTATGGAGAACACGCATGACTTTTATCAACCATCGCAGCGCATTTCTGAAGATTTTCAACACCACGGCCCGTTATCATCACCGGCACAAAGTGTTTGAGGACTTCGTCAGCTGCGCGGCCATTGCGCTGCACAACGGCGTTGCGCACGATGCAGAGCTGGAAAAGCAGTATCTGAGCATAATTGCCGGCTACGAGAAGGAAGACGTCACCCGGATGGCTGAGTTACTGGGTCACGTCGTGATGGCGCTCGATCAGGAACGTTGTGATTTTCTCGGCAGCGTTTTTATGGAGCTTGAGCTGGGAGATAAGTATCGCGGCCAGTTTTTCACGCCGTGGGACGTATCGCGAATGATGGCATCAGTGCAGCTTTCCGGCATCGATGCGCTGATGCAGGGAAAAGACTTCATTACCCTGCAGGAGCCGGCGAGCGGTGCAGGTTGTATGGTCATCGCCTTCGCTGAAGAGTTTGCTCAGCGCGGTTACACGGTCTCAGAACAGCTGTGGGTGTCGGTGACGGACGTTGATCCGCTGGCCGCCAGTATGTCCTATATACAGCTCTCGCTCTGCGGCATTGCGGCAGAGGTTGTGACCGGAAACGCGCTGACGCTTGAACGGCGCCGCACGCTTTACACCCCGCTGCACTACACCGCCAGGTGGGCAGCAAAACTCGGCCGCGCAGAGCAACGCGCAGCCTGACCATAACGCCTCTCCGGAGGCGTTTTTTTTTGCGGGTCAGTATAGAGTTTGCGGTGGATACCGCTTCCCCGGCAGGGCATGGTTCATGGCATGACGCTGACGGAGGTACTGAATACATGCAACCCACGCAGGAGCAGGCACAGATCATCGCCTGGAAAGGCACAAAACTTGTCGTTACGGCGTTTGCCGGTACGGGCAAAACGTCCACGCTTGAAGCCTACGCGCTGGCAAACCCCACGGAGCGGATGCTTTATCTCGCTTACAATCGCGCGATCAGGGAGGAGTCCGAGCGTCGTTTTCCTTTTAACGTCGAGTGCAGAACGTTTCATCAACTGGCATGGCCGGCGTTCGGGCGGCACTTTCAGGCGCGGCTAACCACGTCTCTGCGCGTAACGGATATTGCACGGCTGCTCAACACCCGTCACTGGCTGCTGGCTCGGACTGCGCTGAACACGCTTAACACCTTTCTGTACAGCGCCGACGAAGAAATCTCATTTCTGCATCTGCCCGATGAGAGCGATCGGGGCGGACTGGACGCGGGCAAAATACTCGGCGCTGCACAGGTCATATGGCACGAAATGACCCGGATGGATTCACTTTTTCCGGTAACGCATGACACCTATCTTAAACTTTATCAGCTGTCCGTGCCGGAGCTGAATAAGAAATGGGACGTGATCCTGTTCGATGAGGCGCAGGATGCGAATCCGGTGACCAGTCAGTTTGTTCTCAGCCAGCCCTGTCGCATCATCCTTGTCGGCGATCGTTATCAGCAGATATATCGCTTCAGGGGGGCGGAAAACGCTCTCGTTTCTCCACAGCTGGAGACTGCAGACAGGCTGTGGCTGACGAACAGCTTCCGGTTTGGGCCGGCGGTCGCAGACGTTGCGAATACCCTGCTTGCCGAGGCGGGGGAAGCCCGCCGGATCTGCGGCCTTGGCGGTGAGGACCAGGTTGTACCTGAACTGCCCGCCGGAACCGCGCACTGCTGCGTTATCAGCCGGACGGTAGCGGGCGTGATTGGCTCAGCCCTGATAGAGAGCCTGACGGGTAAAAAGGTGTACTGGGTGGGCGGCATGGAGGGATACCGCATTGGTGAACTGGAAGATTTGTACTGGCTTTCGGTCGATATGCCAGATCGCATCCAGTCGCCGCAGCTGACGCGCGACTTCAGCGATTTTGAAGCATACCGGTCTACTGCCAAAGCAACAAAGGATCCGGAAATGGGGCAGGGAGTTCGGCTTCTGGACATGTTCTTTCCGCTGCCAATGCTGCTGGCCGTGTTAAAAAAGCAGGCGGTGACGCGCGAGAGCGATGCTGATGTGACGGTCGTGACGGCGCACCGTAGTAAAGGGCTTGAGTGGAACGCGGTCAAAATGAACGACGATTTTGTTGATATTAACGATCCCCTTTTAAACCCGCGCGAAAAAGAAGATGAGTTGAATCTTCTGTACGTATCGGTGACGCGCGCGCGCAAAATTCTGGTGCCGAATGAGCTGGTCTGTATTGTGACCGGCTGCCTCGATGCACTGAGTGGAGACTCTGAAACGCCGGACGGAAAGGACTCAGAGAGCGCGAAGGCTGCGCTTAATATCAGCAATGAAGCTGAATTATCAGGGAGCCAGAATGTTCAGTAAGCTCATAACCATGATATCCGGGGGGCAAAACGCGGCTAAGTCAGCGCAGGCTGGCGGTAAGGTTCCGCCGGGATATTTCGCGCCACATTCAGCCGCAGAGCTGCTTTCTTCCCCGCATCGTAAGCTCCTTCTCAGGCAAATCTGGGATAACACGTCTTTGCCTGAGGAGATTTATAACCGGCTTTACCTGGCACCGCTTAAAAGACTCGCTGAGAGCGTACAAAACGTGCCGGCGAGCGCAGAAGGTGACTGGAGTAAAGAGGGTGGATACATAGATCTCACCCTGAAATTTACCGCCTGCAGCGTCAGGCTGGCGAAAGGGCATATGTTTCCTCCGGGCGCGGCACCTGAGGAACAGGCCGCTAAAAACACGCTCTGGAATGCGGTTGTTTTCTGGTCAGCACTTACCGCGCATCTTCCACAACTGACCAGGATTGAAGGTGAATTACTGGACGGGCAATGCTGGATCCCCGGTATGTCATCGCCGGGTGCACCCTATCGATTCCGGATAAGCAATGCAGCTGATGCCGGTACGGCGGCAATAATGGCCGCCAGGCTGTTGCCTGATGACGGGGTCACCTGGCTCTGTGGCGATCGCCAGGCCATTCGGGTGATGGCTTCTCTGGCCGGCGGGGATACGGCGGCCATGCCGCTCATCAAAGAAATTCTCGACAAAGCGCGAGGAATGAGCGGTTCGCCCGCCGGTTGTGCGCAGACGGGCTTACCTGCAATGGCCGCTGCGGAGCTGGTGCCGGATCCGGGGATACCGGTAACGACACCCCCGGGCGATATCATCAGTGCTGCCTCTGCACTAGCCGGTATCCGGTCGGAAAGTGCAGAGGATCTTGCCTCCGATCTCGCATCAGTGAACGCAGAACCTCCGTTAACTGCGGATGATGAAACCGGGTCTTTGCCCTCAGCACTTTCAGAAAACTGCGGCGCGGTAATTGAGCAGCCGGTGGCTGAAAAAGCGGCTGATGATGATACGATCGTCCTTCTCAGCATGTTTGCTGCAGCTGAACCGGCGGACACCGATGAGGATGAACAGGCGGAGAGAGCAGATACGGCTACTGCAGATGACTGTCTGCCTGTTCAGGATATGGATGAACAGGTGATTGCGGTCCCGGATGAAAGCCCGGAACTTATTCCCGATTCTAAGCCGCAGGAAATATTGCCTGTTATCGATTCAGTGCTGGATCACGCCAGCAACGAAAAAGTGGCGTGTGAAAATCCCGTTATTCTCGCTGCACCTGAAAGCAGGGATGTTGGTAATCTTGGCGAGCAGTTTTTATTGTGGCTCCGAGAGTCGGTTAATAATAAATCGCTCAGCGTAAATGAAAATGACAGTCTGCTTCATGCAGTGAGTGGGTTTATGTTTATTTCCCTGCCGGGCGCAGCTTTTAAATTTATTGAATCAACAGGCATTGATAATGATCGCAGGGCTGTTCAGGCGTCATTTGAAAAGAATGGCGTATTGCATATGCGTAACGATAAACGTTTCTTCAGGGTGCGGATATATGAATCTGAAGGTCTGGAAGGTAAATATCAGAAGCGGAGTGGATATTTAGTCCGTCTCTCTTTATTTTATCAGGCAGGAAAGGATAAGGTTAAAGACAGCCGATATATTCTGATTGAAAATTGACAGGGGAACCCGGCAGGGTTCCCTCAGAAAATTCAGGCCGGAATAGCATTTTTCACTGCATCAGGAACACAGGGTCTGCCGTTAGCGATACACGTAGCGGTGAATACTGCTTCTGCATACACAACATCATTAACCAGTATTTGCTGGACGAAATTGACACGGCTGCGCTTCTCGTTTGCCTTAAGGGCGCATGTTACCTGCATTTCATCCCCTTTCTGCAGGCTCTTTTTAAAGCGCATCGTGTATTCAAGGATCATATGAAGGCGTCCTTCAGAGAACTCCTGTTCCAGATCCAGTCCCAGTTCCTCTTTCATAAAGGCGTGGCGCGTCCACTCCATGTAGAAGGGATAATACAGTCCATCCACAACGCCCTGAAAATCAACGTGCTTTTCATCTACGGGATAGGTTTTGGTAAACATTATAAGTCCTTAAAGTAGTTCAGTAGTGCAAACCGCATTGGCAGTATCAGATTTTCAAATTCCTTTTGCGAAGTATCAGCTCCGGTGCAAATATTAAGCGCCATGCTCATATCATTCTCTATGCCATATATGAAGCTAATGCCATGATATATATTGTGTTCTTGCCTTTGCGTATCAATGATGTTGTTTTTTTCATTGCGTAAGGCGTCATCCCAGATGACGGTGCTAACATCACCTTTGCTTATTTTTGTAAGCTCAATTCCCATCTTTATTAACAGGCTGTCTTTATACTTGCCTTCGTAATAAAATTTATTATCCCATTCAGCGTAGCCGTTACTTTGATGAGCTGAAATATTGTTATTAACGACCAGTAATGTAGATATGTATGTAGTACGCTCAAGCTTATCGAGAAGGTTTATTACTTCATTGCTGCACTGGTGAAATTTCAATTTCACTTCTTTTGAATCCATTTAACTCTCCGGCATTCATAAATATCGCTCTTCATTAGTGTTATGTTTTGGTTACCTTCTAAAATAATTGAATTTTCATCCATTACTTTCAGGACACCAATATGTAATCCGTTTACACTTTTCACATAACACAATTTGTTATTATTAGGGTCGATATTTGTAACCGTAGATACAATACAGAACTCTCCGAAACTTACGTATGGTTCACCGTACATGCCGCCTATCTGAACCAGCTCAACATCTGGTAGTTGGCGACTTGCAAGGATGAAAAGCGTGTCTTCGTCGAGCTTCGCATATTCAGTGAACTGCGGAGGGAATCCTTCACCCGTCATGATCCACTGACCATTAACTTGCAGACCATTTTCGGTGAAAAACTCAGCAATTATATGTATCACATCCATTCTACGGGCAGGAACTGAACCGTCAGATTCCCAGCGTGTGTAGGTTGTGTAGGATAGGTCCATGTTTTTTTGCTGTATATAACTCACAACTTCCTGCGGCGTAGTACCCGTCGCAGCCCTGCAACACTTAAGTCTCTTCTCAATCGTGTCTAACATTCGCATTCCTTAACGGAAATTATTGCAATGATTTTAAAGGAAAAAATTGCATAGGGTTCGGGAATAATTCCTGATGAATGGGAAAAAATTGCATAAAAGGCATTAGAAGTGGTAATATGTAAACAGTTAACAAATTTAGTGTTAAACATTATCATAAAATGACCTTTTCTTGACGCTTTTTAAGTGAGAAGTGAGGGCATAACCCATCCAGAAGCCATCTGAGAGGGTTTTTGAGCAATCAGGGTTCCGATCCGTTTTAGCAATTTGATATTCCTTTCCCGTCATTTGGGTTAAGGAAAGTCCTAAGTAAAACTTATCCTGGAGATGATATGCCCTCACATAATCAATCACGAGCCCCGGCTCCCATCATTTACATAGGTCCAGTAAGACGTAACAATTTGGAAGGGTGTGCAGTAAAACTTACTCATTCATCAGGTCGAGTTATAAGCGCTTCTAAAATCGTTCAAGGTCTTATCGACGCTTATTTAGATCAATACGTAACTGAACTAACTGCAAAGTCTGCAATTACGTAACACATCCATTATCCATAGCTCAGCAAATCCACATGTTCTGTGGAGGGATAGACTCATGCCTAATCAGCCCGGCACTCAGTTAGCTGTACCTTATTCAACGCAAGCCGAACAATGTGTTCTGGGTGCGTTGATGCTGGATAATGACCGTTGGGATGAAATAAACATCCTACTGACAGCACAAGATTTCTTTGTCGCTGCCCATCGTCATGTATTTAAGGCGATGAGCAGCTTGTCTTTGTTATCCCAGCCCATCGACCTGATAACCCTTAGCGAGAAGTTGGAGCGTGAGGGTGCGCTTGAGCAAAGTGGCGGCTTTGCTTACTTAGCGGAATTGAGCAAGAACACGCCTTCAGCTGCAAACATTCTTGGTTATGCGGGTGTCATCGTTGAAAAGAGCCGTTTGCGTACTCTGCTGGTTATCGGCAATAGCCTTGTAGCTGATATCCAAACCAATCGGCTCAGTTCGCAAACGGTCGCAGAGCAAGCTGAAAATGCGCTCTTCCGGCTTCATGAGCAAGGTACAAGCGCAAACGAGTGCGAATCAGAAATTATGGTTGCCCTTGATCAAGTGCTCAGCAAGCTTGAAGTAGCTACTGCAACTGAAAACGGTATCACTGGAACGTCAACAGGCATGGCTGAATTGGACTTCATGACATGTGGCTTGCAACCAGGTGATCTGATTATCCTCGCAGCACGTCCCTCTATGGGTAAAACCGCTCTGGCTGTTAGTTGGTGCATTGGTGCAATAGAAAGTAAGCCTCAAGACGCTGTCTTTATTTTTAGTATTGAAATGCCAACTGATCAGCTAACTATGCGCATGCTATCGATGCGCAGCCGTGTCGATCTGACCAAACTTCGTAGTGGCAACCTGAGCGATGAAGATTGGGGCCGCATCAGCCAGGGTGCAACAGAAATAGCAGCGTGGCGCGACCGACTTATTATCGATGACAACAGCTTCCAGACGCCGGCGACGCTACGTACCCGTGCGCGTCGCTATGTTCGTAAGTACGGCAAGCCTGCTTTAATCATGGTCGATTATTTACAGCTTATGCGATGCCCGGACATGGAAAACCGCACGCAGGAAATCGCCGAAATTTCTCGTTCGCTTAAGGCGCTTGGCAAAGAGCTTGACTGTCCCATCCTTGCTCTGTCGCAGCTCAATCGACAGGTAGAACAGCGTGCGGACAAGCGTCCCAATAATGGCGATCTGCGTGACTCAGGCGCACTTGAGCAGGATGCTGACCTGATTGCATTTATTTACCGCGATGAAGTCTACCACGCTGATACGGCGCATCCCGGTCAGGCTGAAATCATCATCGGTAAACAGCGTCAAGGCCCTACCGGCACCATCAAAACCCAGTTTGACAGCAGGTTTACTCTCTTCAGTGAATATCCTGAAGGCGGGTATGACTTTGGTTACGATTTCAGGAGTGCTGGTCAATGAGTAAACTTCAACTGGTAGAAAACTCGTCTGTTAATAGTAGCAATCAGGCCAGGGATTTTACTCTGGATGAACTTTGTGTGAATCCAGACAATCCGCGCAAAAGCCGTAATCCTTTGTTTGATGATCTCAAAGCATCTATTCGCGCGCGGGGTCTTAATTCTGTGCCTTTAGTGACGCGCGATCCCCGTCTTCCCGATGGTAAGTGGACCTTTAGCGATGGCGGCAACACGCGTTACACCATCATGCGTGAACTTTGGGATGAGACTGGAGATCCACGTTTTTTCAAAATGACCTGCATTGAAAAGCCGTGGCCTGGACGCTTCCAATGCCTCGCGGGGCACCTCGCTGAAAATGAAACTCATGGGCAGTTAACTTTCATCGATAAAGCTCTCTCTGTAAGTGAAGCGCGGTTATTGCTCGAAGAAGAACGTGGGAAAAAAATTTCTTTGCGTGATCTTGCCGTTGAACTAACTAACAGCGGCCTGCCCGTACATTTTTCCAGTGTTAGCCGAATGGAAGATGTGGTGACAAATATCTATCCCTGGATGCCTGTATTGCTCGCATCCGGCTTTGGTGGTCGTGAGCTTAGAAAATTGCTCAAACTCCGTCATGGAGCTGAAAAAGTTTGGGATAAGTACCAGTTTGAAAAGAATATTTGTACAGAAGCCGATTTCACAAATGTATTTGGTGAGTGCTGCCGTAAATTTGATGATCCTGAACTATGGTCAATTGAAATGTTCACTGATGAACTTATTGGCGACCTTACAGATGCGTTTCCATGCGATGACCTTGACTATGATGGCTGGTTGCTTGAGCTACGTGGTGCTGACAAAGTAAAAGCAGAACCTGCTGAAGACATTACTTTTGCTGTTTCTTCTGATTTATCGGCCAATTCCTCAACGGTTGCAAATGACGATGTAGCTGAACTCAGTCAGCTGTCTGATGAATTGACTCCAGGCGATTCAACCCTGCTTGAGGATGATACTCCTGGCGTAGAGCAATCTACCGCAAAGGAGCAACCTAAGGATTTATCTGCGTTAGTAAAAGAAGATGAATCGCATGCTATAGAAGGTCCGGATGATTCTTTACCGGCTGTTGCTCAACCAGAAATCCATTCCCTCTGGCACGTCAGTGCCCTTCAGGATGACATTGAGCATTTGCAAAGTTTGGCCTGGCGTCTGAGCTGGGATCTTGCCAGTGCTCATGACTGTGGTAATTCGTTAACACCTGCCAGCGAAAACGCATCACAGTCTGGTTATCGGCTTTCAGTGCCTGTTGATGATGCTCCTCTTGTAGCCTTATTTCTTGCTTCACTGACAGACGATACGAGTTATCAGGATGCTGCGAACCTCACTTCTGAATTGCTGATCGGGTCATCTGAATCAGCCAAACCTGTTTTTGATGACGAGCAAACCCTGACGGTGTTTCGGCTAATCAGGATCCTTCGTCGTCTCCGCGAACTGCAGCGCAAAAGTGCTGCTTCCATTGTTTCTGCAAATGAAGGGTAACTGATGAACACGAACCTCTCCCGGGCTGCTAATGGCTTCCTGCTTGACTTAGTTATGGAACTCAAAAATGGGTTTATACGGCGCTGTGACAAAATGGGGCTTACGTCTGAAGAGATTGCCACGCTGAAAGATATGACCATTGAAGATATTCATTACATCATCAATAGCGAGGTTTCTGTCCTTTCGTTTCAGATAAACCAGGACAATCTGGCCCGGCTGATGACGCAAGCCAGGGAAGAACAAACGCGTAAGCAACGTATTGATCGCGCACTTGCTCTGGGTGGTTCCATTAAGCTCATGGAGCATTTTTTCGGGCTGATGAGTAATGACGTTGCGGCGCGTCGCAGGATAGCCGGCATAAAAGTTCGTGCAGGTCGGGGAACCGTTCTTAGCGATGAACAAAGTACGGAGCTGTGGGAAATCTGGGCGGCAAATGACAATAAAGCACTTCGAAGCGAAACGGATGAGGGGCTGGATTTGATGCTGCTTGCCGCTGAACAAATGGATATTTCTCTCACTGCAGTCTGGAACACTGTTCTCAGGTGGGAGAGTGAAAATCTGACAGCGGCCACGCGGAGAAGAGCATGAGTTTTAACCGGCGTAGTGCGTTCACTGTAATCAGATGGGGGCAGGATGCGATTTAAAGAAATCATACCGGGCCTGAAAGCCCCAACGACTGTCCCGGCGTCACTGTCAAAAAAAGCGGTCAGCGCGGTTCAACGATTCTGGCATGGAGAGCGTAACTATAAGCGCCTGAATGAAAACCGGACGGGCTATTACAAGATTGATCTCGGGCCGTTCTGGCGACTGCTCAGCCGTGATGAAGGGCGCACTTGGGAGATGATGAACCATGAGCGCTATAACACGGCTATGCGTAACTAAAGCGTAGTCAGAATGCTGAGCGATGAGCCTTTAGCGGCATATTGCTCAGCATTTTTTTGTATTCAGAAGGTGAAGAATGACACTACCGGATGACAGCCTTATCCATCAGGCAGTCACAAAATTAACTGATCGGCTGACGGCACGTTTACCGGAAGAACAGAACAGCTATGTCCGTGGCGGTCTGTTGTTCACGGGTAACATACACGATTCCATGCCGCGCCGGCTGCTTCTCGATCAGCGTCTCTCCCCGCTTGATAAAATGGGCTGGATAATTATCCGCTTACACGCTTTGAGCAACGATGGCGCCGTTTTTCCCTCTTATGAAGAATTGCAGTTGCAGCTGGCAACGCCGGGTAAAGGAAGGGCATCAAAAGAGACCATCAGCCGGATACTTCTGATGTTACGCATCACGGGCTGGCTCAGCCTCTGCAAACGCGTCAGGGATGAAAAGGGAAGGGTAAGAGGAAATATTTATGCGCAGCATGATGAGCCATTGTCATTTGCTGATGCAGAAATGTTCGACCCACACTGGCTTAAAACGGTGGCTGAAGCCTGCCTGAGCAGTAACCGGACCGTCAGCGCCACGGCAAAGACAATCATCAGTGAAATCCGGCTTGATCCCACAATGCTCCATCATCGCAGTCATCTCCAGATGATTGAGGCCCGTCTGGGCTCAGCCCAAAGTCCTGAAGAATTGACCCGCCGTGCCGCACCCGGGCAGACAGGGCGCTCACCGAGTTCGGATTCCGAACTCAGCTTAAAAATGCATGATCGGCAGCCCGGTTCGGATTCCGAACACAGTGAGGGTGCCGGGAATGACAACCGGGTTCGGAATCCGAACAGTTACGTACGTAGTTTTACTAATAATACAGATAAAACATACGTAACCGGTTCGGTTTTCCTGCCAGATGATTTCGCCTCACTGCTTAAACCAGCAGACCGGGACATGGTTAATCGCCAGCTGCAGGCGCTGTCGCCTGAGCAATCTGCCCTGGTGCTGTCGAATGTTATTCGTGCACAGCGTGAAGGCAGCCTGCAAAACCCGCTTGGCTGGTTGCTGACGGTGCTTAAAAAGGCCCGTCATGGGGAGCTTTATCCTGCAGAAAACGTACGAAAAGTACCTGATCACATGAGCCCGTCACCGCGCCCTGAACTGCGCCCTTTTAAGCCTTCCCGCCCTGATAGCCGGCAGACGTGCAGTGAAGAGCGCGTAAGAGAAATCGTTCAGAGTCTTCGAATGTCTGTTGGAGCTCAGAGAAATGATTAGGCAGCCAGCGGAGTCACAAAAGCGAGCAGTGCTGCACGGTGCAGTGGAGGTTAAAAAGTGAGCAGTGTTGCACGGTGCAACAGCGGTTAAAAAGTGAGCGGTGTTGCACGGTGCAACAGCGGTTAAAACATGAGCAGTGTTGCACCGTGCAACAAAGGTCATTAATTAAGCGTCACAGGCAGCGAACAAATTTTACTTTTCGAATATCTGATTTCGAATTGTTTACGGTCCTCTCAGGAATGAGGATCGCCACTTAACTTACGAAAGCCTTTGCCAATCAGGAGACAGCTATGGCCGAACAGACAACCCCTCAAACAGCGCCCCGGCGATCAGGCGGATTAGTATCCACGCTGACTGTTGAGCTGCACTCGCATTATGCAATCAGGCTCTGGGAAGGGCGCAATCGTTCAGATGAGAAATCAAAGGCTGAAAAACGCCCCAAAATTCTGGGGATGCCGGAAGCGATTTCGCGGGCAGGGTTCGCCGGACGTGATGCTGCGGCCGGCAACCCCTACGGCGATGAGTTGCTGGTCAAACTTGAAGAGGCCATTAAGCTGGCGACTCAGAAGGTGGAAGAGCAAGTCAAAAAGATAGAAACCATTACAGCAGCCATTCCGGCAGGTATCACCATATCTGAAGTGACATCTTCTGAGCCGCTGAACCTTGATGTATTCAGCCGTTCCCCCCTTGGTTATCGCTGTGTCTGGCTGTTAGTGCATTACGATCAGCTGGCGCTGAAAGCCTTCCGGGCATTCCATTACGGTCTCATCTCCCGTTCACAGCGCGATGATTTCCTCGAAAAAGGGAGTAAAGCGATACGTGTCGTCTACGGGTTGATTCAGAACTACCGGACCGTGCCGGTGACATACGAGGATATCCGCCATAAAACGGCGCGGGGTCTGGCTGCCATAGAGCGCCTGGGGGAACCCGATCCTGCCGTTATGTCAGGCAAAAAACGTTCTTCATTCTCTCCTCTTTCTGCCGTTACCTCAGAGGACGATTAATTTGAACCGGATGATTACTTCGGGCGTTATCTGCGCCCTTCTCAGCGGCTGTGCCGGCACTGACTTTGCCAGCATCAACAAAAATATCAGCGATACCGCTTTCAGTATCAGTAAAACCCTGCGCGGCAGTGATTCTGATTCCATGGATTCCGGCAACGGTATGCCGGTACTGACAAAAGCATCAGGATCTGGCGGGGAAAGTGCCAGTAAACAGTTCAGCGTGCCGGTTGATATAGATACGGCAGCCGCGCGACTAAAGCGGCACTACGGCTATGTGAGTGCGGATGAAATTGAACGTATTCGTTCCAGAGATCGTAACAGCCGCTGGAGTGCCGCTGCTATTGAGGACGCTCATCCAGTGTGGGAGGCCGTTCCGGGGAGCTCCTATCGTATGGGCAGCGATGTGGGTGACAACGACCATATGGATATCGAGCTTGAAAAGAACGGTTCCGGTACGCGGGTATATGTGACATACAAATCACCCGTGGCATCGCACCTTACCGGCAGCGCGTTCAATAACGTTATGTCTCAGGTCCGCCAGGTTGCTTCTGGTCAGGCACGCTAGAACCGGAGGCCGGCATGCAGCTTTATCTATGTGAAAAACCCTCTCAGGCCAAAGATATTGCCCGCGTGCTGGGCGTCAGCCAGCGCGGCCAGGGGTGTATTACCGGCGGTAATATTACGGTCACGTGGGCAATAGGCCATTTGCTGGAAACGGCCACGCCCGAAACCTATGGCGAGCAGTTTGGGCGCCCGTGGCGTACGGAGGTGCTGCCGATCATCCCGGACCGCTGGCAGATGACCGTCAAGAAAGATACAGCCGATCAGTTTGGCGTTATCAAAAAACTGCTTAAACAGGCCAGTGAGGTAGTCATAGCAACCGATGCCGATCGCGAAGGAGAAGTGATCGCGCGTGAGCTGATGGATTACTGCAATTACACCGGTGCCGTGCGCCGGCTGTGGCTTTCCGCGCTCGATGAAGCCAGCATCAAAAAGGCCCTCAGTGAAATGCTGTCAGGCGACAAGACCGAAAAACTGTATCAGGCAGGTATCGGCCGCTCGCGGGCGGACTGGCTTATCGGGATGAACCTGACGCGGCTTTATACCCTTAAGGCCGGTGAAGCCGGGTTATCGGATGTGTTTTCCGTGGGCAGGGTGCAGACGCCCTCGCTCGCTATAGTGGTTAACCGGGATCTTGAAATTGCCGGCTTCACACCAAAGCCCTGGTGGAAAGTCAGAGCGCAGCTTGAAAAAGACGGTGTCCGTTTTGAGGCTGAATGGGTTGCTGCGGAGCAATACTGTGATGATGAAAAGCGGTGCGTAAATCAGCAGATTGCACAGGCCGTTCAGCAGCTCTGCCAGAAAGCCGGGAACGGCAGCGTGATTTCCGTTGAGAAAAAGCGGGCTAAAACGCCGGCACCGCTCTGTTTTTCCCTCGGCGATCTTCAGGAAGCCTGCAACAGGAAATGGGGTTTCGGCGCTAATGAGGTGCTGTCTATAGCCCAGTCGCTGTATGAAACGCACAAAGCGACGACCTATCCGCGAACAGACTGCGGTTATCTGCCGGTATCGATGCGGGAAGAGGTCAGTGACGTTCTCCAGGCTGTACAGCATTCTGATCCTGCTATCGGCAGCGAGCTTTCCCGACTTGATACCGCATTTACCTCGCGCGTCTGGAACGACAAAAAAATTACTGCGCACCATGCCATTATTCCGACGCGACAGCCTTTCGACATAGCAAAGCTGAACGCAAAAGAGCTCAAAGTCTACTCTCTTATCCGCCTGCACTATCTGGCTCAGTTTATGCCGCTGCAGGAATCCGATGTGACGGATGCCACCTTCAATATCGGTAATCAGCTTTTCCGCACGCGCGGTCGCGTGATGGTTCATGCCGGGTGGAAATCACTGTTCAGGGGGGAGCTGGCTGAAGAGGAGGAGGGTGATAAGGAGTCCGCCGCGCAGCTGCCCGGTCTGGAACAGGGCAATGTCTGCAGCATCACCGGTGCAGACGTCAAAGAAAATATGACCAAAGCGCCGCCGCACCACACGGAAGGAACACTTATTGCCGCCATGAAAAACGCCGCCAGCCTGGTCACGGATCCCCAGCTCAGGAAGATACTGCGTGATAACGCAGGACTCGGTACGGAAGCAACGCGCAGCGGCGTACTGGAAACGCTGTTTAAACGGGGCTTCCTGGAGAAAAAAGGAAAATTCATCATTGCCACGCAGATGGCGCGGGAACTGATCGCTGCCTTGCCAGAGACGCTGACAAGTCCGGGCATGACGGCCCTCTGGGAGCAGGCGCTGGATGATATTGCCCAGGGAAAAAGCGGGCTCAGCGAATTTATGCAAAAGCAAAGCCAGTGGACACGGCATCTGGTCGAAAAAGGGCGGGGCACTGCCTTTAAGGTCACGGTTCCGGTCGGCCCTGGCTGTCCTTTGTGTGGCGGACAGACTCATCAGCGCAAGAGTAAGGAAGGTAAATTCTGGGGCTGTGTGAAGTACCCCGACTGTAAGGGGATCGTTGGTGAGACAAACCGTAAAACCCGACGCCAGGCTGCCGGGAAAAGCCGGGGCTCAGGTAAAGGCCGGAAAAGCCCGGCTTCTGCGCCGGCTACTCTCAATCTGCAGAGCCAGAAAGGTTGACAGTAGTGACATTTGGCTTAAAAATAAACGTGCTTGTCCGTCGTCTCTGACGACCACCAATGATTCACCGGCCTGAGAGAATCGCCTTCGGGTGGCTGAACATAACACTCCTGTAGCCTGCAAGGGAGAACACATCAGTGTGGTACATCTGCTCGCCTTTGGAAGCAGATATCGTCAATTACGGCTCCTACTGCCTGACGATGAAGGTACATTCAACTATCAAGACAGTCAGAATTTAGCTGATTCTGACTCCCCGACGGGAATACTTCTCCCGTCCGGGCAGAAGTTTTCTCCGTCGAACCAAATTTGACCTCCATGGAGAAAACATCATGTCTGTAAACAACACATCTAATGCCAGTAACACCGGTAAATCTAAAGACTACTTCAACCTGACCATCAACGGACTGGGCTATCTCAGCAACGTTCGCCAGGTAAATGCTCAGTCCGGCACCTTTATCAGCTGCGTGATCAACGCACTGTCAGGTCCGAGCGACAGCCCTTCTTATGTGCGTTTCGACGTCACCGTTGCCGGCAAAGAAGCCAGCAGCCTCATAAACCGTTGCCAGAAAGCGGTGGATGAGGATAAGAAAGTGCTGATTGGCTTTGTTCTGAGCAACCCATCAACGGACATTTTTCAGCTGAAAAATGGTGAGCACGCAGGTGAAAGCCGCGTCAGTCTGAAAGCCCGCCTGATCAAGGTGGACTGGATCAAAATAGGCCAGGACATGGTCTTTAAGACTGAACGCGCCGAACCACAGCATGCGCAGAATGCCGCTTCCCAGCAGCAATCCTACGCAGAAAACTCATTCTGATTGTTCACCATAGCCTGCTCTCTTCTGAGCAGGCTCCCCCTCATAAGGAGCATTCTTATGTCCTCACGTGGCGTAAACAAAGTCATTCTCGTTGGCAATCTCGGTCAGGATCCGGAAATCCGCTACATGCCTAACGGCGGCGCTGTCGCTAACATTTCACTGGCAACGTCGGAGTCATGGCGTGATAAGCAGACCGGTGAAAATCGTGAAGTTACCGAGTGGCATCGCGTTGTGCTGTTTGGCAAGCTGGCAGAAGTTGCCGGCGAATACCTTCGCAAAGGGGCTCAGGTCTACATTGAGGGTCAGCTGCGCACCCGCAAGTGGCAGGATCAGAGCGGACAGGACAAATACTCGACGGAAGTCGTCGTGAACGTTGGCGGCACTCTGCAGATGTTAGGTGGCCGTACACAAAACAGCGCTCAGCAGCAGTACAGTGGCAATCAGGGGCAGCCTCAGCAGCCGCCATTACAGCCTGATCCCGCTCCGCAACAGAAAAACAGTGGAAATAACGGAAAAGGAAATCGTGGTTCGCAGCGTAACAATGCCGGCCAGCCCACGCCTCAGCAGCCAGCGCCACAGTCGCAGCCTGCCGGAGAATGGGATGATGACATACCGTTCCTCGGACACGGTTACGGCATGGCGAAACACGCTTTATCCTCTCTCTGACCCTCCGCTGCGTTTTGACCGCTGCACTAAATTTCACCATAATCCTTTAAAGGTTACTGACGATGCCTGCCATACTACGGCTGAACGGTTTTCGGTTCTTTTTCTACTCCAACGAAGGTAATCCGCGCGAACCTGCTCACATTCATGTGATAAAGGCCGGTACAGAAGCAAAATTCTGGCTGGAGCCGGTTGTTAAACTGGCAAGTAATGATGGATTTGACTCCCGGACGGTAAAAGAACTGATGACAGTGATAAGGCAACACCAACCCATGCTACTGGAGGCCTGGAATGATTATTTCAGCTAAGAACGTTCAGTTCGATCATCACATTATGTGGGTCGAACTCTCGGACGAGCGGATAATCGGCGTACCGCTTTCATGGTTTCCCCGGCTTCGCAACGCGTCTGCCGAACAGCTGAAAGATTACGAACTGTCTCCCCGTGGTATCCACTGGGACGCACTGGACGAAGATATCTCAATCGATGGCCTGTTACAGGGGCGCGGTGATGTAACGCACCCGCCTCATCAGGTCGCCTGAAGGTGCTGATTAAAAAACGCTGACTCCGGTCGGCGTTTTTTTTTGAAATCGCAAAAAGAGTTGTTGATAGAAGCATGCTGAAGAGTTGCGCACAGTGAAGCCTGTTCTCACTGTACAGGAACTTTTCAGATGAAATTTAACGCCGTCTTTGCCGCTTTACCGCTTGCGCTGCTGGCGGGGTGCGTTCAGCAGCCCCAGAAGCTGCAGGAGCGGGCACTTGCTGAACCGGTTGCCCCGGTCAGCGTATCCCGCAATATCCAGGCATCCGCTGATGATGTTTATGCACGGACGCCGGAAGTGGTTCGCTACGATCGCTATCTGCTGGTCAGCACGGATCCGCAGGCCGTGCAGCGCGACCCTCTCTCCCAGATTATTGACGTCCGCATCCCCTCGTCAGTGCAGCCAACCGTGGCTGACGCCATGCGCTATGCCCTGAAGCAGTCCGGCTATTCGCTTTGTCAGACCGGTCCGGCTAACGGCGTGCTATACCGTCAGCCGCTGCCGGCAGTCCAGTTCCAGCTCGGCCCGATGCGCCTTCGCACCGCGCTGCAGGTACTGGCGGGACCGGCATGGGAGCTTGAAGTGGATGACGTACAGCGTGTGGTCTGTCACAGCCTGCGTGCCGGTTATCAGTTGCCCGTGACACAGCTGCCGCCGCGTCCTGCCAGCGCCTACGCACCGGCTGCAGGCGCCCCATCTTCTGCCAGTTCCTCTCAGGTGATCGCCCCTCGTCCCATTCAGGCCCAGCCTGCTCACGGAGGGTGGCTGACAAAATGACCACAGAAACGTCCTTCCCTCACGAAAACGCTGATGACGTTGTTCCGTCATCAGGCGGCAGGTTCAGCGCCGTAAAACGTCGGCTGCCGGCTATAGGACTGACCACGCTTTCCATTGCCGCGCTTGGTCTCGCATTCATATCTCTTCGCGCCGGTGTGTCGCAGGAAAACCGTCTCAGCTACGTCGAGAAGCAGCAAAACGTGGTTTACACACAGGCACTGGCTAAAACCGATCTGGAACCTCTCCAGGCAACCATCAACACGCAGGCCGAGGCGATAAAAAGGCAGCAGGTTCAGCTCGATGCGGTCCGTAAATCTCTCGAAGCCTGGCCTGCCAAAGGCTTATCTGAAGCAGTCGGCCAGGTTCGCCATTCGATCGATGAACTGAACGATTCACAGACTGCACTGCAGAGCCGTCAGGCTGCACTGGAACAGTCAGTTACCGCACTGCAGAACCCGCCTCAGAAAGCCCAGCAGGCCACAGCTGAACCCAAAGCGGCAACGCCTGTAAAAAAGCCGGCACCCGCTAAGCCGCACCGGGCAGTCAAAACCGTGGCCCGCAAAGCGCCATTTGTACTGACCGGCGTTGAAAAGCGGGGCACGGAGTCGTTTGCGGCCATCGCGCCGTCGGGATTCAGCTCGCTGGCTGAAATCCGCCTGATCGGCGAAGGCCAGACCGTTAATGGCTGGACACTTATTCACGCCGGCTACGGGCAGGCGCAATTTCGCGTAAACGGACGCTTAACGACTCTCAACGTTCACTAACGGAGGCGATATGAAGCTAAAAATAGCCAGTCTTGCAGCTATTATTCTCTGCTGCTCTGCGCAGGCCAGCGTTCAGGTTCAGAATTCCAGGGGCGAACCGGTGGATGCGCCGGCGCAGAGCGTGCAGCAAAGCAGCGTGCAGGATCTGAAACAGCAAGCCGGTCAGTGGGGGCTGAGTCAGGACGATTATCGGCGCTATCAGTCGCTGATGAACGGCCCGCGCGGCATTCAGTCACCGGGTCTGGATCCGTTGTCAACGCTGGGTATCGAGGCGCGGAGCCAGGCCGAGCGTCGTCAGTATGCGGAAAAGTGGGTAAAGGAAGAGTTTGCGCGTACGCAAAAAGAGCTGGATTTCCAGCGCGAAGTCACCGCCGCATGGAAGCGGCTCTATCCGGAAACGCTTGCGGTAAATATGGGCAACGCAGCCGGCATTGCGCACGACACAGGAGGGCGGCTGGCATTGTTCGTTAAGTCAGCGGGCTGCGGGCAGTGTGACGCCCGGCTGGCAGCGGTATTAGCCGATAACAGGCCGGTTGATATCTACCTTGTAGACAGCCAGGGCGATGACGGGAAACTTCGCGGCTGGGCAAAAGACCATCACATCCCGCTGGACAGGGTGCGCAGCCGTCAGATCACACTGAATCACGACGGCGGTCGCTGGATGCGGTTCGGTAACGGCATCATGCCGGTGGTTCTGCAGCAGGGGGAAGACGGATGGCAACTCGCCGCATTCTGACCGGAGCGGCGCTGCTGCTGCTTTCATTTTCCACGTTCGCCGGTGGCAAACAGACCGTTCCGGAGGGGTACGTGCGCGTGGCGCAGGCGCACAGCGTGCCGCCGGAATCGCTCTACTCCGTCAGCCTGCAGGAATCATCGCGCAGGCTGCCGCAGGGCGAACGCCCGTGGCCGTGGACCCTCAACGTCGCGGGTAAGGGCTATCGCTATAAAACCCGTCTTGAAGCCTGGCAGGCGCTGCAGGTGTTCATGAAAACGAACTCACTGAAGCGCATTGATGTCGGTATCGCCCAGGTTAATCTCGGCTGGAACGGCCAGCGTTTTACGTCAACCTGGGAGGCGCTGGATCCTTACGTGAATCTCAATGCCGCTGCCGCCATCCTGCGCGAGTGCTGGGACCGGAAACCCGGAAGCTGGCTCGATGCCGCCGGTTGTTATCACCATCCCGCAGGCGGCGCACCCGCTGCCCGCTATCGCGCCTTCGTTAAAAGCAAGCTCGCCATGCTCCAGTCTTCGCCGCATCTGCCGGCGGCTACCGCAGTTGAACAGACAGCGTCCGCATCGGTGCCGGATAACGGCCTCGTCTGGACAAATCCACGGAGTCAGTGATCATGAATCTGAAAAACCTCATCGTTACCGCATTCATCACCTTTTCGCCTGCTGCGCTGGCTGAGCTCAACGTCATTGCAGACCTGGGCGGACAGAGCACGCAGGCTATTTTCGAGGCCGTAAACCGCCAGGATACGCCGCCTGCGCCTGCTGCAGCTCCTGAACAGGGGGAAGCGGCCATGCTGCCCGTTATTACGCCAGAACTTTCCCCCGGAAACGTGACTCCCCGGGCGCTGCAGCTGCCGGGCATCGGAGCGCTGTTTATCATTGGTAATGACAGCTATTCACGGCAGTGGCTGCAGCAGAACGCACAACAGCTTTCGGCCAGAAATGCAGCCGGCCTCGTTGTGAACGTTGAAAGCCTGGCATCGCTGGAATCTCTGCGCGGTCTCGCGCCCGGTCTTCAGCTGGCGCCCTCATCGGGATCTGAACTTGCCCGCCGCCTGCAGCTGACCCATTACCCCGTACTTATCACGGACAGCGGCCTGTCTCAGGAGGTAGGGCAGTGATATCAGCTCCTTACGTCGCGGCACTGCTGATGGCAAATCCGGTCCTGCTGGCCGTCCTGCTGGCCGTGATTATCTTTCTGCTCTGGCGCTTTCGCCGACAGTCGGCCAGCGAGCGGCGGCACCGCCGGTATCGCGCAACGGCAGAGCGCGTCTATACCCGCCTTCGCCAGCTCAGCGGAGACGGGCAGCGCATGAGCTATCTGCGCAAAATTAATCCCTACGTCTTTGAGGAGTTACTGCTGCTGGCATTTGAGCGTCAGGGCTATGCCGTACAGCGCAATGCGTCATACAGCGGCGACGGCGGCCTGGACGGACGGGTACACATAAACGGCGAGTGCTGGCTGATTCAGGCCAAACGCTACAGCCGGGCGATCGCGCCGGCGCACGTTCAGGACTTTGACGCGTTGCTGACGCGCATGGGGCAGCGCGGTCTGTTTATTCATACCGGCAGGACCGGCCAGAAAAGCAGGGCTGTCAGCAGCGGTTCACAGCAACTGATGATTATCAGCGGACAACGCCTTCTGGCTCTGCTGGCAGGTAAACCCTTTAAGGAGTTTTCTTTGTGAGTGATAAATACGTAATTGAGGCCCTTCTGCGCCCGGCTGTGGAGCTGAATACAGCGGTCGCAGCGGGCACTGCCGCCATCGTCTGCGTGACAGCGCCCTGGGCAGTCGCCCTGGCACCCTCCGTCAGCTACGTCACCGCCGGCGGATTCGCCGTGCTTTCTGCCATACGCGCGCGTCAGGGAATACAGGTCATCCGCTACCGCCGCAATCTTCGCCGTTTACCGCGCTACGTCATGACGTCAAAACAGATCCCCGTCAGTAAGCGCCGGCTTTTTCTGGGCCGTGGGTTTCGCTGGACCCAGAAACACACCCAGCGCCTGCGCGATACGCTACGCCCGGAAGTGGCCCACTACCTTAAGCCGTCGAAGCTGTATCAACTTGCCCGCCAGTTAGAGGAAGCGACAGAAAACAGTTTGCCGGCGATCGGCAAGCTGCTCAGTGCCGATACGCCAGTCAATCCGGTTCGCCCGCTTCCTCCGGTTGGCGGTAACCCAGCCGTACACGGCATTGAACCGGATGAAACTGACGTCACGCTGGATTTACGTGAGCGTGTCGGTCACACGGTTGTCTACGGTACAACCCGCGTGGGCAAAACCCGCCTCGCTGAGCTGTTAATCACTCAGGATATACGTCGTGGAGACGTCACCATCGTGTTTGATCCGAAAGGCGATGCAGATCTGCTGAAAAGGGTCTGGGCGGAAGCGCACCGGGCGGGGCGTGGCGATGAGCTGACCGTTTTTCATCTTGGCTGGCCTGAAATCTCCGCGCGGTATAACGCCGTAGGGCGCTTCGGGCGCGTATCGGAGGTGGCTACCCGCGTTGCGGGCCAGCTCAGCGGTGAAGGCAACAGCGCAGCGTTTCGAGAGTTTGCCTGGCGATTCGTGAATATCGTTGCCCGGGCGCTGGTTGCTCTCGGGGAACGCCCGGATTACACGCTCATCACCCGCTACGTGAACAACATCGCCGAACTGTATCTGCGTTACGCCGAAAAAATCATTACCGAGAAACTGCCCGAACTGAACAGTCAGATCGAGAACAATGCCAACGCATTCGGTGATGACGACGTGCCGCGCAACATGCAGGGGCAGCCTGAAGCCATCCGGATTTGGGCAATTGAAGTGGCGCTGAGTTCGGACGCAGGAAACGCGCTGTATGACCCGATACTTGACGGACTGCGCTCTGCAGTACGCTATGACCGTACCTACTTTGACAAAATTGTGGCGTCACTGCTGCCGCTGCTGGAAAAACTGACCACCGGTAAAACGGCGGAGCTGTTGTCTCCCGATTATCTGAATATGGAAGATCCGCGCCCTATTTTTGACTGGGAGCAGGTTATCCGTAAAAAAGGCATCGTTTACGTGGGGCTTGATGCGCTCAGCGATAGCGAGGTTGCCAGCGCCGTAGGTAACAGCATGTTTGCCGATCTGGTAAGCGTAGCCGGTCACATCTACAAGCACGGTATCAACGGCGGCCTGCCGGGTTCAAAAGAGGGCAAAGACCCTATTAATCTGCACTGCGATGAATTCAATGAACTGATGGGCAATGAGTTTATCCCACTCATCAATAAAGGCGGCGGGGCGGGCATGCAGGTGACGGCCTATACCCAGACCTCATCTGATATTGAAGCCCGGATCGGGAGCGCGGCCAAAACCTCTCAGGTTCAGGGTAACTTCAACAACCTGATTATGCTGCGCGTGAGAGAAAACCGGACGGCAGAGCTGCTGACCTCACAGCTGCCGCAGGTTGAAATCTACAGTAAAACGCTGGTCTCAGGTCATCAGGATTCAGCTGACGTTACCGTCAATCACGACTTTACCTCCAGCACCCAGGATCGCGTCGGCACCATTAAGGTGCCACTGCTTGAGCCTGCCGACATTGTCACGCTGCCTAAAGGACAGGCGTTTGCGCTGCTTGAGGGCGGCCAGCTCTGGAAAATTCGCATGCCGCTGCCGGCGGGCGATGCAGGTGACGTGCATATGCCTGAAAACATCGCGCGTCTTGCAGAAGAGATGCGCCGGAATTACCACAGCAGTGAAGGGTGGTGGGACAGCCGCAGTTCAGCAGCTGCGCCAGTGATGGGAGATAACAATGGCTGAGGCTCGTCGTACCGCACCGCAGCAATATCCGCAGCAGCACCCCGCGCAACCGCGTGAGCACGGCCTGCTCTACAACCTGGTCTGGGGCTGGCCGTGGAAACTCGTTGGTGTGATCCTGGCTTCACTGATGGTGAGCCTTGTCATTGAATATGTCGGGATTGCGTTCTTCTGGCCTGAAATGGGGGCAGCGCACAGCCAGGCCGTGATGAATACCGAGTTTGGCTATCTGTCATCTGATTTTACGCGCAGCCTGCTGCTTTCCGAGCCAGCTGCAACAGTGACGCGCTGGATAACGGATGCTTATCAGTGGGCGTTTGTGGACAGTGGGATCATCGGCTGGATACAGGAAAAATATCAGGCAGAGATGAACAGCGGCAATGAGGTATCGCGCAATCTTAAGGGGGCCAGCAGCTGGCTGGGGAATTATCTGCAGCAGTACATGCTGGCAACGGTATATGTCTCTATCGTGACGCTTATCCGCGTCACTATCATTGCCCTTTCTGTACCGCTGTTCGTACTGGTGATTGGTGTCGCTGTGGTGGAAGGGCTTGGACGACGGGATCTGCGCAGGTTTGGTGCCGGTTATGAGTCATCTTTTCTATACCACCGCGCAAAAAGGTTGATAAAACCGGCTGTGTATCTGCCGGTGATGGCCTATCTCTCCTGGCCTTCAGCGGTCTATCCAAATCTTCTGCTGCTGCCCGCAGCGTTAATGCTTGGGCTGACCATTACGGTAACAACAGCATCGTTCAAAAAATATCTCTAACCATGATGACACACAGCCTGCACGCCGCAGGCTGTATTTTTGCTATCAGTAAATTTCTTTCAACGTGCATATACCCCTGTCGGCCCAGGTCAAATCTCTCCCATTAATTATTCATTCACGAACTAAATTAATCACTTCGGTGACCTTAACTCGGAGCTGGACGGAGGCTACTGAAACTTGTTTTCAGAAGCCTGCCGTCAGCAGACAACCCGCATAGCGGGGCGTCAGTGCTTTTAAATTAGTTACAACAATCTCTAATATCTGAACCCACTTCCTTCAGCATTTGCGCTGCTCTCTAAATTTTTATTTTCCCAAAAAGAGTTAACGGCTGAACCCGGCACCCAGATTTCGCATGCTTACCGCACTCAACAACCACTGGAGGTGCATATGAAATCTCTTCGTCCGGCAACACGACTTTTGTTATGTGGCGGTGTGCTGGGCCTGACCTCTCTCGCGTCGTTACCGGCATCTGCATCTGAGAAAGACGAACTGGCGTCCGCGCAGCGGATGATCGTTCAGGTTCAGGCGGCACTGGAGCGGGCGCGAGTAGCCGCAACACAGGCTGACCCCTCGGAGCGTGGCCGCTATTTCTTTGATTATCAGCGGGCAAATGGAGATCTGAGAACTATCAGCGCCGGCATTGATCGTTATCTGGCGCCTGCGCGTGCTCAGCCCCGTGATTTGACCGGCGTGGCCGGAAATTACCGCCGGGAGCGCCCCTGATGGCAATGACCCCTGCTCAGATGGCTGCATTCAAAGCGGGTTCCGGAAATCTGGAGCCATCAGGTCTGCATCTTCTCTGCCTCGGGCTCTTATTCGGATTCATGTTCTGGTGGGCAGCCTGGGCAATCATTGACGTTTACTCGGGTTGGGCAAATCAGCGCCTGAAAGAAGGCGCGGTGGGCAGAGCCGTTGTCCGCTCAATTTTATTGTTAGTTGTAAGTGTCTGGATGTTTGGCAGTTAACCCTTAATCAATCCCTTTATATAGGTGAAATCATGTCTAAATTTGCTTCTGTTGTATCCCGCTCAGCTGCTAAAGCTAAGTCTTCTTACACCCGCGCTCTGACAATGTGCCTGCTCGGCTGGTTGTCTGTTAAACCGGCCTTTGCGGACCTACCAACTGTTGAAGCCCCCTCCTCTAGTGGTCAAGGAACCGGCCTCAATGGTCAGCTGTCGGGTTATATCCAGGATGGTCTGGTTCTTGGTGGACTCATGCTTTGCTCAATTGGGTTCTTTATGGTTGCCCAGAACTGCCTCGTTACTTTCAATGAAGTGCGTAACGATCGTGCCACCTGGGTGAAGTTCGGTTCGATAGTTGTGGTTGGCGTTGCGCTCCTGGTTGCCATGATCTGGCTGCTGGGTAAGTCTGCCGAAATCCTCGCCTAAAGGATATTTCAGAATGGCGACCATCAAATTTTTACCGGATCGCCTTAACGCTGAGCCTGTGGTCTTTCGGGGGTTTACCACCCCCGAATTAGGGCTTGCGGCGCTAATTGGTGTTGCGGCTGGCTTCATTCTCTCCCTGCCTCTGCTCCTTTTCTTCAGCTGGCTGATTGTGCCCTCAGTAACGCTGCTATTCCCTCTCGTCCTGATCGCCTTTGGTGGCCGGTGGCTCAGCAGCAAAAAACGTGGCAAACCCGAGAATTTTCTCTGGCAGCGGTTTGATTTAAAAAAGCGCCGTATGGGGCTGGGCGATCCCAGATTGATTATTGACTCGCGGGGCTGGTCCCTGCGACGCAGCAAAAACCTCAGGAGTACTAAATGAGTCGTTTTCGCCACGCGGTTAAGGGCCGCGATCAGCATATTTTTTCCCTGCGGGCGGCCTGTGTAGTGTTGCTGCTGTTACTGGTTACCACAATGGTGGGTTGGATGCGGGCACCTGAAAACCTGACCATCCACAACCCACCTGATTTGCGTAAAGGAAGCACGCGCCCGTGGTGGGAAATCCCGCCTCCGACTGTGTACGGCTTTACGTATTACATTTTCCAGCAGCTGAACGCCTGGCCCAAAAACGGCAAAGTGGACTATCCCGCCCGCATTCAGTCACTGTCAGCTTATCTGACGCCACAGTGCAAGGCGTTTCTTACTGAAGATGCAAGAGTTCGCGGTGAAAAAAACGAACTGACCGACCGCGTGCGCGTCGTTTATGAAATTCCCGGGCGTGGTTATTCAGGTGACAGCGTGAAAGTCATCGATCGTGATAACTGGGTGGTGAAACTCGACCTTGTTGCCGACGAATACTACCTCACCGAGCCGGTTAAACGCGCGATGGTGCGCTATCCGCTAAAAGTAGTGCGCTGGGACGGCGACTCTGAAACTAATCCATTTGGCATGGCGCTGGATTGCTATGAAGGCATCCCGCAGCGTCTTGCCGCCGCACCTGAACAGCCGAAACCAGAAAGAAAGGGGATGTTCTGATGTTGAATCCATCTTTTACCTCAGGATCACGTGCGTGCCTTGTGGCGCTGTCACTCTCACTGCTGCCAGCCGCAGTGATGCTTTCCGCGTCGGCTCATGCAGACGAACTGATGAAATGGGAGCGCGTACCGCTGCAGATCCCCCTCAAAACAGGCCAGGAACGCGTGATTTTCGTTGATAAAAACGTGCGCGTGGGTTTTCCGCCGGCACTTAACGGCAAGCTGCGCGTGCAGAGCACCGGCGGCGCGGTCTATCTCAAAGCCGACAGTGATTTCCCTCAAACGCGCCTGCAGCTGCAGGACATGGAAAGCGGTGAGGTTATTCTGCTGGACGTCCGTACGAGTGCCACCGCGTCAGCCGAACCGGTTAAAATCGTTTACAGCGGTGACGTCAGCACGGTCAGCAGTGCAGCCGCTGGCGCCGCCCAGAAAGCCGGTAGTGACAGCAACAGCACGCAGGTGAAACGTAAAAAAGTCAGCTATAAGGCTCCCATTCCGGTACTACTAACGCGCTACGCAGCTCAGAATCTGTATGCACCGGTGCGCACCGTTGAAGCCGTGCCGGGCATTCATCCCGTGAATCCGCACCTGCCATCACGCATTACGACGTTATATCCCTCGGCTCCCGTGACTGTGTCACCGGTAGCCGGCTGGGGCGTGGCCGGTCGCACCGTCATCGCGCTGAGGATCCGCAACAGCTCATCACAGAAGGTTGTGCTCGATCCGCGTGAACTGCAGGGCCAGTTTGTCACGGCCACCTTCCAGCACCGCTGGGTGGGCGCCGCCGGCACGCCGGAAGATACTACCACGCTGTACCTGGTTACCGCCGGCCGCCCTGATGACGCTTTTATACGTGAGCCCTCCGTAGCGCATAAAGCTGCTACCCGCCCAGCCCAGAAGGTGATCCGCTATGAAAATTAACTCAAACGGACTGGTTAAAGTGCTGGTTCCGGCCATCCTGGTTGGCGGCGGATTTATTGTAGTGAAAAGTCATAACAGCAAGCCGCAGGAGCCCGCCACACAGGCTGCACATGCACAGACAAACGACGCGCTTAAAAACCTGTCTCCGCAGGAGCTCAAGGCGCTCGGCATCGAGGGCGACACGCCGCAGGATACGCTGAAAACGATCGTGGGCTCGCTAAACGCCGTTCGTCAGCAGCAGGATTCTCTCAACAGGCAGAATGCTCAGTTACTGGACGAAAATGAAAAGCTGCGCGAGCGCAATACCAATGTTTCAGGCCAGGTCAATCAGGCCGTTCAGGGCGTTGAGAAAAGCTATCACGAGCGTGAAAAACAGATGCGCCAGCAGCAGAACGTCCTGATGTCAAAAATCAACGAGCTGACGAATAAACTTCAGGATGCCGGTAAGGATATTGCAGACAAGACAAGAGGGTCTGACAGCGATATCCCGCTGGGTCTGGGCCTCGACGGCATGGGTGCCGGCGGTGGCAATGCCCCTGCCTCCGGCAGTGATGGCCTGATGTGGGTCACGCCCCAGGACACTCCCTCCACGTCCTCAGCGCAGAAAAATGGCGCGTCGGGCAGCAGCGCCGGCAGTTCACAGTTCCCGACGTCATTTCTCAGTGAAAACGCGCTGACGAAGCAAAAAAGCAGTTACGAACAGCAGGTAAAGGGATCAACCGCTGAAAAAGGCGCGGAAGAAGAGGCCGAACCGGTGTATACGCTTCCGGAGAACTCCACGCTGATTGGCAGCCGCGCCATGACGGCGCTGCTCGGCCGCGTGCCGATCAATGGCACCGTAACCGACCCGTATCCCTTTAAGGTTCTCATTGGTAAAGACAACCTGACGGCCAACGGCATCGAGCTGCCGGACGTAGAGGGTGCGATCGTCTCCGGCACCGCCTCCGGCGACTGGACCCTGTCCTGCGTACGTGGTCAGGTCAACAGCGTCACGTTTGTATTTACCGACGGCACCGTGCGTACTCTGCCGAAGCCGGACCGCAGCGGCAAAGGCGGCAATAACAGCAACCAGAACGGCGGAAAAGAAACCGGCACCAGTGGCGGTATCGGCTGGATCTCTGATGAAAACGGGATCCCCTGCATCTCCGGCACGCGCAAGTCTAATGCCTCAAGCTATCTGCCAACGCTCGGACTGCTGGGAGCGGCCGGCGCGGCGGGTGACGCCATCGGCCAGAATCAGACGACAAGCCAGACCAACGCCTACGGCGGCGTGACCTCCACGCTGACCGGCGACGCCGGGCAGGCCGTTCTGGGCAAGGCTATTTCAGGCAGTTCTGACGAAATCACCGAGTGGGTCAAACAGCGTTACGGGCAGACTTTTGATGCTATCTACGTACAGCCGGGTGCAAAACTTGCCGTTCACATTACCCGCGAGCTGGCGATCGATTACGAAGATAAGGGCCGCAGGGTGCGTTACGACTTTACCCTGCCCGGCGAAGACGGCAGCACCGGCGGACTGGACTGAGGAGAATGACCATGAGTATTACTGCAAAATTCGGGGTTTTCATGATTGTTGCAGCCAGCACGCTTGCCGGCTGCTCCACTAACAAAGATGAAATGCTGCCGCCGGGCAACAGCAATATGCTGGAGCTGTGGAAAGGCACCGACGGTGAATCAGGCGTCTCGCGCGGCAGTGAAGCCCGCAGCACGCTGCGCCGTGGCCTGTCTGACAGCGAGCAGCAAGCCGCACTTCGCGACGATCGCAGCTACAGCCGCACGCAGGAGTCCGAAATCAGCCAGCAGTTCCCGCGCCTGCCTAATCCAGACATGGTGATGTACGTGTTCCCTCATCTCGCACACGGAAACACTCCCGTGCCGGGTTACAGCACCGTTTTCCCCTTCTATGACCAGACACAGTACGCCATGCCTGGCGAACGTACGGAGGCGCTGTAATGTTCGGACTCTTTAAAGGGAAATCCCCTGAAAAAAACCGTCACTTAACTGACGTTTCTGAGCAGACCGGCCCGGAGCCCGTTGTCCGTCCCGGTAAAATGTCACAGGCCGATGAAAAACGCGTTTATTCGCACAATCCGTCCATCGTTGATTATCTGCCGTGGGCAGAGTTTCTGGATGAGGAGCAGTGCCTGCTGCTTGATGATGGTATCTCCGTGGGTGCCGTCTATGAAGTGACGCCGGCGGCAACCGAAGGCCGCCCCGACGAGCGCCTGGAGCAGATACGCGACGTGGTGGAAGATGCGCTGCAGGACAGCTTTGACGACCTGGCGAGCAACCCGTGGATCGTTCAGTTCTACTGTCAGGATGAGAATAACGTCGATGCCTACCTTGACCGGCTGCGCGGCTACGTCAGGCCGCACGCGCAGGGCAGCGAGTTTACCGAGGCGTGGCTTAAGGAGACTGAGCAGCATATGCGCGGGATTGCGCGTCCTGAAGGTCTCTTTGAAGACAAGCTGATCACCGGCCAGCCGTGGCGCGGGCAGCAGCGGCGCACGCGCATGGTTATCTATCGCTGGGCGACAAAAAACAGCGCTGATTTAATGTCACCCATTGGCATGCTGAATCAGGCGTGTGAGCGCCTCTGCAGCGCCTTTTCCAGCGTTAACATCCACTGCACGCGTCAGAACGGTCTTCAGGTTCACGCCTGGCTGCTGCGGATGTTTAATCCTGCGCCCGAGGGCATGAATAAAGAAGCATTTTACCGCGCGGCTGCCTATGAAGACAGCCGTGACACACCTGCAGGCATGATCCCCGTAGAGAATGATTTCGCTGAAACCCTGCTGTTCACACCACCACATTCTGACGTTGAAAACGGCGTGTGGTGGTTGGATAACATTGCCCATTCAGCCATTTCCGTGGAGCGCCTGCGTAAACCGCCTGAGCCTGGCACGCTCACCGGCGAAAAGAGCCGCGGTGAAAAGAAAATTAACGCGCTGATGGACACGTTCCCTGAAGGCACCATGCTGTGCATGACGGTTGTCGCAGAGCCGCAGGACACGCTGGAAGAGAAGTTTAACCGCCTGGCGAAAAACGCCATCGGCGAGAATACTGAGTCGGGCCGCGTCCGTCAGGACGTCGCTGCGGTCAAGGAGCTGCTTGGAAACCGCCACAAACTGTATCGCGCGGCCATCACCTTTATCCTGCGGGCAAAAGACATGTCCGAGATGAACCGTAAGCGAATCGAGCTCAGCACCGTACTGCTGAACGAAGGACTGCAGCCGGTACGCGCTGAGCACGAAACAGGCCCGCTTAACACCTGGCTGCGTGCGCTGCCAATGTGCTTTAACCCGCAGCATGACCGGAAAAACTGGTATACCCGCCTGACGTGGGTTCAGCACATAGCCGGGCTGCTGCCCGTCACCGGTCGCGAAACCGGGACCGGGAATGCCGGATTCAGCTTTTTCAACCGTGGCGGCGATGTGCTGGACTTTGATCCCCTGAACAAGGATGACCGCTCTCAGAACGCGCATATGCTGCTGTTCGGACCAACCGGCGCAGGTAAATCTGCCACGCTCTGCTCGATGCTCTGTCAGCTGATGGCCGTTCACCGCCCCCGCCTGTTCATCGCGGAAGCCGGTAACAGTTTCGGGCTGACCGCAGACTACTTTGAAAGTCTGGGTCTTACGGTTAACAAGGTCAGCGTCAAGCCCGGCAGCGGCGTATCGCTGCCCCCCTTCGCTGATGCGCATAAGCTGTTTGACGGCGATGCGCCCGCTCCGGCAATTGATGAGAGCGATCTTCCGGACATTGAAGACGATCCGGATGATGATGAAGAGAACGACAAGCGCGACATTCTGGGCGAAATGGAGATTTCTGCCCGAATGATGATCACCGGCGGCGACCCGAAAGAAGACGCCGCGCTGAAACGTGCTGACCGCGCCATGATCCGCGAGGCGCTGATTATGGCCGCGCGTAAAACCCTGGATGAAGGCCGCCAGATGCTGCCAGGCGACCTGCAGAATGCGCTTAACGCCATTTCACTGGAGACTGAAAGCGGCAACGGGCAGGTACGTAATGAAACCCGCCGGGCAAAAGCGGCTGAAATGGCGGAATCACTGGGCATGTTTACGCAACACGGAAGCTTTGAGGCAGAACTCTTTAACCAGGAGGGTTCTCTGTGGCCGGAGGCGGACGTTACGCTGATTGACCTGGCGCACCTGGCACGTGAAGGGTACGAGGCGCAGATGGCGCTGACGATGGTGTCGCTGACCAACACCATCAACAACATTGCCGAGCGTGACCAGTACCTTGAGCGCGACATTGTTTTTACCGTGGATGAGGCGCACGTTGTGACGGTTAACCCACTTCTCGCCCCCTATATGACCAAAGTGGTCAAGATGTGGCGTAAGCTTGGCGCATGGCTGTGGCTTGCCACTCAGAACCTTGAGGATTACCCGAACGCTGCCGGCAAGATGCTGAATATGGCGGAATGGTGGATCTGCCTGACGATGCCGAAAAAAGAGGTGGAGGATATTGCCCGCTTCCGGACGCTTTCAGAAGAGCAAAAGGCCGTGCTGCTTTCCGCCAGTAAGCTCTCACGGTGCTATACCGAAGGCGTGGTGCTCTCGAAGAAAATTGAAGCGCTGTTCCGCGCGGTTCCGCCCAGCCTCTACCTCGCGCTCGGGATGACGGAGAAAGAAGAGAAAGCCGAACGTAAGGCGCTGATGCGTAAACATAACTGTTCTGAGCTGGATGCTGCTATTCTCGTAGCGAAAAAACTGGATCGTCTGCGTGGATTGATGACGGAAGATGCGGCCGGGATGCCCGAACACAATGATAAGAGAGAGATGCTGACCGCATGATTAAGCTCAAGTATGCGCAACCTCTGACCCAGCGCCCTGCGCCGGACGAAACGCCAACCCCTGTTATGTTCAGCCTGCATCCGCAGGGGGAGCCCGCGATGACGGCAACAACGGCAGAGCGACTGACAGCAATGGAGAACGCGCTGAGGTCAAGGCTGCAACCGCCGGTAACGATCACCTGTAACCCACATCGTATCGGTAAGAGCAGCTGCGTGTCGGTTCATCTTGAGGACAGCAGGGGCAAGCGTGCGGACATTCTGCTGACGCAGGAAGGTCGCGCCGGACTCCCGCTGGATCACGAATTTGACTCGCCGCGCTGGCATGTAAACGTGCCTGACGCAGCTGATATGGTTTTCCTGACGCTATGGATCAACAACATTTTTTCTGACTGAGTTCAAAGTCAGCATGTAACCGGCCCTATGGCCGGTTTTTTTACGCTTAATGACCGAGAAATCGTGTGTAACAGTGTCCGCTATGAGCGAAAAGCGGACATAGGCTTAATGTCAGAATGAAATTTTCTAACTCGCGATTTTGTACGCTGTAAAAAAGCAAGAAGAAAAACTCCGCTGGCGATGAATCTGGTTCGGTTAAACCTGCCTGCGGGGAAGTTTTACCGAATGGCCGGACGGCGCGGGTGCAGAACAGCTCTCACGGAAAGAAGTGTAACGCGCCGCACGGCGCTACATCTAGTATGCCCGGCAGCTGAGGGAGGCACAACATATAGCGTTATCCACAGAAACGGTGGATAAGTGCGGCGATTCGGCAGAATGGGCGTTTTACCGAACGGCGGCAGAAGGGCGTAAAAAAACCGCCTGGCGGCGGCTTTATGCGTTACAGAGAAGGTGTGAAGAGTAGTCTCAAACATCTTTTTTCAGTATTAAAACACTATAGTAAAGCGTCGCTTTAATGAGATGATTGAGATTATGAACCTCTCGAAAAAGTAACAGCGTTTTGCGCAGAAACTCCATAAATGAAATATCTTCCCCTTTTTCCCGATCCATGCCTTCCTTTGTTGGATAATAAGTTATTATTTGTGTTGATTCATTATATTCATACTTATAGTGAGCAATGCCATTTCTTAGGCGGTTATCAATGGCTTTTATTTCGATAGAATAAAAACAGTTATCAATAAACTGAATCTTGCTGCCCAAATCAACGTCAGCAAATCTGTTAAGAGAAGAAAGCTCTTTTCGCAATTCATTTTTTCTTGTCATCTTTAAAGATGGCTCAAATTCGTTATAATCCCCGCGTTTTAATAAATTATTCAGGCCTGCAAGAAGTGTCAATTGCCGGGAAAAAACCTCCGCCAGATCCTTATAGTAGTTATTGCATGAATCAAAGTGATCAGTTGATACGCGGGCAGGAACAGCCGTGTATTTTTTTTCATCAACATAATCATAGAAAAAAGCTGGGCGCAAAGGTAAATCCATCTGGACTATTTTTGGATACAGGGTAAGGCAGTCATGATGTAAATTTGTCAGAAAACGACTTTTGATTATTTCATCAATAAAATCAATGGTCTTATCATGATATGTACTGTGCAGGTAAATATAAAGCTGCGGAAATCCTTTTGCAAGCTCTTCATTTTGCTCATGAATCGCAAAAGGCGAAGACATAATTGACGTTGCTGTGTAGAGTGCGGCAAACACATCCTGTCTTTTCTTAGTTTTCAGGTTAACACCAGGGATCTTTTTACAAACCTTCGCGAAATTTTTTATATCCCCTTTTTTATACTGCGTTATGACGCTTTCCAGCTCTTTCTTTAAGGGGTGCAGCTTATTTAATACTTCCAAGCGAAAAGCTAAATGGCTGAAAGCGTCCTGACCAATTTCATCCATAACCCTGAAAAAGGTTGTCATTCCCTTAACATACTTTCCGAAATATACAGGGAAATCGAGATGAAGATCCACAAAAGGATTTTCCTCCGTAAACGGCCATTCAAAATCCAAGCTGTCTGTGGCCCCTTCCAGATCTCCTTTTTCATCGCCAATAGTAAAGGTGATGCGCTGCTCACATTGAGGACAAGCAAACTGAAAAGGCTGAATATCTCTGTTTGACATGCCAATCCTGCAATTAATTAATGTGTTGCAGGTATCGCATTTAAAGCATTTTAGAATGTTAATTTTGACCACCTATAATGAAATGGACAAGCAGAATCGGCATTTTTCCAGCCTACTTCAGGCTCATAGAAGTAAGTGCTCAGATAGCAAAAAACCCGCTCAGGGCGGGTTCTTTGCTCTGTAGCCTGTGATGCTTCGCGGGCATCAGGCGTACAGCGTGGTGAAATTCTTCTTTTAGCGGGTTAATTATACGTCTTATGACCTACCCTTGCAAATGAGCATTCTATAAGCAGCATTTACCGTTTATAATGCGGCCAGCTAAGGAAGTAAAACTACGTGAAACCGCCTCTGAACGCAGCCCGATCAAGCTCTTCAAAACTGAATTTGGTAGTGAACAGTACCGAAACTGTCGGCAAGCAGGCAGCTAAGGTATAGCCCTCTTCTGGTTTCGCACCCGGAAGCCTGGGCGGCAGCGTGGTGAAATTCTTCTTTTAGCGAAGTGAATGGCATAGCCAGATGGGCGGATTAGAGGAAAGGGGACTGCCTAGTAGCCTACGCGCCACAGAGATGGAGGTGCGGGGAATGATTGAGCTGATTATCGCTATTCTGACCTTAATTGCGGCTATATTGCAGTTGATCAACTGGTTCCTTTAATGGCTCCGGAGTCCGTGAAGGTGAAAGCCTGAACGGGCAAAACTGAAAGGTTTATAGCCGTCCTCTTGGGCGGCTTTTTTCATTTCTAAGCTTAGTTCGGCAGAATTAGGGTTTTACCGAATGCTTGGAACCGGACGTGAAAAAGCCGCCTGACGGCGGCTTGCGGATCGCTCAGTGAGGTACGCCGACGGGGAAAAGATGATTTAACTTTTCCCACAGTTCGATCAATACAAGCATATCCCCCAGGAGCTGGCGTGGGCCGCTCAGAGTTGTCAGGTAAATCCGGTATAAATTTTTCATCGCAAAGCCTCTATTGTTTGTTTCCTGGAAATTGTTGCATCACGACAGAACGGTGCGGCAACGGAAACGAGCTTCGCATTAAGGATTCAGACGATCTTCTTGGGGTTTGACCTGAATACTACCGAGGAAATTTGGCCTCGCACATGTCATCTATAAATCGGACAGCCATTGGTGAGCCGTCGTTTTTAAGGTTCGCCAGAACACAATCCTCATAGCTATGAGGTTTGGTCAAAAAATGATAGACAACGCAAAGTAAGAAAATAAAGGCCGATAAAATAATCATATTTTTCAGCGTCATATTGTTTATTTCGAGTTTCATAAAAGTCCAAGTGAGAAATGTGTTCGCACAGGGGCAGGTGATCGTCCAGTAAGCGATATTGTATCGGTAATATAGGCGTTCTACCGAATGCCCGGTGAATGATTGCCGGGCTGACTGTTTAATGCTAATGTATGCGTACATTAGCATTAACGGGATTTCGACTTATGCGGGATGAAACGAAAAAGGCCATGCATATGTTTATTGGCGGCAGATGTTACACAGCCGAAAACCTCAAAAGGGATTATCTGGCAGAAGTGGCCGGGTACAGTGACGACCGTTGGGAAGCGCCGCAACGCGCCGCACGTCTGGCGGCGGCGGTAAAGCGCTACAAGACCTCAGAAATGCTGCGTTTTATTTTTGCCACCATCGCATACGATCCTGACCCGGATTTAACCCCGCTGGCCGTGAAGCGGCTGTGCAATGCCCTGTTCGGCAGAACGGGTAGCCAGTGGCTGATTGTGGATATTTTCGGGGAGAAGGGGCGACTGCGGCGCAGCGACGACAGCAGCCCGGAAGCCGTGGAAAAAATGGCCGCCAGATACCGGCGTGATGCCGGTCTGCACTGGTCGGCAACGCTGGCGGAAATTGAGCGGGTAAAGCGGCTGTATCAGGCGGGAATCCGGGCATCCAGGGAGAAAGAGGGCTAACCACTCTCAATATTAATGCTAATGTATGCGTACATTAACATTAATATTGAGAGTGGACAGAGACAGTTTAGGTACGAAGATGCAACAGGTAGTCGTAACTTTTAAGGCTCTGAAGTCTGCTGCGATTATCAGCCACGACGCGATCCCAGTAAGGCTTGTAAACGTCCGCAGTATCTGAACTAAGCATTGTCTGCGCCACATGGTCGAACTTAAGCAGGTCGCTGATATACCGCGCGATTTGTGCATCAGATAGTTCAAAGGGGCGTCGTTTCATTGTTTCGTGCAACCTGGACAGTTAAAGGAACCCACGATATTTACAGTTCTAAAAGTCGGATTCAGACAGCTTCCGGATTTCAATTGAATCACCCCAGAGTTGTAAATACAAGTTAACCGCTTTTGGCACAAAGCTGCCCGCGCTGTATAACTCCATGACTGCGGTGGTGACAGGTTCAGTTACCGCTAACTGCAGCACTAACCCCTGCCTCAGTAATTTTCAAAATCGGGAAAAGAGTTTACTGCTGAAAGCCTGACCACGCGCTGCCACTCTGACGGCCTGTTACCGTAACGGAGATCCGCTATGCGACTCAGGCTATTACACTCACTTTTCCTGTTTATACCGTTTCAGCTGATGGCCGGCACCGTTGTGTATACCGATGCTGAACATCCCCCTCAGAATCTGACTGATGACAGTTCGGTTATCTGGCTTGATGGCCCCGACCGCCTGCAGGACTCCATTTTCGGTCAGCTGGCTGCCGATCCGCAGCTGGCCGCTCAGCAGGCTCGCGAAATCATTCAGTCGCCGCAGTGGCCCGGACAGCAGGAGCAGATTGCTCAGGCATACCGGCAGGTTGTGCATGCCTGGGAGATCGGACTACATAAGTTCCCCGCCGTCGTTTTCGATGATCGGGATGTGGTTTATGGCACGTCCGACGTTGCCCGGGCTGCCACGCTTCGCAGTCAGGGGGGTAAATGATGCGTTTATTACCCCGAGCACACTTCAGCGCCGCCGGTGTTACCACCGTGCTGGTAGCAGCCGCGGCTCCCGCCACGGTTTCTGCCATAAATACTGCCGGCATCATTGCCAGCGCCATCACCCAGGACTGCATCAGCTGGCGAGTCAGCGGCATCTGTTACTGGCTGATGTGTACGCCCTTTGGCTGTTCGGTGAAAACCTCCGTTAAGGTGACGCACTTCATTCCTGAAGTGGTGGTGTCCACCTACACCGGCCCGGGCGGAAATCCCTGGACAGAAATGGCGTTTATGAGCGGCGCGTCCGGTACGATCGATAACGCGCTGACCAGCGGTGCGCCAGCCGGCGGCGGTAACGCCGCCGATATCAAGACTCCCGGGCAGCGCAAGTCGAACATCAAATTCAAGTACGCCGATGCGATAGGCCACCCTGCCACCTCCGTCATTGGCGGCAGCATTCCCGGATACTCGTGCGATACCGCCGCCACGCCATTCAATCCCTACTTTCTGAGCACGCTGGATTCACTTGTCTGGCGATCGGGATTGCCTGAGTCGCTGTATCCCGAGGCTCTGGTTCCCGGCCAGCGTGAACTGGGCAGCCAGGTCAGCGCCAACATGTGGGGCAATATTTATCCCCGCTCCGGCTTCGTCAGCCAGACAGACGATGACAAAGCCTCCGCCGTGGTCGCGCAGCGGGTCGCCGACATTATTACCCGTTCCGGGCAGCCTCACGTTTATCAGGTACTGAAGGGCACGCACAAAGCCGGCTACTGGCCGCCAGGCGAGGTGAAAGAAAACACGGGCACGGCGAATCATAAATGGCAGCGCCTTTCACCCACGCTTTCCGCTTCCTGCGCCGTCTTCCCTGACGGCGCGTATCCCATTGCTCAGGACGGCAACGAAGCCTATGCGCTGTGGCAGCCCTACAGCTGCTGTAAGCGACGCGGCCAGACCTTCCTCTATTCAACTGACTTCTGAGAGGCACAATGTCACCAGTTCAATTTAAATCTGCCGCGCTTGCCCTGTGCATTGCGTCCGCAGCGGCATCCGCGCAGGCGGCTGATGATAACCAGTCCGGCGCATTCGGTATTTCACTGCCCTCCGTAAATAACAGCGCCATCGGCTACGGCAAGGACGTCAGCGGCGCGGTTTCTGACAAGCTCTACTACACGCTCGGCGGTGGATCTGTTATTTCGCAGCCGGCAACGCGCAGTAACATGCGTAAGCTCGGCATGAACGTTGGCTGGAGCAGCGATCTGATGTGCGGCAATTTCGACCTGAAAACGACCGTCGGCAATCAGCTTAACGGGGTAACAAACGGCTTTAAAAACCTCATGGGCGACGTGGTGCAGAACGCCACCGGTGCCGTCGCCAGCCTGCCGGCAATGATTATACAGCGTGCCAATCCCGGCCTGTACGACATGCTCACAAACGGCGTGCTGCAGGCAAACGTCTCTTTTGATAAAGCTCAGCTCAACTGCCAGAACATGTCCAAACGCATGATGGATTTTGCCGGCAACAACAAATGGACGCAGGGCGCGGTCATGGATGAGTACCGATCGCTTGTTAACAGCGGAGACGCTGATGCTGTCCGCGTGAATAATTCAGCGGACAAGCTGCAGGGCAACTCAGGCCAGAACTGGATCGGCGGACAGAAACGAGGCGGTCAGGGGCAGCAGGCTATCCGGCCTACCCACGACTTAACCGCTGCGGGGTTCAACATGATGAACAGCCTGCCGGTACTGAGCTCTGATTCTGTCAGCAGCAACAGCTGCAACGGAGGCGCGTGCGGCAAATATGCCAGTGCTGAAGAAGCGGCCAAAGCCGTGGTGCAGGTTGTGGGAGACAGCTCCCTGCGCACCTGCAGCGACGCATCACAATGTACCAGCGGCGATGACGACCAGCAGCCGGGCGCCACGCAGGCCGGCACCGGCTTTGCACCCATCCTGGAAGAGACCACCAAAGAGAATACTGAACAGCTGGTAAAACTTGTAAACGGCACCGAACAGCCCAACGCGACGAACCTGGCAAAGCTCAAAACAGGCAGTTTGCCCATCACTGCAGGCGTTATTAGAGCACTTCAGCGGGATCCTGATAACGCCGCCCTGACTGCCCGCCTCGCCGGCGAGCTGGCGATGGCGGATACGGTTGAAACCGCGCTGATTATGCGCCGCATGATCGTTACCGGCATGTCTGAGCCTAACGCTGCCGCGCAAAATGCGGCCATTGAGGAAGGCGATCGTCGCGTTGCGGCCATCGATCGCGAGATCACCGCATTGCGAAATGAAATGGAGCTCAAGCGCGAGCTGTCCCGCAACTCAGTGCTCACCATTATTGAACGGGAAAACGGGCGCGTTAACAGTAACCCGCAGACGCAGAGCGATGACAGCACCGACAACCGTATCAACCGTCTGGCCGTTCCTGAGACGGAAAACAACTGATGAGAGCGCAGCCTATGAAAACCGCAAACGGGGCGCAACGCGCCTCATTTTTCCGCCGGCACCCCGCGCTGTTTCGCGTGCTGTGTACTGCCGGCGCTCTGCTGGCATTCCTGCTGGCCGGGCTCATCGTCGCGGATCGCGCTATTAAGGATCCTGCGCAGGCAGCTGCATTCCGTGACTGGATGGAGCATGCCCGCTATGGCTGGCTGATATGGCGCCTGGCGATTTATGGTGCGCTGGCGTGGGGTTTTGTGAAAGTTTTCCGTGCGCCGGGCTTCGGCCCGCAACACCGCCAGCCGCTGATCCGCATTGCGGCTGTCAGCCTTATTTTTGCCGTTGTCTGTGAACTGGTGCTGCTTGGCGGCACGGGAGCGTCCTGATGCTGACTAACAGCTACCTGGAATATTTCCTTACCCTGCTCGGCTGGGTGGTTAACAACGGACTCTGGAATATTCTCATCACGACCGGCCTGTTTGCCGCGCCTGTCGCTTTCCGGCTTATCGGCATCTGGCTGAAAGTGCGTGAAGAAGGTGAAGATGAGGGAAATAAAGGTGCCCTGTCCATACCACGCATGGAGCACGCGGTTTACACGTCTTTTCTGGTGATGATTGCCTGCTGTATGCCGCTGATGAACGTCGATATGAGCACGATAAAATATGACACGTCGCGTGCGCAGAGCTGCGGGACGTGGACGCCAAAAGCGCCCGATGACACGGGATATTCACCGGTCATATCGAGCATTAACGATCAGACGGCTGCCGCGCCGGTCTGGTGGTATCTGATTCACAAGCTGGCAAAGGGCATTACCCAGGCGTCTGTTGCCACTATCCCCTGCCGTCCGGACATGCGTCAGCTCCGCTTCGAGGTGCAGCATACGCGGATTAACAACAAATCTCTCGCGGAGGAGCTGCAGGACTTTACCAACGACTGCTATTCGCTCGCGCTGTATATGTGGAAACGTCAGGATCAGGGGCAGACGAAAGATAAAGCCACGCTGCGTGATATTGAGTGGATTGGCAGCAAAACCTTCCTCAGTAATTATTACGGCAGTCTGCAATCGAAAACGCCCCGGGCAGAATTTGCCTGGAACGAAAGCCGCGACAGCGGCAGGCCGGATACCGGCCGGGGCGGCTATCCGACCTGCAGCGAGTGGTGGAATAAAGCGGATACCGGGCTGGAGGCCCGTGTCGTCGATCAGGCTGACCCGGGGTTATGGACCCGTCTGACAGCTGCCATGAAAATGATCGGGGGCAACTCAGCGGACTATAAAGAGGCCATTATCCGTCGCCTGGTCAGCCCTGAGAGTCTGACCGTATCACAGGGCGGACACGTCTATGCCGGCTACGGAGGCAACGCCGATTTCACGCTTGATAACTCCGTAGCCCGCGTGGCTGCGATCGGCGGCACCGCGTTAGGCAGTCTGGCAGCGTTCCCGGCATTTGATGCCATGCGCCAGGCGCTGCCAATGGTCCAGGCCGTGTTGCTCATGGCCGTGGTAGTGATTCTGCCGCTTATCCTGGCGTTCTCTGCCTATGAAATTAAGACCGTTATTACGCTCACGTTTGTGCTTTTTGCGCTGAACTACCTGACGTTCTGGTGGGAGCTGGCACGGTGGCTCGACAGCTGGCTGCTGACAGCGCTGTACAGCTCTGACACGCACAGCAGCTTTAACATGGCTGGATTTCAGAACAGTTCGGATGACCTGATCATGAACTTTGTTATGGCCACGATGTTTCTGGTACTGCCTGCAGTATGGATGGGAGCACTTTCATGGGCTGGCGTACGTATCGGCGGCACACTGGATGCTGCGTTCAAAAGTGGCACAAACGATGTACAAAAGGCGGGAGGCTCAGCTGTAAATACAGCTAAAAGTGCCGCTAAGCTATGATTTTGTTAGAGGGCATGGATGCTCTCTAATCTTCATCGTCTTCGTAATTATCTACCCTGGATGATGTTGCTCCTGGCATTGATGAGCCTGTATAAATCCCCGTTCCCTCATAACCATCACGCCACTCAGTCCCATAAGAAGGGGCATGATCATCGCTGCAGCCATCTTCACCGCTGATAGCTATGTTGCACAGCATATAAACAAATATCCCGCCAATGGTGATAATGGTTCCAAAGATCACTCCACATGCGACCGCAGTACACAGCGCTACAAAGCAAGCCAATGGAACCGGTATGCGCCCTAAAAAAGCAGGAAGTCCACGCCTGACAGCCCATGCGATACAAATATTGTTGGCAGCTCTCGCGGTTTTAGAGAGCCTGAGCCAGAACCCGGCGGCACGCCTTCCTCTGTTAAACGCTGAGTTATCCATAGCCTCTCCTTAGAATAATTTTTGAGTTTACCTGTCACATAGAAAGTCTGTGGAACTTTGGTTGTAACATTTATCTGACTGACTCTCAGCATAGAACATAACCCCATACGCGAGCATCGCGCCTAAGCACGCGCCAAAATAGGGTGTATATCTTAATTTTAGACGCCTACCCAATATCACTCCAAAGCCGATGCAGTGGATAAATAAGAGAATAATTAGGAAGTTATGTGACATAGTCACCTCTATTCATTAATTGAACTTTCATCATGCTCAGCAAGGTAACGTTTAGTAATCCTGATTACCTGCCGTTCAGAAACCCCACAAATATTGGCTGTTTCACGAATACTCATCCTGTTATGTAGCCGCAGTTTTATAACGTTTTTATGCATTTGATGGTTAGCCTGCTTTCCTTTGAACTTTCCTTGCTCAACAGCTTTTTTGATACCCTCTTGCTGCCTACGTCTGCGATCCTGATAGTCCTTACGGGCTATAGCTGCAAGCATATCTAACATCATTGCATTTATTGCTCTGAGCATTGCAGCAGTAAAGTCGTCACTTCTCTGGTTCTCCAGCGCGACGTAACTGGTTGGTAGATCCAGACTTACTATCGATAGACTTTTACTGTTAATCAATTCCTTGAGTTTTACCCATCCAGCATCATCAAGACGAGAAAGCCGATCTACTTGCTCAATCAGTAAGGCATCCCCTGGCGAAGCATTCTCAAGTAGCCGCATAAGTTCGGGCCGCTGAAGTGAAGCACCAGAAACATTCTCTACATACCAGCTTGCTACACGATGGCCGCGCTCAGCTACAAATTGCTGCAGGCTGTTTTTAGCACGCTCGGCATCTTGTTGCCGGGTAGATGCGCGGAGGTACGCAAAAATGTACATTTTTCAGGCTACCATGACTTATAGGTGATGACTTATCATAGCATGACTTTTAGGTAATGACTTAATGGTAAAATGGGTGCATTTGAGGGGGTGACTTTTGGGTATACCCAGTGCTCAGCTACGATGGATACGGGCAGTTTTAGTAAGCTGGCACAGCATATGATACATGGCGAGTCGCGCTGCAGGGGGCTAGCAGGCAGACCGGCAGAACGCCATTGATTGACAGCTGTACTACAACATAAGGCTGCTAATAATTTATCAGGGGCGCTGGGCTGGATGCACAGCGCTCGTGATATCAGAAGATGACGATCCGGATGAGTATTAATTTATAAAGAACTAAAACAGGCGGGCGTGCTCTATCAGTGATGGTTAAGACACATAATATCTACTCACAATGAACAGGGGCGATTAAACTTGGCCTCAGGCGTTTTCATTACCGGGGGTAGCTGATTTCAGGCCACCACCGCGGGATACACAGGTAAGATACTCTATTATATTGATTTTATTTTAATACCTCAGTTATCCTGCCACTGATAAGCTGGTTGAAAAAATAATAACAACCTCAAAAAAGAAATCGGAAATATGCATGAGCAGACATCCGTACCAGCCGTGAATAATACGAGGGATACATTATTTATCGGTTTTGAAAATTAAGCGCCATTTTCCCGGAGGAATGTTAAATTTTTTAGTGAAAAGTCTTGTGAAGGTTTGCTGACTTGAAAACCCGAGCTGAAGCGCAATGGATCCTACCGGTTCATCTGTCCAGAGAAGTAAGTATTTTGCCCGGGAAAGCTTTTTATTTTTTATATAGCTTCCAATTTGATAACCCGTAAAATCGTAAAATTTACGGTACAGGAAAAACTTAGAGTAGCCTGATTTTTTTGCAATATCGTCGACCGTCAATACGCTTTCAATACGCCCATCAATCCACTTAACCAGTTCGCTGACAATCCATTCATCCTTATTCATAAATGCAACCAAATTATTAAGAAGAACATGTTTAAATGTATCAAAAAACAATATAGCACGCCAGGCATAAATATCCGGAGCTATCAGCGGCATCAGCCATTATTAACGCGCATGCGCGCGTGTTTAAACTTTTGGGCACTTCAGGAGATGCATACTCCGAACGAAAGAACTTTTCTTCGAAAAAAATATTGTATTCAAATAAATAAGAAAGCATAAAAGTTAATTTTAATTCTGTTTTCATTTACTACTTGACCAGACACGCCGTACTGGTACCTTTGGGTAAGCCAGAGCAGATGAATCATCTAATCCTGTCAGGGGGTAAAAGGTCTGTCAGCTCTGGCGTACCTTTTTCAATTATAAGAAAAAAGCGCTTCTCTTATCACCTTCTGCGCCAGCAGAGGATCCTGCGAAGCCTGGGCTTTTTCAAGTTCATTTATGTTCAGTCGGTTAATCGATTTATGAATAAATTTCAGATAGTCAATTGACATTTCTGCCGCTTCAACATGGTTTTCCCTGAAAGGGAACTGATCGAGTTGCCAGACGCCTTTCCATTCATTTTTATGGAGTACATAGAAAAATTCAAAAAGTTCGATTGTATTTATGGAACCAACTACTAAATCATCATCCCATCCCCGAAAATTATCGTTAACATCAATACCAAACAGCCTGCCCCGATCAAGAATTAGCTGCGCTGAATCGGCTGGAGATTCTCCAGCAAATAATGAGTGCCCGAAATCAAGTAAAATACCAATATTATCACATCCGGTTTCTTCGATAACGAGGAGCGTACGGGCTGCCGAGTTCCAGTTAAGTTTTACCCGGGGTTCACGAGGTTTATATTCAATTGCAAACCTGATATCCGGGTTTTTCTGCGCAATTTCTTTCATCCCCTCAGTCGCATGTTGCCAGATCTGGCGATAATCCACCTGAAAGGGATAGTCCCATCCATCCTGGCCGGCCCATATTTTTACATATGAAGCATTCAGCTGTTCTGCAGCGACAGCTGCATCATTTATATGCTGTATTGCTTCCAGTCTTTTTTCTTTACAGGGATTCGTCAGGGCACCTTTGGCATAGCTTCCTGTATAAATCTCAGGTGTGATACCAATGACTTTTAAATCGCAATGCTGCAGTTTAAGTTTAATATCTTCAATACTTACGCCTTCAGTAAACGGAAACGGAATATCCACGTACTTTAAATCTCTTACCCGTGCAGCCTGTTCAATCTGCTCAAGCGTCGATAGTGAGGGGCCGTACCCGTCAGTTGCAAATCTGTCTACATAATTTGCGAAGTGCCACAACCCTGCACCAAACTCAGGTGAAAAACTCATTATTAACTCCGTTATTAACAGAAGGATGAAATAAAAAAACGCTTGTTTATTTAACTGTAAATCAAGTTTCAGTTTAGACAGAAAGTCCGTGCCCGCAAGACCGGGCAATCGGAAAAAAAGCTATTATGAATATATATTCATAATAGCTTTTTTATTTTATCAATAAAATCATGTTGTTAAATACAAATCCGACTTCAGCAGCTGGCGCTAAGAAATTTTTTATCTATATTTACTGCTGGCTTTTTTAAAGGATGTAATTTATCTGATCAATTATTACATTCACATGCGTTAGGGAAAGATTCATTATCATAAATATGTCAGCCAGGAGTTTAATATGAAATACAAAAAACTAGGTAATGCAGGAGTATATATATCAGAAATAACATTAGGAACCGTACCTTTTGGTGGAAGGGCAGGGTTTGAGAAAACAGGCGCGGTGGATGTAAAGCTGGCAACGCGCATGACTGATATGGCTATAGAGGCTGGCGTCAACTTTTTTGATACGGCAAATCTTTATTCTCATGGCGGAGCTGAAGGGATATTAGGGAAGGCGTTAGGTAAAAAGAGAAATGAAATTTTACTTGCGACAAAAGCCCGGGCCCCGATGGGCGATAATATCAATAACAGCGGAGCCTCACGGTATAATTTAATAAAATCGTGTGAAGACAGTTTACGCCGGCTCAACACCGATCATATCGACCTTTACCAGATCCACAACTGGGATGGCTTAACACCGGTAGAAGAAACCTTACGTGCACTTGAAGAACTCGTCAGTAGCGGGAAGGTCAGATATACAGGCACATCTAATTACACTGCGTGGCAAATGATGAAAACGCTTGGCACTGCACAGATGCATAACCTGATGTCGCCGGTTACCCAGCAAATTTACTATACCCCCGAATCCCGCGAAGCCGAATATGAATTGCTTCCGATGGCCCTTGATCAAAATCTGGGAACACTGATCTGGGGGCCGCTAGGAGAAGGACTTCTGACGGGAGCCGCAGGAAGGGGTAAAAAAGTAAGCGAACTGAATCGCCAGGGAAGTGGCTGGCCAGAACCCTATATTCATGACATGGAGCATGCATATACGGTTATAGACATACTTAATGAAGTAGGCGCTGAGAAGCAAGCCTCAGTGGCACAGATATGCCTTGCATGGCTTTTAACCCGCCCGGGGATCACTTCAGTCATCGTTGGCAATCGTGATGAATCCCAGCTGCTTGAAAACCTGGGTGCGACCGACATCAAACTCAGTGACGAACAACTGAAACGAATTGAGCGGGCCACGCGGCCGGCACCTCAATATCCCTACTGGCACCGCTTCACGGCAGGAATGGATCGCATTGACCCTTCTGAAGAACCTTTCCTGAACGAGTACCGGGAAACGTTACAGGAAAGATCAGATCTGGATAATAAAACAAAGGGATTATCATAGAGCACGCTGGCCTCGTCGGCATTATGCCGCCGGGGCCTTTGCGATTATGAAAAGATAAGTCCGCCATCAACGTTGATGGTTTGCCCGGTAATGTAGCGCGCATCGTCTGATGCCAGAAATGCCACAAGCCCGGCCACGTCCGCTGGCTTACCGGCACGCTTGAGCGGAATGGTTTCCACCCATTCAGCCATGAGTTCGCCTTTGCCATATGATTTTTCAGGCTTACTCAGAATCTCACCCCAGACGCGATCGTTATAGTCCCACATATCACTTTCAATTATCCCGGGACAAAATGCGTTTACCGTAATACTCCACGGAGCCAGCTCCAGCGCCAGGCTCTGAGTAATGCCTATCACACCCATTTTACTTGCGGCATAATGAGGAGTATAGATAAAACCTTTACGCCCCTGACCCGAAGACGTATTAATTAATGACCCGTAATTCTGTTTAACCATATATTTCGCTGCTTCTCTGCAGCACAGCCACACTCCGGTCGTATTCACGGCCAGGATTTTTTCGAAATCAGACTTCGGCATTTTATCAAAGTGTTCAATGGTGATGACACCCGCGTTCTGAACAGAGACGTCTATCGATCCAAAATGTTCATAAGCACGCTGATACAATGAGACAACCTCATCTTCATTAGTGACGTCAGCCTGAATCGATATAACCTCACTGTCATACTTTGATTTAAGCTTCTCAGCAGTCTCATGTACCAGCTCTGCGTTCGATACCATGACAATTCTGGCACCGTCTCCAGCAAAGCGTTCTGCGATACCGGCTCCAATTCCACGGCATGCACCAGTAATAACCACGACCCTTTTCTGCATATTGCTTTGCATAATTACTCCTTGTTTTTAGCTGTGCTTAACCTGATGAGCCTGATCGGCAAGCTGCTTTTTGTCATGGCGGCGCAGAAGAACGACCTTGCTCTGCAGTCGCTGCTGGAACTGGTCGATTACGACGGCGGTAACGATTACGAGACCTTTTATGACCATTTGCCAGAAATCACTGACGCCCATCATGACCATCCCGTCTGCCAGGAAAACGATCACAAATGCACCTATAATTGAGCCAGATACGCGCCCACGCCCGCCGGCAAGTGCCGTACCGCCAAGTACGGTCGCGCCAATCGCATCCATTTCAAACATATTGCCCGTCATCGGGTGCGCCGTTTGTAACTGCGAGGCAACGATAAGACCGACCAGCGCAGCACACAGTCCGGAAAAGGCATAGACAAAAACTTTTACCTTGATAATGGGAACGCCGGCCAGTCGCGCTGCCGATTCATTACCGCCGGTGGCATATATATATCGGCCAAGGGGGGTTTTACGAGTTATATAGAGGCCAAGCAGTAAGAATACGATCATCAGCCAGATGGGAACGTAAACGCCGAGCAGGCTTCCCGACCCCAGGAAAGAAAAACCCGTATTCCCGAGCTCATTCATGCCTACCAGGTTGGCATAGGTACTGCCATCGTTAAACAGTAACGCAGCGCCTCTGGCAACGTACATCATGCCCAGCGTACAAATGAAAGGGGCAACACCCAGCCGGGTTATAACGGCGCCATTGATAAGGCCAAGGACAATTCCAAACACTGCCACCAGGAAAATGACTTCAGGCACGTTGAAAAAGACTGTATTCCCCCCCCACAAGGGAAGGCCATTTGTAAGTAAAGCGCCAGCCACCATACCCGCTATGCCGGCAACAGCACCGACTGATAAATCGATACCACCCGTTAAAATGACTAACGTCATTCCTATGGCCAGCAGGCCTGTTATGGCCACGTGCTGGGTCATGATTAACAGATTTGAAGCGGTAAGAAAATTTGGAACCATAAAGCTGAAAAAACCAACGACGATCAGGAGTGCGATAAACGTACGGGCTTTAAGCAGGTACATATAAATAAGGTATTTTTGATTCATTTATTATCTCCGGCTCACATCAGTCATGCGGCGTTGAAGCACTGATTAATTTTTCTCTGGTAACCGCTGAGCGCGGCAGGTCTGCCGTAATCCGGCCATCGGCCATAACCAGTACGCGATCGGCCAATGCCATGACTTCATCGAGTTCAGATGAGGAAAACATTACTGCCAGCCCTTCATGGGCCATCTTCCCTATCAGATGATAAACATCCGTTTTAGCACCCACGTCGATCCCGCGGGTTGGTTCATCTAATAAAACAACCTTCGGGCCGGTCATCAGTGCTTTTCCGAGCACGACCTTTTGCTGATTTCCACCGCTCAGCGACGTAATGGGGAGCTCCGTATCACCCGCTTTAATGGCCAGCTCAGTAACCATTTTTTCGACCTTGTTATCTTCCTGCTGCTGACTCAGCAGACGTAGCGCCCGACGAAATCCGCGTAAGCTCAAATCCGTCAGCGTCATGTTTGTCTTTATGGACATCAGCTGAACAACACCTTCGGCCTGCCTGTCTTCAGGTACCAACGTCAGGCCTTTTCTCAGGCGCACCTGAAAACTTTTTTTATCCAGATTTTCACCATCCAGGACTATTTTACCGGACTGAAGGTGCATCATGCCGATAAGGCCCTTGAACAACTCTGTGCGGCCTGCACCCAGGAGGCCATAGACGCCTATCACCTCTCCTTTTCGCAGGGTAAAAGACACATCATTTAACCTGTATCCTCCATTCTGATGAAGCGCCGTCAGGCCTTCAGCATTGAGGACCACCTCACCCTGGGTAGCCGGGCTGTAATCAAAATGTTTTTTCTTGTCACCCACCATTTGCTCAATGATCCATGGCACACTCGCGTCACGTACATGCCGTTCGCTTATGAAGCGCCCATCACGAAAAATCGTAATGTGGTCCCCGATTTCCATCAGCTCCTCAAGGCGGTGAGAAATATAAATAATGGTCACCCCCCGGCGTTTTAACTGTGCGATAACGTTAAAAAGGACCTTAACCTCTGACTGACTTAAAGCACTGGTAGGCTCATCCATAATCAATACGCGAGCATCTTTAGAAAGCGCACGGGCAATTTCAACAAGCTGCTGATGACCGATACCCAGTTCACCTAATGAGGCATACGGGTCTACATTCAGTTCCAGCCGTTCAAGCAAAGACTTTGCGAGTTCATATTGATATTTTTCGTTTATAACTCCACGCTGAAAAAATTCATTTCCCATGAAAATATTATCCATCACGTTCATATTCGGGAAAAGATTCAGCTCCTGAAATATAATACTTATTCCATGCTTTTCAGCTTGATGCGTTGAATTAAGGCTGACCGCTTTACCATCTAAAATGATTGAGCCAGACGACGGGGTTTCAACCCCGGCCAGCATTTTCATCATTGTTGATTTTCCCGCACCATTCTCGCCTATCAATACATTAACTTTATTTCTGTAGACACGATAGTTAACCTGATCGAGCGCGGTCACCCCGGGGTAAACGCGCGAAACATCGCGCGTTTCAATAATAACGTCTGAATTTACTGACATGTCAGACCCCTCAACTTTTATTTACTTTAGCAGGAGTGACATCAGGTAATGTCTGGGGAATATCCCAGCTGCTGAATACTCCGGTAACAGAAATCTTATTCCCGCCTGCTGGTTTAATATCCTTGAGCATATCAGCAGCCTGCTGATTAATTTCTTTGCCATAATCGCCAAAGAGCACCTGATCATTGAAGTCCTGATAACTGGCCCCTCTGTATGCATCACGCAACGTAGTTCCACGAATAATCGGGCCAATTTGAACAGTGTAGCTATTGCCCTGATCATCCTTGATTATCATTTTTCCGCTTCGGGATGCCGTATTGATTTTTTCCACGGTCCCCGTGATGGTGACGTAAAAGTTGCACGGACTTTCTTCCTGGCTACGGTAACCATATTTCTTGCATGCTTCGTCAAAACTTCCGGCAGACTGAAGATCTTGCAAAAGTACCTGCGCCGGACGCGCCTCTTTTTCAATCTGAGGAACGATTTGCTGCTGCCACGTTTTTTTTATATCCGCCATATGGGGATTTGGCGGGTTTTTAAGATCAGCCAGCTGTTTTTCAGATACCAGCCGGCAGCCGCTGAGTAAAAGAAGCGCGAAAATTACCACTAAATTTCTGTACATCACGAACTCCTCTGCGCCCGCAGAGCGGGCGCGACGGCAGGTACTTAGGATTTAAAGTTAAAGTCCGTTACATTTTGAGCGTTTTCGGGAGTGATAAGGATCCCTCGGAACATGACGCGCTGTTTTTCAGGCTTGGTTCCTTTCTGAATAAAGTTATCCAGGTCAGTAACACCCTGTGCAGCAATAGCCTGAGCCTGAAGCATTACTGTTGCCTTCAAAGTACCGGCTTTAACGGCATCGCGCTCATCGTTACTTCCGTCGATCCCAACAACAATTACGTCATTACGGCCAGCCGATTTAAGCGCGGCAATGGCGCCCAGCGCCACCGGACCATTGCCACAGATAACACCTTTCACATCCGGATGAGCCTGAAGGATACTGTCCATAATGCGTTTACCATCGATTAACGTACCCTTTGCATCCTGACGTGCCACGCTTGTCATATCAGGATATTGATCCAGTACCTGATGAAAGGATTTAGAGCGTGTAACGCAGTTATTATCGGCAAGGTTGCAGGCCAGTTCTGCATACTTGCCTTTTTCACCCATTTGTTCGACAAAAATATTTGCCACGTCAGAACCAGCCTGGAAGTTATTATGGGTGATTTGTTCCAGAGCCACGTTATCAACAGGAATTTCCCGGTTAACCAGTACAACGGGTATTCCTGCGTCCTTCGCTTTTTGAACCGCTGCGACGCTTGCGGTCGAATCAGCATTATCAAGAATGATGCCCTGAACTTTTCGGCCGATTGCAGCATCGATTAATTCATTTTGTTTTTTGACATCTTCACCGTGTGAAAGAACACTGGCCTTGTAGCCTAACTCCTGTGCTTTAAGGCTGGCCCCCTTCGCTTCCGCTGCGTAATAAGGATTATCCAGTGAGTTCACGAGGATCATGATGGTTCCCTTCTCAGCCGCATAAATATTGCCCGAAAATACGCAGGCGGTACAAATACCTAAAATTGATAAGCGAGTTTTCATAGGGGTTCTCTCAGTGTTCTGATTTATTGGGGTACAGAGCTTTTATTTTGTATTACACCAACACACTAAACATTAAAGTGACCGCTCTAATGAATAAGCCAGCTTAACGCCTGTTTCATCCGGCAATCAGGGTCAGTCAGGCTGCCTGATGAAGCTCCGTTCCCTGAATCACAGAGGTCCTGTTCTGCCCTGTGTACCGCTTTCAGACGCCTCTGCGGTAAAGCTGAACATTTTCGGTTGGTTTTCGAATAAAAATATAAACGATAAACTGACATCAATTTGTGGTAGAGATCATGTTTTATGCACAGCGTAGTAAAATTATTAACAATATATAAATATCAATAAGTTAAAATGTTAACGGTAACGTATGTTACCTTTTTCTGAAAATAATTTAATCTATATATCAGTAGCTTATTCAATATGCGCTTTCGAACGAAAGCTGACGTCCTCTTTACGTTCGCTGCAATTGCGTTAACATGAGATAAATTTCAGGCGCATCGGAATGCCTGTGGCCTACCTTGTCTTGATTAAGGCGACCCTCCTTTGAAAAGTAAAAAAGAACAAATTGCTGACGTGATGCAGCGCAGAGAAAAAATCCTGGAGATGGTCAGAGAAGACGGCAGCGTAACCGTAAAATCTCTTACCGACACATTTGGCCTGACGGAAGCGACAATCAGAACGGATTTACGGGTGCTGCAGCAGCAGGGATTTGTACAAAGATACCACGGTGGCGCCACGCTAATGGCCGGCAGGCAGAACACCATAGCCCTGATGCTTGAAAGGCAAATACAGCTGACGGAAAAAGGAGCCATAGCAAAATTAGCGGCTACCTATATTGAAAACGGGGATACGGTAATTTTCGATTCCGGCACAACGACAACCCCTATTACTGACTTTCTCACTGACATTAATAAATTATCTGTCATTACGCCTGCAGTAAATATTGCCCTTAAACTGGGTGGCGAACCGGGGATAAATATCCTTCTTACTGGCGGCACGTTCAAATTCCCTACGATCTCTACAACCGGAGAGAAAGCAGCTTCTTTTTTTGAAAACGTTCTGGCAGAAAAGCTATTTCTCGCAACTGCATGCATCTCATCTAAGTTTGGCCTCAGCTATCCCAGTGAAACTGATATTAAACTGAAAATGGCCATGTTAAATGCAGCAAAAACAGTTTTTGTACTCGCAGATTCCAGTAAGATAGATAAAGTTTCAATGTTTGCCATGCCCTGCTCATGGGATAAAATCAATTACCTGATTACTGACAATGGGATCACAGAGCCACAGGTTAAAGCTTTTACAGAATTAGGAGTGAAAGTCTTAATAGCCGATGTACGAAACTAAAATCCACAGCACTGCTTGAATTATTCAGGTTAGTCAATTGTAAATACATGCCACAGGCATTCGTATTTTAAACAAGATTAACCTGGATATTATTCTCATTTAAAAACTGGCGATATTTTGGCAATAATTCATTATCTGTGATCACGCGTGAAAAGGTGGGCGCAGAAAGCAGGGGGTAGGGATGTATAACGCCAAATTTAGAGGAATCTGCAAGCGCTACCGTTTCAATATTTTTTGCCAGGATAGTACTGTTTACATCGCAGCGCATCATGTCATTGCTGGTAAATCCTGTCGTGGGGTGCCATCCATCAATGCCTAAAAAAGCTTTGTGAAAATGTACCTGCTGAATATCTGCCCGGGTTAACGGTCCCACAAGGGATTCGCTTTCCCTTTGCAAAAGACCACCAAGCATGATGACAGAATGTGATGTATAACGAAGCAATCCCGCAATATGCTGATTCGAAGTAATTACAGTAAGGTTTTCTTTATCCTCAAGACGTTCTGCAAGGAATGCATTTGTACTGCCGCCGTCTATATAAATAGTTTCACCATTCTTTATAAGTGACAATGCATATTCCGCTATAGATTTTTTGATGTCAAACCGCTGCTGTATCCTGACGCCTATATTACTGCTTTCCAGGGCTAAAGCTGACCCGTGAAGACGCACAAGATATTTTTTCCTGTCAAGCATACTCAGATCGTTGCGGATAGTAACTAAGGATACCTCCGTAAATTGTGCAAGTTCATTGACCGATATTCTCCCTCGTTCATTGACGAGTTTCAGAATATATTTTTGTCTGGAGTTCATGAATTTTGCCACCAGGTTCTCAGGTCCGGCTGCCCGACTTAAGCTGATGCGCTTAAGCTGAAAGCAGCACTGATTTACTTATTCAGGGATCCGGCCATCTCTGGCCGGATTTTTTACTGTTTATTCAGTGAAGATTAATCGCCTTCCGGCAACGCATACGCTACCACGTAATCTCCTTTCGCCGTTCTCATGAAGTGATGGCCGGTAGCCTCAATGACAACATACTCACGTCCGTTATGTTCGTATATGGCGGGATTGGCCTGTCCTCCTGCCGGCAGTGGTGCCGACCACACGGTCTTACCAGTGCGTATGTCGATTGCGCGGATCAGATCGTCAGTGGCCGCAGCGATGAAAATCAGGCCTGATTTTGTAACAACAGAGCCACCATTATTCGGTGTACCGATGTTGATAGGCATCCCTGTCGGTAATCCGAAGGGCCCGTTCTTGCGTGCCGTTCCCAGTGGACGATCCCAGATAGTATGTCCGGTACGTAGGTCAATGGCCCTGATGCCGCCATACGGAGGCTCTTTACACAGCATGCCGGTAAACTTCATTTGCCAGCCAGCATTGACATCTACCGCGTACGGGACGCCTTCCTGAGGGTCACTGGCACCCTCTGCATGTCCCAGGGTGTCCTGACCGGCACTGATGGAATCCAGCGCGTGCCAGCCAAGTTTGTTAGCAACTTCACGCGGAATGAGGTGCGTGTAATTAGGCATATCATTGTAATTCGTGATCAGGATCCCTCTGGTCGGATCGACTGCAACACCGCCCCAGTCCACACCACCGTTATAACCCGGATAATCAATGATGGGTTTATCAGCAGTAGGCGGCGTATAAGCACCCGCGTAGTTTGCCTGATGATATTGTATGCGGCAGTAAAGCTGATCAAGAGGCGTCAGGCCCCATGTACTTTCCGGAGTAAGATCAGGTTTACGCAGGCTGTTAAACAGCGAGTGCGGCTGCGTTGCTGCGCGGGCATCAGGTTCAAGTCCTCCCTGTGGCGCCGGACGCTGTTCTACCCCGAACAAGGGCTTACCCGTTTCGCGATTCAGTACATAGACTTCAGCATTCTTGGTCGCAACAACCAGGGCCGGGATCGTTTTGCCGCCTTCTCCGGGATAATCAACAAGAGTCGGGGAAGCTGCTGCGTCATAATCCCACACGTCGTTATTAGCCGTACGGAAGTGCCAGCGCGGCATGCCTGTTTCAACATCCAGGGCAGTAATTGAAGGAGAAAATTCAAGCTCTTCCTTTGTTCGTGTACCACTCCAGTAATCACCCGAAGCATTGGCAACAGGTAAAAATACGAGCCCTAATTTGTCATCGCCCGTAAAGGTTGACCAGACGTTGGGTGATCCCCGCTTATAGGCATTGTCGCCGTAGCGTGGTTTCGGATCGTAAGGTGCAGCAGCATCCCAGGCCCATTTGAGCTCTCCTGTTTTTACGTCAAAAGCTTTTACGACACCCGGAGGGCCAAAAGTACGCTGACCGTCCACAACCTGATGTCCGACAATGATGGTATCCCGTACGATAACGGGTCCGGACGTTATGGCTACGTACCCTTTGTACGTTTCGCCCATATTTTCCAGAATAGATACTTCGCCTTTATTACCAAAGTCTGTACAGCGATGACCTGTGTCCGCGTCAACCTCTATAACCCTGTTATCAAGTGTTCCCATGATAACGCGACGCTGACATATAGCCTGCGTGCTGGCTGTAGAAGAAGTTGCTGTTTCAGAGCCATCATAGTAAGCAAGGGTACGGCATGCCGGCGTATAGGGGATCGCCTCTTTATCTGCCTGCGGATCGAAACGCCACTTTTCTTTACCTGACGCCGGGTCCATTGCAACAATGTTATTGCTGGCAGTACATACATAAAGAAAATCACCAATTTTTATTGGCGTGTTCTCGGTACCCCACCTTGATGCTGTTGGTAAATCGCCGGCGTGAACCTGCCAGGCAACCTTTAGCTTATTCACATTCTCTGGTGTGATTTGCGTTGCAGCACTGAAACGCTGTGAAGCCTGACTTCCGCCGTATGAATACCAGTTTTCGAGCGGCGTTTTTCCATCGCCCCCTTCACTGGTGTCAGCAGAAAAGTTATGGCTGACATCTTTGGGGAACATGGTAGCTTCGGTGACGTTATACGGCAGGAATGCCAGAGCAGAAGCCGCGGTCAGTGCAATAACTAATACGCCGGTTATATACCTTGATTTACGAACGGGGAAACGCGCACTGAGGCGAGGAAGGAAAAGTGAAAACACTATCGCAAAAATCAGCATAAGTGCAAAGCGCGGTACCCAGCGCCAGTAATAAAGTCCTGACTCCTGGATTGTCCAGATTAGCGTGCCTGCAAAAAGCACACCGAACCATATAACTGCGCTTTCTTTTCCCCGGAAGAGGGTTATTCCTGAGCCAATGCTGAAGATACCGGCCAGGGCATAATACCAGTTACCGCCAAGAACGATAAGCCAGCTTCCCCCTGCCACCATACAGATACCAAACAAAACCAGTATCACTGCGAAAATCCTGCCAGTCCATCCTGGAGTCTTGCTGCGTTTTATTTTCATTTCTGCCATTTTAAAACCTGATTTTTAAAAGTTAAAAGTTGCTCTGCTAAACTTGTTATGCCTGAATGACTCCTTGCTGTAGAGGGCAGAATATCTGCCCTTTCTGATGATGATTTACAGGACTGAACGGGCAACGTTCACCACGTTTTCAACCGAGAAACCGAATTCCCGGAACAGCAGTTCTGCCGGTGCAGACTCACCAAAGGTGGTCATGCCTACAATCGCACCGTGCAGGCCGGTGTACTTGAACCAGTAATCGGCGATGCCCGCTTCGATTGCCACGCGCGCTGCAACCGCTTTTGGCAGCACCGATTCACGATACTCGGGGTCCTGCCTGTCAAAAACATCCGTCGAGGGCATGGAAACCACGCGCACCTTACGCCCTTCCGCGGTCAGTCGTTCACAGGCTGCGACCGCCAGCTCCACTTCGGAACCGGTGGCAATCAGGATCAGGTCTGGCGTGCCTTCACACGCTTTCAGGACATAGCCGCCGCGCGCCACGTTCGCCAGCTGCTCAGCCGTTCGCTCCTGCTGCGCCAGATTCTGACGGGAGAAGATAAGGGCGCTGGGGCCATTCAGACGCTCGATCGCATATTTCCACGCCACCGCTGATTCAACCTGATCGCACGGACGCCACAGGCTCATGTTTGGCGTCATGCGCAGGCTGGCCATCTGCTCAACCGGCTGATGCGTCGGACCATCTTCACCCAGACCAATGGAGTCATGGGTGTAGACCATGATCTGGCGAATCTTCATCAGCGCAGCCATACGTGCCGCGTTACGCGCGTATTCCACAAACATCAGGAAGGTTGCGGTGTACGGCAGGAAACCGCCGTGCAGCGCGATGCCGTTCGCGATCGCGGTCATACCGAATTCGCGCACGCCGTAATGGATATAGTTACCCGCTGCGTCTTCGTTGACTGGCCTGGAACCCGACCACATGGTGAGGTTGCTTGGTGCCAGGTCAGCAGAGCCGCCCAGGTACTCTGGCAGGATCTTGCCGAAGGCTTCGATGGCATTCTGCGAGGCTTTGCGGCTGGCAATTTTCGCCGGATTGGCCTGCAGCTGCTCAATGAACTTCTGCGATTCGCTGGCCCAGTTGGCTGGCAGTTCATTGTTCACGCGACGGGTGAACTCGGCGGCCAGTTCCGGATGCGCTGCCGCGTAAGCCGCGAATTTTGCATTCCAGGCAGATTCTTTTGCCTGGCCGGCTTCTTTTGCATCCCACTGCGCGTAGATGTCTGAAGGAATTTCAAACGGCCCGTGATCCCAGCCAAGCTGTTTGCGGGTCAGGGCAGTTTCATCGGCACCCAGCGGTGCGCCGTGTGAATCGTGCGTACCGGCTTTATTCGGTGAACCGAAACCAATCACGGTTTTGCACATCAGCAGTGAAGGCTTGTCAGAAACCGCTCTGGCTTCATCCACCGCTTTATGAATAGCGTCTGCGTCGTGGCCATCCACGCCGCGCACCACGTGCCAGCCGTATGCTTCAAAGCGTGCTGCGGTGTCGTCAGTGAACCAGCCATCAATGTGACCGTCGATGGAGATGCCGTTGTCGTCATAGAAAGCAACCAGCTTGCCCAGTTTCAGGGTGCCGGCAATAGAGCACACTTCGTGTGAGATGCCTTCCATCATGCAGCCGTCACCCATGAACACATAGGTGTTATGGTCTACGATGTCATGGCCCGGACGGTTAAACTGCGCTGCCAGCGTGCGTTCTGCGATGGCGAAACCCACGGCGTTGGCGATGCCCTGGCCCAGCGGACCGGTGGTGGTTTCCACACCTGCGGTGTAGCCGTATTCCGGGTGACCGGGCGTTTTCGAGTGCAGCTGGCGGAAGTTCTGCAGCTCGCTCATCGGCAGATCGTAGCCGGTGAGGTGCAGCAGGCTGTAAATCAACATGGAGCCGTGACCGTTCGACAGCACAAAGCGGTCGCGATCGGCCCACAGCGGGTTAGTCGGGTTGTGATTCAGGAAGTCCCGCCACAGCACTTCAGCAATATCAGCCATGCCCATCGGGGCACCCGGGTGTCCCGAATTGGCTTTCTGTACTGCATCCATACTCAGCACACGAACGGCGTTTGCTAATACTTTACGGTCAGACATGAGCATTCCTTAATGCAGGAAAATTTCGCTAATAGTTAACAGTCATAACGGAAAATGCCCGGCAGATAATCTGGTTAACCAGATCTGCCGGGCATGGAAATATGTGTTGTCAGACTTGCATGTTAATGGGGCATTACTTATTCATCAGTGAAAGCGCGTGATGAACAATGCCATCGGCATTAAGGCCGTGATGGGCCCGCATATCTTTGCGATCTGCTGCAATAGCATATTCGCCATCGCCAATGCCCAGACGTTTCAGGACCGCACCATGGCCATTCTCAGACAGCACTTCAGCAACAATGCTGCCGACGCCACCGTTGATATTGTGCTCTTCAACGGAGACGACATGATTAACGCCACGCAGACTCTCAAACAGTGCAGTCCTGTCGAGCGGACGAATAGACGGAACGCTGATCACTTTCGCAGAAATGTTCTGCTCTGCCAGCTGCGCTGCCGCTTCTACGGCTTCATGTACTGTTGAGCCCATGGCAACCAAAGCAAGATCTTCACCTTCACGCAGTACATCAACCGCTCCCGGTTTGAACTGATAGGACGCATCATGCAGCTCCGGAAGTGCTTTACCGTCCAGGCGAATGTAAACAGGCCCGACATAAGCAATGGCATATTCAATGATCTGACGGCATTCATCCGGGGAAGAAGGCGCGAAGATCTGAATGTTGCCGAAACCACGCATTACTGAGATGTCATCAATAGAGTGGTGGGTACTGGCCAGTGGCCCATAGCTCGCGCCGGCGTTCAGGCCAAAAAGCTTGACGTTGGTATTGTTGTAACAAATATCGACCTTAACCTGCTCATTAGCGCGTGAAATGAGGAAAGGTGCGGCATTACAGGTGACGGCGACTTTGCCCCCCAGGGAAAGCCCGGCAGCAGCGCCTACCAGGGTTTGCTCTGCGATCCCGACATTGACCAGACGGTCGGGAAATTTTTTTACAAAGGGCGCAATTTTTGCTGTTGAGGTGGAATCTGCGACAACCGGTATCAGATCGACACCTTTTTCAACGGCATCAATGAAAGCTGCCACCATGACATTAGCCAGATGCTCTGAATTACTCACTTTTCATTTCCTCTTCAACCAGATCTTTCAGCTCTTCCATCGCAATGGTGATCTCATCGTCTTTTGGTACGCGGTGATGCCATTCAGGTTTTCCAGCGATAAATGACACCCCGGCTCCTTTGGTCGTATGAGCAATCAATACGTGTGGTTTACCCGTCTGAGGAAGGTTCTCCAGCGCTTCAACAACAGAAGCCATGTCGTTGCCCTGACACTCCGTGACTTCCATACCGAATGCGCGCCATTTTTCATCCAGCGGATCGGTATTCATAATATCTTTGGTATAACCGGCAAGCTGGAGCGTGTTTTTATCGTTAATAACCACCAGGTTATCGAGCCCGTAATGCGCGGCGGCCATGGCGGCTTCCCAGTTACTTCCTTCAGCCAGCTCCCCGTCACCGGTGATTAAAAAGATCCTGCGCTTGCTGTTACTACGTTTTGCGGCGATTGCCAGCCCTACCGCGACAGGAAAACCATGACCGAGCGCACCGGTATTTAACTCAATGCCCGGCGTCTTCTGCTTAACCGGGTGGCCTGGCAGATGTGAATTAGCGTGCTGATAGGTGGCTAACCATTCCAGCGGGAAATAACCTGCTTCGGCAAGCACACAGTAAAGGCAGCCTACGGCATGGCCTTTGGACTGAATGTAAATATCGCGCTCTTCATCATCAAGGCGGTCCGGTGCACAGTTCAGCACACGAAAGTAGAGCGCTGTCAGCAGTTCGACCTGTGACAGATCAGCGCCAGTGTGACCACCTGCCGGGCTGTTGGCGTTCAGGTTGATGATATGGCGTCTTACAGACCTGGCCTTTTTTTCAAGCTCAGGCACAGAGTAATTAAAGGGATTCATGGACTGCCTCCGAATTTATAATCGAATCTGAATAAATATTCATGCTGGTTAAAAAATTGAGGCCCGTATGGCAACCAGGCCTCATTCACTAACAGAACTACAGCAACTTTTTAAACTTTGAATATATATTCAAAGTCGATTTATTATTCATAATAGTATGATCAATGCTTGCGCGATGTCTAGCCCCCTGAACCTGACTTTACGAAAGTTTGAATCACATCACACTCGGCCTGCGCCTTTTTTCACGTATGATGGCCCCCCGGTGATGATGTTCAGGCAGCGTAAAAATGATTGAGGATAAAAATGTCTAAACAGGACGAACAACGACTTTTGGTTAAAATAGCTTCTCTTTATTTCCTGGACGGTCTTAAACAATCTGATATTGCGAGGTCACTTTCTCTTTCTCAGTCGTTCGTTTCGCGCGCGATAGCGCGTTGTCAGAAGGAAGGGCTTGTCAAAATCAGCGTTGTGCAGCCTTCAAACATTTTCCTTGCCGTCGAGAATGAATTAGAAGACCGCTATGGGATCAAACAGGCCATTGTTGTGGATGTTGCCCATGACACTTCTGATTTCAGCATCAAGCGCGCCATCGGCTCTGCTGCTGCACATTATCTCGAAACGCGGCTGCGCCCTGACGATCTGGTCGGTATCTCCTCCTGGAGTACCACAATTAAAGCGATGGTCGATGAAGTTCACACTCCGGGTCTGAAAGCACGCGGCGTTATTCAGCTGCTGGGCGGCGTTGGCCCTAACGGTAACGTACAGGCCACTATTCTGACGCAAACGCTGGCACATCAGCTGAACTGTAAGTCATGGCTGCTTCCCTCACAAAGCATTGAGGGTTCACTTGAAGAAAAAAGGCGTTTACTGAACAGCACTGACGTCTCTGAAGTGGTCAATCAGTTCAGCGAGGTCAGTATTGCTATTGTCGGGATCGGCATTCTTGAACCTTCACAAATGCTGAAAACTTCAGGAAATTACTACCATGATGACATGCTGGAAACGCTTGCAACGCGTGGTGCTGTTGGCGATATCTGCCTGCATTACTTTAACGATAAAGGTCAGCCGGTGTTGCAGCCTGAAGAAGATCCTGTGATAGGTATGGAACTGAACGATATCAAAGCCTGCCCTAACGTTATTGCGCTTGCTTACGGCGAAAAAAAGGTCGCGGCGCTTAAGGGAGCTCTCAAAGGCGGGTATATTGATGTGATCATTACTGATTACCCCACAGCAAAAAAGCTTCTCTGACGCCTGCGTATTTCTTCTGAAAATTTTCATGCCTCAGCTGTGCATCATAACCAGACGGGGCAGATAACTCCCTCTTTTAAATAGAAAAACCTGTCCAGTCTCCTTTTGTTCTTCTCCTCCTAAAATTTCTGAACTGTGATAGCTAGCACATTTGCCAACTTTGTAGCTGGCTGCGGTTTATTAATGTGGCTATCGTACTACACATAAATAATCATCTTTGAATATATATTCAAGATAGTGACGACTGGAAAGACGTGAACGCCAGCGTGCACCTGCACCGGCGCTCGCTCTTTTAAGTCATTGAAAAATGGCTTGTGTTTGTTTCGGAGATTTTCATGTCGGTAAGTAAAAACATCATCATTGCACTTGATGAAGGCACAACAAATGCAAAAGCGGTAGCCATTGATGAATCCGGAAAAGTTCTGGCTAAATATTCGCAGGCTCTTTCGATTCAGACTCCCCGTGAAGGATGGGTTGAACAGTCAGGTCAGATGCTTGTGGAGGCTTCCGTCAGCGTTCTGGCGAAAGCGATCGATCACGTTGGCGCTGAAAATGTCGGTGCCATTGCCATAAGTAATCAGCGTGAAACGGCTATTGGCTGGTATCGCAGCAATGGTAAGCCGCTGAATAATGCGATTTCCTGGCAGTGTTCACGGACGGCCGACTTTTGCGACGGTTTACGACGCGATCTCCGCGGCAGGCAAATAAAATTATCCACCGGCCTGCCCGTCGCGCCTCTTTTCTCCGGTTCTAAAATGCGCTGGCTTATCGAGTCTGTGCCCAACGGACACTTGCTTGCTGCGCGTGGCGATATTTGTCTGGGCACCATTGACAGCTGGATCCTCTGGAACCTTACCGCAGGCGAGTCCTTCTTCTGTGATTATTCTAACGCCTCACGCACCCAGTTGCTGAATATTCATACCGGCACGTGGGATCCTGAAATGCTGACGATTTTCCAGATACCGGTTAAAGCGCTGCCGGAAATCAGGCCGAGCAGCGGCCTGTTTGGATATACCCGGGGTGTTGAGGGGATCCCGGATGGGATCCCCATCATGTCAATGATTGGGGATTCCCATGCGGCGCTTTTCGGCCATGCCCTCGGAGAGCCGGGCTGCGTAAAAGCTACCTATGGTACCGGCTCATCAGTCATGGCACCGGTCACGTCTGCCCAGAGTGATATTGACTCACTGGCCACTACCGTCGCCTGGCATGATGGCGGGCAGCTGATATATGGCCTGGAGGGCAACATTCCTCATACCGGTGACGGCGTTGCGTGGATGGCCGACAGCACGGGCCTGAGTGAGCTGTCGGAGAAAGAGCTTATCAGCGAACTGAATACGTTACCCGGCACCGTTGAATCGACTCTGGGTGTGTATTTTGTGCCGGCGCTTACAGGACTTGGTGCCCCCTGGTGGGATGACAGCGCGCGCGGATTGATATGCGGTCTGAGCCGTGGCGTGAAACGTGCTCATCTGATCAGGGCAGCGCTTGAAGCTATTACCTATCAGATAGCCGACGTGGTGGCGGCCATGCGTCAGCACAGAGACTTTACGCTGACTGCCCTGATGGTTGACGGCGGCCCGACGCAGAATGACTGGCTGATGCAATATCAGGCAGATTTACTGGGTTGCCCGGTTATGCGCAGCGATATTCCGGAATTGTCCGCGATTGGAGCCGCCCTGCTTGCCCGTAAAGCAATTGGTAACGCTTCCCGGGAAGAACTTCATGCGTTCCTGACCCAGCATACGGAATTCAGGCCAAATATGGAGCGTCATGGCCGCCTGCAGAAACGCTGGATGGAATGGCAGAAGGCCGTAGAGCGGACGCTGCACAAGTTCTGAGGCTCTGAAATCAGTCCTGAATAAATTCAGACCGGCAGGAGGAAAGGTGACGTGCTGACGAATAATCCGGCTTTCTCCGTTCTGAACAGACGCGTGCTGCCCCAGAAGATACAGGTTTACCAACATAATTAAACCGCCGGAATTTTCGGATATTTACTGCTCACGAGGGAGTATCATATGCAGACAGCTCAAACAGAGCCACGGACAATACTCGGTCTACGAACGGATCTGGTGTGGGGCCTGATTGGTGTCTTATTATTCATCGTCGGGGATGGCGTTGAACAGGCCTGGATATCGCCATATCTGATTGAGCGCGGACTGACAATGTCACAAAGCGCCACCCTGATAGCTATCTATGGGATTGCCGTCGCGGTGGGCTCATGGCTCTCAGGCGTGCTGGCAGAAGCTATTGGCCCCAGAAAGACAATGCTGATTGGTGCGGCTTTCTGGCTCGTCGGGCAGGTCCTTTTCTTGCTTGTTGCGCTGCCAACAATGGAGTTCGCCCTGATCATTCCGACCTACTGTATTCGCGGTCTGGGATATCCACTGTTTTGCTATTCATTCCTCGTCTGGGTGACGTACCGTAACCCCCCTAAAACGCTGGCAACTGCGGTAGGCTGGTTTTACCTGGCCTTTACCGGCGGCCTTTATATCATTGCCAATTTCTATGCCTCCTTTGCAATTCCGTTTCTTGGCCACGTTGGTGTGCTGTGGAGCGCCATTGCCTGGGCGCTTGCCGGAACGGTTATTGCCGTTTTCTGTGTTAAAGGCTCCGTGGAGAAAAAACCGGGCTCGTCCAATCAGCTATCCATCCTGTTGAGCGGTATCACTATCATCCGTGACAACCCCAAGGTCGGAATTGGCGGCCTTGTCAGGCTGATTAACACAACTTCCCAGTTCGCACTGCCGGTCTTTTTCCCTGTCTATCTTTCACAGCATGGTTTTACTACCGAACAGTGGCTTAACGTGTGGGCGCTGACTTTTACCGTAAACATTGCTTTCAATCTTATCTGGGGGATGGTCGGGGATCGGATCGGCTGGGGCCGCACCGTTCAGATTTTTGGCGGGTTCGGTTGCGCATGCACAATGGTTTATATGGCGTATGCGCCGGAATGGTTCACAGGTAATTACACCGCAATGCTGCTGATGGGTTGCATTTATGGTGCGCTTATCGCTGGTTTCTGCCCGCTGACGGCACTGGTACCTTCTCTTGAGCCGGAAAGAAAAGGCGCGGCTATGTCCGTGCTTAACCTGGGCGCGGGCCTCTCAAGCTTTGTCGGCCCGCTGCTGGTTGCAATATTTTTCGCCTGGTTGGGTGCAAAGGGCGTTCTTTTCCTTTTCGCTGCACTGTATCTCGTCAGCATTGTTCTGACCGGGTTTGTAACTCTCGATAATCAGCAAACTGTAAAAGCCAAAACTGAGCTTTCGACAGAATAATCAAGTTCAGCATCTTATGCGGAGTCATTATGTTAGATAAAAATTTTTCACACACTTTGTTTAATCTTGCAGACCGTGTCGCCTTTGTAACCGGTGCCGGAAGCGGTATCGGTCAGGTAATTGCTTACGGCCTGGCGAGCGCTGGTGCAAAAGTCGTTTGTTTTGATCTGCGTGAAGACGGCGGACTTTCAGAAACCGTCAGCAATATCAAAGCAATGGGAACAGACGCGATATCCTTTGCCGGTGACGTCCGAAACCTTGACGATCTGCGCGCCGCAGTTGCCGAGACCAAAGCGCGCTTCGGTAAGCTGAATATTGCGGTAAATGCGGCCGGTATCGCTAATGCTAATCCCGCGCTGGAAATGGAAGCGGAACAATGGCAGCGCGTTATTGACATTAACCTGACAGGCGTCTGGAACTCCTGTAAAGCAGAAGCTGAACTTATGATCGAAAGTGGCGGTGGTTCAATTATTAATATTGCCTCTATGTCTGGTGTGATCGTCAACCGCGGGCTGGAACAGGCTCACTATAACTGTTCCAAAGCCGGCGTTATCCATCTCAGCAAAAGCCTGGCCATGGAATGGGTTGAAAAAAACATCCGCGTAAACAGCATCAGCCCGGGCTATACCGCAACGCCTATGAATACCCGGCCGGAAATGGTGCATCAGACTAAAGCGTTTGAAGAACAGACGCCCATCCAGCGCATGGCAAAGGTTGAAGAAATGGCGGGCCCGGCTATTTTTCTGGCCAGCGATGCCGCCTCTTTCTGTACCGGTGTGGACTTACTGGTCGATGGTGGCTTTGTCTGCTGGTAAGGCAATACAACATACTGTTCGGGCTGCATTTGCAGCCCTTTTTTTCAGGACTGGTTTACTCCCGCTTCGTGGGTTAAATGCCCTGACAGCCGGTGATGCGGACATTCAGACCGGAGGGGTGGCATGCTTTACAGCCGCGGTTATGACTTTTCCAGGCGACAAAGCTGAAATGACTGTTCCGGTGTGCCATTGATGATCGGGCTTATCTCCTGCCTTCTTTACCGCTCAGCTTATCTCCCTTAAAGCAAAGTGATGGAAAAAAGACATCTATGAACAAATATTTCATCACTCCGGCGGTTATTGAGCTTATAGTAGGAATAATCCTGGAAAGACACGGAAAAATGGACTATGTCGGTTGGATCGCGCTGGTATAAATTTGATTTTCATAATCACACTCGGGCTTCACATGATTACGCCAGGCCGGACGTTACGGACAGGGAGTGGTTACTGGCTTACATGCGTCAGAAGGTGGATGGCGTAATCATAAGCGATCACAACAGTGGCGCGCGCATTGATTCGCTGAAAAATGAGCTCCAGCAGATGGCACGCGATGCCAGCACAGACGATCTTCAGGGCTACCGGCCTCTTACGCTGTTCCCCGGCGTTGAACTTACAGCCACCGGAAACGTTCATATACTGGCTGTGTTGCACACCGACAGCACGGGCGCCGATGTCGAAAGGCTGATAGGCCAGTGTAATAACTCCTTTCCCGTGCCGCGTGAGGCCCTCAACCATCAGCTGGTTCTTCAGACCGGACCGGCTGGCATTATCAGCCTGATCCGCAACAATCCTGATGCGCTGTGCATACTCGCCCACATTGATGCCCCGAAAGGCATACTAACGAGTATGACCAATCAGGGCGAGCTGGAAGCCGCCTTCCTTGCGCAGCCTCACGCGGTTGAATTCAGGTTCGACCCGGCCGATATCCGGGACGGCACTCATAAGCGTCTTATCAAAAACCTTCCGTGGCTTCGCGGCTCAGACGCACACCATCCCGATCATGCGGGGGCACGTACGTGCTGGCTTAAGATGTCAACGCCTGACTTCGACGGACTCCGTCACGCCCTGCTCGATCACGAAAACTGCGTGTTGTTCGATCTACCGCCACCGGAGGAGCCGGCGCTGCAGCTGCGCAGCCTCAGCCTGAGAACCCGGCTCTGCGCTCCACCTGGCGGAGAGATGGCCAGCGTGGCCTTCAGCCCCTTTTACAATGCCATCATTGGATCACGCGGCAGCGGTAAGTCCACGCTGATTGAAAGCATCCGCCTGGCGATGCGAAGAACTGAAGGATTATCTGCCGGACTCGACAAAAAGCTGAACCAGTTCAGGCAGCCCGGACAGGGTATGGATGTAGATTCGGTTATCGAGTGCGTGTTTCGCAAGGACGGTGCCGACTTTCGGCTCAGCTGGCGGCCAGGCGACGTCTGCGCGCTGCACACCCTGAGCGAAGGAGAATGGACCGAGGAGTCCGGCTGGGCCTCCGATCGTTTTCCCGTTTCGGTGTTCAGCCAGAAAATGCTTTACGAACTGGCCTCTGACAACGGGGCGTTTCTTCGCGTCTGTGATGAAAGTCCCGTGGTCAACAAGCGTTCGTGGATGGAACGGCAGAACGAGCTGGCACGGTCATTTAAAAATGAGCAAATCTCGCTCCGGGGCCATCAGGCTCGCCGGCAAAGCGGTCTGTCGCTGGCAGGAGAGCTTGCCGACGCTGAACGTGCCGTCAGCCAGCTGAGCCAGAGCGCTTATTATCCCGTCCGCCAGAGGCTGAGTCTGGCGGAGCGGGAGCTGTCCGATGCGATGACAGCCCTGAATCAGCACGAAGAGCAGATCGCCGCACTGAGTTCAGTAGTGACGGTGTCACCGCCTCCTGAAGTACCCGATGCATCCTCACCCGGACTGTCCGATCTCCTGCACAGCCTGACTGTCGCGCAACAGGTTTTTGACCATGCGGTCGCCGACTTGCTTATGAAAAGCACCTCGACCCTCAATGCTGTCCGGTGCGGCGAACACTACCTGGCGCTGGAGCAGGCAGTGGTTGATGAGAAAGCTAGCGTCACGCGCGAAGCCGAATTCCTGCGCACGCAGGGGCTGAACCCGGATACGCTGGATGAACTCATGCAGAGCTGCGAGCGGATCAGGAACGAGCTGAAAGAGTATGAGGATCTGGATGTAGCAGTCAGCGCGTCAGAACTGCGGATTTCCGTTCTGCTGGGTGAGATGCTTGAGCACCGAATGGCGCTTACCAGAAGGCGGCGGGAATTTCTGTCATCCCTGACGCTGCCAGACCTGGAAATTAAAATTTTACCGCTCTGCGCACCGCCTGAGACTACCGTTGAGGAGTATCAGACCCTGACCGGTATTACCAGCTTTGGCGATCGCATCTACGACGGTGAAGGGCAAAGCGGACTGCTGCATGCCTTTATCAGCAACCGCCCCTACAGTCCGTTACCGGCTGCAGCGGAAGCCAAGTATGCCCTGCTGGATGCACTTAAAAATTTACATCAGTCGATAAAATGCGATGAGAAGGATGCCGGGCAGGATCTTCACGGCACCTTCCGGAACAGGATAAAAAGTCTGCCGGATGAGACACTGGATTCCCTGCGCTGCTGGTATCCCGAGGACGGTATCTATATCCGCTATCGCTCGCCCGGCGGGCAAATGGAGGATATCGCGTCAGCGTCTCCCGGACAGAAAGGGGCAAGCATGCTGCAGTTCCTGCTCTCCTACGGCACAGACCCGCTGCTGATCGACCAGCCGGAGGACGACCTGGATTGCCTGATGCTGAGCCAGAGCGTTATTCCGGCAATTGTGGCCAACAAAAAGCGCCGGCAGCTGATTATTGTGTCGCATTCTGCACCGATTGTGGTTAACGGTGACGCTGAGCACGTTATCTGCATGACCTACGATCGCTCCGGCCTCCGGCCAGGTCTTTCCGGGGCGCTTCAGCAGAAGGAAATGAAAGCCTTTATCTGCCGCCAGATGGAAGGAGGTGAGAAGGCGTTTCGCTCACGGTTTGAGCGTATTCTCAGCTGACAGGCTGCCGCAGAGCGCTCCGGGCGGTCTTCCCAGCCTGCACCCTGTGGGAGACTGAACCCTGATGATATAAACCCGATTACACAGGAGGCTACTTGAACGTTTTTTACATGGACGAAAGCGGGTTCACCGGCGGAGATCTGCTGCACAGGCCTCAACCCTTTCAGAGCGCTTCTGCGCTGAGCATAAGTCCGGATGACGCACGTCACCTCATCCGTCAGCATTTTCCCAAGCTGAAGGCGCCTGAGCTTAAATTCAGCTCGCTGATAAAGCGTGACACGAATCTGAAGCCTCTTTATGAACTGCAGCGGGATCTCCTGACAAATTTTCCGTGTATAAGCTGCGTAGCGGACAAAAAATTTATACTGATCCTGCTTTTCGTTACGCATGCCGTCGAACCCTGGCACCACGCCCGTGGCTATGATTTACTCAGTAACGGCAAGCACTTCCTGCTCGCCTCTTTTGCTTACTTTGCAGGTCCGGCCCTGTTTGGGAATGACTTTGAGCTTATACTGCACCGCTTCCAGCAGGCGATGAAGCTCAAGACTAACGAGTCTGTTCAGGATCTGATTACCGCCGTAAGGTCGGTTAACTGGTTTCTGATGGAGGACTTTCTGGGACCGCTTGCAACGGAAGATCCCGCCTGCATCGGTGAAATACTTGATGAACATACCTCTACCGACGCTGCCTTCATCATTCTGAACGCGCTGATTTCCCGGACTGAGCGGATGTCAGCTGATGCATACCGGATTGAACATGACCGCTCTAAAAATCTGTTGAAGTATTACGAATATCTGGCGCGGTTTATACGCTGCGACCAGGCCGCCGATTTCAGGCTGTCTGATGATGCTTCTGTCAGCTATCCGCTTAAGCTCAGTAAGGTGAGCCAGGTTGACTCGCTGGATAGCCCGGGCGTGCAGCTCTGTGACGTACTGGCCGGGGGATGCTTGCGGGCGCTGCGTGACCTGATCCGTGACGGTAAACCCGGCTTTTATTCGCCGGTCAGGCTGTATGAGGACCGCCATTTAATCTGCTTCAGGCCGAACAGCGACCTTGTGCAGGAAAAGGCATTCCGTCAGGGAGGGCAAAATGGAGCCTACGTTGAATTTGTCGGCAGAATGCTCGGCGACTGAGTAAACTGCAGCGCACGTCTCCCCGGCGCTGCGGTTGCTCAGAACTCAGTCAGGCTCTCTCAGGAAGCTGTTAAACAGGATGCCATGCAGCGGGAATATCCGCTCCCGCCACGATAAGCCCGGAGCCATCAGCCTGTATGAGCCGGGTATACCCGGGACTCATAAGAGCCTGACAGATCACGTCTGCCGGGTTGTCGTCCGGGATCACCGCCGTCTGACTGATTCTGGCAGGATTACAGTAAGCGTTCAGCCCGTCAACGGTGCACAGGGCCCGAAAGCGCCTGTCTGCGCCGTGGCTGAGGAAATTCTTCAGCCTGTCCGGGCTGATCCAGCCAATCACATCCAGAATATCATCGTAGTGCTTGTTCAGCAGACTGCAGCTGGCCGCTGCCCCGTATACAGGACGCCCCGGGTCCGGTCGGCCAGTAACTGGATCGTCTTTACTGAACTTCCAGACGGCTTCATGATGCGATACCCGGTTCCTGAGATCCTTTATCCTGAAGATTACCTTTTTGACATCTTCCCTGCCGAACCCTGCAGGCGCATGAGGAAATACCTCAGAAAAAAGCCCCGGCCAGAGGAGGCGATCGCTGCTCTGATCCTCATACTTATCCGTCATCAGCGTGGTCCAGAATCCGAAGGTGAGCCCGGCGATAATGCGTTCGGTTGTGACCGTTTTGCCTTCGGCACGGATCTGCTTTTTGGCCTGTTCGATCTGAGTCTCTTCGGTAAGTTTCCGGTTAACAATGCGCCGGCCGTGACTGTTGAGCTGAAAACCCTGTGGGTCCTGCCTGTCATGCGGGTTTCGGGCTACCTTATAGCGGTCCGCAGGCTGAAACAGAGTATTGCCCATATATTCCGGTAAGCTCGTTACCCAACGACTGTCCGCGTGCCACAGTCCTGCGGCACCGCTCGGGGGAGCATGGCGTACGGCCAGGTCAATGGCGTTACGGAGCGTCACTTCCATGCACTGCAGCGCGGGCATGATCGCTGCAGCCAAGTGCTTATTCCAGTGATAGGCTGCCATCGCCTGCGTTTTTTTCACCTTCAGAAGCCTTACGTAAACCTCAAGCCGCTTGGCGTTTATAAAGTCATCAATCTGCGCCATTTTTATTCCTTAATTTCCCGGCCATTACGCACCGTATTGACGATGGCGTCGGGTTGTGGCCTAATAGTCGCATCAAGGCGGAGTCGCCTCTCCGGAGGTCTCTCGCGACAGAAGTAGTTTGGATAAGCCACCCCCCGGGGTGGCTTTTCTCGTTTTAGCCTTCAGGATTTCGGTCGGTCGGCGGAAGACGCTGCGCTGCGCGCATTTCATCGATCATATCCAGAAAATCCGCCTCTTTCTGCAGGAAGAACAGCGTCCGGTGGATTTGCAGCAGGGTGCTCGGGTCACGCCTGGACGCTTCGGCAAAAAGGGCAAACGCCAGCGAGCTGCCGTTCGGGATGTGCGTGACGCCGGCGAGCTGTTTCGCGCGGATCTCAAGCAGGGGCACGCCGTCGCGCATGATGCGCTGCAGATCTTCTTCCTTATGTATCCCCAGCAGGCGGCGCCAGGCGCGGTTTTCGGCCAGCGTCTGGGCGGCATCGTACCAGTAGTCCGCCAGAGCGGCGTTCATCATTGTTGCCACGTCCCTGTCCATCAGCGCGACCAGCCCGTTTGAGCGCATGAAATTGCCAATCAGGTCACCAAACGAGGCGGCCAGGAACTCCCGTAAAAAATCTCCTTTCGATTTACCGGCTGCCCTCGCCTGCTCCGCAATTTCAATATCGATATCCAGCGACACATTCCGTACCGTTACCGTGCGCGTGAATCCTTTTTCTTCATATTCGTCATTGTCAGTCATTTCATCGCCCGATTCATTATTGGCTTGCTTAGCCTTAATAATGATAAACATATCTTATAAGCGTCATGAAACACAACAGTTGTGACATAAAAGCCATTTCGTGATGTTAAGGATATTTTATAATCAGGGCAATAAACCGTGTTAACGTGCTAATCCGGCCGGATCCGGAAAAGTACAGAACCGGATCTGCTGATCAATAGCCGCCCGCTTACGGGCTGAAAACACAACATGATGTGCCCGCCCTGTTTTAGTGCTCTTGATGTTGTGGTTATCGCGGCAGTTCAGCCAGGCCGTAAAGCGGCTGTCTCCGCCCTGCGTCCCGTGATACGCTTCCGGGAAACAGACATATTGAGAAGAAAGCGGATCCAGTGCAAACGGTGATACGGTAATTGCGGATGGTTAATATAAGCAAGCTTGCAGATGAGAGTGTTATTAACAGAAGACTGATTATAAGCATAGTGACTATCAATTTTCATTGTGATAGTCACGGATAGGATATTACCGCCACGACATTAAGATAATTACATGTGTAATGATTGTTATCCGCAACAGAATCGCTTTCACACCCTTTACTGCATTTACGATCACCTGGTTGAGGTACTGGGTTACGAACAGAAAATGTATTTGAAGGATTATTCGCGATGCTCGCGGGATTTACGCTCAATGGCTGGTATTGTGCTGGCTGTTTTCAGGGGGACAGGAGAAGTCAGCAGTAGCTACTGGCAATTACGCACCCCGATCGATGACTTAACAGATGAAATTCCCTCAGGCTATGAAGCAGAAGATATTTTGATTGAAAGCGACGCCGATATTATGGATGTGATTGGGCGCGGCCGTCAGTAACACAACCAGTTTAAGCGCAAAGAGGTTAGCGATGGGCAGTACCAAAGAGCACATGATGGATCTGCAGGAAGAGCGGTTTCTGGCATGGGCCGCCGAACACTATCCGGATGTGTCGCCTGACACGCCCGCGTGGGAGCAGATCGGCAACTATTACTCCTGGGAACAGGAGGCGCGGGAAGAGCAATTCATTGAAGAAATGCTTATGGCTCGATATGAGGAAGATGTCCGGGTTAAGGCTTCTCTTGAAAGTATTGAAGATCGCTATCATTACGCGCTCAGCGAGATTGCCGCTCTGGAGGATTTATTAAAAGCAAGACAGCCCGAAGTGGTCTGGAGGATGGGGATCGTTCACAGCGTATCCGTCATGGATGCGTTTCTAATGTACTGCGCCCGCGCCCTTCTCAACCACGACTGGCCGCTCCGTCGCTTCAGGGATAACTATTTTCTTCCGTTCGCCCGTGATAAAGAAAGCAGGAAGACACCTACAGATGATCTTCTACTTTTCAGGGATTCGGCGCGGCGTTACGTTGCGGCCAAAACATTTCAGAGTGAAAAATTTATAAAACACTATTTCTCTACCGTGATGCACTTTCCCTGTGACTGGCCGCTGTTTCCCCTTGGACAGCTTAACGAGCTCCGGAACGACCTGGTTCACCGCGGCGGCTACACGAAAGCGGGCTCGCGTGTGGATGTTTCTTCCCTGGACCTGCGCCGGGCTATTGATGCAGTTCGCGCTATCATAGAAACTGCTATAGCATCCCTGCGGCTGGAACAGGAGTTTTTCAGAAACGGGCGTCATGAAGAGGAAAAGGCATTTATCAAATCAGTGATCGGTAGCGAAACTTCATCAGGGAGTCAGCCATGAACGGAATCGTTTCCTGGGGTGCAACGCATCCTCCCGCGCAGCTGCCGGTAGCCATCGATTATCCGGCGGCGCTGGCCCTGCGCCAGATGGCGGCGCTGGTTGACGATCTCCCAAAGTACCTGCTGGCGCCAGAAGTCAGCGCCCTCCTCCACTTCATGCCCGACCTGCGGCGCAAGATGCTGTTCACCACGCTGTGGAATACCGGCGCACGCATCAGCGAAGCGCTGGCGCTTACGCGTGGGGACTTTCTGCTGCGGCAGCAGTACCCGTTCGTGCAGCTGGCCACGCTCAAGCAGCGCGAGGATAAGGCGGAACACCGCGCCGGACGCCGTGCCGCCGGCGTCGTGCCCCACCGCCTGGTGCCGCTGTCCGACGCGCAGTACGTGACGCAGCTGGAGATGATGATCGCCACCCTGCGCATCCCGCTGGAGCGCAGAAGTGAAAAGACGGGGCGCACAGAGCGGGTGAGGCTGTGGGACATCACCGACCGGACGGCGCGCACCTGGCTGAACGAGGCCACCGAAGCGGCGGCGGCGGAGGGGGTCCGTTTCTCCGTGCCGGTCACCCTGCACACCTTCCGGCACAGTTACGCCATGCACATGCTCTACGCAGGCACGCCACTCAAGGCGCTGCAGAGCCTGCTCGGGCACAAAAGCGCGAAGTCGACGGAGATTTACACACGAGTGTTTGCGCTGGACGTGGCCGCACGGCATCGGGTGCAGTTTCAGATGCCGGGGAATGAGGCTGTGGCAATTTTGAAAACGAACTCAGATATCTAACGAAGCATCATGCTATTTATACGCATTAGCATGATGTCATCTTAACAAGATAATAATACCTTATCTTGTTAAGATGTTATGTTAATAACATAACATGATGTTAAGTCATTGAAGCTTTGCTTTTTTTATTAATTCTGACCGCTCTTTCGAGTCAAGGTTTTCAAACTTCATTATGGCAGCCCTAACAATGTCTGAGCGATTTACCCGGGTTCCCGAATTATTCATCTCATCTCTTATGCAATTATCAATTGAGTTTAAATTGGAGACGGCAAAAGAAATGCTTACCGGTTTCGCTTTACTTCGGGTATCAGTTTTTCGCTCTTGGACCAAGCCCAAACCTGCAGAGCCGCCGTTTATGAATGCACTTTCGTCTTTCGGAGGTGTATTAGATCTGTTTCTCATTGGATGATCTCCTTAACAAGTGCAGAAATTTCTTCCTGAGCCTTTTCATTTTGAGTTTCATAAATAGTCAGAGATTCAGCCCAGGCATCTCGGTGAGCTTTTCGATCACAGATTCGTGATTGAGCCAGTTTCATTTGAGGATAATCAGCCAAGACTTCAGCGGCCTGATGTGCTTCGTTTACGAACATATTTGTCGGAGCCATATTGAGCACCAGATATCCTCTTACCCCTTCATTGAAGTCCTTTGCTGCAGTGAAAACTTCGCAGGTATGCGGAACAACGTCGAGGTCCATCTGAGAGGGTCTTAACGGTGAAATGAATACATCTGCAGACATAAGGCCACTTCGCATTTCCGCACTATCTCGTCCTGCACAATCCGCAATTACGAAATCATATGATTTCTCATGCTCCTTCAACATCGCCTTGATGTTACCGGTAGCCCCGGTGACCGGGATATGGGGGTATGTTTCAGGCCTGTTGTTATACCAAGTAAGAACGGATTTCTGATCGTCGGCATCGACAATTATGACTGACTTTCCGGCTGCCTTAAGGCAAGAAGCAATAGAGACCGCTAGGGTGCTTTTACCAACGCCACCTTTCTGACTACCAAGAACAATGATCATGACTACCCCACAAGATAACAAGATGTTAAGGAATTATAATCACATCTTGTTAACTTAACAAGATAATTTAATTGGATTAACTTAATGATTTATAATACATTGTTAATATAACAAGATATTATCATGTTATTGGATCAGGAAGAGTGTTAACGATTCAGCCGGTGAAATTACGTTAATCTGATAAAACGGTACGGCCTTCTCAGAGCATCTTTGCAACTGGAATATCATCCCATCGTGTAGTCCATGCCGGTGAAAGCATCTCACGCTTCATCTTCCATTCTGTACTTATTCCCTGACCTGCAAACCACACGTTGCCCAGTCCGGACTGGTTAATGCCGTCGAGCACCTTCATGAGCTGCACACTGTTGGCCCGTGGCTGTGCGTCGTCAAAGAGGCTGAGCTGACTGACCCCATTGGGGGTGAAGTCATCGAGCATAATGCCGGCTTTCATATATCGCCGGTCATCGAGCCAGATGCGGTCCAGGCTACGCATGGCGACCTCAATGATGTCACGAGTATCCTGTGTAGGGAGCGAGAGCTTCTCGCCGGTACTGTTGCCATAGAATATTTCGTTTATGGCGTGTGGCGACGTTCGGATAAAAATGCTGATACGTCTGCAGAATTGCCGTTCTCCTCTGAGTTTCTCTGCCGCGCGTGTCGCGTACTGGCACAGAGCCTGCTGCATAGCCACCTTTGAGGTGATGCGCTCGCCAAAAGACCTTGAACAGCAAATCTGCTGTTTGGCCGGGGGCAGTTCCTCGATAGGAATGCAGGATTCACCGTTCAGTTCCCGCACGGTTCTCTCCAGCACCACGTTAAAATCTTTGCGGATGAGGGCAGGGTGTGCGCGCGCCAGCTGCAGGGCGTTACTGATGCCCATGACGTTAAGCCTTTTACCGATGCGCCGGCCCACGCCCCAGACCTCCTCAACGGGCTGATTCGCCAGCAGCGTTTCGGTGCGTTTCGGATTGCCCGGCGTGAGCGCCAGCACGCCGCGAAACTGCTTCCACTCTTTGCTGGCCCACTGAGCGGATTTAGCCAAGGTCTTAGTCGGGCCCATGCCGACGCCCACTGTCAGGCCGGTCGTGGCCAGCACGTGGGCGCGCAATCGCCGGCCGAAGTGCTCAAAATCTTCACAGCCATCAATACCGGTCAGGTCAAGGAACATCTCATCAATGGAATATTGCTCGACGCGGGGTGTCATTTCCTCAAGCGCCGTCATGACTCGCGTGCTGAGGTTATGATAAAGCCCGTAATTACTACTGAACACGTGCACGCGCTCCGCGAAATCCTGCGTTTTTATCTGAAACCATGGCGCGCCCATTTTTATGCCCAGCGCTTTAGCGCCGGCGCTGCGCGCAATGACGCATCCGTCGTTATTACTGAGCACGACAACAGGCTTACCGCGTAGATCCGGGCGAAACATCGCTTCACAGCTGGCGTAGAAGGAGTTTACGTCTGCCAGACCAAACATGGGCATGATTACCTCCGGCGCGCGCGCGTGCTGTTAAACCACCAGGTGACCACGCCGAGCAGCTGCAGCTCTTCCGGATATATCACCGGATAAGCCGGGTTCATCGGCAGCAGCGCGAGCCGTGGCTGCAACTGCAGCCGTTTAACTGTAAATTCACCCTCAACCTCGGCAATCACTATATCCCCATGCGATGCCTCTTCAGCCCGATCAACCACCATGATGTCGCCGTCATAAAGTCCCAGACCTTCCATGCTGCTGCCGCTGGCGCGCACGAAAAAGGTCGAGGCGCGCCGGCGAATACAGAGTTCGTTAAGGTCCAGCTCTTTCTCGACATAATCCGCAGCGGGAGAAGGGAAACCAGCTGAACACGGCTCGGCAAAGAGCGGCACGCGTATTCGAGGAGTAAAAATAGGGGGCCAGAGCAGCGTAAGGCCCTTAGCGTACCCTGCGGGTTTCATGATCTCTTCCCCGTTACACTGGTTGAGAAACGTGTCAATGGTGTATGTGATTCGCGCATAAAATCCTCCTTTGGGCTGCACTGTTTTTTTATACAGTATTACCGGAGGGTGATCATCTGGCAACAAGAACACAAAACTTGAGAGGGGTAATTGATATAAATTAATGATATATATGCGTTTTTCTATCGTGGTTAAAAAGTATTAATTCACTGAACTAGTAATATAGGATGGGTGACAGAATCATAGTTTGTTGTAACTAAAAAAAGAGCTTTCATGAGGATACTTTGTTTACGGCATAGTTGGCTGCTATTTTTTTAATTTTTATGGCGTCTTCTTCAGGGATCCAAACACTTACAAAACAGAGTTTACTGCCCTCAACATTTTCCAGCTCAGTGTATAAATCCCAAACTCTTTTTACCGCATTACCAACATTTTGTTTTGACCTGGCTAACTGGGTAGCAACATCAGATTGCTTCTCTTCTTTTACGAGTACTAAATAAGCCATTTTGGTAGTTATTTCGGCAAAAGTTTCCATAGCTGGTAGGATTCGCTCCCATTCTTGCTGCGATATTTTTCGTTTATGCGCCATCTTAACCACTCCATTATCCAATAGGATTAGGTTAAGACTCATATTCCTCTTAAGTCAACAGTAGTCAACGTAGATTGATGATCTCAATTTTGAGAGCTCTTAATCGAAAACCGCGAGGCGGTGCAAAACTTGTTTTGTGCCGCTGAGGGGTTGACCGACTGAGCGTAGCGATGGAGGTTGCTGGGCTAAAGCTTACTTATGCACTTATCCACAGCGCTAAATTTTAAAGGCTTTTTTATTCTTTTTAAGTCTTTTTAAAAGCTTTTTAGACCCTTCAACTATTTGATATTAATAGAAAATAAAACACTGTTTATGGGTTTAACCCCTATATAGTATGGGAATCAGCACATCTTCGTATGGGAATCCCCCCTATAGGTTATGGGAATACGCCATAAATGATATGGAAATCACCCCTACATTGGTTTAATACATATAATGTGTTGACTTGTGTGTATTCTAGGGTATTGTGGGGTATAAATATTTACCCATACAAGGTTAAGTATATGGCTAACCAAATGAAAAAAAAGATAAATGTTAAGCAATCAAATGAACTTACTGAAGCTGCGTACCATCTTTCGCTGAAGGCAAAAAGGGTTCTTTGGTTATGCCTTATGCAGACATATTTTTCCGATGACAATGACGATGCTAGCCCGGTATTCAACGTGGCTGTTTCGGATTATGAGGACATTTTTAATATAAGTCGAAACCAAGCCAGTCGTGATGTGAAAGAGGGGGTGATAGAGCTTTCACGCTCTTCAATTCTTTTCTATCCTAAAACCGGTCGTAACGATATAAGAGCGTTGCCGTGGTTGGCTGAAGCCGGTGGCAGGTCAAGTAAGGGGCTGTGGGAAATTGAGTTTAACCCGCGTGTCATGCCCTATCTTTATGTACTTGGAAATCAATTCACTACTTACTCACTCAGAGATTGCGGGAGTCTCAAAAATCCACGAACAGTAAGGCTTTACGAAAGTCTATGCCAATTTCGCAGTACTGGTATTTGGAAGACAAGTCATGAGTGGTTGGCCGACCGGTTCATGCTTCCTGACTCGCAGCGTTCTAACAGTGCTGAGCTCAAAAGATCATTTCTTGAACCTGCTTTGCGCCAAATCAATGATAAGACCCCACTGCATGTTACCTATCAAGCTGATAATAATGGAAAAATGATTTTTACTATTCTTCCAAAAAGTGGTATCTGATCTTCGATTTGCTTATTCTGATAATTCAGAATTGAACATCATAAGGTGTAGCCGATTTCTACGTTTCAGCTCGCAGCACCCTTCTAGGCTGTTAACTACTTCGAAAGTAGGGTGGATTCCCACATTCCGGTACGCAGCGTACTTTCCAGAAGCCAATTAATTATAAAATAAAGGTGATTATCACCCCCAACTGTCCCGTGCATACCAGCACATATGTAGGGCAGATTCCCATGTCCCGGCTTGTAGCCCGCCCCCACGCCGCTTACTCCTTCACAAGTAGGGGGAATTCCCACTTCACGCCGCCCCACGCGAGGTCGGGCACAACGGCTTTTAAGTAGGGCTAATTCCCACATTCGGATACGCAGCGTGCTTTCGCGCCGCTAAGTAGGGGCGTTTCCCACAACCCGCCGTCCCGTGCTCATCCACATATGTAGTGCCAATTTCCACCTTTCGGCACGCAGCTGACCCGCGTGTTTATCCATTTCCGAAAGTAGGGGGGATACCCACTCCACACCGTCCGGCGCGCGATCGGGCACGACGGCGTAAAAGTAGGGGTGATTCCCACTTCACGCCGCCCCACGCGAGGTCGGGCACAACGGCTTTTAAGTAGGGCTAATTCCCACATTTCGGTACGCAGATGACCCCTGTGTTGCTTCTTTTACGAAAGTAGGGGTGATTCCCACTTCACGCCGCCCCGCGTCAGGTCGTGCACGACGGCTTTTAAGTAGGGCTAATTCCCACATTTCGGCACGCAGATAACCTCTGTGTTGCCTCTTCTGCGAAAGTAGGGCTGATTCCCA
>Ga0302347_1000294_pt1 | contig 88350 bp, 78 predicted proteins | sample PhyWR1_FD_202178 | JGI IMG/M metagenome (GOLD analysis project Ga0302347, IMG submission 202178) | Leaf surface microbial communities from wheat plants in UC Gill Tract Community Farm, Albany, California, United States - DLSL W.R1 (v2)... | ecosystem: Host-associated > Plants > Phyllosphere >... | reverse complement strand
CGAGGAGGCGCTGGCATAGAGTTTTTTCGGCATGCGCCCGGCCAGATACGCCAGACGGCCCGCCACAATGGCGTGCTTCATGGCTTCGGCCATGATGATTGGATGCTGGGCGTTGGCGATGGCTGAGTTCATCAGCACGGCTTCGCAGCCCATTTCCATGGCGATGGTGGCATCGGAGGCAGTGCCTACGCCCGCGTCCACCAGCACCGGGATTTTCGCTTCTTCCAGAATGATCCGCAGGTTGTACGGGTTGCAGATGCCCAACCCCGTGCCGATCAGGCCCGCCAGCGGCATGACCGCGATGCAGCCCATGGCTTCAAGCTCGCGGGCGATGATCGGGTCATCGCTGGTGTACACCATCACGTCAAAACCGTCCTTGACCAGCACTTCGGCGGCCTTGAGGGTTTCGATCACGTTCGGGAACAGGGTTTTCTGGTCTGCCAGCACTTCGAGTTTGACCAGGTTGTGGCCGTCGAGCAGCTCACGGGCCAGTCGGCAGGTACGCACGGCTTCAACCGCGTCGTAGCACCCGGCGGTGTTCGGCAGGATGGTGTAGCGATCTGGCGGCAACACGTCGAGCAGGTTCGGCTCGCCGGGGTTTTGCCCGATGTTGGTGCGGCGCACAGCGACGGTGACGATTTCTGCGCCCGAGGCTTCGATGGCCAGACGGGTTTCTTCCAGGTCACGGTATTTGCCGGTGCCTACCAGCAAACGCGACTGGTACGTACGGCCGGCCAACACGAAAGGCTTGTCGCTGCGAACATTGCTCATCGGGAATCCTCTTCTGATTGTGTGCACTGTGGACAGGGGTGAAGCGGGGCCAGCTGACTAGCCGCCACCGATGGCATGAACCACTTCGACCTGATCGCCTTCTTTGAGCACCGTTTCGCCGTGCTGGCTGCGCGGCACGATGTCCAGGTTAAGCTCGACGGCGACACGGCGGCCTGTCAGTTCCTGGAGGGCCAACAAGCCAGCGACGGTCTCGCCGTCCGGCAGTTCAAAGGATTCACCGTTCAACTGAATGTGCATGCGCGACGCTGCCATCATTTTTAGGGGTCAGCATTCTAGCCCGATCAGTCAGGGCGACCCAAGCCATTCGTCCTACAGACTTAACTAACGCGCCAGGCGGCCAGACCCAGGCATAACCAGCCCGCCAAAAAGCCGAGGCCACCGATGGGGGTGATCATCCCCAGCTTGCTGATGCCGGTCATTGTCAGCACGTACAAACTGCCGGAGAACAGCACAATGCCCAGGGCAAAACAGATACCGGCCCAGGTCACCAGGCGGCTTTGCAGTTGCGTTGCCAGCAGCGCGACGCCAATCAAGGCCAGGGCGTGGACCAGTTGATAGGTCACACCGGTATGAAAAATAGCCAGGTATTGCTCACTCAGGCGGCCTTTCAGGCCATGGGCCGCGAATGCGCCGAGGGCAACGCCGGTAAAGCCAAAGAAGGCGGCCAACATCAGGAAAACACGCAACATGGTTCACTCCCTTCAGGGTCATCGAATAGCGCAGGGTCTGTATAATGGCCCGCTCAACGGGTTCGGCCAAGCCATCTATGCTGCGTAATCTTCTACATCGCGCCCTTAAAGCCCTGCTGTGGTTTGCAGCGGGCAGTGCGTTGCTGGTGCTGATTTTCCGCTGGGTGCCGCCGCCGGGCACCGCGCTGATGGTCGAGCGCAAGGTTGAATCGTGGTTCGACGGCCAGCCCATTGACCTGCAACGCAGCTGGCGGCCGTGGGATGACATCTCCAACGAGCTGAAAGTCGCGGTGATTGCGGGCGAAGATCAGAAATTCGCCGAGCACTGGGGCTTTGACTTCAGCGCGATCAGGGCGGCGTTCGTGCATAACGAAAAGGGCGGCACCATGCGCGGCGCCAGCACGCTGAGCCAGCAGGTGTCGAAAAACCTGTTTTTGTGGTCGGGCCGCAGTTGGCTGCGCAAAGGGCTCGAAGCCTGGTTTACCGGGTTGATTGAGCTGTTGTGGCCCAAACAGCGAATCCTTGAGGTGTACCTCAACAGTGCTGAATGGGATGAAGGGGTGTTTGGCGCACAGGCCGCGGCGCAGCATCACTTTGGCGTCGACGCCAAAAACCTCTCGCGCCAGCAGGCCAGCCAGCTGGCCGCCGTATTGCCCAACCCGCGCAACTGGAGTGCTAGCCACCCAACCCCCTACGTGGCCAGCCGCGCTGCCTGGATTCGCCAGCAAATGCGCCAATTGGGCGGCGACAATTACCTCACCACCCTGAACACCTCCCGCAGCGACAAGCCCTGGGCGGAGTAAACCAACTGTAGGAGCTGCCGAGGAACGACGGCTGCGATCTTTTGACGTTGAAGATCAAAAGATCGCAACCTGCGGCAGCTCCTGCGAGCAGAGTAACCACCACAGGGTATTTGCCCACAAACAAAAACGCCCCGATCAGATCGGGGCGTTTTTTTGACAGTCGCGTTAAGCGGCGATCGAGAGTTTGAGCTTGTTCATCGCGCTTTTTTCCAGCTGACGAATACGCTCTGCAGACACGTTGTACTTTTGCGCCAGGTCGTGCAGCGTGGCTTTCTCTTCAGCCAACCAGCGCTGATACAGAATGTCACGGCTACGGTCGTCCAACACTTCCAGCGCTTCGTGCAGGTTGGTGTTGGAGTTGTCGGTCCAGTCAGCATCTTCCAGTTGACGCGCCGGATCGTACCGGTGGTCTTCCAGGTAGTTGGCTGGCGACTGGAATGCACTGTCGTCGTCAGCTTCTGCTGCCGGATCAAAGGCCATGTCCTGACCGGTCAGGCGGCTTTCCATTTCGCGCACTTCGCGAGGCTCTACGCCCAGGCTTTCAGCCACGCGATGGACTTCTTCGTTGTTCAGCCAGGCCAGACGTTTTTTCTGGCTGCGCAGGTTGAAGAACAGTTTGCGCTGCGCCTTGGTGGTCGCGACTTTCACGATCCGCCAGTTACGCAGAATGAACTCGTGGATCTCTGCCTTGATCCAGTGCACGGCGAACGACACCAGACGCACACCCATTTCGGGGTTGAAGCGTTTGACCGCCTTCATCAGGCCGACGTTACCTTCCTGGATCAGGTCTGCCTGAGCCAGGCCATAACCCGAGTAACTACGGGCAATGTGTACAACAAAACGCAGGTGGGCGAGCACCATCTGCCGAGCCGCCCCCAAATCCTGCTCATAGTAGAGACTCTCGGCCAGTTCACGCTCCTGCTCAGGTGTCAGCAGTGGAATGCTGTTCACCGTGTTGACATAGGCCTCCAGGTTCGCACCGGGGACCAACGCATACGCAGGTTGCAAAGAAGTGGTCATACGAATAAACCTCCGTCTCACATAACTCGTGCAGTTCAGCACTGCGAAAGTTGACCGGAAACTGTGAAAAAAGTTCCGAAAAAAGCTGAAAAGGTCAACATGTATAAAGCAATTACTTAGGCGAAAGCTCACGTAAGTGACGTGCGACTGCAATCCATGCACCGATATACCCTAACAGCACCGCGCCAAGCAATAGCGACAGACCATCGGCTACCGGCACTCCGGCCAGCGCAAAATCGCTGCCATACAATCCCGCCAGCCCGACAACCGCGTCGTTGAGCCAGTTCAAACCGAATGCCAACACCCCCCAGGAAAGAATCCCGGCGCCAAACCCGTAAAGCGCGCCCATGTACAGAAACGGCCTACGCACGTAGCTGTCTGTACCACCGACCAGCTTGATCACTTCAATTTCGATCCGACGGTTCTCGATGTGCAGACGAATGGTGTTACCGATCACCAGCAGCAACGCCGAGACCAGCAAAACGGTCAAACCGAACACAAAACGGTCACCCAGCTTGAGGATCGCCGCCAAGCGTTCGACCCAGACTAGATCAAGTTGCGCCTGTTGCACTTTCGGCAACTCGGAAAGTCGTTCGCGCAGGGCTTCAAGGGTGGCTTTATCGACCTCATTGGGGGTCACCAGCACCACGCCCGGCAACGGGTTGTCCGGCAGCTCTTTGAGCGCTTCGCCCAAGCCAGACTGCTGCTGGAACTCATCCAGAGCCTTTTCGCGGCTGATGAATTCAGCGTCCGCGACCCCCGGCATACCTTTTATCTGATTGCTTAATTGTTCGCCCTGCGAGTTGCTGGCATCCATTTGCAGGTACAGCGAAATTTGCGCAGCGCGCTGCCATGAACCGCCCAGGCGCTCGACGTTGTTCAGCAACAGCGACAAGCCCATCGGCAAGCTCAGCGCGACGGCCATCACCAAACAGGTAAAAAAGCTGCCAATCGGCTGCTTGCCCAAGCGGCGCAAGCTGTCCAGCAGACTGGCGCGGTGCGACTCGACCCAGGCGTGGAACAACATCCCAAAGCTGGGGCCGTCGTCTTCGTCGTGTTTTTTCTTTTTCGGCGGCTGTGGATCGGCCGCCTTGGGTGCCACACGCTCGGACACCTTGGAACTGCGAGTGGCACTCATTGCCCGGCCTCCCCGTCGCCAATCAATCGGCCACGCTGCAAGGTCAGCATACGGTGGCGCATGCGCGCGATCAGTGCCAGGTCGTGGCTGGCGATCAGTACGCTGGTGCCCAAACGGTTGATGTCTTCAAATACGCCCATAATTTCCGCCGCCAAACGCGGGTCGAGGTTGCCGGTAGGTTCATCTGCCAGCAGCAAGGCTGGACGATGGACGATGGCTCGGGCAATGCCGACGCGTTGTTGTTGGCCGGTGGACAAGTCGCCAGGGTACAGCTCGGCTTTGTCCGACAGCGACACGCGGTCCAGCGCGGAGTCGACGCGCTTGGCAATTTCCGGCTTGGACAAGCCCAGAATCTGCAACGGCAGCGCGACGTTGTTGAACACCGTGCGATCAAACAGCAACTGGTGGTTCTGGAAGACCACGCCGATCTGGCGACGCAAAAAAGGAATCTGCGCGTTGCTGATCTGGCTCAGGTCCTGGCCCGCCAGCAGCAATTTGCCGCTGGTAGGGCGCTCCATCGCCAGCAACAGCCGCAACAGCGTGCTTTTGCCCGCGCCGGAGTGGCCGGTGACAAACAGAAACTCGCCGCGCCGGACCCGGAAGCTCAGCTCGTGCAGGCCCACGTGTCCATTTGGATAGCGTTTACCGACCTGCTCGAAACGAATCATGGACGCTCCCGCTCCGCAAACAGAGCCTGAACAAAAGGTTCGGACTCAAAGGTACGCAAATCATCGATGCCTTCACCGACGCCGATAAAGCGGATCGGGATGTTGAACTGCTTGGCCAGGGCGAAGATCACCCCGCCTTTGGCCGTGCCGTCGAGCTTAGTCAGCGCCAGGCCGGTCAAGGCTACGGTCTGGTTAAACTGCTTGGCCTGGTTGATAGCGTTTTGCCCGGTACCGGCGTCGAGCACCAGCAGCACTTCGTGCGGCGCCTCTTCGTCGAGCTTGCCGATCACCCGGCGGACTTTTTTCAGTTCTTCCATCAGGTTGTCTTTGGTGTGCAGACGACCAGCGGTGTCGGCGATCAACACGTCGATGCCCCGCGCCTTGGCGGCTTGCACCGCGTCAAAGATCACCGAGGCCGAGTCGGCGCCCGTGTGCTGGGCGATCACCGGGATCTGGTTACGCTCGCCCCAGACCTGCAACTGCTCGACCGCTGCGGCACGGAAGGTATCACCGGCCGCCAGCATGACTTTTTTGCCTTCCAGTTGCAGTTTTTTCGCCAGCTTGCCAATGGTGGTGGTTTTACCCGCACCGTTGACGCCGACCACCAAAATTACAAACGGCTTGTTGCGGGCTTCGATTTTCAGTGGCTGCTCAACCGGCTTGAGCATGGCGGCCAGCTCGTCCTGCAACGACTTGTACAGCGCGTCGGCGTCGGTCAGTTGCTTGCGCGCGACCTTCTGCGTCAGGTTTTTGATGATCACCGAGGTCGCTTCAACGCCCACGTCGGCCGTCAGCAAACGGGTTTCGATTTCGTCCAGCAGGTCGTCATCAATGACTTTTTTGCCGAGGAACAGGCTGGCCATGCCTTCGCCAATGCTGGCGCTGGTTTTGGACAAACCTTGTTTGAGGCGGGCAAAGAAACCAACTTTGGCTTCTGCCACAGGAGCAGGTGCAGGCGGCTGGACCACGGGCGCAGGTGCAGCCACCACGGCAACCGGAGCGGCAACAGGTGCTGGAGCTGGAGCTGGAGCAACCGGCTCAGGCTCAGGCTCAGGCTCAGGCTCAGGCTCAGGCAGGGTCTCAACCACCTCAAGCACCGGCTCAACGACTTCAACCACCGCAACCACAGGCTCTGGCTCTGGAATCGGCGGCACGATGTGCGGCGCTTCCACGTCTTCGACCAGGGCAACCGGCTCCTCGGGCACCGGCAACGGCGGCCATGGCTCAGGTTTGGCCGCTTCAACCACAGGGGCAGCGACCACTTCTGGCACGGGCTCGACCACCACCGGTGTGGCTTCGATCAACGGCTCTGGGGTGACTTCAGGCGCAGGCGCTGGCTGTTCAACGACGGTTTCCTGCGGTTTTCTGCGCAGCCATCCGAACAGGCCTTTCTTCTCGCCAGCCGCAGCTGGGTTCTTCTTGTCGTCGTTGGAACCAAACATGGAGGACGGCTATCTCATCGTAGCGACGCGCCACTGTGGCGCCCCGGCAAATAATATTCGGTGTGAAAAAGACTGTTTTTTTGTCAGCTCGTTCGCACACAGCTTATTCAGGGTGTAAAGAAACACCTCTATAACTTCGTCTTATCTCGGACATGGAACGGGAAATACGGCAAAAAAAGGAAATTTACCGGGATACCTCCACACTTCCAAGTCGGCTCCTATACTGCCCGATCACAGGTTGTCTGATCGTGGCGGGCTTGATAGGCGTGGCCGCCAGTAAAACGGATCAGTATCCTAGCACCTCCTCCCCCGCAGACGCTAAGGCCAAGCGGGCAGCCCAACAGGTTTAAAAACGAATGAATCATCTCGCCCGCTGCGCTGCTGGCCTGTTGCTCAGCACCGTTTTGCTCCCGCTATCGGCCTTTGCCGCCGATGCGCAACCCACCCATGAGTTCCGTCTGGACAATGGCCTTAAGGTCATCGTGCGCGAAGACCACCGCGCACCCGTGGTGGTCTCGCAGGTCTGGTACAAAGTCGGTTCCAGTTACGAGACGCCCGGCAAGACCGGCCTGTCTCACGCCCTTGAGCACATGATGTTCAAAGGCAGCAATAAAGTCGGACCCGGTGAAGCCTCGTTGATCCTGCGCGACCTCGGCGCCCAGGAAAACGCCTTCACCAGCGATGACTACACCGCGTATTACCAGGTGTTGGCCCGCGACCGCCTGGGCGTTGCCTTTGAGCTCGAAGCCGACCGTATGGCCAGCCTTCGCCTGCCGCCCGAAGAGTTCAAGCGCGAAATCGAGGTGATTAAAGAAGAACGTCGCCTGCGCACCGACGACCAGCCGATGAGCAAGGCGTACGAAATTTTCAGCGCCATGGCCTACCCGTCCAGCGGCTACCACACACCCACCATCGGCTGGATGGTTGACCTGGAGCGCATGAACGTTGCCGAACTGCGCGCCTGGTACGAAGAGTGGTACGCCCCCAACAACGCCACCCTGGTGGTGGTCGGTGACGTAACCCCGGATGAAGTCAAAGCCCTGGCCCAGCGCTACTTTGGCCCAGTGCCAAAACGTGACATCCCGATTGCCAAAGTGCCGCTTGAACTGGCCACGCCCGGCGAGCGCCTGCTCAAGATCAACGTGCAGACCCAACTGCCTAGCCTGATGATGGCTTTCAACGTGCCGAGTATCGCAACCGCCAAAGACCCGCTCAGCGCCAACGCGCTGCGCCTGATCGCGGCGCTGCTGGACGGCGGCTACAGCGCGCGCATGTCCTCGCAGCTTGAGCGCAAAGAGGAGTTGGTGTCGGGCGCCTCGTCCAACTACAACGCCTTCACCCGTGGCGACAGCCTGTTCCTGATTACAGCCATGCCTAACAGCCAGAAAAAAGTCACCCTGGCCCAGACGGAAGCCGGTGTATGGCGCCTGCTGGACGACCTGAAAAAGACCCCGCCGTCAGCCGAAGAACTCGAGCGTGTGCGCGCTCAAGTGATTGCCAACCTGGTGTACGAGCGCGACTCCATTACCTACCAGGCCACCTCGATTGGCCAACTGGAAACCGTCGGTCTGTCGTGGAAGCTGATGGACAGCGAACTGGCTGACCTGCAAAAAGTCACCCCGGCCGATATTCAGCAGGCCGCACGCACCTATTTCACTCGCGACCGTCTGAGCGTTGCGCACGTACTGCCCGAGGAGAAAACCCATGAGTGAGCGTAAAGGTCCACGCTTCGCCCTGCTGGCCCTGACCACGGCGGTTCTGGTGGGTGCACTCGGCTACTCCTTCATCAGCCCGAGCGAGTCGGTTGCCGGCCCAACCCTGGATTCGGCCAAAACCGAGCGCAAGCTTGAGTCTCTGGCAGAACTCGACGGCAAGGCGCCGACCAACCGCAAGCTGGACATCCAGACCTGGCAAACCGCCGAAGGCTCCAAAGTGCTGTTCGTCGAAGCCCGGGAACTGCCGATGTTCGACCTGAGCCTGACCTTCGCGGCGGGCAGCAGCCAGGATGGCAACACGCCTGGCATCGCCGTGCTGACCAACGCCATGCTTAACGAAGGCGTGGCCGGCAAAGACGTCAGCGCCATTGCCCAAGGCTTTGAAGGCCTCGGTGCAGCGTTTGGCAATGGCGCCTACCGCGACATGGCCATCACCTCGTTGCGCAGCCTGAGCGATAAAGACAAACGCACCCCTGCGCTCAATCTGTTTGCTGAAGTGGTGGGCAAACCGACGTTCCCGGCCGACTCGCTGGCGCGGATCAAAAACCAGCTGCTGGCCGGTTTTGAAGTCCAGAAGCAAAACCCCGGCAAACTGGCCAGCAACGAGCTGTTCAGCCGCCTGTACGGCAACCACCCGTACGCCCACCCGACAGATGGCTCTGCGCAAAGCATCTCGGCTATTACCCTCGACCAGATCAAGGCCTTCCACAACAAGACCTACACCGCAGGTAACGCGGTGATTGCGATTGTGGGTGACCTGTCCCGTGCCGAGGCCGAGGCCATGGCGTCGCAAGTGTCAGCAGCCCTGCCAAAAGGCCCGGCCGTGGCCAAGATCGCCGAGCCGGTTGAGCCCAAAGCAGGCGTCAACCACATCGAGTTCCCGTCCAAGCAGACCCACTTGCTGCTGGCCCAACTGGGCGTTGGCCGCGATGACCCTGACTACCCGGCGCTGGTGCTGGGCAACAAGGTTCTGGGTGGCGGTGGCTTCGGGACGCGCCTGATGACCGAAGTGCGTGAAAAACGCGGCCTGACCTACGGCGTGTACTCCAACTTCAGCCCGATGGAGGCCCGTGGCCCGTTCCAGATCAATCTGCAAACCCGTGCCGAATTGAGCGAGGGCACGCTCAAACTGGTCGAAGACATCCTGGCCGACTACCTGAAAAACGGCCCGACACAAAAAGAACTCGACGATGCCAAGCGTGAGTTTGCCGGCAGCTTCCCGCTGTCGACCGCCAGCAACGCCGCCATCGTCGGCCAACTGGGCGCGATAGGCTTCTATGACCTGCCGCTGGACTACCTGGAAAAACTCCGCGAGCAGTCCCAGAATCTGACCACCGAGCAAGTCAAGAACGCCATGAGCAAGCACTTGAGCGCCGACAAAATGGTCGTAGTGACCGCCGGCCCAACCGTGCCGCAAAAACCACTGCCACCTCCTACCGACAAACCTTCAGAGCAACCTCTTGGGGTTCCGGAGCATTAATGGCAAAGCCAAAAAACACATCGCACTCAGGTGCAGGTCAATTACGCATCATTGCCGGGGAATGGCGCAGTCGCAAACTCGACTTCCCCCATGTAGAAGGTCTGCGCCCAACGCCAGACCGTGTTCGTGAAACGCTGTTCAACTGGCTCGCGCCGTACATTCAGGGCGCCAGAGTACTGGACGTGTTCGCCGGCAGCGGCGCACTGTTCCTGGAGGCCCTGTCACGCGGTGCGGCCAAGGGCCTGGCCCTGGACAGCAACCGTGAGGCCATCTCCAACATCCGCGAAAACATGGGCATCTTGCGCTGCACCACCGGCCAGGTGCAGCAAACAGACGCCCTGCGTTACCTGGACGCGACCCCGAGCGATACCTTTGACGTGGTGTTCCTCGATCCACCGTTTAACAAAGAGCTGCTCAAGCCTGCCTGCGACCTGCTGGAGCAGCGCGGCTGGCTGACAGATGACGCCTGGATCTACACCGAAAGCGAGCTGCGCCCGTCCGAGTTGGGCTTGCCCGGCAACTGGCGTCTGCACCGCGAGCAAAAAGCCGGGGGCGTGAACTACGCCCTGTGGCAGCGCGATGCGGGTCAGGCACCGGCAGCGCAGTAACAACCGCTGATCTGTGCAATCGTTGCCGCGCATTACGGCAACGATTGCACACACCCTTGCTCTATCTATGTACCGCACCCCGCGCCCTGCGCCATTGCATTCTGTCCGTTCTCACTGATCATTCGCCCCGTGTGCCTCCGCACATCGGCTGGCGTGTTCAAAAACAACGGAATGTGAAACATGACCATTACTGCTGAAAAACCCACTCACGCCTACACACTGGATAACGGCCTGCAGGTGATCCTGCGCCAGGACAACCGTACGCCAGGCATCTGCGCCTCGCTGTTCCACAAGGCGGGCACCGACCATGAACACGCAAACCAGCGCGGGCTGGCGTACCTGGCCGGTGGCGCGACCTTCAAGGACAAAGACCTTGAGCGAAAAATCGGCGCCACTGCCAATGGCTGGATCGATTACCACCTCAGCGCCTACAGCCTCGAAGCACCCAGTGCCGAGCTTGCCACCGTGCTGCAATTGCTCGCTGCCCGAATGGAGCCTCAAACACTGTCCCGGGAGCGCCTCGATAAAGGCATTAAACACGCCTGCAAGCTCGAAGAAAGCGAACCGTACTTCAGCTCCGATTACTGGATTACCTCGACATTCGAGGAGCTGATTTTTCCCCAGGCACGCACCGTGTACAAATTCGGCAATGTCGACGACCTTGCACGCATCACGGTGGCCGACGTGCTGAGTTGGCATGAAGAAGGCTACGCACCCAACAACTCGATTCTGGTCATTGCAGGCGATATAGCGCTCGATGACGTCCAGCCGCTGATCCAGCACCTGTTTGCCGACCTCGCACCTTTCGAAGGTTTTGCCCCGGCAGAGCAGCCCGCACATTCGTTTTCGGGCGACGAACGCAGGCTAGTGCAACACCTCGATACGCCACTGCCACGGCTGCAAATGGCCTTTAACACGCCAAGCCTCGCAACCCCGGGCGCCATCGACGACATCCGCGCCCTGCAAGTCATCAGCGCCCTGCTGACCAAAGGCCCGCAGGCATGGCTGCCACTGCGTTTGTCTGAAGACAAGCACACGCTGTCCAGCGTGATCAGCCGTCTTCCGGCCTATCGCCGAAACGATGACCTCTTTCTGCTGGCGGCTACCCTGGGCGTGGACACCTCGCTGTCGGTGCAACAGGTAGAGCTGGAAATCAAACAACTGCTGGAATCACTCAAAACCCATGCACTGGATGCCGAGACCTTGAAGTACGGCCAACAGCAGGCCCTTGAAAGCCTGGAAGAACAAGACACCCTCGAAATACAAGCCTCGATCCTGGGCAACCTGGCCGCCATCGACCTGCCATGGACGCTGATCGACAGCGAAGCCGGGCAGATCCACAACGTCACGGCAGATGACATCCAGCGCGTGGCCAACAGCTACTTCAGCCCGGAGCGCCTGAGCGTCGCACACAGCCTGCCGCGCGAAGACTGATACCCGAATGCCCCAGGCGCGCTACGTATATACCGCCTAGCAGTACCCGCCTTGATCCAACCTGTTCTGACCTTATTTACAGAACACTCAAGGATCCTTGCGGATGAAATCCTCTCTTTTGTTTCGCTGGCTAATCACCTTGTGGTTGCCAGCGACCGCCTGCGCCCACGCGGCACCGGTTACCCACACGTTTACCCTCGACAACGGCCTAAAGGTCATTGTTCGCGAGGACCACCGCGCTCCCGTGGTGGCCTCGCAGCTTTGGTACAAAGTCGGCGCCAGTTATGAGCAGGAAGGGCAAACCGGCTTGTCCCATGCTCTGGAACACATGGTCTTCAAAGGCAGCAGCAAACTGCCCCGGGGCGAAGCCTTAAAAGTGCTTGAATCGCTGGGCGTCAGCGCCAACGCAATCACGCGCCCCGATGCAACGCTTTACACACAGTTGCAGGCCACCAACCGCCTTGCGGTGTCACTCGAAATCCTTGCAGACCAAATGGTCAGCGCACGCTGGAGTGACGCCCAATTAAACATCGAACGGCTGATCATCCAGAGAGAACGCCGTTCGACAGTCGACAGCAACCTGTGGAACTTGCTCAATGAGCGGGTCAAAACCATTGGTCATGTGGCAAGTACCTACAAGAACCCTGTGCTGGGCTGGATGCATGACATCAACCGGCTGAACAACCCGCTGCTCATGCAGTGGTATCAAGACTGGTATGCACCCAACAATGCCGTGCTGGTCATCGTCGGCGATGTGACGCTGGAGCAGGCCAAAGCACTGGTGACGCAACAGTTCGGCGCAATCGCTGCGCGCCCCTTGCCCACGGTCAAGCGCCCCATTGAATTGACCCATCTGGGCCGACGCGGGCTGCACCTTCGCTTGCCCAGCCCCAATGCAAAGCTGGTGATGGCCTTTAATGTGCCCAGTTTAAACACCGCACAAGACCCGCAAACCGCCTTTGGCCTGTTACTGCTCAACGAACTGCTGGCCAGCAGCGACAGCTCGCTCATCAAAGCCAGCCTGATGCATCAACAAGGCGTGCTGGCCGGGACGTACTCCCATTACGACCTGCTGAACCGGGGCGATGGCCTGCTCAGGATCTGGGCCGAAATCAGTCCGTCACGCACCGAGTCACCGGAGGCGGTTGAAGCCTTGATCTGGACACAGCTCAAAGCGCTCAAAGCCGCCACGGTCAGTGCGCAAACGCTGGACCGCGCCAAGCGCAGGATCATCACCAAACGCCTGTACGCCCACGACCAGATCGAGAAGCAGGCCAGCGAAATAGGTGAATTGGAAAGCATCGGGCTGCCCTGGTCGACCCTCGACGCACAGGAACTAGCCCTGCAAACCCTGACGCCTGCTGACATCCAGCAATTGGCCACAACCTACCTCACCGAAAACCGCTTCAGCGCCGCCTACATGCCAAGGCCGGAGAAAAAACATGACTAATGCCTTCACGTTGACACGCCACCCTTTGGTGCCATTGGCACTTATTGCCACCCTGCTGCTGAGCCTTTGCCTGAACGCTCAGGCACAGGCAACAGAAGGCCCAACAACGGCCTTGCAGAGTTTGCAAACCCTGGATGACAGCCACATTGCAGCTCGCCCGCTGAGCATTCGTGCCTATGCGACCCACGAACGCACCCGCGTGCTTTTTATTGAGACCCACGCGCTGCCCATCGTCGATATCAGCGTGCGTTTCTCGGCGGGCAGCAGCCGTGATGGCGCTTTACCAGGGCTGGCGAACCTGACCTTGAAGCTCTTGAACCAGGGAGTTGAAGGCATGGACGCCAAGGCTATCGCCGAGACGTTTGACCAATTGGGCGCACAACTGACGGCTTCGGTAGACAAGGATGAAGCACGGTTAACCCTGCGCACACTGAGTGACGGCGAGACACGCAAGGCGGCGATTGACCTGTTCACGCGGCTGATCGCACAGCCCGCTTTTGCCCCGGACGCCGTCGAGCGGACCAAAGCGTCGGCGCTCAATGCCATCGGGCTGGTGCAGCAAAACCCGACAGCGCGCCTGCAACAGACGCTGCATGCGCATGTGTATGGCAATCACCCTTATGCCCGCCCCGTCGAAGGTAACGCCCAGAGCCTGGCCTTGATAGACGCCGGGAAAGTCCGGGGCTTTCATCAAAACGCCTACACCGCGGCCAACGCGCTGCTGGTCATCGTGGGGGACATTTCAAATGATGAAGCCACAGACCTGAGCATCGCGATCAGCCAGGCCCTGCCCCAAGGCCCCGCACTGGCGCCTGTTGAACTGGCCATGGACCTGACATCACCGCCCGGCCATACACACCTCGAAGCCCCCTACAGCCAGACCTTGATCATGCTGGCGCAGCCGAGCGTACCGGCGAACCACCCGGATTACGTGGCGTTGCAAGTGGCCAGCCTGATATTCGGCGGTTCCAACAGCAGTCGTCTGATCAATGAGCTGCGCCACAAGCGCGGGCTGAGCTACGCCGCCTCGGCCTTTATACCGCTCTGGCAAGCGGGCGGGCCCTGGACCATCAGCCTGCAAACCGCCCCCGATCAGCAGGATGCCACCCTCGCGCTGGTCAAAACGCTGTTTGCCGAGTGGCTGCGCGACGGCCCCACCGAAGAGGAATTGGTCGCCGTCAAACGACGGTTGGCAGGCAACTTGCCGCTGACCAGCGCCAGCAATGCACAAATGGTTCAACAGTTGCTGCTTATGGGGGCCCACGACCTGCCCCGAAATTTCGACGCGCTGGTCATGCACGCCCAAAAGCTGTCGCGACAAGACATCAAAGACGCCATCAATCGTTACTCCAGGGCCGATAAATGGAAGGTCGCAAGCCTCGGCCCAACGGTCGAACAACGCCCCTTGTCAGCCGTTCAACCCTGAGCGTATTGCGTACTTATGTAACGCACCTGCCGCCCGGGTTTATCGCAACCTGTCCTGACGAACCCTCGTCAGGACACCCACCATGAAAAGACTCATCGCCGGGCTGCTGCTCGGCGTCATGCTCCATCCCCTGCTGGCATCGGCCAGCAGCCCACCGCCCATTCATGAGTTCACACTCGATAACGGGCTCAAAATCATTGTTTACGAAGACCACAACGCCAGCCTGGTGCTGACCCACTTGTGGTATCGCATCGGGTCAAATCAGGAAGAGCCGGGCCAAACCGGCGTGTCCCATGCGGTGGAACACATGCTGTTCAATGGCAGCAGCAAGCTCTGCACAGGCGAGTCAGGCCATATTTTGCAGAATCTGGGCGGCAGCCAAAATGCCATGACCCTGAATGACGCCACGCTGTTTTTCCACACCGTGCCCCCGCATGCGCTGGGTGTCAGCTTTGAAATGCTGGCGGACCAAATGAGTACGGCTCACCTGTCTGCGACGGTTTGGAGCGGCGAACGTGAAATCATCAAAAACGAGCGCACCGAAGCCTCTGATCACCACCCCATCAAGCGCGCCATCGAAGTCCCCCGGCGCCTGGCCCTGCCGGCCAGCGCAGCAGGCAACCCGATCATTGGCTGGCGGCATGATCTGGACCGCCTGCAAACCGAAGAGGTAAAGCGCTGGTATCAACGCTGGTATGCCCCCAACAACGCGGTGCTGGTGGTCGTCGGTGACATCACCCCCCAGCAGGTCAAACAACTGGCCGAACGGTATTTCGGCCCTATTGCCCGCCGGGCGCTGCCCTACAGCTCAACCCCCATCGATCTGGCGATGCCCGGCGAGCGCAGCATCACGCACTACATCCCCCAGCAAATACCCGTGCTGTACATGGCCTTCAATGTGCCGAGCCTCGCCACTCAAACAGACCCGCGAACAGCACCGGCACTGGAGCTGATTTCCGAAATGCTGGGCGGCGCAAACAGCTCGCTGTTGGAGTCGTTATTGGTGCGCAAGGAAGGCCTGGCAGACACCACCACCGTTCATTACCAGGCGGTCAGCCTCGGTGATGAGCTGTTCAACATCAGCGCGCTGCCCGACCTCGAAACAACCGCTTCGCCTGAAACCCTCAAGGCACTCCAGACGCGGATTCTGGCCATTATCGACTCATTGAAAACCGCCCCGCCAAGCCTTGAAGACCTCGAACGCGCGCGGACTCAGATCACGGCACGGCGCGTGTTCGAGCAGGATGAGCCGGAAAACCGCGCCCTGCAGATTGGCATGCTGGAAATGGCCGGGCTGTCCTGGCGCACCGAACAGACACGGCTCGATGCCTTGAACGCCATCACCCCGCAAGACATTCAACGCACAGCGCAGACCTTTCTGGTCGCAGACCGGTTAATCACCAGCTACGCGCTGCCTGAGGAGTCAGCTCATGAATAATGCCCAACGCATCGCACGCGGCACCCTCGTCTGCCTGTTCGCACTGTCGGGCATTTTTTTGGCGGCGGGCTGTTACGTGCGCGCATCAGAACCCCCCGGCCACACCTTGCCGTTGCAATCGCTGCGCGAACTCACAGAACCCGCAGGCGCGCCCCACGCGCCCAGCATCCAGTCATGGACACTCAAGCAAGGCAGCCGCGTGCTGTTTGTGGAAAATCATCATTTGCCCATGGTCGACCTGAAAATCAGCTTTGCCGCGGGCAGTTATTACGATGGCGAAACACCGGGGCTGGCGGCCATGACCCAGGCCCTGTTCAGCGTCGATTCGGCGCGCAAACCCGCCGACGAGATCGCCCGCGGATTTAACCGTTACGGCGCGCAAATAACCCACGGGATCAATGCCGAGCAAAGCTACCTGACCCTCAGAAGCCTGAGCGCACCCGAGGTGCTTGCCCCGGTGCTGAGCCTGTTTACCGAAACCCTGACACAGCGCTCTTTCAGCGAGCAGAACTTGTCTCGAATAAGGCGATCCTTGCAGGCAGACCTCACGCTTGAGGACATCCTCGGGGAGGCGCGAGCGCTGGCCAGCCTTCGCGCAGAACTGTACCCCGGTCAGCCGTTATCGCGCTCAGTCAACGGCACCCACGACAGCCTTCAACGCATACAAGCCGCGCAGGTTCGCAGTTTTTTTCAGCGGGCCTATACCGCAGCCAACGCGCAAATGGTGATCGTCGGCGACCTCACGCCCGAGCAGGCCAAATTACTCAGCCAAACCTTGGCCGACGCGCTGCCGCAAGGGCCGGCGCTGCCAGCGCCGCAAAGGTTTGTCACTCAGGCCAACACTGGCAGAACCCTGCACATTGAAGACAGCACGAGCCAGACCCTGCTGGTCATGGCACACAATGTTGTGCCCAATCAGCACCCGGACGCACTGGCCCTGCAGGTAGCCAATGTGATGTTCAATGGCGTTTTAAATAATCAACTACGCGAGAAATACAACGTCACTTACGGGGTGCAGTCCGATATCGAAGATGCCCAAGGCGCCACGGCCTGGATCACCCAGTTCAATACGCCGCCCCACTACAGTGAGCAGGCCTTGGCCCATGCCAAAACGCTGTTTGAGCAGTTCCTCAAGGATGGGCCCACGCAAGAGCAGCTGGACAGCATCAAGAAATACCTGCGTCAGGCGCTGCCACAACTGCTCGCGACCAACAGGAACCTGCTCAAGGAACTGGAGGACATCAACCGTTTCGACCAGACCCTGGACTTCACTCACACAATAACCGAGATCCAGAAAATGACCGCCGGACAGATAAAAGCCGCCATGAACCGGCACATGAACGTCGATGCCTGGGTCACCCTCACCCTCGGCCCCAACGTTGCCCAGCAAGCCCTGCCCGTGGTCAGCATGAGTGAGAACAACGGACAGCCGCTGTGCAATTCGACCAATTGGATGAGCACCGCACAACACACACTGCTTGGGCCGCAGGCCGCGTTGTGGCAACTTAAGCACTTTCCGATACCTGTCACCGACTGAGAACTTAAGTGCGCGCCCTCGCTTCCCCTGCGTTACCCGTGGAACTGTTCACACCAGCTTCTGGCCTCGGCAACCCTCATTTGCAAACGCTGTGGGGGCCGCTGTGGCGCACCAAACCTGTTGTTGAACATCAACGCGAGCGCCTGTGGCTCGAAGATGGCGACTTTCTCGACCTGGACTGGCACGGCACGCCGTCAGCCCATGAACCGCTGGTGCTGGTGCTGCACGGCCTGACCGGCTCCTCGGCTTCGCACTACATTGCAGGCCAGCAGAGCGCCCTGGCAAAACAGGGCTGGGCCAGCGTGGCCCTGAACTGGCGCGGGTGTTCGGGGGAGCCCAACCTGCTGGCACGCAGCTACCACTCCGGCGCCAGTGAAGACCTGGCCGCGACCGTTGCGCATTTGCGGGCGCGCTACCCGCTGGCGCCGATCTATGCCGTGGGTTACTCACTGGGCGGCAACGTGCTGCTTAAATACCTGGGCGAATCGGGCAGCGCCAGCGGCCTGCAAGGTGGCGTCGCGGTTTCGGTACCGTTTCGCCTCGACCAGTGCGCCGACCGCATCGGCATGGGCTTCTCCAAGGTGTACCAGGCGCACTTCATGCGTGAAATGGTGGCCTACGTCAAAATCAAACAGCGCCAGTTCCAACAGGACGCCAAGCACGAAGCGCTGGCCGCACTGGCCAAGCTGGGCACCCTCAAATCGCTGAGCAAACTGCGCACCTTTTGGGAGTTCGACGACCGGGTCACCGCGCCGCTCAACGGTTATCAGAGCGTCGACGACTATTACCGCCGCGCCTCCAGCCGCTACTTCCTGGGCGCCATTGAAACGCCCACGCTGATCATCCAGTCCGAGGATGATCCGTTTGTGTTCAAACACAGCATCCCTGAAGCCAGCGAACTGTCCGCCTGCACCGAACTTGAGCTGCACACCAAGGGCGGCCATGTGGGTTTCGTTGAGGGCTCGCCGAGAACGCCCAGGTACTACCTGGAACGACGCATTCCACAGTGGTTGGCCAGCCTCAAGCCTGAGTCTGCGTAATGAATGTGGAGCAAGGTGAGTCCATCCACTTTTGGCAAACGGCGCCGTTGACCGGCGTCGAATTGCTCACCGCGCGCTACATCGAACACCGCTTTGTGCCCCATGTGCATGATGGTTTTGTGATTGGCATGATCATGGACGGCGCCCAGCGTTATCGCTATCGCGGCGCAGAGCACCTGGCTGGCACCGGCACACTGGTGTTGATCAATCCGGACGAAGTGCATAACGGCCACAAAGGCCACGATGCCGGGTGGCGCTACCGTGCGTTCTACCCGGACAACGAACAGATCCAAAGCCTGCTGGAAGAGCTGAACCTGCCCGGCACCCACCTGCCCACCTTCAACGACACCCTGCTGCACGACCCGGAGCTGTTTCACGGGTTGCAGCAACTGCATCATTTGCTGGAAGGGCCGGAGTCGGCGCTGCATCAACAAACGCTCTGGCGACAAATGATGCTCGCCCTGCTCAATCGCCATGCCCGCCTGCCGATGCCGGCCAAGCCTGGCGTGGAACACCGGGCGGTGCGCCAGGCCAAAGAGCTGCTGCAATCGCGGCTGGCCGAACCGCCCTCGCTGGAAGAACTGGCGGCGGCGGTTAACTTGTCGCCCTTCCACTTTGCCCGCGTGTTCCAGCGCGCCACCGGCATGCCGCCGCACACCTGGCTGATGCAACAACGCATCGCCCATGCCCGCGGCTTGTTGCAACAAGGCTGCTTACCGCTGCAAGTCGCTACACAACTGGGTTTTGCCGACCAAAGCCATTTGAGCCGCCAGTTCAAAAAAGTCTACGGCGTCGGCCCGGCGGCCTACCGAGCGGCCAGTGCACAGCACGCACAAAGCCTGTAGACGGTGGTGTTGCAGATTTTTGGTGCCCACAAAATTGCCGGATTATTCGCACAGCATTGTCAATTGCTGCCATTGCGCCGTGGCGCCTATAGTCAGCGTTCGCCTAAAAGGGCGACCGGGTTTGGCGACCTGGAGATTGAATTTTGGAAACCTAATGGTTGTTGTATTGGGCTAAGCGTGTATTTTGCTCGCAATGCTTTATGGCTACTGTGCGTGGGAGATCTTCGGGTCTGCCGGTTGTTTCCTAAATTCTCCCGGTTCGCCAACCCGCGCACGGTAGCCACCCATTTTTTGTTTGGCGACGAAAAGTGAGTGGCCTGAATGAAGAGTTTAGGAGAAGCACTTATGAACGAATTGACATACATCCCGCTTACCGCCATCGACTGCCTTACCCCCGCATTGCTCATCGATCGCAACGCCCCTCTCGACGTATTGCACGCCAATGCCACCGCCCGCGTACTGGCTGTGACCCAAATGATGGAAACCTTCTCCAGTCGCGAAGTTCAAGACGCTGATGCCATTGATCTCAAACAGTTAGCCACCACCGCGATGATATTGCTGCGTGATGGTTGCGATCTGCTCAATGTTTTGGGCTGGCGTCTGCAACCAAAATAATTCAAGCGAAGACAAAACCGTGCAGGAGCTGTCGCCCCGTCTTCTACGCCGCGCTGGCGTAGCAAACAGGCCACCGATAATCGACAGCATCCCCCAATCAGTTCCCTCTCCCTCGGGAGAGGGCTAGGGTGAGGGGGCTTTTGATTCTTTTAAAGATCAAAAGATCGCGAGGCAAGCTCGCTCCTACGGAGTGTTGGCTGCACGTTTGGCGGCGGTCTGCGGCCCGCATCGCTACAACAAAACCGTGTAGGAGCGAGCTTGTCTCGCGAGCTTTTAAAGATCAAAAGATCGCGAGCAAGCTCGCTCCTACGGAGTTATGCCTGAACGTTTGGCGGCGGTCGGCGGCCCGCATCGCTGCATCAAAACCGTGTAGGAGCGAGCTTGCCTCGCGAGCTTTTAAAGATCAAAAGATCGCGAGGCAAGCTCGCTCCTACGGGGTCAATCCCCGGTTGCGACACCTCGTGCCGGGTCGTTGATCCATTCGCTCCATGAGCCCGCATAGAGTTTGCCCAGCGGGTAGCCCGCCAATCCCAATGCAAACAGGTTGTGACACGCCGTCACGCCCGAGCCGCAATACGCCACCAGTTCATCCGGCGAGCGGCCCGCCAGTTGTTCGGCAAATCGCTGTTTGAGTTGCTCGGCAGGCAAGAAGCGCCCGCTGCTGTCGAGGTTTTCATTGAACGCCGCACATTGCGCCCCAGGGATATGCCCGGCAATCGGGTCAATCGGCTCAACCTCACCGCGAAAACGTGGCTTGGCGCGGGCGTCGATCAAGGTCAACCCCGGCTGGCCCAAGCGCGCTTGCAATTGCTCAGCGCTCAACACCAAGTGGCTATCCGGCTGACCATCAAAGGTGCCAGGCACAACATGGGGCTCGTCCGTGGTCAGTTTGAAACCCGCCGCATGCCAAGCCTTTAACCCGCCATCGAGAATAAACACGCCATCGCGCTTGCCCAGCCACGCCAGCAACCACCACGCACGGGCCGCAAATGCACCGGGACCATCGTCATACAGCACCACATCGCTGTCTTGATTGATGCCCCATGCCCGCAGTTGTTCAAGCAAGGCGGACGGTTCAGGCAACGGATGGCGCCCCGTGACGCCTTTAATCACCGGGCCGCTGAGGTGACGCTCAAGGTCGGCAAATTGCGCACCGGCAATATGGCCTTCAACATAACTGCTGTGCCCGTATTCCGGGTCTTCCAGGGCAAAACGGCAATCCAGAATGACCAATCCGGGGTGCGCCTGACGTTCGTTCAGGGCTTGAGGGCTGATCAGTTGCGCAACGGGCATGGCGAACTCCTGAGGGGGATGGGAACAGCGCTACTGTACGACCAATGTCTTTTGCAATGGAACGTAATATTCCTTGAGCAACTCATCAACCGCAGCACGGTACGGCGGCGTTACATAGCCCGATTCCAGTATCAGCAGTTGGTAGATTCCGCGGGTCAGCGCCTCTTCGGACAGGTGGGTGGCGTTCTCACGCGTGGTACACAAAAAACCCACCCAGGACGTCAGGATGATCCAGGCATTGAGCGTCAGCGATTCGATTTGCTGGGGCGTCATGTCGAGAATGCCCGCCTTCACAAACCCCGAATAAATGGCTTGCCCCTGAGCCAGGCATTGCGTGGAAAAGCACCGATAACGCACGGCCAGTTCAGAGTCGCTGAGCAGCAGGTGTTCAATGTCACGGTACAAAAAGCGGTAACGCCACATGGCATTGAGCAGGTGCTTCAAGTAGTCGCGCTTGTCGCTGACGTCAGGCAGGCGGCCTTCGGGCGGGCGCAGAAAGTCCAGCACCAGCACCTCGTACTCGCTAAACAGCACCGAGATAATCGCCTGCTTGTTGGGGAAGTGGTAATACAGATTACCCGGCGAAATCTCCATGTGAGCCGCAATGTGGTTGGTGCTGACATTGCGTTCACCCAGCTGGTTAAACAACTCCAGGCTGGTATTGATGATGCGCTGGCTGGTTTTTAATCGTGCGGCCATGGATTGGTCTTCGATGAATATCGAAAAACATCTTAAAGCCTAACCACCGTGGCTCAAACAGCCCGAGTGGCAGACCCCCAATTGACAACATAGAGCGCAGGCTCTAAAAACATCTTGGCTCTTACGAGAACCCCCAACATCCGCAGGGAGCGAACGATGTCTACCGACAGTGCCCACCGCCACAGTTCCTCCAGCGCCTTGGACGATCTCCACAACCTTTTCGCCCTGCAGCGAAAAGCCTACACAGCTCATCCGCTCCCACCAATAGCACAACGCCAGCAATGGTTGAAGAGCCTGCGAGTATTGCTGAGCCGCGAGCGCGAAGTGTTGATTGACGCCATCAGCCAGGACTTCAGCCACCGCAGCCCCGACGAAACCTTGTTTGCCGAGCTGATGCCCAGCTTGCAGGGCATTGACTACACCCTCAAACACCTCAAACGCTGGATGAAGCCGTCACGGCGCCACGTGGGGGTGATGTTCCAGCCCGCCAGCGCCAAAGTGGTGTATCAGCCCGTGGGCGTGGTGGGTGTGATCGTGCCGTGGAACTACCCGCTGTATTTGGCCATGGGGCCTTTGATCGGCGCTTTGGCGGCGGGCAATCGGGTGATGCTCAAACTCAGTGAGTACACGCCCGCCACCGGCCGTTTGCTCAAAGACCTGATGGGGCGGATTTTCCCCGAGGACATGGTTGCTGTGGTATTGGGCGACGCCGAGGTTGCCGTGGCGTTTTCCAGCCTGCCCTTCGACCACCTGCTGTTCACGGGTTCGACCCATGTCGGCAAGCAGGTGATGCGTGCCGCGGCCGATAACCTGACCCCGGTGACGCTGGAGCTGGGCGGCAAATCCCCTGCGATCGTTTCGGCTGAGGTGCCGCTCAATGACGCCGCCCGGCGCATTGCCTGGGGCAAAACCCTGAACGCCGGGCAAACCTGCATCGCGCCCGACTATGTGCTGGTACCGCACGAGCGGGTCGACGGGTTTATCGAGGCTTACCGCCAGGCCGTACTCGATTTTTATCCAACGCTGGCCGACAACCCGGACTACACCGCCATCATCAGCGAGCGCCAATTGGCGCGGCTTGAACACCTGCAAACAGACGCCAGCGAAAAAGGCGCCCGGCTGATCCCGCTCTATGCCCAAGGCCAGGGGCGGCGCATGCCCCATGCGTTGCTGCTGAATGTGAACGACCAGATGCAGGTCATGGAGGACGAGATCTTCGGCCCGCTGCTGCCTGTTGTCTCGTACAGCACGCTCGATGAAGCGCTTGCCTACATCAACTCAAGACCTCGCCCACTCGCGCTCTATTACTTCGGGTACAACAAGGCCGAACAACAGCGCGTCATTGAAGACACCCACTCGGGCGGCGTCTGCATTAACGACACGCTGCTGCACGTGGCCATCGACGACCTGCCATTTGGCGGCATCGGCCAGAGCGGGATGGGGCGTTACCACGGGCACGAAGGTTTCCTGACGTTCAGCCACGCCAAAGGGGTGTTGAGCAAACAGCGCTGGAACAGTTCGCTGGCGGTTTACCCGCCATATGGCCGGTCGCTGGTACGCCTGATTCAAAAGCTGTTTATCCGATAGCCTCAAACGGCGAGACCAAGCCATGCCGGAATTTCTGGATGAACCGACGCTACTGTCCCGCCGTGGCGTTTTAAAAGTCGGCCTTTGCGCCTCGGCTTTTTTGGCCACTGCCGGGCTGGGCGCCAGCCTCAGCGGCTGCTCGGCCACTTTCAGCGCCCGGGGTTTCAGGGTGCTGCGCAGCACCGACCTGGTGTTTTTACAGGCGCTGGTGCCGGTGATGCTGGCGGGCAGCATTTCGCACACCTCCCTGCCGGGAGCGACAGACGCCACCTTGCACACGCTGGACAACAACCTGGCTCACCTCTCGCCAGAGCTGCTCAAGCTGACCTTGCAGCTATTCGACGTGCTGGCCATGCCGGTCACTCGCGGCCCGCTCACGGGTCTTTGGAGCAGTTGGGAGAAGACCACCCCCGATCAAATCCGCTACTTCCTGCATCGCTGGCAAAACAGCAGCTTGAGCCTGTTGCGCATGGGCCATGCCTCGCTGCTGCAACTGGTGATGATGAGCGGCTACGAAAAGCCCGAGTTGTGGCCCCATTGCGGGTATCCCGGCCCGCCGACGGTTTGATTCACACAATAATAATTTTCATGAGACGTCCTTATGCCTGTACCCGATCTATTCCGCGAAGGCCTGGCACGCGGATGGAAAACCCATAACGGCTCAACCCTCGACAACGACCTGACGCTGGAAGCCGACATTGCCATTATTGGCAGCGGCGCCGGGGGCGGCACGACGGCTGAAATCCTCAGTAATGCGGGCTTCAAAGTGCTGCTGATCGAAGAAGGACCGCTCAAGACCAGCAGCGATTTCAAGCTGCTCGAAGGCGAGGCCTACACCAGCCTGTATCAGGAAGGCGTCGGGCGCATGAGCAAAGACGGCGCCATCAGCATCCTGCAAGGCCGTGCGGTGGGCGGGACTACCCTGGTCAACTGGACCTCAAGCTTTCGCACCCCGGGGCCGACGCTGGAGCACTGGGCCCGCGAGCATGCGGTCAGCGGCCACAGCGAAGAGTCCATGGCGCCCTGGTTTGCGCAGATGGAGCAACGGCTCGGCGTGGCCCCGTGGTTGATCCCGCCCAACGCCAACAACGAGGTGATCCGCACCGGCTGTGAAAAACTCGGCTACCGCTGGCAGGTGATCCCGCGCAATGTGCGCGGCTGCTGGAACCTCGGTTATTGCGGTATGGGCTGCCCGACCAATGCCAAGCAATCGATGCTGGTGACGACGATTCCCGCGACCCTCGAAAACGGCGGCGAATTGCTGTATCTGGCCCGCGCCCAGCGTTTGTTGATTGCAGGTGATCAGGTCACCGGCCTGGAGTGCCAAGCCATGGACAGGCGCAGCGTGACGCCCACAGGCTGCACCATTACGGTCAAGGCGCGGCATTACGTGCTGGCCGGCGGCGGCATCAACAGCCCCGGCCTGCTGTTGCGCTCAGAGGCGCCCGACCCGTACAGGCGAGTGGGCAAGCGTACGTTTCTGCACTTGGTCAACTTCTCGGCTGCGCAGTTTGCGACGGCGATCAATCCGTTTTACGGCGCCCCGCAGTCGATTTATACAGACCATTTTCAGTGGCAAGACGGCGCAACCGGCCCCATGGGCTACAAACTCGAAGTCCCGCCCTTGCACCCGGCGCTGGCCGCCACCTTGTTTGGCGGTTACGGCGAAACCAACGCCGAACACATGGCCCAACTGCCCAACACCCACATGATGCTGGCCCTGATGCGCGACGGTTTTCACCCGGACAGCCCCGGCGGTAACGTTGAGTTGCGCGCAGACGGCAGCCCCGTGCTCGATTACAGCGTCACGCCGTATAGCTGGGACGGGCTCAGGCGGGCGTTCCACAGCATGGCCGAGATCCAGTTTGCCGCCGGGGCCAGCGCGGTGATGCCGTTGCACAGCGATGCGCGCTACCTGAAAACCCTGGTCGAAACCCGCGAGCACATCAACAACCTGAGCCTTGAGCGGTATCGAACGCGCTTGGCCAGCGCCCATGTGATGGGCGGCTGCGCCATGGGGGAAAACCCGCACCTGGCGGTCACCGACAGCCTTGGGCGCCATCATCAGTTACGCAATCTGTCGATCCATGATGGCTCTTTGTTCCCCACCAGCATCGGCGCCAACCCACAATTGTCGGTGTACGCACTCACCGCCAAACTCGCGACAGAGCTGGCCCAACGGCTTAAAAATCCGTGAAAAAGGAGTTAACTGGCGGCGTCTATAGTGCTTTCTTCTTAAATTGGCGACTTGGCCGACCGGGAATGCTGCGATACCATCCGACTCCCCAACGGATTCCCGCCAGGACGACGCGATGAACCGAGTGTTGTACCCAGGTACATTTGACCCCATTACCAAGGGGCATGGCGATCTGGTCGAGCGCGCCTCGCGCCTGTTCGATCACGTGATCATTGCGGTCGCGGCCAGCCCCAAAAAAAACCCGCTCTTCCCTCTGGAACAGCGCGTTGAGCTGGCGCGTGAGGTCACCAAGCACCTGCCCAATGTCGAAGTAGTCGGCTTCTCGACGCTGCTAGCGCACTTCGCCAAAGAACAGAACGCCAATGTATTTCTGCGTGGCCTGCGTGCCGTGTCGGACTTCGAGTACGAGTTTCAGCTGGCGAACATGAATCGCCAATTGGCACCGGACGTCGAAAGCCTGTTTCTGACGCCGTCCGAGCGCTATTCGTTTATATCGTCGACGTTAGTCCGTGAAATCGCGGCTTTGGGCGGCGATATCAGCAAGTTTGTCCACCCGGCTGTGGCTGACGCCCTGACCGAGCGGTTTCGCAAGAAGTAACCGCTGAAGCGGCGCCCGCGTGCACTGCGGGCGCCAATGCGGCACAATTGCCGCATTCGATTTTAGTTGCCCGGGCAAACCGCCCCGGCCGGAGTACCCATGTCCCTGATCATCACCGACGATTGCATTAACTGCGACGTCTGCGAACCCGAGTGTCCGAACGCTGCTATTTCCCAGGGTGAAGAGATCTACGTGATCGACCCGAACCTGTGCACCCAGTGCGTAGGCCACTACGACGAGCCGCAATGCCAGCAGGTGTGCCCGGTCGACTGCATCCCGCTGGATGAAGCCCACCCGGAAACCGAAGAACAGCTGATGGAAAAATACCGGCTGATCACGGGTAAGGCGTAAGGGTTGCCTCTGTAGGAGCGAGCTTGCCTCGCGATCTTTTAAACCATCAAAAGATCGCGAGGCAAGCTCGCTCCTACAGGGTTTGGGGTTACTTCTGGCAGCGGGGGCAGAACACGCTGGCTCGCTGGCCCAGTTTGACCTCGCGCAGTTCGGTGCCGCAGACCTTGCACGCCTCATAAGCACGGCCGTACACGAACAGTTCCTGCTGGAAATAACCCGGCTGCCCGTCACCGCCGATAAAGTCGCGCAGCGTGGTGCCGCCCCGCTCTATCGCCGCCGCCAGAATCCGCTTGATCTCAATCGCCAGCTTTAAATAACGCGCCCGCGAAATGCTCCCGGCCTCGCGGCGCGGGTCAATGCCTGCGGCAAACAACGCTTCTGTCGCATAGATATTGCCCACGCCCACCACCACCGCGTTGTCCATGATGAAGGGCTTGACCGCCATCGAACGCTTGCGAGACAGCTGGAACAACCGCTCGCCATCAAACAGGTCGGTCAACGGCTCCGGCCCCAGCTTGATCAGCAGTTCGTGGTTCAGCGGGTCAAGGCTCCAGAGCATCGTGCCAAAGCGCCGCGGGTCGGTGTAGCGCAAGGCCAGCCCCGACTCCAGCTCAATGTCGACGTGCTCATGCTTGAGCGCCGGCAGGCCCGCTTCGACCAGACGCAAATTGCCCGACATGCCCAAGTGGCTGATCAACGTCCCGACTTCGGCGTTGATCAGCAAATACTTGGCGCGGCGCTCAACCTGCACGATTTTCTGCCCGGACAAACGCACATCCAGGTCTTCGGGGATCGGCCAGCGCAAACGCCGGTCACGCACGATGACCCGGCTGACCCGCTGCCCTTCAAGGTGCGGGGCAATGCCCCGGCGGGTGGTTTCGACTTCTGGTAACTCAGGCATCTAGTCAGCCCCTAACTCGCGGATACTTTCTTTCACGTTCTCAAAGTCATACTCGGACAAACCAATGTAGTCCAGCACCAGATGGCTGATGCTGTTCCATTCATGGTCTTCGCGCTGGTTGCCAAGAACTTTGGAGGACGCACAAATGTGCTCGGCCATTTTCAGCACCGCCAGCAGGTTTTTCAGCGGGCCGTTGCGCGAGGACTCGTCGCTGAAAATCGCCAGCGCATTGTGGTGGTTGGCAATCGCCTCGGTCAGGTGCCCCGGCAAGCGCCATGATTTGGCCGTGTAGTAGCCGACCACCGCATGGTTGGTGTTGAAGTGGCGGTTTTCCGTGTCCACCACGCGACGGCCAGGTCCCGCATTGGCGTAGCCCTGTTCCAGCACGTGCATGTAATCCGGGAAGCGCTTGAGCATCAGCGGGACGCCGCAATCGTGAAACAAGCCCAGCGCATAGGCTTCATCGGGCGCCGACATGCCGGTGCGCTTGGCCAGGCTCAGGCTGGTCATGGCAACGTCTTGGGCGGTGTCCCAGAAACGGTTGAGGGTGACGATGGTGTCGTCACCCATCTCGCCCTTGATCGACTGGGCATTGATCAGGTTGATCACCGTGCGGCTGCCCAGCAGCGTCACTGCGCGACGAATAGAAGCGATTTTGTTGGTCAGGCCGTAATACGGCGAGTTGACGATTTTAAGCAGCGCGCCCGACAAGCCAGGGTCCTGAGCGATCAAGCGCGCAATCACCTCAAGATCCGGGTCCGGCATGTACTGCTCCATCTGCAAATCCACCATGATTTGCGGTTGAGGCGGCACGCTGATGCCTTGCAAAGCCTGACTGATCTGTTGCGATGAAAGCTCTGGGGGCATGTCTGCACACTCTGGAATAGGCGGCGATTCTAGCGGAATTTTCTGCGCGAATGGGCGCGCGATCCGACGCAATACCGCGAATCAGCCAAGCTTGCAGGTGGCGTCTAAGGCTATAATCGCGCCCTTTTCAATACCCGGAGCGACTTCATGTCCCTGCCAAGCCTGCGCCTTAAAGCCAATGCCGATCGACGCCTGCGCGCCGGCCACTTGTGGGTCTACAGCAACGAAATTGATGTAGCCACCACCCCGCTTAACGGCTTTAAAGCCGGTGACCAAGCGCTGCTCGAAACCGCAGGTGGCAAGCCGCTGGGCATCGTGGCCATGAGCCCGAACAACCTGATCTGCGCGCGCGTGCTGTCGCGTGACATCAAGCTGCCCTTGGACAAGTCGCTGCTGGTTCACCGCCTCAACATGGCCCTGTCCCTGCGTGACCGTCTGTTCGACAAGCCTTACTACCGTCTGGTGTACGGCGATTCCGACATGCTGCCAGGCCTGGTGGTTGACCGTTTCGGCGACATTCTGGTGGTGCAGTTGGCCTCTGCCACCATGGAACGCCACAAAGACGACGTGGTTGCAGCGCTGGTTCAAGTGCTCAAGCCACGCGGCATCCTGTTCAAGAACGACTCGGCAGCCCGCGATGCAGAAGGCCTTGAGCGTTACGTCGAAACCGTCTTCGGTCTGGTGCCGGAGTGGGTGGCCCTGGAAGAAAACGGCGTCAAGTTCGAAGCACCGGTCATGGAAGGCCAGAAAACCGGCTGGTTCTACGACCACCGCATGAACCGCGCTCGCCTGGCCCCATACGTCAAAGGTAAAAAAGTCCTCGATCTGTTCAGCTACATCGGTGGCTGGGGCGTGCAAGCAGCGGCGTTTGGCGCCAGCGAAGTGATCTGTGTCGATGCCTCGGGGTTCGCCCTGGACGGTGTTGATCGCAATGCCGCGCTGAACGACGTGGCCGACAAAGTCACCAGCATGGAAGGCGACGTGTTCGAAGCCCTGCGCGAGCTCAAAGCCAACGAAGAGCGCTTTGACGTGATCGTGGCGGACCCGCCGGCCTTCATCAAACGCAAAAAAGACCTGAAAAACGGCGAGGCGGCTTACCGCCGTCTCAACGAGCAAGCCATGCGTTTGCTCAACAAAGACGGGATTCTGGTCAGCGCGTCGTGCTCGATGCACTTGCCGGAAGACGATCTGCAAAACATCCTGCTGACCAGCGCCCGTCATCTGGACCGCAACATCCAGATGCTCGAACGCGGTGGCCAGGGTCCGGATCACCCGGTGCACCCGGCGATTGTCGAAACCCGCTACATCAAGAGCATCACCTGCCGTTTGTTGCCTAACACCTAAACCCCCTTGTGGGAGCGGGCTTGCTCGCGATTGGCACGACACGGTTTTACTGAAAACCGCATCGTCTGCATCGCGAGCAAGCCCGCTCCCACGGGTTTAGCATCAGGGCTTATCCACCCGCGGGCTCAGCACCGCACCGCCGATCTGCAACGACTGATATCGCGGTTTCACCAGCTGGACTTCCCCTTCGCGAATCTTCTTGATCAATTCAAGCGGGTTGTCGTCCATTTCATACAGCCCGGCGCGCAGCCACTTGCCTTGGGCATTGCGCTTGAAAAAGTACAGCGGGCCCGGCCACTCCTGTTTGGGCAACTGCAACACCTCCAACTGCCCGTCCTGATCCAGATCGACAGCCCACATCGCACACCCCGGATACCGGCACAGATGGCCAACCATGCCCAGCGCATCGAACTGCTCACTGCCCTCCACGCCAGGGCCGATCCACTCCAGCAACCGGTCGTTCTGCGCAGGCCCGCTGCGGCCGATCTCGACGTCCTTGAGCCGCTTGAGCAGCACCGCCCGCGCAGGCTCGGTGAGTACCTCGCCGCGCTCGACTTGCGCCAATAACCCTTCATACGCCTGCACGCCCGGCGCACCCAAGCGATAGCGCAAGGTGTCGGCATCAAAGGTCTCAACCGGGGTTTTACCGTTAAGCACGCGCTGCACCTGGTTCTGCGCACTGATCTTCAACGGGCTGAACCACGGCGTGTGAATGCCCAGCAACAGCACCACGCACGCCAGCGCGATCCACGGATTGCTGACCCGTAAACTGCCCAGCCAGGTCGATTTCGAGGCAAACACGGCCCACACCGCCGCCACACAATGGGCGAACACCACCAGCACCAGCAACATCGCCAGCACACGGCTAGGCGTCAGGCCGTATTGCTCAATGCGTAACCAGCTCGAATACCCGGCCAGCACCACCAGCACCGGCAAACACAGCAGGCACAGATCCACCATGCGCACGAGCCACAGCGGGTAGCCGCTGCTTTGATGTCCGTCCTGGAACACGCCGTTGAGCAAGAACAAGTTGGCCGCCACCAGGCACACCATGATCGGCGTCGAATAACCGGTGTCCCAAATGGGCGCCAGACCGCTGAACGGCAAGGTAAACGTGAACACAATGGCGATCATTGAACTGAGCGGCAGCAAAAAGCGGCACAGCGTGAGCAAGATGCCGCGCAACAGACCAATCACCCGGTCGTTATCACGGCCCATTTGCAGCCCCAGGGCAAACACCACGGCCGAGCTGACACAGACAAAACCATCGGTAAAAAACAGTTTGTTCAGCGCCACAATGCCGAGCATTTTGAACAGGCTGCCCCACAACAGCAGCAACGCCCAAAACACCGCATTCAGCAGCAAGCCCAGCAACACGATAAACACCGTGTCCCAGGCATGCCGGAACAAATCTTCATAGCGCGGCATGCGCCCTTCACGGGTCGGCCAACTCAAGATAAACGCCGTACAAATATAGGCGATGACCACGGCAAAGCAGGTCCAGCTACCGCTCAACCAGTGGCTGTAAAGCCAGGTTTCACTGTACTTCCAGAACACCCAGGCGCTGATCGCCGTCATCACGCAGGTAAGGCCCAGCACCAGCCAGACGGCGCCTCGCTGACGCACGTTGTCGCCCAGCAGCAACAGGTTGATCCCGCCCACCAGCACGGCGGTCACCAGCGCGTATTTGATGCCCGGCTCAGCAATGTCACTGGCCAGCCACAGTAAAAGCCCTTGCACCAGGCCAATGGCCAGACACCCATAAACGGATCGATTAAGGGTCAGCATTCAACATCCTTATTCTTAGAAAGCGTTCGCCACTGTAGTCCCTGAGTGTAGTCACGCCCAGAGACGGGGGTAAAACCCGGCATGGCCGGCCTAGAGCGCGGCGACGCAGAGAAAAGTTTTTTCTTACAGAAATACAAGTACCGGCCTACTCAGGACATCGTTGTAAAACCAGCACCGGCGCAGAACACTGCCCGCCCTGATTAACACCGGACACATCAGTGCAGCCGCCCACGGACACCCCTGCAAAGCCCCGCGCAACCATTGCCTTGCTGATGACAATGACCCTGCTCGCCGTCTTCCCACTGGACGTGGTGCTGCCCTCCTTCCCGGCCCTGTCCAGCCACTTTCGCACCACACCGTCCGACGTCGCGCAGTCGGTGAGTATTTTCGCCATCGGCCTGGCCGTGTCGCTGCTGCTGATCGGACCTTTGTCCGATATGTTTGGGCGTAAAAAGTTGCTGCTGACCGGCATTGCCCTCGCGACCATCGGCGCAACGGGCTGCCTGTTAGCCATGGATTTCGCCTGGTTTATGTTTTTCCGCGTGGTCCAGGCCGTCGGCTGCGGTGCATTTGCCCTGTCACAAGCGCTGATCCAGGACGTGTTCGCAGGGCGCGAGCTGGAGCGCATCCGGATCTGGATGGCCACCGGCGGCGGGATCTTCATTTCCTGCTCCCCCTTGGTCGGCACCTGGCTGCAACTGTACCTGGGCTGGCAAGGCAGCTTTTATGTGTTCATCGCCCTGGCGGTGGTGGTCTGGTGCTGGTCACTGCACCTGCTGCCCGAGTCCCGCAGCCGCCACAGGCCGTCAGCACGGCAGTTTTTCGCCGGGTATTGGCGGCTGTTTTCTGATATCCGATTCGTCGGTTACTGGCTGATTTCGGCCCTGGCCTTTGCCTGCCACTTCTCGTTTATCGTCCTGTCGCCGCTGATTTTCATGGAGCACCTGCAGCTCTCGGCCTACCAGTTCGCCTGGGCCTTGCTGCTGTATGGCGCTGCGTATGTGGTCGGCGGCGTGATTGCCAGCGTGCTGCACCGCAAGCTCGCCAGCGAGACACAAATCACTGCCGGCCTGTGCCTCATCGCCGTTTCCGGGCTGGTGATGCTGGGGCTTACCTGGCGATTTGGCGTGTCTGCCATCACGGTGCTGATCCCTATGCTCATCTGCACCGCAGGCACCACCATTTGCAGGCCCATCGCCAACTCCAAAGCCATGAGCCTCTACCCGCAACTCGCGGGCACATCGACCTCCGCAGGCAGCCTGCTGATTTTCATGTGCGGCGGCCTCATCAGTCTGGTGATCAACCTGGCCGACGATCACCTCACCAGCACCCTGGCCGTGTGCTTTTTGATCCTGAGCGCCATCGCGCTCGGTTTGAATGGGCTGATCAGCGAGCGGGCGCTCGTCCCGTAGCCGCTATCTTCACGGTTTGGACCATTCCCTCCCACCGCCAGCCGTGTAGAATCGACGCATTCATCGCCAATCATCCCCGGCGGGTTTATGAGCTCAAGCCCAAGCGTGCGGCGATCCCGCAGCGTTCACGGCAACTAGTGGATACGTGGTCATTTTCTGTGTGATCCCCTAGCGATTAGAAGCTCACTTCCCTGTTTGTTACCTGATTAGCCGCCCGGAGCTGTTCCATGCCTGACTATCGTTCCAAGACCTCCACCCACGGCCGCAATATGGCCGGCGCCCGCGCACTGTGGCGCGCCACGGGGATGAAAGATGCCGACTTCAAAAAGCCGATCATCGCCATTGCCAACTCCTTTACCCAGTTCGTACCCGGCCACGTCCACCTCAAGGACATGGGCCAACTGGTGGCCCGCGAGATCGAACGGGCTGGCGGCGTTGCCAAAGAATTCAACACCATCGCCGTAGACGACGGCATCGCCATGGGCCACGACGGCATGCTGTATTCGCTGCCGAGCCGCGAGATCATTGCCGACGCCGTCGAGTACATGGTCAACGCCCACTGTGCCGACGCCATCGTGTGTATTTCCAACTGCGACAAAATCACCCCTGGCATGCTGATGGCCGCACTGCGCCTCAACATCCCGGTGATTTTCGTGTCGGGCGGGCCAATGGAAGCGGGCAAAACCAAGCTCGCCAGCCACGGCCTCGACCTGGTCGATGCCATGGTTATCGCCGCCGACTCCAGCGCTTCTGACGAGAAGGTTGCCGAGTACGAGCGCAGCGCCTGCCCAACCTGCGGTTCGTGCTCCGGCATGTTCACCGCCAACTCCATGAACTGCCTGACCGAAGCCCTGGGCCTGGCCTTGCCGGGCAACGGTTCGACCCTGGCGACCCACAGCGACCGCGAGCAACTGTTCCTGCAGGCAGGTCGCACCATCGTCGACCTGTGCCGCCAGTACTACGTCGAAAACGACGAATCGGTATTGCCGCGCAACATTGCCAACTTCAAGGCGTTCGAAAACGCCATGACGCTGGACATCGCCATGGGCGGCTCGACCAACACCATCCTGCACTTGCTGGCCGCTGCCCAAGAGGCCGAGATCGACTTCGACCTCAAAGACATCGACCGCCTGTCGCGCCATGTGCCGCAGCTGTGCAAAGTGGCGCCGAACATCCAGAAGTACCACATGGAAGACGTGCACCGCGCTGGCGGCATTTTCTCCATCCTCGGTTCGTTGGCCCGTGGCGGCTTGCTGCACACCGACTTGCCGACCGTGCACAGCGCGACCATGGCAGATGCCATCGCCAAGTGGGACATCACCCAGACCGACGATGAAGCCGTGCACACGTTCTTCCGTGCAGGCCCTGCCGGTATCCCGACGCAGACCGCGTTCAGTCAGTCGACCCGCTGGGACACCCTGGACGACGACCGTGAACACGGCTGCATCCGCAGTGTCGAGCACGCCTACTCGCAAGAAGGTGGCCTGGCCGTGCTGTACGGCAACATCGCGCTGGACGGTTGCGTGGTGAAAACCGCCGGTGTTGACGAGTCGATCCACGTGTTTGAAGGCAACGCCAAGATCTTTGAAAGCCAGGACAGCGCCGTGCGCGGCATTCTGGCTGACGAAGTGAAGGCCGGTGACATCGTGATCATCCGTTACGAAGGCCCTAAAGGTGGCCCGGGCATGCAAGAGATGCTGTACCCGACGTCGTACCTGAAATCCAAAGGCCTGGGCAAAGCTTGCGCCTTGCTGACCGACGGCCGTTTCTCGGGCGGCACCTCGGGCCTGTCCATCGGCCACGCTTCGCCAGAAGCCGCCGCCGGTGGTGCGATTGGTCTGGTACAAGATGGCGACAAAGTGCTGATCGACATTCCGAACCGCTCGATCAACCTGTTGGTCAGCGACGAAGAACTGGCGGCACGCCGTGTTGCGCAGGACAAAAAAGGCTGGAAGCCGGTTGAAGTCCGCCCACGCAAAGTCACCACCGCCCTCAAGGCCTACGCCTTGCTGGCCACCAGCGCCGACAAGGGCGCGGTGCGTGATAAGGCGCTGCTGGACAAATTGGTGCCATAAGCCAACGCGTTATACAAAAATCCCGGCCATGTGCCGGGATTTTTTGTGCCACACCGCCCTGTAGGAGCGAGCTTGCTCGCGAGCTTTTAAAAGATCAAAAGATCGCGAGGCAAGCTCGCTCCTACAACAGAGAGTTACTGAATTTCATCTGGCTTGACGATCACCCAGTTTTTGTCCGCCGTCACTGGCAGACCTGCTTTGGCCTGGGCCGCTGCGTTTTTGGCAATCATGCCTTGCAGTTGCGCCATGTATTTGTCTTTACGGTTTATCCACAGGTGGATCCCGCCTTTGTCCACGTCAACGCTGTGGAACAACATGTAGCCGTCACTCGATGGCGTATCGCCGCCCACCAGCACCGGTTTTTTCCATTGGTCGATGTAGGTCAGGATCGCCGCCTGTTTGCCTGCCATCCAGGTGGCCGGGGTCCAGAGGTAAGGCGTGAGTTCCAGGCCCATGTTGGCCTCTTCGTTGTACGTGCCCGCGCTGATCTGTTTACGCGCCGTGGTCAGCTCGCCGGTGTCGCGGTTTTTCAGCAGGGTGCTGACACCGATGACGTTCTGCGGTTTGACGTTGTAGCCGTACTTGGGATCGGCCGCGACCATGCGCACCAGCTCTTCTGATGCGGCGGTCATGACGTACACGTCGATGCCGTTTTCCATCAGCTTGTTGAACAGTTCAACCTGACCGGCAAACACCTTGGGCGGCTGGATTTCAGCGGTCTTGACCGTGTCGCCTTCGTAGTAAGACACCGGGATCGGCTGGCCGGACGCCATTAACTCATCCACATAGCCTTTGAGCTGTTGCAGGGTGAAGCCCGAAAACACCTGCGCCACCCACGGGTAGCAGACCATGTCGTCGATTTCGCACAAACGGTAGTAGTAGCTGAACAGGCTTTCCTGGTGCTCGGCCGTGTCTTTGAACGGGATGAGCTTGAGGGACGGGTCCAGGCTGTCACGGGTGATCAGGCCGAGGTTTTCCATGTACGGCAGCAACGCTTCTTCAAGGTCGTTGCGGTAGCTGGTGTTGTCCATGTCAAAGACCGCGAAGTTTCCTTTGTTCGCGTTGGCCGCAATCATGGCGTTCAGTTGCTTCGCCTGATCGGCCGGCCAGTGTTCCAATTCGGTTGCCAACACCTGCCCGGCCAAGCCCAAACACAGGGTTGCAGCTATCAACTTCGCCGTCAGCCTCATCGACTATGCTCCTTAAGAAAGGCGACGACGCTAGCAAACCTCTGTGACAGTTTTAGCGTGGATGCGACCTCGACCGTCTTGATAACGCCATGCGCTTATTCCAAAAGTGAAGGTAGTCATTCCAGAACGATATATTTCGAGCTATATCAACCTGTTAGCATTTCCGGTTCGAAAATTTTATCGCTTGAAGACGTCACCTGCGTCGTCCCCCTCTCCCCCGGAGCCCTCATGAATGTCCCGCTGATTCTCAATCTGCTGGTGTTCCTCGCGTTGCTGTTCGGCTTGTCGCTGACCCGCCACACCGCGTGGAGCCTGGCAAAAAAAGTCCTGCTGGCGCTGGTTATCGGCGTGCTCTTTGGCTTGGGCTTGCACCTGGTCTACGGCACGGACAGCCAAACCCTGAAAACCTCCATCGGCTGGTTCGAACTGGTCGGCAGTGGCTACGTGCAACTGCTGCAGATGATCGTCATCCCGCTGGTCTTTGCCTCGATCCTGAGCGCCGTGGCGCGCCTGCATAACGCGTCGTCGCTGGGCAAGATCAGTTTCCTGACCATCGGCACGTTGCTGTTCACCACCATGATCGCGGCCCTGGTGGGCATCGGCCTGACCAACCTGTTTGGCCTCACCGCCGACGGCCTGGTCGCGGGCGCTGCCGAAATCAGCCGCCTGCACGTGATCCAGAGCGACTACGCCGGCAAGGTCTCGGACCTTAACGTGCCGCAATTGCTACTGTCGTTTATCCCGCAGAACCCGTTCGCTGACCTGGCCCGCGCCAAGCCGACGTCGATCATCAGCGTGGTGATCTTCGCCGCCTTCCTTGGCATTGCCGCCCTGCAACTGTTCAAGGACGAGCCGGAAAAAGGCAGCAAAGTGCTCAACGCCATCGACACCCTGCAAGCCTGGGTGATGCGTCTGGTGCGTCTGGTGATGAAACTGACCCCGTACGGCGTGTTGGCGCTGATGACCAAAGTGGTCGCCACCTCCAACCTGCAAGACATCCTCAAACTGGGCAGCTTTGTCGTGGTGTCGTACATCGGCCTGGCGCTGATGTTCGTGATTCACGGGGTGATTTTGTCGGTGTCGGGCGTTAACCCGCTGCGCTTCTTCCGCAAAGTCTGGCCGGTGCTGACTTTCGCCTTCACCAGCCGTTCGAGCGCGGCGAGCATCCCGCTGAGCATCGAAGCGCAAACCCGCCGCTTGGGCATTCCGGCTTCGATTGCCAGCTTTGCTGCCTCGTTTGGCGCGACCATCGGGCAAAACGGCTGTGCCGGTCTGTACCCGGCCATGTTGGCGGTGATGGTTGCCCCAACGGTCGGCATCAACCCGCTGGACCCGGTGTGGATCGCTTCGTTGGTGGCCATTGTGACCATCAGTTCGGTGGGCGTTGCGGGCGTGGGCGGCGGTGCAACCTTCGCGGCCCTGATCGTGCTCCCGGCCATGGGCTTGCCGGTGTCATTGGTGGCGTTGCTGATCTCGGTCGAGCCGTTGATCGACATGGGCCGCACGGCGCTGAACGTCAGCGGCTCAATGGTCGCCGGTACAGTCACCAGCCAGGCGTTGCACCAGACCGACAAGGCCATTCTGGCCGAAGACGATCATGGTGATCTGGCGCACGCCTAACCCTCAATCCCTTGTAGGAGCGAGCTTGCCTCGCGATCTTTTAGAAGATCAAAAGATCGCGAGGCAAGCTCGCTCCTACAGAGGATGTATCAGCCTTACAGCCGTTTCCACACCTCAAAGCTGAACGCCGGTTTGCCCTCTGCGGCGTCATGCTTGTCTTCTGACACCAACGTCCACTGCGCCTGATCGAACTCAGGAAACCACGCATCCCCTTCCGGGCTCAAACCCACACGCGTCAGGTACAGCCGGTCGGCATCCGCCAGCCCTTGGGTGTACAACTGCGCGCCGCCAATCAGCATCAGCTCGTTCACTTCGTGCTCAATGGCCCAGGCTTCGGCGCGCTCGACGGCGGCCTCCAGCGAGGCAAACACTTCGGCACCTTCGAGCTGCAAGCCGGTCTGACGACTTACCACCAGGTTCAAGCGCCCCGGCAGCGGGCGGCCCAGCGAATCCCAGGTCTTGCGACCCATGATGATCGGCTTGCCCAAGGTGGTGGCCTTGAAATATTTGAAATCCGCCGGCAAATGCCACGGCATGCTGTTGTCGACGCCGATCACGCGGTTTTCACCGAGGGCCGCGATCAGGCTGAGGGGGAGTGATTTTTTCATGCCGCCGAGGATACCAGAGCCGCCCGCGCTGTCAGTACCCCGCCTGACTAACCGGCATACAGCGGTTATGCTCATGACTCACTTGAATGGAATGCCGCGTGACTGAACTTTCCCCGTTGCAACGTCTTTGGCTGACCGAAACCGTGCGCCTGCGTGAAGAGCACGCTGGCCCGCTGGACGATCTGGAAGCCAACCGCCGCGCCCGCAGCAGCGCCGGTGATCTGAGCACACGCCTGCAAAACCGTGCGCTGTGGCTGGCCGAGCGTGATGGCTTGGTCACGGCCATGCGCCATTGGTTGCAAGGCTCGCGCCTGGCGCTGCTGGGCCTCGCCGTGCTGGCGATCATCAGCGGCGGCGGGCTGGCCTTTGCCGCGCTGGGCAATGGGCAAACCCCGGTCAATGTGTTTTGGGCTCTCGGCAGCCTGCTCGGTATCAACCTGATTTTGCTGATCAGTTGGCTGCTGGGGCTGGTTTTCGCCGGTGAGCACAGCGCCAGCCTTGGGCGTTTGTGGCTGTGGCTCAGCGACAAATTTGCCCGCGACGCCAAGGCCGCGCAGTTGGCCCCGGCGTTGTTGCTGGTGCTGCAACGGCAAAAACTCAATCGCTGGGCGCTGGGTACCTTGGTCAATGGCTTGTGGCTGCTGGCAATGCTCAGCGCGCTGACGCTCATGCTCTTGCTGATGGCCACCCGCCGTTACGGCTTTGTCTGGGAAACCACCATTTTGAGCGCCGATGTGTTTGTCAGCACCACCCGCGCCTTGGGCGTGGTGCCCGGCTGGCTGGGGTTTAGCGGGCCGACCGAAGCGATGATCCGCGCCAGCACCGATACTGCTTACAGCAGCGAAGCCGTGCGTCAGGCCTGGGCCGTGTGGCTGGTGGGCGTGCTCGTGGTCTACGGTGTGTTGCCGCGTCTGTTGCTCGCGGCCTTTTGCCGCTGGCGCTGGATCCGGGGGCGCAACGCGCTGCAACTGGACCTCACCCTGCCCGGCTACAGCCAACTGCGCGAACGCCTGATGCCGAGCAGCGAGCGCCTTGGGGTCAACGACGTAGCCCCCGAGCAGTTGCATAACGTGCACGCCGGACAAACCGACCTGGACACCGAGGGTGCGCTGATCGTCGCCATCGAGCTGGACGACCAGCACCCGTGGCCGCCCAAACTGCCGACCACGGTCAAAGACGCGGGCATCCTCGACAGCCGCGAATCCCGGCAAAAACTGCTGGAGCAAATGACCCGCTTCCCGCCCGCCCGACTGGCGATTGCCTGTGACCCACGGCGCTCGCCCGACCGGGGCAGCCTTGCGCTGATCGGCGAACTGGCGCGCAGCGCAGCGGCCACCCGCATCTGGCTGCTGCAAGCACCGCCCGGCCAGGCGCTGGACGCCGACCGCCTGAGTGACTGGCACCATGCTCTGGAAAAACTCGGGCTGCCGTTTGCCACCAGCGCACCCATCAACTGGCTGGAGACAGGCCATGACTAAGCCACTGACGCTGGCTGTGGTCGGCCACACCAATGTCGGCAAAACCTCGCTGCTGCGCACCCTCACCCGCGATGTCGGCTTTGGCGAAGTGTCCCATCGCCCCAGCACCACCCGGCATGTGGAAGGCGCACGGTTGTCGGTGGACGGCGAACCGCTGCTGGAGTTGTACGACACGCCGGGGCTGGAAGATGCCATCGCCCTGCTCGACTATCTGGAACGCCTCGACCGCCCCGGCGAGCGCCTTGACGGCCCGGCGCGGGTCGCACGGTTTCTCGACGGCAGCGAAGCGCGCCAGCGGTTTGAGCAAGAAGCCAAAGTGCTGCGCCAATTGCTGGCCTCGGACGCCGGGCTGTATGTGATCGACGCCCGCGAGCCGGTGCTGGCCAAATACCGCGACGAACTCAGCGTGCTGGCCAGTTGCGGCAAGCCGCTGTTGCCGGTGCTCAACTTTGTCAGCAGCCCGCAGCACCGCGAGCCTGAATGGCGCGACGCGCTGGCCCGGCTCGGCCTGCATGCGCTGGTGCGTTTTGACAGCGTGGCCCCGCCGGAAGACGGCGAGCGCCGCCTGTATGAAAGCCTCGCCTTGCTGCTGGAGCACTCACGCGGCGCGCTGCAACGCTTGATCACTGATCAGGAGGCCCAACGCGAAGCGCGCAAACACAGCGCCCTGCGCCTGATCGCGGAACTGTTGATTGACTGCGCCGCGTGCCGACGTAGCGTGGCCAGTGAAAAAACCGTCGAGCAACAGGCCATCAATCAACTGCGCGAAGCGGTTCGCCAGCGTGAACAACGCTGCGTCGAGGCGCTGCTCAAGCTGTACGGTTTTCGCCCCCAGGACGCGGCGGCCAGCGACTTGCCGTTGCTGGACGGACGCTGGGGCGACGACTTGTTCAACCCCGAAACCCTCAAGCAACTGGGGGTGCGCGTGGGCAGCGGAATCGCCGCCGGCGCCGCTGCCGGGGCGGGTGTGGACTTGATGGTCGGCGGCCTGACCCTGGGCGCAGCAGCACTGGCCGGGGCGATTGCCGGGGGCGCGCTGCAAACGGCGCGCAGCTATGGCAGCCGCTTGTTGGGCAAGCTCAAGGGCCAGCGCGAATTGACCGTGGACGACAGCGTATTGCGCTTGCTGGCCTTGCGCCAACGCCAGTTACTGCACGCCCTGAACGCACGCGGGCATGCGGCCGTCGACAGCATTCAGGTCGCCACCCCGCAGGACAAAACCTGGCGCGAAGGCAAACTGCCCGAGCCGCTCAACAAAGCCCGGGCGTACCCGCAATGGTCATCGCTCAACCCGCACCCCAAATTGAGCCAGGCCGAGCGTCAGGAGCAGATCGAGTGGCTGGCCGAGCAAATCTGACTACGACACCTCCTCTGTGGGAGCGGGCTTGCTCGCGATACAGGCAACACCGTGCATCCGCTAAAACGCGGTGATTTCATCGCGAGCAAGCCCGCTCCCACAAGGGTTAGGTGTTTAACAGGTTCAAGGCTTTGGCCTTGAGCAGTTGCAGGTCGATGATAGGGGCGTGCAGTTGCTTGGCCTGTTCATCCCACAGGCGCATGCGCAGGCTAAGCTCGCACAGCGGGTCTTGCTCAAAGGCATCGGCCTCGGCTTCGCTCATCACGCCGCCCTGGTAACCCAACGTCCTGATACTGGCTTCGCTCAACAGGTCGTAATAGCCGGGTTGGCGCAACGTCAGGTAGCGCTTGGCCTGCACGTGGTATTCCACCAGTTTGGCCATGCGCTCACTGAAACCCGCCCGGCGCAGGTAATCGGCGCCCACCTGCTCATGGCTGACCACGCCGTATCCGCCCATGTTCAGCGCATCTTTGACGCACAAATGCCCAATGTCATGAAAGAACGCGGCCAATACCACTTCATCGTCATGCCCTTCGGCCATCGCCCGTTGCGCCGCCTGAGACATGTGTTCGAGCTGTGACACCGGCTCGCCGATGTAATCGTCGGTACCGAACTGCTGATACAAGGCAAAAACCCGTTCTACCGCCAGTTGTGCCGGGGTCATCACGCCTCCCCCAGCAAACGCGCAATATTGCGCTCGGCCATCGCCGGGCCAACGCTCATGCCCACGCCGGTTTGCATCAAGGCGGCGCTCAGGCCCGGCGCCACGGGCAGCCAGGTAAACGGCTTGGCCCCGCGCGCGCCGTAAACACCTTGCCAGCGCTCCACCACCTGCACTTCACAGCCGAGCGTGTCTTCGCACAGTTGCAACATCCAGTTATCGACCTGTTCGGCGTTAAACGGTGATGGATCGCTGCCGTAATGGTGTGAATCACCGACGATCAACTCGCCGTAGGGCGTCGGGCTGATCAACAAGTGAATACCGTGCTCATCCAGGTACGGGCTGTCGCGCAGGATCTCGGCCTGCACTGCGGCCGCTTCCGGCAAATCGGCAAAGGCGCCGTAATGCACGCAGCTCAGGCCGGTGAGCAAGGCGTGTTGCAGCTGCAAGTCGATTGTTGGCCGCACTCGCAGCATTTGCAGGCGACAAACCTGTGGGTTGAGCGTCGCCAGTGGTTCGGCCAGCAGGGTTTGATAGTCGTGCCCTGAACAGACAATCACCTGCGCGCCTTTAAAGCTGCCCGCCGTGGTGTGCACCTGCCCCGGCTCGACGTCGCGCACCAGGGTTGAGAAGTGAAACTCAACGCCGAAGTCGCGCTGCAGGTACTGCACCAGCGCCGGAATGGCCTCACGCGAATACACCTGCTGGTCGTCCAGCCCGTGCAGCGCGGCGCGATGGTGGTTGAACTGGCCGCCGTAGAGGGCGTCCAGCTCGGCACCGCGCAGCAGTTCGGCGCGGTAACCGTGTTCACGGGCACGGCCTTGGCAAAAGGCCTCCAGCAGGTGCTCTTCAGCCTCGGTGCGGGCAAACAGGTATGCGCCGTTGCGTTTGAGGTCAAAGCCCGCCTGCTGCGCCCACTCACCCCAGATACCTCGGCTGGCCCGGGCCAGATCGAGCATCACCCCCGGTGGCTGGCCGGTGACCAGCGCCTGGCCGAAGTTGCGCACCGACGCGCCCAAGGGCGTGTGTGTGCGTTCGAAGACATGGACCTTAAGCCCGCGTTTGGCGGCAGCGTAGGCATGGGACAAACCCAGAATGCCAGCACCGACGATAAGAATAGTCATACACCTGTCCTGAAGAGCACATCCAATCCCTGTAGGAGCGAGCTTGCCTCGCGATCTTTTAAAAGATCAAAAGATCGCGAGGCAAGCTCGCTCCTACAGGGTCAGGTTACTGAAGAGTTATTCGGCCACTTTCTCGGACTTGCCGTCATAGCGTTTGCGCCATTCGGTCAAAATTTGATCGCGGTTTTTTGAGGCCCAGGCGAAGTCGTTTTTGATCAGGCGCTGTTCGTAGTCAGCCGGCAGTTCGGTCTGCGGCTTGGCAATGCCAGGCTGCGCGAGTACGGCGAAGTTCTCTTTATAAAGCTCCATCGCCGCCGGGCTGGCCGAGAAGTCAGCGAGCTTTTGCGCCGCCGCTTCATGGGGCGTGCCTTTGATCACGGCCGTGGCTTCGATCTCCCAGCCCAGGCCTTCTTTAGGCAGGATGATGTCCAGTGGCGCGCCCTGGCGCTTGAGCTGCACAGCCGGGTATTCAAACGAGATACCAATCGGGAATTCGCCCGAGGCGGCCAATTTGCACGGCTTGGAACCGGAGTGAACGTACTGGCCGATGTTCTGGTGCAGGCCGTCCATGTACACCCAGCCCTGCTTCTCGCCAAAGGTTTGCAGCCACGCGCTCACGTCCAGAAAGCCCGTGCCGGACGATGCCGGGTTCGGCATCACGATCTTGCCTTTGTACTCAGGCTTGGTCAGGTCTTGCCAGCTCACCGGCTTGCTCAGGCCCTGCTTTTCGGCCTCAACCGTGTTGAAGCAAATGGTCGCGGCCCACACGTCCATGCCAACCCAGGCCGGTGGATTGGCCGGGTCACGGTAGTTGGGGCCGATCTTGGCCAGGTCTTGCGGTGCGTAGGGTTGCAGCATGCCTTGCTGATCGAGGATCGCCAGGCTCGACGCCGCCAGGCCCCAGACGGCATCCGCCTGCGGGCGGTCTTTTTCAGCGAGCAGTTTGGCGGTGATGATGCCGGTGGAATCACGCACCCACTTGATCTCAACGTCCGGGTTGGCTTTCTCGAAAGCTTGTTTGTAGCTCTTCAGTTGCTCGGCTTCGAGGGCGGTGTAGACGGTCAGTTCGGTTTTTGCGGCAAACGCGTTAACACTCAAAGCGGTGAGGACAGCAGCGACAAGAGCAAGAGGCTTGAACATGGTGCGGTTCCTTGAGGTGGAAGGGTTATTGCGCCGGAGCGCCTTGGCGCCAGGCTTGGGAGCGGCGCAACACGCCGCGTGAAGCCCAGGCCAGGAGCAGGGACACGCCAATGGAGGTCAGCAAAATCAGGGTCGACATGGCCGCCGCGCCGCCAACGTTGCCGGCGTCGTCCATGTTCAGCACCGCCACCGCCGCGAGGATGGTGTCGGGGCTGTAGAGGAAGATCGCTGCCGACACGGTGGTCATCGCCGAGACGAACAGGTAGCGCACGATGTCCAGCAGCGCGGGCAGGCAAATCGGTACGGTGACGCGCCAGTAATGGCGGTACAGCGGCGCCTTGAGCGACAGCGCAGCGGCTTCGAACTCGCCATCGAGCTGGCGCAACGCGGTGGTGGCGGTCATTTGCGCAGTGGTCAAATAGTGAGCAATGGTGCACACCACCAGCAGCGCCATGGTCCCGTAGAACACATGCAGCGGGTTGCCCGGCAGGTTGAAGAAAAACACGTAGCCCAACCCCAGCACCAAACCCGGCACCGCCATGGGAATGAAGCTGAGCATGCGCAGCACCAGGTTCAGGCGCTTCTGGGTGTGGGTTTTTTCCATCAGGTAGGCGCCGGTGAAGATCACCGCGCTGCCGATCAGCGCCGTGCACAAGGCCATGGTCACGCTGTTGCGGTAGGCCAGCCAGCCGCCACCGGCGGTGTCGTTGAACTGGTAGTGGTTGAGGGACAGCGACAGGTTGTACGGCCAAAATTTGACCAGCGACGAGTACACCGCCATCCCGAACACCAGCAGCAAGGCGGCGCAGATCAGCAACACGATGGCCAGGTAGCAGCCATCTCGCAGCCTCGAAGGCACCGGCTTGAACACCTGGGCTCGCCCGCTCATGGCGTCGCCGTGCTGACGGCGCAGCCAGGCATCGACGCCGAAGCTGAACAGCGCGGGCAACAGCAAGACCATGCCGATCAAGGCGCCGCGACCAAACTGTTGCTGCCCGACCACCGCTTTGTAGGCTTCCAGCGCCAGCACCTGGTAGTCGCCACCCACCACCACGGGCACGCCGAAGTCGGTGATGGTCAGGGTGAACACCAGGCAAAACGCGGCAAACACGGCCTGACGCGTGCCCGGCCAGGTGATGCTGCGAAAGGCTTTGAATGGCCCCGCGCCCATGCTCGATGCCGCATCAAACAACCGGGCATCGGCCAGCGACAAGGCGGACAGCAGAATCATCAGAGCATGGGGAAAGGTGTAGATCACCTCGCCGAGGACGATGCCCCAGAAGCCGTAGATGTTGTCTGCAATCAGCCCGCGCAGCAGGCCCTGATTGCCGAACAAATACACCAGCGCAATGCCCGGCAACATCGACGGTGCCATCAGTGGCAGCAACGACAACCCGCGCCAGACGCGCTTGCCGGGGATCAAGGTGCGTTGCAGCGCGTAGGCAAACAGGTACGCCAGCGGTACGACAATCGCCGCTACGCTGAGCGACACTTTGAGGCTGTTGCCCACCAGCCAATGAAAGTTATCGCTGGTCACCAGCTCCCGCGCGGCGACCCAACCACCGCCCTGGCCGTCTTGCGCACTGAAGCCGCGCCAGAAGATCGCAAGTAACGGCATCAGCACGGCAATCGCCAATAACAGCAGCAACAGCAGTTTGCCGCCGAGAACAAACAACGTGTCGCCCCGTTCAGCCCGCGCGGCGTTGCGGGCCAGGGTGTCGGACAGGGGCAAGGTCATTGGCCCGGCCATGTCAGGCAAACACCTGAAGGCTGCTCGGCGGCAAGGCGACGAAGATGTCCTGGGCGCCGAGACGCGGCAAATCCTGGCTGCCGACTTCGGCGGTGAGCGGGTGGCCCGGTAGGTGGTTGAGTTCGAAGCTCATGCGGCAGCGATTGCCGAGGAAGGTGATGTCCCGCACCCGTGCCGGGAACAGGTTTTCTTCGTGCAGCACCGGGTTGACGCTGATCGCTTCGGGACGACAAAACAGCCGCCCCGACTCGACGCGCCCCGCGTCGGCGGCCAAGCGCATATTGACCCCGCCGACCTGCGCGTAGGTGCCGCTGTTGTGGTCAAACGGCAGCCAGTTGCCTTGCCCGACAAACTCGGCAACAAAGGGCGTGGCGGGCTTGTTGTAGATCTCTTGCGGGGTAGCGTACTGCTCGACCTTGCCGTTGTTCATCACGGCGATGCGGTCGGCCATCAGCATGGCTTCGTCCTGGTTGTGGGTCACCATCAAAGTGGTGATGCCCAGGCTGCGCTGCAATTGGCGCAACTCGGTGCACAAATGCTCGCGCACCCGGGCATCCAGGGCCGACATCGGTTCGTCGAGCAAGAGCAGCGACGGTGCAGGCGCCAAAGCGCGGGCCAGGGCGACTCGCTGCTGCTGACCGCCGGACAGTTGGCCGGGGAATTTCTTTTCGCTGCCCGTGAGGCCCACCAGTTCGAGCATCTCGCTGACGCGCTTGCGCACCACGTCGCGGTTGCTGCCGGCCAGGCCGTAGGCGATGTTGGCCTCAACGGTCAGGTTGGGGAACAGTGCGTAGGACTGAAACAAGATCCCGTAGTCCCGTGCTTGCGGGGCGAGGTCTGAGACATCCCGTGAACCGAGGTACAAAACACCATCGTCCTGACGTTCCAGCCCGGCGATGCAGCGCAGCAAGGTGGTTTTGCCGCACCCCGAAGGCCCGAGCAGACACACCAGTTCACCCGCTGCCACCTCCAGCGAAACGTTGTCCAGCGCGGTAAAAGCGCCAAAGCGCTTGCTCACGTTGCGCACCTTCATCGGCACGCCGGGTTGGGTCAAAGGGGTTGCGTTCGAGCGGTTCATGGATGCACCTCATCAAGCAGATGGGGTCATCCTAGAGGCGCTATGCGTACAAGATGTGGCAGTCAGGCAAAAGCTGCCGATAGAGGTATTGGTGGATTTTGGAGTGATGCTCACAACATTCCTGTGGGAGCGGGCTTGCTCGCGAGCTTTTAAAAAGATCAAAAGATCGCGAGGCAAGCTCGCTCCTACAAGGGTCAGGCCGGGGCCATTTCCTGCGCCAGCCCCAGAAAAGCCGCCGGCAAGCGCGCTGATTTTCGCTCTTTGAGGCAGTACAAATACTCGGCGATCAGCGGCGCACCTTCGAGGGTCAGTACGCGCAGTTGCGGGTCGTGGGGGACTTCCTGGCGGGCGATGATACTGATGCCGATACCGCGCAGCACCGCTTCGCGGATCGATTCGCGGCTGCCAATTTCCAGCAGCGGGCCAAAACCAACCCCGGCGCTGCTGAGCAGTTCTTCGGTCAATTTACGCGTGGTCGAGCCTTGCTCGCGCATCAGCAGGCAATGCCCGGCCAAGGCGCTCAGCGGCACGTGATCGAGCTTGGCCAGCGGGTGATTGCGGTGCACCGCCACCACCAGCGGATCGGAGCCCAGAACCCGGCGTATCAGCCGTGGGTCTTCCAGCAGTTGCGACGAGGCGGCGATGTCGACGCGGTATTCGTCCAGCGCTTCGAGCACTTGCTGGGAGTTACCAATGTCTACCGACACGACAATCTGCGGCAGGCGCTCGCGGAAGGCTTTGACCAGATCAAGGATGTAATACGGCGCGGTGGCGGCGATGCGCAACGTGCCGGTGCCGTGACCGCTGTTGCGCAAAAAGAACTCGATATCGGCCTCTTGCTGCAACAGCGTTTTAACCATGGGCAGCAAGCGCACGCCTTCATCGCTGAGGGTCAGGCGCCGCCCGCCTCGGTAGAACAGTTCTACACCGTACTGGCTTTCGAGCTGGCGGATCTGGGTGGTCACGGTCGGCTGGCTCAACCCGAGCTTTTTCGCCGCCTGTGTGATGCTGCCCAACTGGGCCACCCGGTAAAACGCTTTCAGCTCGGCACTCAGCACGGTGGCCTCTCTTGATCTATTTGCGCACCAGGCGCAACCCGTTAAACACCACCAACAGGCTCACGCCCATGTCAGCAAAGACGGCCATCCACATGGTGGCCAAGCCCATGAAGGTTACCGCAAGAAAGATCGCTTTAATGACCAATGCCAAGGCAATGTTCTGTTTAAGGATGCTCGCGGTGTCCCGTGACAAGCGAATGAAGGCCGGGATTTTGCGCAGATCGTCGTCCATCAGGGCGACATCTGCGGTCTCAATAGCGGTATCCGTACCCGCTGCCGCCATGGCAAAACCGATCTCGGCGCGAGCCAACGCCGGGGCGTCGTTGATGCCGTCACCGACCATGCCCACGTGATGGCCCTGTGCATAAAGGGCTTCGATGGCTTTGAGTTTGTCCTCCGGCAGCAGGTTGCCCTGCGCCTGGTCGATGCCCACCTGGGCCGCAATCGCGTTGGCGGTGTGCGGGTTGTCGCCGGTCAGCATCAGGGTTTTGACCCCCAGCGCGTGCAGCTCGCGGATTGCTTCGCGGCTGGTTTGCTTGACCGTGTCGGCCACGGCGAACAACGCCATGGGGCCTGCGCTGTCGATCAGCAAGATCACGGTTTTACCCTGCTCTTCCAACGCGAAGAGCTTCTCTTCAAGGGCGGGCGAGCACAGGCCCAGCTCTTCGATCAGGCGGTGGTTGCCCAAGTGGTAAACCTTGCCGTCGATGTCGCCACGCACGCCGCGCCCGGCCAGCGCCGTGAAGTTATCCACAGTGCGCAGCGCGAGGTTTTTATCCACAGCGGCATTGGCCACGGCCATTGACACCGGGTGATCTGAACGCGAAGCCAGGCTTGCAGCCAGCAACACCGCGCTCTCAGTGTGCAGCGGGTCGAGCGGCAGGTAGTCGGTTTGCACCGGCTTGCCGTGGGTGATGGTGCCGGTTTTATCCAGCGCCAAAAAGTCCAGCTTGTGGCCGCTTTCGAGGTACACACCGCCTTTGACCAGGATGCCTTTACGCGCAGCGGCCGCCAGACCGCTGACGATGGTTACCGGGGTCGAGATCACCAGCGCGCACGGGCACGCCACCACCAGCAGCACCAGCGCACGGTAGATCCAGTCGAACCACGCCTCGCCCATCAACAGCGGCGGGATAATCGCCACAGCCAGAGCCAGGAGGAACACCACCGGGGTGTAGATTTTGGAGAAGCTGTCAACAAAGCGCTGGGTCGGTGCACGGGCGCCCTGGGCTTGTTCCACCGCCAGGATGATGCGCGCCAGAGTCGAGTTGTTGGCCGCTGCGGTAACGCGAAACTCCAGCGAACCGGCCTGGTTGATGGTGCCCGCAAAGACTTTATCGCCCACGGTTTTTTCCACCGGCAGGCTCTCGCCGGTAATCGGCGCCTGATCGATACTTGAGCTGCCCGCCACCACTTCGCCGTCCAGGCCAATGCGCTCGCCGGGTTTAACCCGCACGATGGCACCCGGTTCGACATCTTTAACCTCACGTTCCAGCCATGTGCCGTCGGCTTGCTGCACGGTGGCTTTGTCCGGAGCCATTTGCATCAGGCCGCTGATGGCGTTGCGTGCACGGTCCAGGGACTTGGCTTCGATCAACTCGGCCACGGTAAACAGGAACATCACCATCGCCGCTTCGGGCCATTGGCCGATCAGCAGGGCGCCGGTCACGGCGATGCTCATCAGCGCGTTGATGTTCAGGTTGAGGTTTTTAAGGGCAATCCAGCCTTTTTTGTAGGTGGTAAGGCCGCCGCTGAAAATCGACGCCAGCGCCACCAGTGCAATCACCCAGGTCGGCGCAGCGCCGGTGAAGTGCAGCACTTCTGCCGCCAACGCACCGACACCGGACAGCGCCAACGGCCACCAGTGTTTTTTCGGCGCAAGCGGCAGCGGCGCGTCAGCATCGGCGCCGGTTTGCAGCGGGTCGGCCTGCATGCCCAAGGATTTAATGGCCGCGACAATCGGATCAGTCGACGGCAGGTCGTGGGTCACCACCAGCACGCGATTGATCAGGTTGAACTCCAACTGCTGCACACCGGCCAGCTTGCCCAGCTTGTTCTGGATCAGGGTTTGCTCGGTCGGGCAGTCCATGGCTTCAATGCGGAAACTGCTCAGGCGCGCGCCCACGGTGGGCGTGGCGCTGAGTTTGATCACGCTCGGCCCGGCAGTGCTTGAACAGCAACTGTGCGCGTGGCTGGCGTGGTCGTGCTTTTCCTCATGGTCATGGTCATGGTCATGGTCATGGTCATGGTCATGGTCAGCGTGTGGTTTGTGCGAAGTGTGAATGGAGTCGCTCATCGGGTGCGTCCAAAAAGGTGCCTGTTGCCAAGTAAAGACCCTGTAGCCACTATAGGGTCAAGCATCCTTTGGGAGATAAGCGCGATGAAGATTGGTGAACTGGCGAAATTGACCGATTGTCAGGTCGAAACCATCCGTTATTACGAGCGTGAAGGCTTGTTGCCAGAGCCTGCGCGCAGTGACGGCAACTACCGTTTGTACACCCAGGCGCATGTTGAGCGGCTGACATTTATCCGCAATTGCCGCAGCCTGGACATGACCCTCGAAGAAATCCGCAGCCTGCTCAACCTGCGCGACAGCCCGCAGGACCAATGCGAAAGCGTGAATGCGTTGATCGACGAGCACATCCATCACGTCAAGGCGCGCATTGATGGCTTGCAAGCTTTGCAGGCGCAACTGCTCGACCTGCGCCAACGCTGTGGCGAAGGGCCGGGGATGGATCAGTGCGCGATTTTGCAGCGTCTGGAAGTCAGCGGCTCAGTGGCAGCGCCAGAAGGCGAGCCAAGCCATGTGGGCAGAAGCCACGGGCATTAGACCAACACCCTCGCCCCGTGGGAGCGGGCTTGCTCGCGATACAAACGACTCGGTGCTCTTTTAGACCACAGCGATTCGATCGCGAGCAAGCCCGCTCCCACAAGGCGCGAGGGACGCGGGTTACACCGCCATCGGTGCGGTCATGGGGGCGTGGTGCTGGTAGCCTTCGAGGCTGAAGTCGCCCGGCTCGATCAGTTCCAGCCACTCCGGCTGGTAAACGCCGGTTTTGGCGAATTCCGGTACGCGGTCCGAGATCACCAGTTTTGGCATCGGGAACGGTTCGCGGGTCAGTTGTTCGTTGAGCATGTCCAGGTGGTTTTCATACACGTGGGCATCGCCAATGAAGTAGGTGAACCAGCGCGGCGTGTAGCCGGTCAGCCGGCCGATCAGGCTCAGCAACGCGGCGCCTTCGGTCAGGTTGAACGGCGTGCCCAGGCCCAGGTCGTTGGAACGGATGTAGAGAGTCAGGGAGATTTCCTTGGTCTCAACGTTCGGGTGGAACTGGTACAACAGGTGGCACGGCGGCAGGGCCATTTCGTCGAGCTGGGCGCAGTTCCAGCCGTGGAACAGAATACGGCGGCTGCCCGGGTCATTGATGATCGTGTCGACGCACTGGCGCACCTGGTCGATGGCCTTGTACAGCACCACGTAGGCCTCGCCGTCTTCTTCGCCTTCGGCGATCTGGCGATAACCCTGGCTCAGGCACAGCTCGATGGCGGCCTGGTTGCTGCGCGCCACTTGCTTGTAGGCCGGCCACTTGCGCCATTGCACGCCGTAGATCTCGCCCAGGTCGTCTTCGCCCTTACGGAACGGGTTGGCCAGCCATTGGGCGTTTTCGTTGGCGTTCTGGTCCCAGACCTTGCAACCCAACTCACGGAAGTCAGCGGCGCTGTTGACCGGGCGCAAAAAGCCGCACATCTCGCCAATCGCCGATTTGAACGCCATGCGGCGCGTGGTGATGGCCGGGAAGCCTTCTTTGAGGTCGTAGCGCAACATGGCGCCCGGCAGACTGATGGTCTTCACGCCGGTACGGTTGGCTTGCAAGGTGCCGTTTTTAATGACGTTGGCAACGAGGTCAAGATATTGCTTCATGGTTTTCCTAGCGTTTGAATGCAGGGCCGCGCGGGCCCTGCGATTCGAATTTAATGCGCAGCCTTTTGAGCCGCCGGATCACGGTTGTAGGCCAGCCAGATCAGGAACAGGCCGCCCGCAATCATCGGGATGCAGAGGATTTGCCCCATCGTTACCCAGCCGAACGCCAGGTAGCCTAGCTGAGCGTCCGGCAAGCGGACGAACTCGACGATGAAACGGAAAATCCCGTAAAACAGCGCGAACATCCCGGAAACCGCCATTGTAGGCCGAGGTTTGCGTGAGTACAGCCACAGCACCAGGAACAGTGCCACACCTTCCAGGGCAAACTGGTAAAGCTGCGACGGATGGCGCGCCAATTGTTGTGGGTCGGTGGGGAAGATCATCGCCCACGGCACGTCGCTGGCCTTGCCCCACAACTCGCCGTTGATGAAGTTACCAATGCGCCCTGCGCCCAGACCAATCGGCACCACAGGGGCGATGAAGTCGAGGATCTGGAAGAACGATTTGCCGTTGCGCTTGCCGAACCACCAGGTAGCCAGCATCACGCCGATCAGACCGCCGTGGAACGCCATGCCGCCTTTCCACACTTCAAAAATCAGCAGCGGGTTGGCGATGTAGGCGCTCAGGTCGTAGAACAGCACGTAGCCCAGGCGGCCGCCGACTATCACGCCCATGGCCACCCAAAACACCAGGTCCGAGAGTTTCTCTTTGTCCCAGGTCGGGTCGAAGCGGTTGAGACGTCGCGACAGGATCAGCCAGGCGGCGCCAATGCCGATCAGGTACATCAAGCCGTACCAATGGATTTTCAGCGGTCCGATAGCCAATGCCACCGGGTCAATCTGCGGGTAAGGCAGCATTGCGACTCCTCGTTAGATCAGGAAACTCAAACCGACACAGAACAACAGTGCGGCAAACAGCCGTTTCAGCAGGCGCGGCGAAAGCGTGTGGGCCAAACGCGCACCGAAACGGGCAAAAAACATGCTGGTCAGGGCGATCCCGACCAACGCGGGTATGTAAACAAACCCGAGACTATGCGCGGGCAAGTCAGGGTTGTGCCAGCCAATCATCATGAAACTTAACGCACCGGCAACCGCGATGGGCAAACCGCAGGCCGACGAAGTGGCCACGGCTTGCTGCATGGTCACGCCGCGCCAGGTCAAAAACGGCACGGTCAGCGAGCCGCCGCCGATACCGAAAATCGCCGACGCCCAGCCAATTACGCTACCGGCCAAGCTCAGACCCACCTTGCCCGGCACCGTTCGGCTGGCCTTGGGTTTTAAGTCCAGGGCCATTTGCAGGGCGATGATCACAGCAAACACGCCAATGATTTTCTGCAAGTGCGGGCCTGAGATCGCCTCGGCGGTCAATGCGCCTATCCCGGCCCCGACCAGAATGCCCAGGCTCATCCAGCCAAACAGAGGCCACAGCACCGCGCCTTTGCGGTTGTGCGCAATCACTGAGTTGATCGAGGTAAAGATAATGGTCGCCAATGACGTGCCAACGGCCAAATGGGTCAACACCTCGTTGCTGAAACCTTGCAAGGTGAAACTGAACACCAGCACCGGCACGATGATCAGCCCGCCACCGACTCCGAACAATCCGGCCAGTACCCCAGCGAAGCCCCCCAACACCAGATAGAGCAGAAATTCCATGACGCCCCCTATTTTTGATCCGCATGGTAACGGAGCAAGGGCTCGGGCTCCATCCCGCATGGCGTAACACGCAGGGGCAATCTATAAGTACAGTGATTAAAAAAACATTAAGGACTGCCCATGTGCCTGATTGTCTTCGCTTGGCGCCCCGGCCACGCACAGCCTCTGGTCGTTGCGGCCAACCGCGATGAATTTTATGCGCGCCCCACTAAACCGCTGGCCCAGTGGGTTGAAGCACCGCAGGTGTTTGCCGGGCGTGACCTGCAGGCAGGCGGCACCTGGCTCGGCATAGGGGCCAATGGCCGCTTTGCCGCACTGACCAATATCCGTGAACCGCACCAACCGCCCGGGCGGCATTCGCGGGGTGAGCTGGTGTCTGATTTTTTGAGTGGCAATCAGCCCATTGCTGAGTATTTCGAGGATGTTGACCGACGAAGGCTGAGTTATGCCGGTTTTAACCTGCTGCTGGGGGATGGTGACCAGCTCTGGCATTTCAATTCCAAAGAGCTGGTGCCGCAGCCCTTGAGTGCGGGGATTTATGGCTTGTCGAATGCCGGGCTGGACACCCCGTGGCCCAAGCTGCTCAGGGCCAAGGCGGCGCTGGCCGAGGTGCTGAACGACCCGCAGCCGCAAGCCTTGCTGGCCCTGCTCAAAGACCCGCAAGCAGCGCCCTTCAATAAATTGCCGGACACCGGCGTCGGGCTGGCCACGGAGACGTTGTTGTCGAGTGTGTTTATCGCCAGTTCCAATTACGGCACCCGCGCCAGCACCGCGCTGATCGTCAATGCCGATGGTTCACGGGTGATGGTGGAGCACAGCTTCGGGCCGCTGGGCGGGCGTTTGGGTGAGGTGCATTTAACCTCGTAGCAGCTGCCGAGCTCAGCGAGGCTGCGTCCGATTGCGCAGCAATCGTAAATGCGAAGATCACGTTCTATCTGAAAGATCGTGATCGCCGGTTTTACGACGACTGCGTCGCCGGACGTAGCCTGCGGCAACTGCTACGGATTCATCCCCACCAAAACTAATAAGGCTTGATCGCCGCCGGGTTCATCATGCGCGTCAGGCCCATGTTTTTCAGGGCCAGCTGGATGGTACTGCGGATGACTTGCGGGTTGTCGATGGTCATGACTTCAGCCAGCAACTCCTTGGCCCGGCTCAGGCTGACCTGGCGCAACATCCACTTCACCTTGGGCAAGTTGGTGGCGTTCATCGACAGGCTGTCAAAACCCATGGCCATCAACAAGATCGCAGCCGCCGGGTCACCGGCCATTTCGCCGCAGATACTCGCAGGCTTGCCTTCGGCGTGGGCATCACGCACCACCGCCTGCAGGGCTTGCAGCACGGCCGGGTGCAGGTAGTCGTACAAATCGGCCACCCGCGGGTTGTTGCGGTCCACGGCCAGCAGGTACTGAGTCAAGTCGTTGGAACCTACCGACAAAAAGTCCACCTGACGGGCCAGCTCTTTGGTCTGGTACACCGCTGCCGGCACTTCGATCATCACGCCAATCGGCGGCATCGGCACGTCGGTGCCTTCGTCGCGCACTTCGCCCCAGGCACGGTGCAGCAGGTGCAGGGCTTCTTCGAGTTCGTGGGTGCCGGAGATCATCGGCAGCAAGATGCGCAGGTTGTTCAGGCCTTCGCTGGCCTTGAGCATGGCCCGGGCCTGCACCAGAAAGATTTCCGGGTGGTCGAGGGTCACGCGGATCCCGCGCCAGCCCAGGAACGGGTTGTCTTCTTTGATCGGGAAGTACGACAGCGACTTGTCGCCGCCAATGTCCAGGCTGCGCATGGTCACCGGCTGCGGATGGAAGGCCGCCAACTGCTCGCGATAAATCGCCAGTTGCTCTTTTTCGCTCGGGAAACGCTGGTTGATCATGAACGGCACTTCGGTGCGGTACAGACCTACGCCTTCTGCGCCCCGCTGTTGCGCGCGCGCCACATCGGCCAACAGGCCGGTGTTGACCCACAGCGGCATGCGGTGGCCGTCCGGGGTGATGCACGGCAGCTCGCGCAGGGCGTCGAGGCCCTGGGACAACTGGCGTTCTTCTTCAACTACGTCGGCGTATTGCTTGCGCAACACGTCGCTGGGGTTGGTGTAGACCTCACCGTGGTAGCCGTCGACGATCATCTGGATGCCGTCGACCTTGGAGTACGGCAGGTCAACCAGGCCCATCACGGTCGGGATGCCCATGGCACGAGCCAGAATCGCCACGTGGGAGTTACCCGAACCCAGTACCGAAACCAGGCCCACCAGCTTGCCTTCAGGCACTTCGCCGAGCATGGTCGCGGTCAGCTCTTCACTGACCAGAATGGTGTTGTCGGGGTAGACCATGGTTTGCTGGTGATCGTGCTGCAAATAGGCCAGCAAGCGGCGCCCGAGGTCACGCACGTCCGACGCCCGCTCGCGCAGGTAGTCGTCGTCCATCAATTCGAAACGGTTGACGTGATCAGTCACCACCTGACGCAGCGCGCCCTGGGCCCACTGACCGGTCTTGATCACATTTTTGACTTCGCTGCCCAGCGAGGCGTCGTCGAGCATCATCAGGTACACGTCGAACAGCGCCTGCTCTTCGGGGCGCAGTTGCGTGGCGAGCTTTTTCGACACCGCGCGCATGTCGTTGCGCACGCCTTCGAGGGCGTTTTTGAACAGCGCTATTTCGGCAGGAATATCGGTGATGGTCTTGTCGGGCACCACGTCCAGATCGGCCGGAGGCAGCATGACCACCGCGGTACCGACCGCGGCGCCGGGCGAACCGGGCACGCCGACGAACTTGGCTTCCTGGATACCTTTGCCCTGACGCCCCAGGCCACGAATCGACCCCGTGGCTTCTGCGTGGGCAATAACCCCGGCCAATTGCGCGCTCATGGTCACGAGGAAGGCTTCTTCACCTTCATCGAACTGGCGGCGTTCTTTTTGCTGAATGACCAACACCCCCACCACACGGCGGTGGTGGATAATCGGCGCGCCGAGGAATGAGGCATAGCGCTCCTCACCGGTTTCGGCAAAGTAGCGGTAGCGCGGGTGATCGGCGGCGTTTTCGAGGTTCAGAGGCTCTTCGCGGGTACCCACCAGACCGACCAGGCCTTCGTTGGGTGCCATGCTGACTTTGCCGATCGAGCGCTTGTTCAAGCCCTCGGTGGCCATCAGTACAAAACGGTTGGTCTCTGGATCAAGCAAATAGACCGAGCAGACCTGGCTGCCCATGGCCTCTTTGACGCGCAACACAATAATCCCCAACGCCGCCCTGAGATCTTTGGCAGCGTTTACTTCCTGGACGATCTTGCGCAGCGTATTGAGCATGGCTCGGGGTCGAACTCCGTGTCAGGCGCGCGTTAATAGGCGCGGTGCAAGTTCTTTGAGCGCGCGACGGTAGACCTCGCGCTTGAATGTCACCACCTGGCCCAACGGATACCAATAGCTGACCCAGCGCCAGCCATCGAATTCCGGTTTACCGGTTAAATCCATCCGCACCCGTTGCTCATTCGAGACCAGGCGCAGCAAAAACCACTTTTGCTTCTGGCCGATGCACAGCGGTTGGCTGTGGGTACGGACCAGGCGTTGCGGCAAACGATAACGCAACCAGCCTCGCGTGCAGGCGAGTATTTCTACATCTTCGCGTTCCAGGCCAACTTCTTCGTTCAGCTCGCGATACAAGGCGTCTTCCGGCGTCTCATCAGGGTTGATTCCGCCCTGTGGAAACTGCCACGCGTCTTGATTGATACGGCGAGCCCACAGTACCTGTCCGGCATCATTTGTCAGAATAATCCCGACATTAGGACGGAAACCATCGGGGTCGATCACGGCAACAACCTCGCAAACGCATGTCGCCGCATTGTTCCACAAAGGTTGTGAAAGCAGCAACGCGCCTTCCTGCCTTATGTGCACTCTTATTAAAAGACCGTATTCTTGTGGGCTTTCAACCGACAGCTCAGCGGGTAATTGCAATGCGTTTGGCTTTATTCGACTTGGACAACACCCTTTTAGGCGGCGACAGCGACCACGCGTGGGGCGATTACCTCTGCGAACGCGGCATTCTCGACGGTGACGCCTACAAAGCCCGTAACGACGAGTTTTACCAGGATTACCTGGCCGGCAAGCTCGACAATGCCGCCTATCTTAATTTCAGCATGGAAATTTTTGGCAAAAATGACATGGATCAACTCGATCAATGGCACCGAGAATTCATGCACGACTGCATTGGCAAACTGATGCTGCCAAAAGCCCAGGCACTGTTGGCCAAACACCGCGACGCGGGCGATACGCTGGTGATCATCACCGCGACCAACCGTTTTATCACCGCACCCATTGCGGCAAAGCTGGGCGTGGAACATTTGATCGCCACTGAATGCGAGATCGTTGATGGCCGTTACACCGGCCGCAGTACCGACGTGCCGTGCTTCCGTGAAGGCAAAGTGACACGCCTGAACCGCTGGATGGCAGAAAACGGCCACAGCCTCGAAGACAGCTATTTCTACAGCGATTCGATGAACGACCTGCCATTGCTGGAGCAAGTGACCCACGCCGTGGCCGTCGACCCGGATGAAAACTTGCGGGCAGAAGCGGTTAAACGTGGCTGGCCAGTGATTTCGCTGCGCGATTAAACCCAATCCTGTAGGAGCGAGCTTGCCTCGCGATCTTTAAAGTCAAAAGATCGCGAGGCAAGCTCGCTCCTACAGGGGGTGGTTAAATCGGTTTTGCGCCCATCATGGCCGCAATCGCAATAAAGCAAATCGCACAAAAAGCCGCCAGCACCACGGTAAAGCCCGGGTGTTTGGCCATTCGCCCCAGCCGCAGACGGTTGAGGCGCACCAGCAGCCACAACCAGCTCAAGCCACCCAGCAGGTACAGACTGCTCCCGCCCAGCAACCACAGCTGGCTCAGCGGCCAACCCGCCATGTGCACCAAAAACCAGCCACTCACCGGCAGCGCCAGCAAGCACAGGCCCATCAGCCCCCAGAGAAACGCCCACGGGCGGCGGACCAGGCCACCCGCCAGGAAGGCGTCACCGGCACGCCGACGGCGAATCACCACAACCAGCAATACAAGCGCACTGACAAACAGCAGCAGTGTCGACACGCCATGCAGCAGTTTTAACGCGGTGAACGTTTCCATTTGATTTATCTCTTGAGCCGTTCAATCAGCGTAGCGTTTATCAGCCAAGAAACAGCTGATACGCCGGGTTATCGCTTTCATCCCAGTACGGATAGCCGATTTCAGCCAGCGCCGCAGGCACCAGGTGGCGTTCATCGGCGGGCACTTGCAGACCGGCCATCACACGGCCATCTGCCGCGCCATGGTTGCGGTAGTGGAACATCGAGATGTTCCAGCGCCCGCCCAGCTTGCTGAGGAAGTTGAACAGCGCCCCCGGGCGTTCCGGGAATTCAAAGCGGAACAGCAACTCATCGCTGACCTTGGCCGCGTGCCCGCCCACCATGTGGCGGATGTGCAATTTGGCCAGTTCGTTTTCAGTCAGGTCGACCACCGGGAAGCCCTGCTCGGCCAGGCTGGCCAGCAATGCGCTACGCGGGTCGTTCTCGGGGTGGGTCTGCACCCCGACGAATATGTGGGCTTCGCTGCCGGTGTGGTAGCGGTAGTTGAATTCTGTGATCTGGCGCTTGCCGACCGCCTGGCAAAACGCCTTGAAGCTACCCGGCACCTCGGGGATGGTCACGGCGATGATCGCCTCGCGACCTTCACCCAGCTCAGCCCGCTCGGCCACATGGCGCAAACGGTCGAAGTTAACGTTGGCGCCCGAGTCGATGGCCACCAGCGTCTGGCCGCGTACACCGCGTTGCTCGACGTATTTTTTGATCCCGGCCACGCCCAGCGCGCCCGCAGGCTCGGTGATCGAGCGGGTGTCATCAAAGATGTCCTTGATGGCCGCGCAGATTTCATCGGTGCTCACGGTGATGACTTCGTCGACGTAGTCTTTGCAAATATCAAACGTGTGCTGGCCGATCTGGCCCACGGCGACGCCGTCGGCGAAGATCCCGACGCTTGGCAAGACCACGCGCTCACCGGCCGCCATCGCGGCTTGCAGGCAGTTGGAGTCATCGGGCTCGACGCCAATGACTTTAATATCGGGCCGCAGGTACTTCACATACGCCGCAATACCGGCAATCAATCCGCCACCGCCCACCGGCACGAAGATCGCATCCAGCGGCGTCGGGTGCTGACGCAGAATTTCCATCGCCACGGTGCCCTGCCCGGCGATGGTGTGCGGGTCATCGTAGGGATGTACGTAAACGTAGCCTTTTTGTTCAACCAGTTGCAGCGAGTACGCCAGGGCTTCCGGGAAGGAGTCACCGTGCAGCACCACAATACCGCCACGCGAACGCACGCCTTCAATCTTGATCTCGGGGGTGGTTTTGGGCATTACGATGGTGGCTTTCACCCCCAGCACCTTGGCGGCCAGCGCCAAGCCTTGTGCATGGTTGCCGGCCGAGGCGGTGACGACGCCGCAGGCACGCTCGGCGTCGGTCAATTGCGTGAGCTTGTTGTAAGCGCCACGAATCTTGAACGAAAACACCGGCTGCAAATCTTCGCGTTTCAGCAAAATCTGGTTGCCCAGACGCGCAGACAATTGATTGGCAGGCTGCAATGGGGTTTCTACCGCGACGTCATAAACGCGCGAGGTGAGTATCTTCTTAACGTACTGTTCGAGCATCGGAAAGCTTCACTGGGCGGTTAGCAGGGACCAAGGAGTCTACCCCAGCGTTTACACGGGCGACCATACGAATCCAAAGGTTTTAGTTATACTCCACGCCCTTCTGTTTACCCTTCCCGCCCCGGAGCCCGCATGACCCAGGATCAACTCAAACAAGCCGTAGCCCAGGCGGCTGTCGACTTCATCCTCCCGAAACTGGATGACAAGAGCATCGTTGGGGTCGGCACCGGCTCCACGGCCAACTGTTTCATTGACGCGCTGGCCTTGCACAAAGGCGCTTTCGACGGTGCCGTGGCCAGTTCCGAAGCCACCGCCGCACGCCTCAAGGGCCACGGGATTCCTGTGTACGAGCTGAACACCGTGAGCGATCTGGAGTTCTACGTGGACGGCGCCGATGAGAGCGACGAAAACCTCAACCTGATCAAAGGCGGCGGCGCAGCCCTGACCCGCGAAAAAATCGTCGCGGCCGTGGCCAAAACCTTTATCTGCATCGCTGATGCCAGCAAGCTGGTGCCGGTGCTGGGCGCGTTTCCGCTGCCGGTTGAAGTAATCCCGATGGCCCGCAGCCACGTAGCCCGCGAACTGGTCAAGCTGGGCGGCGACCCGGTGTACCGCGAAGGTGTGCTGACGGACAACGGCAACATCATTCTTGACGTGCACAACCTGCAGATCGTCGACCCGGTGAAACTGGAAACTCAGATCAACGCCATCGTCGGTGTGGTGACCAACGGTTTGTTCGCTGCGCGCCCGGCGGACCTGTTGCTGCTGGGGACGCCTGAAGGCGTGAAAACCCTGAGCAAATAACCCGTAACCGTGTAGGAGCGAGCTTGCCTCGCGATCTTTTAAACCATCAAAAGATCGCGAGGCAAGCTCGCTCCTACAAGTGTTGATTCAGGGCTTTTTGAACACGTAAAACAGGTTCGGCTCACTCACCAGATACAACGTCCCTTCGTCGTCCATGGCGACGCCTTCCGCTTGCGGCACTGACTCTTGCAGACCATTGCGGCCCTTTTTCAGCGATAACGTGCTGAACGGGCGGCCACTGATGTCCAGTTCCAGCAGCAACTTCGACTCATCCGACAGCGCCAGCAAATGGCCGCTGCGCTCATCAAACTGCAAGCTCGATAAATCACGCACAAACAGTCGCGCATCACGTCGCGGGTTGGTGATCACGTGGGTGGCATAGGGTTGTTGCGGGTTGTCATGGGGAAAGCCGCGCACTTCGTAAATCAGCATCGGGTCGCGCTCCTTGGCCACAAACAGGCGCTTGCCCGCTGAGTCGTACGCCAGCCCCTCGAAACCTTTGTTGCCCGACGGGCTGATGCCCAAGGTCAGTTGCTCAGCATCTGCGGCATTTAGCTCGCGGGTGGCCTCGTCGATTTTCACTTTGATCAGGCGTTGGGTGTATTCATCGGTGATCACGTAGGTGTTCTCATCAATGAACTCTATGGCCTCGGCATCACCAAACCCGGTCAGTTTTATCCGCCGCACTATCCGCCCATCCAGAGATAACTCCACCAGCTCCGGGTTTTTATTGGTCACGGTAAACAGGCTTTTGCGCACCGGGTCGTAGGTCAGGGCCGAGACATTGTCTTCAAGCCCCTCAATCACCCGGCCTTGCAGCACCGCACGGTAATCGCCCAGGTTGATGGCATTCGGGTTGGCAGGCTGCCACAGCAGGCTGAGGTTGAACCAGGTTCGGTCGAACAAGCGGTAATGCTGGGCCGCGAAGCCCGCGGCCAACAGCGCCACGAGCAACACGCCCAGAAAAAGCGGGGTAGAACGGCTGACACGCGACATAAGGACAAGCTCTTGAAAAATCAGCCAGATGAAATATCACGGCTGCATGAATTCAAGCTTAATCCGTCATGGTTATTTGGCTTTCTTTTCGAAACGGTAGAAAAGATTGGGCTCGCTGACCATGTACAAGGTGCCGTTGTTATCAATCGCCACGCCTTCGGCCCGAGGGATGGTGCTCTTGAGACCATTGAAGCCACGCAGCAGGGTCATGAAGCTGACCTGCTCGCCCAGTTCATCCAGCTCCAGCAGCAGGTGCGAATCGGCCGAAAGCACCAGCGTGTGGCCCGTGCGCGGGTCAATGCTCAGGCCCGACAAGTTGCGCAGGTCGAGTTCATCGCTCGGCACTTTCTGCTTATTGCCCAAGAGGGTCTGGCTACCGTCGCTTTTCCACACATACATCGCCGGTGGGCGCTCTTCACCCAGCAGCAGTTGCTGACGGCGCGGGTCCCAGGCAATGGCCTCGAAGGCTTTGTTCTGATCTTTGGAAGGGCCAAGGTCGTACTTGGGGAAGTCTTTGATGTTCAGGGTTTTGGTATCGGCGTCGACTTTGACGATGGTCAATAAATGATCACGCTCATCGACGATACCCAGCAGGCCGTTCTCCATCACGGTCAAGCCTTCAGGGTTGCTCCAGCCCTCCAGGGGGATTTTGCGCAGCACATCGCCCTCAAGGCTGAGCTCAACCAGAAACGGGTTTTTGCCCATGACTGAAAACAGCGTGTTGGTCTTGGGGTTATATGACAGGTCCGAGGCCTCGTCCTTCTCCAGCCCTGTCATCGGCTTGCCATCAATGACCACGCGGTAGTTTGGCAGCCAGACACTCTCATTTTGATCGTTCTGGCTCTCGAACTGCTCCAGCACCCACAGTGCACCCCGGTCGTCCCAATGCAGAATTGACGCTATCCCATAGAACAGCGCTGCCAGCAGAAAAAGCCAGGAATACCAACGCAAGCGAAAGCGCGAAGGTCGCGGATCAGACGAGGTCTGCAGAGGGTCTGTGGCCATTAACGTTATCATCCAAGAAATTTTGCTACGTCTAAATAACACAAAGCGGGCAAAACCGATTGCCCCTCACGCGGGTATTATGCAGAGAGTGTGTGAAATTATTGCTAAGAAGCGCCGCCCACGGATCCCCTTCGATTGAGCGCTGCCTCAACTCAGCCCTTGCAACTTACCTGCCCGAATACATCAGTACATTCGTAGGAGTTGTCTTTAATTATTTGAAGTAACAAGCGCGCATTCATCCAACCCCTTTTAAAAATCCACATTTGGTTTAAATGACGTACGACTTGTGCCCACGTCTTTAACACATTCCCTCGCCTGCTAATTATTCACAAACCCCCTAGACTGCCGCCGCTCACGTCACATTAAACGTCTTGCCAGTAGGAACTTTCTGAATATGACTCAGAGATTAATAATTGCAAGATCGCTCCTTGACACTCTTGCAGCAAGACTCTTATCTAATAAACAACCAGACTCACCCGCACCCAACCTCACTATTGAACACGCTATAACGGTGCACACGGATTGTTAAACCGATTACTCCGGTAACACAGCACCCGCGCCCTTGGACGCCACCGTCCGGACTCACTCAATTGCCGTGCTCTGTGCCGCCTAAAAGTTAGACAGGAGTTTACATTTATGCCATTTACCTCACACGCCCAAAAGTTGGCAGCACCCACACTTGCACAATCGAACAAGCAGACTATTTGTGCCCGTGCTGCCGAACAACTGTTTGTCAGCATCGCGCCCTATATAAATATGGAAGAAGGCGACTTGATTGAATTGTTCTGGGACGGCTGTTATGTATCTTCACGGCAACTTTACCGGGCCGATATAGGGCAACCGGTATCACTGCGAGTGCCTGAAAGTTTTATTCAAAACGGCACCGCCCGCCTTTATTATCGCGTGATGCACATTGGCAGCAGCCCTGCTCTTTCCGCGCAACTTAAAGTACTGGTCAAACTTGACTGCCCTGGCGGAGTGGCTATCGGAGAAGAGAACCAGGGCCTCGCGCCCTTGATGATCCCGGAGCAAATCCAACGCTACGGGGTCAATCCCAGCCAGATGAAACGCGGAGTGCCGCTGACCATCGAGCCTTATCGCAACATGGCCGGCGAAGATGAAATCACCTTGCTCTGGGGGGACGTGCGCCTCGACCTGCCCAAGTTGCGCCACATCGACATCAACAAACCCGTCAGCGTATTCGTGCCCCCTGAAATCATCCAGGAAGCCGGTGAAGACCCGAAACTGGAAATCACCTACTGCGTGATTGATCGCGTGGGCAACAACTCACGTTGGGCACCGACCCGCACGCTGAAGGTGGGCGCCAACAAGCGTTACATCAACTCTGCCCCCCGCGAAATCCTGCGGGCTGCCGAAACACGGCCCAACTGGCGCGACTGACCCTGGCGGGCAGCACGAATCATCTATCCATATTCCGAAAAGTTAGTTCTTTTAATTTTTATACTCAATTAGGGTATATGCACCGGACCACCGGACTCTCTTGCTTTACATCGCGCCGCTCAAGCGGCGCTCCAAAGATGAGGTAGGTATGGTCAGCAACACAATTACCCTTTACGGGGCATTGCGTGCAGCCAAGGAGCGGAACTAATGACTCTCTTGGCAACTGCACAACTGCAAAGCGACCTGGATGTCGCGCCCCTGTTGTTAGCAGCGCACGTCCTGCGCACCGACAACGAAGCCCTTCAAGCCGCCCACGCCCTGGCTGACGCTGCGCGTGAGCGCGCCGCAAAACGCGATCAGCAACGCAAGCTGCCGTGGTATCTCATAGAAACCTTCACCCGCAGCGGTTTGGGCGGTATTTCGATAGCCCGTGAATTTGGCGGCGCTCAGGTGTCGTTTGTGACCTTGGCTGAAGTCTTCGCGATCATCTCGGCGGCCGACCCGGCGCTGGGGCAGATCCCGCAGAATCAGGTCGGGCTGCTCAACCTGATTGCCAGCGTCGCGAGCCCTTCGCAAAAAGAGCAGTTGTTCACCAGCGTGCTGCAAGGCTGGCGCATAGGTAATGCGGGCCCTGAGCGCGGCACCAAAAATACCCTCGAATTGAAAGCCCGGATCACCGCCGACGGCGATGATTTTGTGATCAATGGCCAGAAGTTTTACTCCACCGGCGCGCTGTTTGCGCACTGGATCGCCGTCAAGGCACTGAACCACGATGGCAAACAGGTCATGGCCTTTGTCCGCCGTGGCACGCCGGGCTTGCGCGTGGTCGATGACTGGTCCGGTTTCGGCCAGCGCACCACCGCCAGCGGCACGGTCCTGCTGAACAACGTAGCCGTTGAAGCAGAACTGGTGATCGACAACTGGCGCCTGGCTGAAGTGCCGAATATTCAAGGCGCGATTTCGCAGTTGATTCAGGCCGCCATTGACTTGGGCATTGCTCGCGGTGCCATTGCCGACACTATCAGCTTTGTCCGCGAGCGGTCGCGCCCCTGGGTAGATGCCAAGGTCGAGCGCAACAGCGACGACCCTTACGTGATCGCCGACATCGGCAAATTACACATCGAGTTGCACGCCGCCGAAGCGCTGTTGCGCAAGGCCGGTCGGGTGCTCGACGAGGTCAGCGCGGCACCGATTGATGCAGCCGCTGCGGCCCGCGCCTCGATTGCCGTGGCCGAAGCCAAGGCGCTGAGCACTGAGCTGTCGTTACTGGCCAGTGAAAAGCTGTTCGAACTGGCGGGCAGCCGCGCCACCCTTGCCGAGTTCAACCTGGACCGCCATTGGCGCAACGCACGAGTGCACACCCTGCACGACCCGGTGCGCTGGAAATACCACGCCATCGGCGCCTATCGCCTCAACGGCACTTTGCCTGCACGGCATTCCTGGATCTAACGGAGACACCCATGTCACTGATATCCAAACAGGTCCCGGTCATCCAGAGCGATGCCGAGGCCCTGAGCGTAGCGCGTGAGCTGGCCGCCCATTTCAAACGTGAAAGCACCGTGCGAGATCGCGAACGGCGCCTGCCTTTTGATGAGCTGGAACTGTTTTCCCACACCGGCCTGTGGGGCATCACCGTGCCCAAGGCCTATGGCGGCGCAGGCGTATCCAACGTCACCCTCGCCGAAGTGGTCAGCCTTATTTCGGCGGCCGATAGCTCGCTGGGGCAAATCCCGCAGAACCATTTTTATGCCCTCGAAGTGCTCCGGGTAAACGGCAGCGAGGCGCAAAAACAACGGCTGTACACCGAGGTGTTAAACGGCCAGCGTTTTGGCAATGCCCTGGCCGAACTGGGCACCAAAACCGCCCACGATCGCACCACGCATTTGGCCAAGGCCGAACACGGCTATCGCATCAATGGCCGCAAGTTCTACGCCACCGGCGCACTATATGCGCAGCGTATTCCGACGTCGGTTGTAGATGACCACGGCGTGCAGCACCTGGCGTTTGTGCGCAGCGACAGCGACGGCCTGAACGTGATCGACGACTGGAGCGGCTTCGGCCAGCGCACCACGGGCAGCGGCTCGGTGGTGTTCGACAACGTGTTTGTTGCCAGCGATGACGTGATCCCGTTTCAAAGCGCCTTTGAACGCCCGACACCGGTGGGCCCGCTGGCGCAGATTCTGCACGCAGCCATCGACACCGGCATCGCCCGCGCCGCCTTTGAAGACGCGCTGAACTTTGTGCGGCACAAAACCCGGCCCTGGATCGACGCCACCACCGACATTGCCAGCGAAGACCCGCTCACCCTTAAAAGCTTCGGCCAGTTGAGCGTGCGCCTGCATGCGGCTGAAGCCCTGCTGGAGCGTAGCGGCGAGTTCCTCGACATCGCCCAGACCAACACCACCGCCAGCACCATCGCAGCCGCCTCGATTGCCGTGGCCGAAGCCCGCGCCATCAGCACCGAAGTGGCCCTGAGCGCGGCCAGCACTCTGTTTGAACTGGCCGGCAGCCAGGCCACCTTGGCCGAATACGGCCTTGACCGCCACTGGCGCAACGCCCGCGTGCACACCCTGCACGACCCGGTGCGCTGGAAGTACCACGCTGTCGGTAACTACTACCTCAACAGTGAAAACCCACCGCTGCGGGGGACCATCTGATGAGCAAAAAGAAAATCCTGCTCAATGCGTTCAACATGAACTGCATCGGGCATATCAACCACGGGTTGTGGACGCATCCACGCGACACCTCAACGCGCTACAACACCCTGGAATACTGGACCGAGCTGGCTCAATTGCTGGAACGCGGGCTGTTTGACGGGCTGTTTATCGCGGATATCGTCGGCGTTTACGACGTTTATCAACAGTCGGTTGATGTTCCGCTTAAAGAATCCATCCAGTTGCCGGTCAACGACCCATTGCTGTTGGTTTCAGCCATGGCCGCCGTCACCAAAAACCTCGGTTTTGGTTTGACCGCCAACCTCACCTACGAGCCGCCGTATCTGTTCGCACGGCGCATGTCGACCCTCGATCACCTGACCCGTGGCCGCGTGGGCTGGAACATCGTCACCGGCTACCTGGACAGCGCAGCCAAGGCCATGGGCCTGACCGAACAAGTGGAGCACGACCGCCGTTACGACCAGGCCGACGAATACCTGGAGGTGCTGTACAAACTCTGGGAAGGCAGCTGGGAAAACGACGCCGTGCTCAACGATCCGGCGCAGCGTATCTACGCCCAGCCCGAAAAAGTGCACAAGGTCAAACACGCGGGCGAGTTTTATCAGGTCGAGGGTTACCACCTGTGCGAACCGTCACCACAGCGCACCCCCGTGCTGTTTCAGGCGGGCAGCTCGGACCGTGGGCTGGCCTTTGCCGGGCGCCATGCCGAGTGCGTGTTCATCAGCGGGCAGACCAAGGCCGCGACCAAGCTCCAGGTCGACCGGGTGCGCGCCAGCGCAGCTGCATCGGGCCGCAACCCGGATGACATCAAAGTGTTTATGGGCCTGAACGTGATCGTCGCGCCGACCGAAGCCCAGGCGCTGGCCAAGCGTGAGGAATACCTGGCCTACGCCAGCGCCGAAGCCGGAGTCGCGCATTTTTCCAGCTCCACCGGCATCGACTTTGCCGATTACGAGCTGGACGAGCCGATCCAGTACGTTAAAAGCAACGCCATCCAGTCCGCGACCAAAGTGCTGCAAAACAACGACTGGACGCGCCGCAAGTTGCTGGAACAACACGCCTTGGGCGGGCGCTATATCACTGTGGTCGGCTCCCCCGAACAGGTTGCCGATGAGCTGGAATCGTGGATCGAACAAACCGGCCTGGACGGCTTCAACCTGACCCGCATTGTCACGCCCGAAAGCTACGCCGACTTCATTGATTTGGTGATCCCCGAGCTGCAACGCCGGGGCTCTTACAAAACCGCCTATGACACCGGCAGCCTGCGGCAAAAACTGTTTGTCGAAGGCGACGCGCACCTGCCTGAACGGCATACCGGCGCTTCTTTTAGACCTTAAAAACTGTAGGAGCGAGCTTGCCTCGCGATCTTTTAAAGATCAAAAGATCGCGAGGCAAGCTCGCTCCTACAAGACCGAATGATGCCCTTTTGACCGGAAAAATTTCATGAACAAAAAACACGCTCTGGTTCTCGCGCTCGGCCTGTTCAGCAGCCTTGCCTTCGCCGCCGAAAAACCGCTCAAGGTCGGCACCACCGCCGCCTTCGCCATTCCGCTGGAAGCCGCCGTGGCTGAAGCGGACAAACAAGGCCTGAAAGTTGAACTGGTGGAATTCACCGACTGGATCGCCCCCAACGTCAGCCTCGCCAGCGGTGACATTGACGTGAACTACTTCCAGCACATCCCGTTTCTGGAGAACGCCAAGGCCGCCAGCGGCTTTGATCTGGTGCCGTACGCCCCGGGCGTGATCAACAACGTGGGCCTGTATTCAAAAAAATACAAAAGCTTTGATGAGCTGCCCACCGGCGCCACCGTGGCCATCGCCAACGACCCCATCAACAGTGGCCGTGGCCTGCAATTGCTGGCCAAGGCCGGGCTGATCACGCTCAAACCCGGCGTGGGTTACAAAGCCACCGAAGAAGACATCACCGACAACCCGAAAAAACTGAAAATCTTGCAGGTTGAAGCCGTGCAACTGGTGCGCGCCTACGACGATGCCGACCTGGTGCAGGGCTACCCGGCTTACATCCGCCTGGCCAAAACCTTCGATGCCACCTCCGCGATCCTGTTCGACGGCATCGACCACCCGGAATACGTGATTCAGTTCGTCATCCAGCCCAAGAGCAAGGACGACCCGCGCTTGGCCAAGTTCATCGACATTTACCAGCACTCACCGGTGGTCAAAGCCTCGCTGGATAAAACCTACGGCACCCTGTACCAACCTGGCTGGAAGAACTGACGATGAACCTGGCCCTTGATCGCGCCCGACTCGACGAGCCGCAGCCCGATGCCGTTCGTACCGAACTGCACCCGGAGCTGACCAACGCCCACGTGCGCTTTATTGGCGTGGGCAAAACTTATGACGGCCGCCAAGGCCCGGTAGACGCCCTCAAAGGCATAGATCTGGCGATTCAACGCGGTGAAATCTTCGGCATTATTGGCCGCAGCGGCGCCGGTAAATCGTCGTTGATTCGCACCATCAACCGCCTTGAACAGCCCAGCAGCGGGCGGGTGTTGATTGATCAAATCGACATCGGCGGGTTTGACGAAGACAAGCTGGTGGCGTTGCGCCGCCAGATCGGCATGATCTTTCAGCACTTCAATCTGATGTCGGCCAAGACCGTGTGGCAGAACGTCGAGCTGCCGCTCAAGGTGGCGGGTGTACCCAAGCCGCAACGCGAACAGAAAGTCCGCGAGCTGCTGGAACTGGTGGGCCTGCAAGGCAAACACACGGCCTACCCGGCGCAACTGTCCGGCGGGCAAAAACAGCGTGTGGGCATTGCCCGCGCATTGGTCCACGACCCGCAGATTTTGCTCTGCGACGAAGCTACTTCGGCCCTCGACCCGGAAACCACCCAGTCGATCCTCGGCTTGCTGCGCGAGATCAACCAGCGTCTGGGCCTGACCATCATCCTCATCACCCACGAAATGGCGGTGATCCGCGACATTTGCCACCGCGTGGTGGTGCTGGAGCAAGGCCGTGTTGTGGAGCAAGGTCCGGTGTGGCAAGTGTTTGGCGACCCGCAACACGAGGTCAGCAAAACCCTGCTCGCGCCGCTGCAAGACAACCTGCCCGAGGCGCTGCAACACCGCATCAGTGCAACGCCACAGTCGTCGCAATCGAGCGTGATTCTGCGCCTGCGCTTTACCGGCGGTCAGGCCCAAGAGCCCGATTTGGGCGCGTTGTTTAACGCCTTGGGCGGCCAGGTGCGATTGCTCCACGGCGGCGTCGAGCAGATCCAGGGGCATGCCTTGGGGCAACTGCTGCTCAGCGTGACCAGCGCCTCACTGGGGGCAGAAGAACTGCGCAAGCGCGCTGAACAATGGGCACAACAGGTCGAGGTGCTGGGCTATGGGGTTTGATCGTTTATGGCAGGGCGTGATCGACACCTTTTTGATGGTCGGCGTGTCGTCACTTATTGCCTTGATTCTGGGCATTCCGCTGGCGGTGATTCTGGTCACCAGCGGCAAGGGCGGCATCTATGAAGCCCCGGCGCTGAACAAAGCCCTGGGCGCGTTTGTAAACCTGTTCCGTTCCATCCCGTTTCTGATTTTGATGGTGGCGCTCATTCCGTTTACCCGGCTGATTGTCGGCACCACTTACGGTGTGTGGGCGGCCGTCGTGCCGCTGACCATCGCCGCCACGCCGTTTTTTGCGCGCATTGCCGAAGTGAGCCTGCGCGAGGTGGATCACGGGCTGATCGAAGCTGCCCAGGCGATGGGCTGCAAACGGCATCACATCATCTGGCACGTACTGCTGCCAGAAGCGTTACCGGGCATTGTCGGGGGTTTTACCATCACCATCGTCACCATGATCAACTCCTCGGCCATGGCCGGGGCGATTGGTGCCGGGGGCTTGGGCGACATTGCCTACCGCTACGGTTACCAGCGCTTTGACACCCAGGTCATGCTCACCGTGATTGTTTTGTTGGTGGTGCTGGTGGCGGTGATTCAGCTCGGCGGCGATCGTTTGGCGCGTGTGCTGAACAAACGCTGAGGTATAGTCGGCGGCAACACCGCCGCCGACCGAGCCTGCAATGACCCTGGACCCCACCACCCTCGAACAGATTGCTGCCACCACCCTGGCGCATTACCAGCAGAGTGCCGAAGGCTTTCGCGAAGGCACTCGCGACCACGACGTCAGCCAGAACATCGACGCCTTGCTGCGCCACCTTCAGGGCGCGGCGCCGTTCACGATTCTGGATTTCGGCTGCGGCCCTGGCCGCGACCTGCAAGCCTTCACCCGCTTGGGGCATGTCGCCATCGGCCTGGACGGCACCGAGCGCTTCACCCAAATGGCCCGCGAAGACAGCGGCTGTGAAGTGTGGCACCAAGACTTTCTCAAGCTAGATCTGCCGGCTGAGCGCTTTGACGGCATCTTCGCCAACGCCTCGTTGTTTCATGTCCCGACCCAAGAACTTGAGCGCGTGCTGAGTGAACTTCACGCCAGCCTCAAACCGGGCGGTGTGCTACTCAGCTCCAACCCGCGAGGCGACAACCGTGAAGGCTGGAATGGCCAGCGCTACGGCGCGTACCACGACCTCGAACACTGGCGCGCGCTGCTCACTGCGGCGGGTTTTACCGAGCTGGAACACTACTACCGCCCCACCGGCCTGCCCCGCGACCAACAGCCATGGCTGGTGAGTGTTTGGCGTAAGTAACCCCTTTTTTTTGTAGGAGCGAGCTTGCCTCGCGATCTTTTGATCGTTTAAAAGATCGCGAGGCAAGCTCGCTCCTACAGTGGGGTGGTGTGTTTATAGCCAGATGGCATCCCAGTGAGGGTAGTCACCCAAACGCTTGACCAAGCCTGCCCGCAAGGGGTTGGCAACGATATAGCGGGCAGCATGAACACATCTTCGTCATAACGGATTGCCCGGTCGTGATAGCCCTTTTGCCAAAGCTTGAGCGGGCTTCCTTGTGCAACGCCGATGCTCATGGCAGCACGTGATTTTGTCCGTTGCATCACCGTTGAAAGACTGGCGTGCTTGAGCTCGATCAGCCAATGAAAGTGATCCGGCATCACAACCCACGCCAGTGATGTGACGTTCTTGATGAGTTCGCTTCAGTTCATTGACCAATAAGCGAGCAACAAGAAAATCACTGAAAAACGGCTCACGATTCTTCACCACTGCAGTGACCAGATAAATACGGCCACTTTCGGAATATCTTCCTGTTCGTAACCGACATCCATGAGCCGAATCTGCCATTCCCTTTCCTTGTGAATAAGCATCAAAAGAAAAAGGTTAGTGTCGTCGCGGCAATAGCGGAGCACGCCTGGGGTTCTGAATATGTCCAAAACCCTCTGTAGGAGCGAGCTTGCCTCGCGATCTTTTCATCCCATAAAAAAACCCCGAAGGGCTCGCGCCTTTCGGGGTTGTGGGTCTTGGCATGGGTTACAACTTGGCGATGGACACTTCGGTGGATTTTACGAAGGCGATCACTTCGCTACCGACCACCAGTTCCAGCTCTTTGACCGAGCGGGTGGTGATGACGGAGGTGACGATGCCGGAGGCGGTTTGTACGTCGATTTCGGAGAGTACGTCGCCCAGGACGATTTCTTTGATGTGGCCTTTGAATTGGTTACGAACGTTGATGGCTTTGATAGTCATGGTGTCGATTCCTGTCTTGAGAAAAGTAGGTTTAAAGCGCCCAACGCAGTTGCGTAGGCAGCGGTGCAACAGGGTCTGGCTCTGGTGGCGAGCCAGGTAAAGCGAGCACTCGGTGAAGCACTTCGGTTTCCAGTGCCGCCAGTCGATGTGAACCACGCACCCGAGGGCGCGGCAGTTCGACGGTGAGGTCGAGCCCCACTTCACCGTCTTCGATCAGGATGACCCGGTCAGCAATCGCAACCGATTCGCTGACGTCATGGGTCACCAGTAATACGGTAAAGCCATGCTGGCGCCACAGGCGTTCGATCAGTTGTTGCATCTCGATGCGGGTCAGCGCATCCAGTGCACCCAAGGGTTCGTCCAGCAAGAGCAAACGCGGTTGGTGGATCAAGGCGCGGGCTAGCGCTACACGCTGCTTTTGCCCGCCCGACAAGGCCGCCGGCCATTCATTGGCGCGCTCGGCCAGGCCGACTTCTTCCAGCGCCTTGAGGGCTTTTGGCCGCCAGTCGCCTTTGAGGCCAAGGCCCACGTTGTCGATGACTTTTTTCCAGGGCAGCAAGCGCGCTTCCTGAAACATTAAGCGGGTGTCTTCACGGGCTTCTTGCAGCGGCGCGCTGCCGGCCAGCAGTTCGCCGCCCGTGGGCTGGTCAAGCCCGGCCAGCAGGCGCATCAAGGTGCTTTTGCCACAGCCGCTGCGGCCCACAATGGCGACAAACTGGCCTGCCGGAATGTGCAGGTTGATGCCTCGCAGCACCAGACGATCGCCAAAGGCTTTTTGCAGGCCCTTGACCACCAGCGGGATGCCCTGACGCAAATGCGGAGGTTGTTGAGCTGTCATGCAGCACCGCCTTTTGGCACTTGATAAGCCGGGTGCCAGCGCAACCAGACACGTTCCAGACCTCGGGCGGCAGTGTCTGCCAGCTTGCCGAGGATCGCGTACATCACAATGGCCAATACCACCACGTCGGTCTGCAGAAACTCCCGGGCGTTCATCGCCAGGTAGCCAATGCCGGAGCTTGCGGAGATGGTTTCAGCCACGATCAGCGTCAGCCACATAAAGCCCAGGGCGAAGCGCACGCCAACCAGAATCGACGGCAGCGCGCCCGGCAGGATCACTTGCCAAAACAGGCTGAAACCCGACAGGCCGTAGCTGCGCGCCATTTCTACCAGCGCCGGGTCGACGTTGCGGATGCCGTGGTACGTGTTGAGGTAGATCGGGAACAAGGTGCCCAACGCCACCAGAAAAATCTTCGCTGACTCGTCGATGCCGAACCACAAAATCACCAGCGGGATAAGCGCCAGGTGCGGCACGTTACGGATCATTTGCACCGAGCTGTCGAGCAAACGCTCGCCCCACTTCGACAGGCCGGTGATAAAGCCCAGCGCCAGGCCGATGCTGCCGCCGATCGCGAAGCCCACACCGGCACGCCAGCCGCTGATGGCCAGGTGTTTCCAGATCTCGCCACTGCGCACCAACTCAACGCCCGCTTCAATCACTGCAATCGGTGAAGGCAGGATCCGCGTCGACAACCAGCCCGCCGACACCGACAACTGCCACACCGCCAACAGCAACACGGGCAATGCCCAGGGGGCAAACGTGTGGGCGATTTTATGAAGGCTTGTAGCCTTTGCCGTACTCATGCCCGCCTCAGCTCTGCGACGCAGCTTTAGGGAGGATGTCGTTGGCGACCATTTCGCCAAACGGGCTCACGTAACCGGCGCTTTTCGGCAGTTCCGGGCGCTCGATATCCAGGTGCGGGAACAGCAGTTCAGCCACGCGGTACGACTCTTCCAGGTGGGGATAACCCGAGAAAATAAAGGTGTCGATGCCCAGGTCTGCGTATTCCTTGACCCGCGCTGCAACGGTTGGGCCGTCGCCGACCAGTGCCGTGCCCGCGCCGCCGCGAACCAGGCCCACGCCCGCCCACAGGTTAGGGCTGACTTCGAGGTTGTCGCGGCTGCCGCCGTGCAGCGCGGCCATGCGCTGCTGGCCTACCGAGTCAAAGCGCGACAGTGACGCCTGGGCACGGGCGATGGTGTCGTCGTCCAGGTGCGAGATCAGTTTGTCGGCAGCTTTCCATGCCTCTTCGTTGGTTTCACGCACGATCACGTGCAGGCGAATACCAAAGCGCACGGTGCGGCCGAGCTTGGCGGCCTTGTCGCGCACTTGCTGGATTTTTTCTGCGACCGCAGCCGGCGGCTCGCCCCAGGTCAGGACCATTTCAACCTGTTCGGCGGCCAGGTCTTGCGCCGCTTCTGACGAGCCACCGAAGTACAGCGGCGGACGCGGTTGCTGGATCGGCGGGTAGAGCAGCTTGGCGCCTTTGACCTGGATGTGCTGGCCGTCGTAGTCAACGGTTTCGCCTTCCAGTACGCGGCGCCAGATGCGGGTGAATTCCACCGAGGCCTGGTAGCGCTCTTCGTGGCTCAGGAACAGGCCGTCACCGGCCAGTTCGTCCGGGTCACCGCCGGTGACAAGGTTGAACAGGGCACGGCCACCGGACAGTCGGTCCAGGGTTGCCGCCTGGCGCGCCGCCACGGTGGGCGAAATGATGCCGGGGCGCAGGGCCACCAAGAATTTCAGGCGCTGGGTCACCGGGATGAGCGAGGCGGCCACCAGCCAGGAGTCTTCGCATGAGCGTCCAGTCGGGATCAGTACCCCGCCAAAACCCAGGCGGTCTGCGGCTTGCGCCACTTGTTGCAGGTAACCGTGATCAACAGCGCGAGCACCTTCGGAGGTGCCAAGGTAATGGCCATCCCCGTGGGTAGGCAGGAACCAGAAAATGTTGAGGCTCATGGAGTGGTCTCCTAAAGGGGTACGGCAAGCATTAAGGGGCTGTGGCCGCGGTGGCGGGCGGCGTCCAGATCACGTCTTTAATCGTCAACGGCTTGGGGATGAGCTTGAGCTGGTAAAAACTGTCGGCAATTTTTTGCTGCGCGTTGACCACTTCCGGGGTCAGGAACTGCGCGCCGTAACCCTGGCGTTTCACCGAGGTTTCGGTGATGTCGACCGGCAGGCCGAGCAGCGGAGCAACCTGCTGGGTCACTTCGTCAGGGTGTGCCTTGGCCCACTCACCGACATTGCGCACTTCTTCGATCAGGGTTTCGATGACTTTGGGGTGCTTTTCAGCAAACGGTTTGGTCGCCAGGTAGAACTGGTGGTTGTCAGCAATGCCGGTCGCGTCACGCAGCGTACGGGCGTGCAGTTGTTGCTCGGCGGCGGCCTGGTACGGGTCCCAGATGACCCAGGCATCAACACTGCCACGCTCAAAGGCGGCACGGGCGTCCGCTGGCGGCAGGAAGACGGTCTGGATGTCGGTGTATTTCAGGCCGGCGTCTTCAAGGGCGCGCACCAGCAGGTAGTGCACGTTGGAGCCTTTGTTGAGGACTACTTTTTTACCTTTGAGGTCTTTGACCGAGGTGATAGGCGAGTCTTTGGGCACCAGAATCGCTTCGCTGGTCGGCGCTGGCGGCTCGTACGCGACGTACAGCAGGTCGGCACCGGCGGCCTGGGCAAACACGGGCGGGGTTTCGCCGGTCACGCCGAAGTCGATGGAGCCTACGTTGAGGCCTTCCAGCAACTGTGGGCCGCCGGGGAATTCAGTCCATTGCACGTCGACGCCCTGATCGGCCAGACGCTTTTCCAGCGTGCCTTTGGCCTTGAGCAGCACCAACGTACCGTACTTCTGGTAGCCAATACGTACCGTATCGGCCTGGGCTTGCAGTGCCACGCCTAATGACACGGCTGCAGCCAGCAGTGTGGCCAAACCACGACGCAAAATGACAGGGCGCATGGCGCTCTCCTTATTTTTGTTCTGTAGGAGCGAGCTTGCCTCGCGATCTTTAGATCTTTTAAAAGATCGCGAGACAAGCTCGCTCCTACAGTTGTGTGTTAGTTCAGATACTCCAGCGAGCCGTGCGCAGGCGCTCGTTGAGGATGTCGGGGTCCAGCGGTTTTGGGCGACGGGCCAGGGCGCTGTAAAAGTGCTCCAGTGACTCGTTCAAACGTTGTTCCAGCACCGGCACCAACTGCGCCTGAGCGCTGCCTTCGCCGTAAGCAATCTGGCTGTCTTCGGCAAAGATGCCGTGCAGCATTTCCTGGGCCTTGAGCGCCGACAGCACGGGCTTGAGCGCGTAGTCCACGGCCAGCATGTGGGCGATGCTGCCGCCGGTCGCGATGGGCAACACCACTTTGTGGCTCAAGGCACGTTCAGGCAGCAGGTCGAGGATGGTTTTCAGCGCACCGCTGAAAGAGGCCTTGTACACCGGAGTCGCAATCACCAGGCCGTCGGCCCGCTCAATCTGCTCCAGCAGGTCGATAATTTTTGGACTGTCGAAACGCGCATGCAGCAGGTCTTCAGCCGGAAAGTCACGTACCTGGTAACTCACCACTTCGACGCCATTCTGGTTGAGCCAGTGTTTGGCGCGGTCCAGCAACACCCCGGAACGGGAGCGTTGACTTGGGCTACCTCCGATTGTCACAACCAGCATTTACGGTTTCCTTGAATGAAATTTTTCAATTTTCTGTCAGCGTTTTCGCTTAGATGGAACTGACCTTAACAGGTGTTTTTTATATCCATAAATCATATTTGTTCATTTGTTTATTCCTTAAACGCATATGAATTGGCAGGCAAAAAAAAGGCCGTCGAAACGGCCAAAACCCTGTGACTTTGAAGGTGATGAATACGGTCGTTACTTGTTTGGCTGTGGCGTCAGGCGCAGGTAGGGCTTCACAGCGCGATAACCTTTAGGAAAGCGTTTGTTGATTTCGTCTTCGTCTTTGAGCGATGGCACGATCACCACTTCGTCGCCGTCTTGCCAGTTGGCCGGGGTGGCCACTTTGTAGTTGTCGGTGAGTTGCAGCGAATCAACCACACGCAGAATTTCGTTGAAGTTACGCCCCGTGCTGGCCGGATAAGTAATGGTCAGGCGGATCTTTTTGTTCGGGTCAATCACGAACAGTGAGCGCACGGTAAGGGTGTCGCTGGCGTTAGGGTGGATCAGGTCGTAGAGGTCACTGACCTTGCGATCGGCGTCGGCCAGGATCGGGAAGTTGACGACTGTGTTTTGCGTTTCGTTGATGTCGCCAATCCACTTGTGGTGCGAGTCTACCGGGTCAACCGACAGCGCGATGGCCTTGACGCCACGCTTGGCAAACTCATCCTTGAGCTTGGCGGTGAAGCCCAGTTCAGTGGTGCACACCGGCGTAAAGTCAGCCGGGTGAGAAAACAAAATGCCCCAGCTGTCGCCCAGCCAATCGTGAAACTTGATGGTGCCAGCGCTGGAATCCTGTTCGAAATCGGGGGCGATATCGCCAAGTCTTAGGCTCATGGTGCAGCTCCTTTTTTGTCGTGAGTGGCGGGGCGTGATGGGCTTACTCTGCCTGCTTCACGAACTAATTAAAAAGAATAAATATCGATTTAATTAGAACCAAAAGGAATACTAAAAACTGTTTCATTGGACGCGACAAAGCGCCAGGTCCACTCTGGATTCAGGTTTAGGCAAGGGGAGCGGCAAGGAGCTGCGACTACTCAATGTGTTACGAATGAGCCGTCTGGCCTTCGGTAAACACCCTGCCCGGCATTGCGCCGGGCAGGATTTTTCTTACTTTTACGTCTTACTTTTTTTCGCTACAACCGACTTACAACAGTGGGATCGAGTAGCTCACGATCACACGGTTTTCGTCCTGGTTGCGCTGGCCAGCAATGGTGTTGCGCCACATGGCGTTTTTCCACATGAAGCCCAGGTTCTTCAGAGCACCTTCCTGAACAACGTAAGCCACGGTGATGTCGCGTTCCCACTCGGTCGCGCCATCGTTGTTTTGCTTGCCGCCGCTGTAGGTGTCGATGTTGTTGCCGCGCAGGTACACAGCACCGGCGGTCAGGCCAGGTACGCCAACCTTGGCGAAGTCATACGAGTAGCGTGCTTGCCAGGTACGTTCGCCAGCACGGCCGAACTTCTGGATTTGCGAGTCGGTGATGGTGTAGTTCGACGAACCGTCGCCCTGGTTCAGCCAAGGGAAGTCGCTGCTGCCGTTGCTGACCTGGTAGCCGCCACCGAAGGTGTGGCCTTCAACCGAGTACAGGAACAAGGCGCTGTACAGGTTGTTGTCGACTTCGCCTTTACCGTTTTTGGAAACGCTGTTGGCGTAGTTACCGTTGCTGAAGTACAGCGGGTCGTAACCGTTTTTGCCGTCGTTTTTGCTGTTGAAGTAGCGCAGGTCAGACTTCAACACGCCCGGGCCGATTGCCCAGTTGTGGACCAGGCCCAGGAAGTTCTGTTTGTAGAACTTGTCCAGGTTGCCGTAGTAGTACTGAACCAACAGGTCCTTGTTGATTTTGTAGTCACCACCGGCATAGACGAATTTGTTGCTGTTGGCTGTACGAGCGTTCGCACCACCAATGGACATTTGTTCGTTGTTGCTGGAGTTACGGCCTTTAACGTGCTCGATCTGACCGGCGATCAGGGTCAGGTCCTTGATCTCGTTGGAGGTGACTTGGCCACCTTCAAAGGTCTGTGGCAGCAGACGACCATCGTTATAGGAGATGACCGGCAGTTTCGGCATCAGAGTGCCGTAACGCAGTTCGGTCTGGGAGAACTTGGCTTTGGCAGTCACGCCCAGGCTTGAGAAGTCATTAACCGCTTTGCCGTCGGACTTGCTCGGGAACACAGTGCCGCCGTACGACGTCGAGGTAGCGCCGTTGGTGCCGCCGCCCGAATCAAGACGTACGCCCAGCAGAGCGATAGCGTCCAGACCAAAACCCACAGTACCTGCGGTAAAGCCCGAGGTGTAATCCACCTGGAAGCCTTGGCCCCACTCTTCGTTCTTGCTCTGAGCACCGGAAGCTTTAGTGCCTGCGTCGCGGTTGTCGGTGTTGATATAGAAGTTACGCAGTTTCAGCGTCGCTTTGCTGTCTTCGATGAACCCTTCAGCGCTCGCTTGTTGCGCCAGCAAGCCGAGGGCTACAGCCACGGCAACGGTGGACTTCTTCATGGTGCTGCTCCTTTGAATTCTAATTTTTGTAGTTCTTTAGCCCGAAATCTGACGTCTCGGTGCTCCAGATGCGCGATTAGCGCCAGACAGTGACTGCCAAGTCAATCGTAACTTTTGATGTTTACGACCTTTGTCTAGTCCTCTGCGGTGTGTGCGTAGGTTAAAGACTTTTTCATAAACCAAAAAAGAATTATTTCAAGATCCTTCATAACCTATTGGCATAACAAAGGAAATTTCCTACGTTCACGCCGGCGGATGCTATCGGCCTTTGGTCTTATTTATAAATAGATTTTTATGAAATTTTTAATAAGCGTTCATGTCGCGGTGCTGAAGCGATTTTCTGTGACCGGAAAAACCCATTAAAGCTCGTGCGCGCGCACGTAAAGAAGGATCAATAACTTCATAAGCTAATGCATAAAAGTTATTTATTTACTCATTCTTAGATCATTTAACCTCGCATCCAGCCAATTAACGGCCGCCAGCCGAGGATTCCCCCAGATGAAACTGAACACCCCCCTACGCCTTTTGGCTGCACTCTCTCTGGCCGGTGCCAGTTTCTTTGCGCAAGCGGCCAACGACGTAACCGTGGCTTACCAAACCACCGTTGACCCGGCCAAAGTGGCCCAGGCTGACGGCGTTTACGAAAAAGCCACCGACGCCAAAATCAACTGGCGCAAATTTGATAACGGTGCCGACATCATTGCCGCCATCGCCTCGGGCGACGTGCAAATCGGCTACTTGGGGTCAAGCCCGCTGACCGCCGCCATCACCCGCGGTGTTCCGGTTGAAACCTTTTTGGTCGCCACCCAGATCGGCGGCGCTGAAGCCCTGGTAGCCCGCAACGGCTCCGGCATCAACAGCCCACAAGACCTGGTAGGCAAAAAAGTCGCCGTGCCGTTTGTATCGACCGGCCACTACAGCCTGCTGGCAGCGCTGAAACACTGGAACATCGACCCGTCCAAAGTGACCATCCTTAACCTCGCGCCACCGGCCATTATCGCCGCCTGGAAACGCGGTGATATCGACGCCACTTACGTGTGGGACCCGGCACTGGGTGTGGCCAAAGACAGCGGCAAAGTGCTGATCACCTCTGGCGAACTGGGCAAGCTCGGCGCACCCACCTTTGATGCCTGGATTGTGCGCAAGGACTACGCGGCCAAGCACCCGGAAATCGTCAAGGAATTCGCCAAAGTCACCCTGGATGCCTACGCCGACTACAACAAGGACCCTAAAGCCTGGGTTGCCAACCCAAGCAATGTCGCCAAGGTAGAGAAGCTCTCCGGGGCCAAGGCCGCTGACATTCCTGGCCTGCTGGAAGGCAACGTCTACCCGGTAGCGGCTGAACAAAAAGTGCTGCTGGGTGCACCGACCACCAAAGCCCTGACTGACACCGCTGCCTTCCTGAAAGAGCAAGGCAAGGTCGACGCCGTTCTGCCGGATTACGCACCGTCAGTGACCGCCCAGTTCGTCACTCAATAACCCACGCCAACTGAGGAATCGACCGTCATGGCCTTGTTATCACTGGAGCGCATCAGCGCACAGTACCCAGGCGCAGCTGAGCCGGTGCTGTCGGATATTTCCGTCAATCTCGGACCTCAGCAGCTGCTGGTCGCACTTGGCCCTTCGGGCAGCGGGAAAACCTCGCTGCTCAACCTGATTGCCGGTTTTGTTGAACCTAGCGCCGGGCGCATCACTCTGGATGGCGCCCCGGTCAAAGGCCCGAGCGCCGAACGCGGCGTGGTGTTTCAAGACGACGTTTTGCTGCCCTGGCAAGACGTGCTGGCCAACGTGGCTTTCGGCCTGGAACTGGCCGGCGTGGCGCGCAACAAACGCGAAGCGCGTGCCCGTGAAATGCTCGCGCTGGTGGATTTGTCGGGCTTTGAAAAGCGCCGTGTGTGGGAGCTGTCCGGCGGTCAACGCCAGCGCGTGGGCCTGGCCCGTGCCTTGGCGGCCGATCCGCGTGTGCTGCTGATGGACGAACCCTTCGGCGCCCTTGATGCGTTCACCCGTGAACAGATGCAAGAGCTGTTGCTGCAAGTGTGCAAGCGCACCGACAAACCCGTGTTCCTGATTACCCACGACATTGAAGAGGCCGTGTTTTTGGCCACGGATCTGATTCTGTTGGCGCCCAACCCTGGCCGTATTGTTGAGCGCCTGACTCTGGATTTCGGTCAGCGTTATAACGCTGGCGAGTCCGCTCGCTCGATCAAGTCCGACCCCCGCTTTATCGAAACCCGTGAACACGTACTTGAGCGCGTGTTTTCACAACGTGGTGCCGCCCAGCGGCAGGAGCGCGCATGAGCAGTTATGAAGTCGCCGCAGCCCCCGTTGCTGCACCTCACGCGCCGCGCCCGGCAAAGCGCAGCCTGAGCACACGCTGGATCAGCGTGCTGACCCTCGCCACCTTGATCCTTGCCTGGTGGGGCGTAACCGCCGCCGGCTTGATCGAACCGCTGTTTTTACCGCCACCGTCTGCCGTGCTGGAAAAAGGCTGGTTGCTGGCGACCAAAGGCTACATGGATTCCACCCTGTGGCAGCACTTGAGCGCGAGCCTGAGCCGTATCGGCCTGGGGCTTGGCTTTGCGATTTTGACCGCCGTGCCGGTGGGCATTGCCATTGGCCATAACCGCATTGCGCGGGGCATTTTCGACCCGCTGATCGAGTTCTACCGCCCGATCCCGCCGCTGGCTTACTTGCCGCTGATCGTGATCTGGTGCGGCATTGGCGAACTGTCGAAAGTGCTGCTGATTTATCTGGCGATTTTTGCCCCGATTGCGATTGCGACCGCCACTGGTGTGCGCACCGTCGACCCGGCCAAGATCCGCGCCGCACAGTCGTTGGGCGCCACACGCTGGCAGTTGATCCGCCATGTAATTATGCCGAGCGCCTTGCCGGATATTTTGACCGGTATCCGCATTGGCCTCGGGGTCGGCTGGTCGACGTTGGTTGCAGCAGAGCTGATCGCCGCCACCAGCGGCCTGGGTTTTATGGTGCAGTCTGCCGCACAGTTTTTAGTCACCGACGTGGTGGTGCTGGGCATTCTGGTGATCGCCATCATCGCCTTCGCCATGGAAATGGGCCTGCGCGCCCTGCAACGCAAACTGGTGCCGTGGCACGGCCAGGTTCACTAATTACACCGAATATCACACGACGCCGACCCATCGGCGCGCTGCTAGCGAGACGACCATGAGCCTGACCATTACCCCCATTAGCTCTGCCCTTGGCGCCGAGATTGACGGCGTTGACCTGACCCGGCCACTGAGCCTGGAACAGCGCGATGCCATCGAGCAGGCGCTGCTTCAGCACCAGGTGATTTTCTTCAAGAACCAGGTCATCACCCCGCAACAGCAAGCGCGTTTTGCCGCCAACTTTGGTGACCTGCACATTCACCCGATTTACCCCAACGTACCGGAGCAGCCTGAAGTGCTGGTGCTGGACACGGCCGTGACCGACGTACGCGACAACGCGGTGTGGCACACCGACGTGACCTTTTTGCCAACCCCAGCACTGGGCGCGGTTTTGAGCGCCAAGCAGTTGCCGGCCTTCGGTGGCGATACCCTGTGGGCCAGCGGCATCGCGGCCTTTGAGGGCTTGTCCAAACCGCTGCAAGTGCTGCTGGACGGCCTGACCGCCACCCACGACTTCACCAAATCGTTCCCGCTGGAGCGTTTTGGCTCGACCCCCGAAGACCTCGCGCGCTGGGAACAGACCCGCAAAAACAACCCGCCGCTGTCCCACCCGGTGGTGCGCACGCACCCGGTGAGCGGGCGTAAATCGTTGTTCGTCAACGAAGGCTTCACCACCAAAATCAATGAACTGTCAGAGGCCGAAAGCGACGCGATTTTGAAGTTGCTGTTTGCCCACGCCACCCGCCCTGAATACACCATCCGCTGGCGCTGGCAAGAAAACGACGTGGCCTTCTGGGACAACCGCGTCACCCAGCATTACGCCGTGGACGACTACCGCCCCAACCGTCGCGTGATGCACCGCGCGACCATTTTGGGTGATGCGCCGTTCTAACGCCCCCTGCGGGCGCCAGGGTCAGTCATGAAAGGCAGCGTCTTTCGTCTTTGCGCAGAGACCGATGTTTCGCGCAAGACGAAATGCGTGGCCGCGGGCGCATACGCTCTGATCGCCAGGTTTGATACGCCTGCGTGCTCAATCGTGAATGCCGTCTCAAGCGGGTAAATGCGCTCAGCTTCATTGACCGGCGAAAAGAGTTTGACTGCACTGCTGCCCATCACCGTCAGCATGACCTCATTGAACGTACCTGGCCGAGTGTCATAGGCCCCGCTGGCAAAGCTTTTGGCAACACTGCGCTTGTCACTGACCGACATAAACTGCTCGGTACGCACTACGTCGCCTTTGCCGGCATGGGCAGTTAACGCCTTTAAGCCCACATCGGAAACACGATGCCCGCGATAGGTGGTGGTTTGGCCGCCGGGATTTGTTCTGACATGAAAATCCAGTAATTCAACCGCTTCGGTCCTGCTGATGCTCAACGCCATTTTAATGTCGGCCAGCGAGGATTCCGTTTGAGCCCTGTCTTCGGGCAGCATCCTTGAATAGGTCTCTACGATGCTAGGGCCCGTCCACTCTCCGGGATCAGTGTGCATGGATTCGTTGATCTTGAACCGGGCTGGCTCATTAAAATAGTTGGCCGAGGCAATATAGGCTTCGGTCAAGCCGATGAAAATATTCGCCGGGTACGGCGCCTCGATGCTCACTGACTGGTTGTAACTGCTCATCTCGTCGTAACTGTATCCAGCAGCTCTCACGGCACGCACGGCAACGTCCATGGGGGTATTTCGATGTTGGGCAGTCAAGGTGTACCGATGGTCAAAGAAATTCAAAGGGGACGGGTAAATATGCGGGTGGTTCACTCGCAAAAACGTGTCCAGGGCCTGGATGCGCAGGGGTCGGGTATCCGGATTGCCGCCATTAAGGCCCCACTGGTCTTTAAACGTGATGGGGTTGTTACTCACCATCGCGAACAGGTTCAAGCCATCAACCTCACCGACCGGGTCTGCGCTGACCCAACGCTGAAGCCACGGCGCGTAGTACCTGAAGCCAAAGTAGTAGAGCCCGCTCGCATCGCGCTCCTTGCCCGAATAACGGGTGATTTTGTACTCCCCCTGCAAGGCACTCCTGGCCGCCCACCACGCCGTACCACCGAACGGGTAATAGCTTTCCTGAGTGATTAACCCGGCCTTGCCATCAAGCTCCAGAAGGCTACTGCCCAGATGATCTGACAGACTAAAACGCAGGCTGTTATCGGGCATGTCCTGCGGGCGCCCTACGTCCCACTGCAAGACCTTGATATCGCTGTTGCCTGCTTGCACTTTGATGACGTTGAGGTACTCCCCCGTGGCGCTGTCGCGGCGAATTTCCAGGCCGGGCAAGTACAGCACCTCCACTGTATGTGTCAGGCCCTGAGTGCGGGTGGTACGTACTTTTCGGGTGCGCTGCCCAAGGCCGTCATAGGCATACATTTCATCGTCACTGCTGCCGTTGTCCCGGGTCACCAGCGTCACGGCTTGCAGGTTATTGTTCACATTCCATTGCAGGGTCTGGCCGCGCACTAACGCCAGCTGGTTGCCGTTTAAATCAAAATCACGGCCTAACCCCGGTGGTAACGCTGGGGTGTCCGTGCTTTTCAATACAGCATGGTTGCTGGATTGGGCTATCAACATCGAACGGGTGTAACCATGACCTGTGCTGACTTGGTGTTTTAACTCTGCAAGATTGCCGCCCTCATCGTAGGTATAGGTCTGGGTGTAATTGCGCCACACACTGTTATCGGTCGCGCCGAACCGAACCAGCCTTGGAATGTTCGAGGTTGAAGTGTTGTGCGCATTTTCCCGACCCGTGGCACTGATCAGTTGGTACAGCGAGTCATACAGATAGGTGCTGACAGCATTGATTTGTGCATTGTTCGACCACTGCGTGGGTTGGCCGTATCGCTGACCCGCAGCACATTCCCCACGTGGTCATAGTCGTAGGTCAAATCCTGCAACGGGGTATTTTTCTCGCCTGAACGATAGGTCGTCAGACGTTTCAAACGGCCATCCAGGGGGGAATACTGCATCGTGGTCAGGACATTGTTGCCTGAGCGCTCGGACTCCAGTTGCCCCCTTGCATTGACCACGCGCTGGTCAACCAACACTTGCTGACTGCCGCCCTTGAGCGTCAAGGCATGTTGCTGCAATTGCCCATCGACTGCGTACTGGGTGTGTTGCAAATTGCCCTTGGCGTCGGTGTGTTCGACGACCTCTGCGAAGGCGTTGTAGCGCCAGGTGGTGCTGTAGCGCGGCGAGTCTGCTTTTAGATCATGCTCTGTCAGTGACGGGTAGAACATCCGCTGCTCGCTCAACAATTGGCCCTGCAACGAATACGTTTCGTACAGCAATGCCCCTGAAGGGTCATCATGACGAATGAGTCGACCACTGCGGTTGACTTGGCGATTGGACGCATCGCTGGCGCCGTAGGTAAAGCACTCGACATGTCGGGCCGTGGCCTCGTGCGCAGCCTGCTCGAACACATTCGTGGGCCTGAGCAACGCGTCAAAATCATAGCGTTGCTCAGCACCGCGAGAGTCCCAGCGGGCAACCACTTGCCCGGCCACGCCTCGCAATAACACACGCGCTCCCGCGTCGACACTCTGCGTGCGCAAGGCCTGGCCCGTCAGGCTGTAATGGGTTCGTTGATTGGGGTGCGTTTGTGGATGATCAAGGCGCAGGGCATACAAGCGCGGGTCCCATTGTGTTTCCAGCAAGCCCGTCGCCCCGTAAGTGTGTCGGCGGATGCGAGCCTGCGGCGCAGTAGCGGCTGACGCTCGGTGATAAGCCACACTGCGCAGCACCAGACCACGGGGGTCCATTGCCGCAAGCGTTGGCGTGTGCCGGTGTAGAAGGCTGGGCATGACAATATCCTTAAAGGAGAAATGGCCATGCGAACGTACAAACTCGGCTGAGTGGGCGGGTGGTAAATAATACTGTGGTTGTGTGTGAATGAGTGGGGGGAGCTCTTTGTCCCTCACCCCAGCCCTCTCCCGAGGGAGAGGGAGCTTTACGGTTGTCGTTTTGGCAAAAACGGCGGCAGGTATAACCCCAAATACGCATCCACCACGCGCAGGCCTTCTTCGGCCATGCGCGGGGTGATACTGTCGTGCAACTGGATAGAGCGCGCATACACCCGATCACCCAGCTCCATTGCCAAGGCAAAGACGTCGACGTCTTGCGGCAGTACCGGCAATTCAAAATGGCGCATAAACAACGCGTGCAGCAGTTGCCCCAGTTCCAGGTCGTGCTGACGGTCTGCCCGGGTGACTTCGGTAAGGCCATGCTGCGCCAGGATCAGTTGCCGGGCCGCTGCATCTTCGCTGTAGATAGTCATCATGCGCTGCTCGACCACCCGTGACAGATCACGCCAGGTCGCCAATGCCTCGTGGTCGATGGGCGCTTGCAGGCAGGCGCGGAAAGCACCGTGCACATCCTCGGTCAGCGCTTCGAGCAAGGCCGGCACGCTGGCGAAGAAGTGATACACCGATGACGGCGGGATATCGGCATGCTCGGCCACGCTGTAAATCGACAGGCTGGCGACGCCCTGTGTCGCCAACAAGGTCCGGGCGGCGGCAAGGATCGAATCAATTCGGCCCTGGCTACGTGCGCGGGGTTTGCGAGGGGTGGCTCGTGGTGTGGCGAGGCGCGTCATGGGTGTCTCCTGCGGGGCTGCAGGCATTGTACGAGCCGGGTCAACCGATTGCACAGCGCAAAAAAAACGCCACGGGCGGTAAAGCCCGTGGCGTCTCTTGAGTACTGCAATCGCTTATACGGTATGCAGGTACCAGTTGTATTCGAGGTCGGAAATGGAGTGTTCAAACTCTTCCAGCTCGCTCTCTTTACAGGCCACAAAAATATCGATGTATTTTGGATCGATGTATTTGGCCATGACCTCGCTATCGTCCAACTCACGCAGTGCATCACGCAGGTTGTTCGGCAGGCTTTGCTCGTTTTGCTCGTAGGAGTTGCCTTCTACAGGAGCACCCGGCTCGATTTTGTTGGTCAGACCGTGGTGAACACCGGCCAGCACAGACGCCATCAGCAAGTACGGGTTGGCATCGGCACCGGCAACCCGGTGTTCGATACGCACGGCATCGGAGGAACCGGTCGGTACGCGGATCGCGACCGTACGGTTGTCCAGGCCCCAGCACGGCGAGTTCGGCACGTAGAACTGTGCGCCGAAACGACGGTAGGAGTTGACGTTAGGGCAAAGGAACGCCATCTGCGCCGGTAGGGTCTCGAGCACACCGC